>Ga0307513_10008701_pt1 | contig 12931 bp, 7 predicted proteins | sample 15_EM_MG_FD_202174 | JGI IMG/M metagenome (GOLD analysis project Ga0307513, IMG submission 202174) | Populus trichocarpa ectomycorrhiza microbial communities from riparian zone in the Pacific Northwest, United States - 15_EM | ecosystem: Host-associated > Plants > Roots > Unclassified | place...
TATAGAAACTATCTATAGTAGATAAGGATTGTATAGTCCTAATCTTGGTACAATTTATACTTCTGTACTTGTATGTATTCTTTTGGCAGTAGTATATGTTTGTATCAATCTGTAATATTCAATATCGGTATAAATCTTGATTGATTGTTGGATTTTGATTTTCTTGGTCGATGATTTACGATTGATCTTAGCTATTTTTATTGATTGATAATTGATTTTATTTTTCTTTACTAATTTATAAAGTGAACTATTCTTAATTAAATGACACACATATATTTATTTTTGGTTTAAATAGCATCATATCTGTCTACTTTGAGAATACCAGCAGACAAAGAACAAAACAAATGGTTGAACATAGTTTCTTTTAAATGAAAAGCGAAGCTACATATATCAAGTGCACAACATGTATTTATAAACGGAAACTGTCCGAGCTACATATATCAAGTGCACAACATCTATTTTTATGATTAACAATTGTAGCAATTATGAATTATTTAGAAATATCTGTGGTTTACTTAATTTTGTGAACATTTTTGTGTTTTAAATGTCCTTTTTCTTTTGATATTAAGGTTTAGATATACAAGGTGAGTCCTTCTCTAGGAGGAGCAACACCAAAGGATGCTTGGAAAATCCCTATCCACGCACTACATCGGCAAATGATTGTTCTCTAGCAACATTACCATGAATTTTTTAGACATTAAAAGACCCTGACTGCAATTGAGAATGATCAATAATGTGAACATAAAAGTGTCAAGTTGAAATAAACCAAGTCCTTCCATTTGATACTGGATATGATTCGATAATAACTGTAGAAAAAAAAAAGACAGAATATTTGCTATGGAGATGCTGTTGTTGGTTCTATTGGACGCGTAGTCCCATGCCTTCTTTGTGAAAGACTCAAAGAATTGTACAGGATAAGTGTTGCGTACCATAACAAGGCCAGCTTGATAGCTTAGGGATTCGGTTGCTTCTTGTTTTTTCTTCGTGGAGTCTCTTCATAACCCTGTTTTGTTTTGTCCACTTTGAGGTCTCTTTCAGCATTTCACTATGTGCAGTATTCCCTTCTCATTTCAAATAACATTTTTTTTTTAATATCAATGCGTATCATTTCAGTGCATAATCCATCAATTCTTTGGAACTTCATAAAATAAATTCTAAATTCAGTTATAGAGCTGGATGGGTTCAGGAAGATGATAAAAAGTTTGAGAACTTGCCGCAAATGAAAAGCAATGGTGCATATTAAGTTATTGTGTTCATATGCTCTATGCTACGAGTACAAACAGCAAAGACAAAAGATTCTATTCCCTTGTTGGCAACGAGATTTCTGTTTCATCGTGGATTTCAATTACTGATATTACCGAATTCTTGGAAGTTAGCATTTTAGATTCAAAGCTTAGGATGGCATTATCTTAGAACACAACACCCAGCTGCTACCCAAGGAGAAGCAAGAGGAGGGATCCGGGATTCTTGTCAAAAGAAGAGAAACAAGAAAATCTAATGGGAGTCAGACATTTTTTTCTATGAACAAGTGTGACCAATATTATATTTAACGTTTTACATATTTTCTAATTAATCATTGTCGATTAGGATAAGTGTGTGTATATGGTTACTTAGTTAGCTATTTAGTAATAGAAAACAATTTTCCTTTTTTTATTTTTTATTTTCTTTCTCGGATGGAAAATTAAAAAACTTGTTCAGAACATTTTTTCAACTCAGAAAATTAAAAAATACTTTCACTTTATATTGTTTTATATTGGAGAAAAATAACAAAATAAAAATTGTATTCAAATTAAAATTGCTTTTTCAAGATATTCTTTATATTTTAAAATAGACATATTTTTTTTCTCATCTCAAGGATATTATCATTTTTTTTATTTATTACTATTTTGAGAAAAAAAGTTAACTTAATTAAATTGAATGAAATAGAGCTTAAGAGATAACATCCAAAATTACTTGACAATCTTGTTTCTATTCCCTTTATGTTAAGAAACAATCTATTAGCACTTTACAAACATTGATAAAAAATAAATAAATAGAAGTGCGAAAAACTTTTATGAACAAGTTATTTAGTTATAAAGAGAAAATCTTTTGAAGAACTTTTCAACAGATAAAAAAACTCGTTAGGATAGTTAAACCCATGATAGACTACTTTCATTAGTTTAGAAGATTATAAGAGAAATATTTTGGACTATAAATTCTTTGTATCTATGCTACCTTAATTGTCAAGACAAACACTTTGTTTTGTCTTTTACTATAGCAACTTGTTAGAACACCTACCGATCTTCTTGTCATCCTAACTAGAGTATTCAATTGCTAATAATTAACACAGAAACTCCTCTAAGAGTCATTAGACTCTTTAGTGAATAATTCTCCTTGAGAATTTTATTCATACTCTGTTTGTGTGTCAAAAGTAATTGCTACGAAATTGTGTATAACTTCTTAGTTAGTTGGGTACTCTTGCTTCGTTGCTTCTGCTTCTCCCCCAAATGCTTCTAATTATCCTACTTTATATACACATTCATGTGATAAGGATAAGAACCTTTGATAATCATTATCTTCAAGCTTCATAGTCTATTACGTTCTTAATAGACTACAAATGTATTTCACAAAAACACTTTTATAACAGTTATCTTTGGATAACTTGTATTTATCTTCTTTTGATAAAACTTATCTGAACTTTCAATATAATTTATCCAAACAAACTATATAATTATAGAAATAATCACGTTATATCCTATAAGATTAACTTGAATAATTCTTTATCTATTTGGATAAATTAATAACCTAAACAAATTTATCATCATCAACGCAAATAATCCTTCACTAATCAAAGCCAATCATTTTGAGATTTACAATCTCTTATTTTGGCTGATTTGTGACATAACATAATAAGGATAAATTAGAATGCAAGTACTTCAGATGGTTCAATCATAAACAAATACTTTATTATAGTATACTTGCAAGTACAATAAAAACAATGTTATATAACATGAGAACAATTAATAATATTTATACAACAAAATCCTAATAGTTCCTAACATGTTTCATGCAAATAGTTCATAACATATTCAAACAATACTTCATTCAACATCTTGCATCCCAATAGTTCATAATATGTCTAAAAATTATCATGCATCAGATATTATTATACAACTACATGCATAAAATTTAAAGTTCATCAAGTATTCAACATAAAGGTTCCTATCCTATGAAAAATACCATAGATATTACAAACCAGAATATTCAATATTCATTACTGATTAAAAATTAGTAAAATTCTAGAAAAGCAAAAAAATAATAATTCTGATGGCTAGCTGGTTGTTTCCTTCCTCCTCCTTCTTCTCCTTTGCATCCCTTTCATGCATCCTTATCCCCCCTTGGTTTGGAACCAATCCTAGTCCTTATCTTCACAAATAATAGACTGATGCACTTGTTCAACATCTTGTTTGATAGTACTTATAATTTTTCAATTATAAGAGAGAGTAGGGGGTTGGTTTGAAGAGTTTTTGGCTGAGAGGAGGTAGACTTTTTAGGATGTGATCTTTTTTTACTAACCACAACTTCAGATTTGACAACAGTTATAGTTGAGACTTTTTGAATAAATTTTGACTATTAGCTCATTATCATGCAAGGGTACTATGATCATGATTGCTATCCTAGATATCAACCCACCAAAAGGCAGACTCATTTCCTTCTTAGTTGTAGCTTTTTGTACGACATCAATAAAGTTAGTGGCTAGGTCGATAGGAACATCAATAGTAGTAACATATAAGAATTGAGCTTTCTCAATTGTCAGCTCAATATATCTTCCAATAGGCCAAAGGTTTGTTAGAATAATTTTTGCTAACACTCAGTAAAGATGTAACATGGTGTTCATAGGCAGTTTATGTGCTTTGATATGCCATTTTAATCATTTAGAGCTAACAAACAAATGACTCATCTGAGTCTTTGAAGGGCCTCTTATTTCTTTTTAGGGAAAGCTAGGATATGTGATTTCAGGTAGCTCATTTAACTTCCTAATGATAGTAGAAGGTAACTCAAAAGTTTGACTTGTAAAACCTAGTTAAAAATTTTCTTGAGTGAAATAAAAATATTAATTAATTAATTAATTAATCCAGAAATAAAACAAGTTAAATTAAACAAATAAAAATTAATTAATATGAGGGGTGAAATTGGAAAAAGAAAAAGGTTATACATTATATATTAATTAAGAAGAAAAAGTAATGGGGACAAAATAGGGTCAATGTGAAAATAATAGAAATTTAGACCATAAATACCCTTTTTTTTCTCTTGTGATTGCCAAATTTTGCTTCCAAGAGAGGGTGAGAATTGTTTGATTTTTTTTCTTCTTGTTTGTTGATAAATCCATCAAAGAAAGGTTAAAGTAGAGTGAGTAAAGGATAAATGAATAATAAAAAAAAGGAGATTAGGTGTTTTGGTTGGTTCTTTGAAGAAAATAAATATGTGAGTTAAGGTTTTGGGGGTGGATTGAAAACATGGAAAGGAATAGTTGAGGGAACTTTGATTTTCTTGTATTCACCACTTGAATCATCATCCAACCAAGATAAAAGACTCACCCAAAGAGATTAATTTGAATGATTTTGTGATTTTGTTGAATAATTAAAAATGTTAGTGTTATGTGAGAATTGATTTGTGAAGCTTGATTGTTGAAATGTTGCTATTATGGTTGAATAAGGCATGTTATCATGAAATAAGGTTGGTTAATGATTTAATTTAAAGAATGGAAGAGAAGAAGAAAACAAATTCCTCCCTCATCAATTGTTGGTTCTAGCTAAGGTTGAAAATTAAGACATTAGAATTGTTTTCTATAATTGTGTAGAGTTGTGTTGGTTTGATGTAAAAAAGAAGAAGAAAGAAATGAACAATTATTCATAACGAGAATTTAGAATTTTCAATGTAATTAAATTGAGAATTTAAAATCTATTGAGAATGAAATTGACATTAATAGTGGATGAATGACAAATGATATGTTTGTTCTTCTTATACATGAGAGGTCGCGAGATGTACTAAGCAATAAATGACCATTTCACGTGATCAGGGAATATAGATACACTTTAAATAAAAATGAAAATATATCTATAATAATGTTGTGATTTTTTTGGGGATGTTACATGACCTTTAACAGTAGAGGTATTCGAGTGTTCATCAAGATTAAAAGGCTCATAATTTACGTAAAACTCCCTATCTGCTGCAATATATGGAGCAAAAGCTTCTGCAGTTAGTTTACCCCATTGTGTTTTCTTAAAGATATTTTTTTATGATCATAAATGTGGGATAAAAAAGATCACTTACAAAAACTTCTTTCTCATCTAGTACATTCTTCTTGGAGAATTTGTTTCTATAAGCAATCTCTACATTAAAGGAAGTTACAAAATCAATTTTTCTAGACTATGCTATAGATTTAGAGGATCTAACCACCGCTTTGTCATTTGCTTTTATCCTTTTAATCTTAAAGGGCTAGACTAAAGACTTTTTAAGGGATGAGGTCTTCTTTTTTTTTACTTTATAACATCCCTTCAACAAGAAAATGCATTAGTCATTTTCAGACAATAAATCAAAAGGTTAAATGATTTTAAAGATATTTTTGTAGAAAGGTTAAATGCTTCTAATGTGTTTTACAAATCTAGAGCACAAATGATTGTAAAGACATTTTTTTTAATTATCTTCTCAAGAAATTTTAGATTAAAATAAGATATCCTTACCATTTTTGCAGAAAGGTTAAATGCAAGATGGAGAGGATGAGAAAATGCTTTGTCTTATAAATTTCTTTTATATTTATCGGAAGATGTCAAGTAAACATGAATAGATTTTCTTGAAAAATTATGAGATGATTTCTTTAAAACTAGAAAAACACACACACACACAAAGAGATAATGATGATTGCATGTTTTGATAAACAAAACCATTAATTCAACTTTTAAAAAGTTGTTTTTTCTCTTGTTCCTACTCACATCAAGCTTCATGATATGCATTTATAGCCTCTGTTAAGATGACGCGTCAATATTATGAAAAAGATTAACTCCTTAGACTAACCATTTCTCTTTTTGTTTTATAAATCAGTTAGACAACATTAATTTCATATATTTTTCTCACAAGTATATCTAATTGTATACTTAGGCAGATATATGAATCTCCATAAAGTAAAAAAATTTTCTAGCCTAAAAATAATCATAATTGATAGTTATGAAGGAGATACTTACCTTATTGGTTAATCTTCATTTATGAACACATCTTTTTAGTTAATCAAATCAAGATATGAGTGTATACATGAGAAAAATAACAGTTCTACTTTAAATCTTTTTTCTTCATTTTTTTCTCTTTGATTTGAGATATGCCTTGAAAGATTTAAAGTAGAACTGTTGCTTGTCTATATGCCTTGAAAGATTTAAATATAACAGTTCTACTTTAAGTTATTTTTTCTCTTTGATTTGTTTGAATTTTTCTTAAGGATCTGTCAGGAGGAGTGTCTTAACAGCTTGTGTACTAGGTTCAACTAGTTTTAGTCAATTCAAGGCACATTACTCCCCTTTAATTGTTAGCATACATGCATTTAAATTAATTTTACTTTTGCTAACAGTTAGTAAAACAAGTTGAATTTCTTATAATGCTTAAGACAATATCTTTATTTGGTCTTTCAAAAGAATACCAATTCAAAAGTGAAAATCATACCAAATAATATTTTCCTCAATCATAGAAAAATGAAATTTGTGATATTTAAAGGTATAGATTAGGTATACTTATAAAGTTTACTTATGTGTTTTAGTGTTAACAACATGTTCACCTATGTGAAAAACATATGAAAACACAAAATAAAACTTCACACACACACACATACACACAATATATATATATATATATATATATATATATATATATATATATATATATATATAAATATTATATAAAATTTTATCTCTTTTAAGAATTATGACATATCATAAACACCAATGAATTTCCTAAGAAATTCAAATCTTAGACTATCTAAAGATTTTATAAATAAGTCGGCTAATGGATGTTCGGTATTCACATGTTCTAATGACACAATCTTTGATTCAACCAAGTTTTTAATGAAGTGATGTCTTATATCTATATGATTAGTTCTTGAATGTTGCAAGGGATTTTTAGAGATACTAATTGCACTAAGCATATATGGACTGTTATGGGAAGCCAAAAATGATATAAAGGATAGGTGAACTAACAAGCATATATTTGTTACCAAAATAGGCATATATGGACTGTTATGTTAGTTGTGTTTGTATGAAAGCAAGGGTGTTACAATAGTCTAAATTCATGAGAATATAACAGCCCGAATATGTGTAAACATGAGTTGTTCCAATAGCCTAAATGTGTGTATGTGTGAACTATCACGACAACCAATAATGCATATGTTTATGACTATTTTGAAAGCATAAAAGGTGTGAATATAGACTGCTATGACAACCATAAAAACATGTATTTGAGGATTGTTAAGACAACATTTATGTGTGTGAATGTGGGCTATTGTGGCAACCATGAATACGTGTATTTATGGACTGTTATGACAATTATGAGTATGCATATGTATGGGTTGTTATGGTCAAAAGAATACATAGGTACATGAGGTTGTTAAGCCAAAAGTGTGTATATGTGTTGAGGTATAAATGGTCAAATTATGCTAATGTTATTTTTGAAAAATATATTGTTGTCTGTATGTATTTATGGCTAAAATGGGTTTAGTTTGTACAAATGCATACTAAGTGTTTGATAAAATGAATATGAAAATAATCGATAAAATGCTTAATAAAATAAAATGGATTATGAAAAAGGATGACATTATGGATAAACATACAAGATTATTATGAAAACAAATGTTTGAATGAATGAATAATTAGAAAGTCAAAGTATAATTTAATGAATGCTTACATAGAATAAATGAATTGATAGTACATAATGACATAATTGATGATGATGTGAACAAATAGTGGAGAAAAATGAGTCAGAATAGATTGGGTACTGGCATTGATGCCTTTATGGAATTCAGGAAAAATATCACAAGTGGAAACTACACTAGGGAGAGCACACTCCACAGAAATTACATGTAGGTGTTCTTCGCCTTTCTTTTTTATTTAAAGAAGTGTTTTTGTGTCATTATTTATATGTAAATCCGTTGAGAAATAAACAAATGAGAATTTGATGAAATTAACGAATGAGAAACCAATGGAAATATACGGATGTGAATACAATGAGAGCTTTGTGAGTGTGAATGAAATAAGAGGAATGTGAATGCAATGAGAGGTTTTCGAGCGTGAGTCAAATGTGAATCTAATGGAAAATATACGAATGAGAAATATGAATTTGGAAAATGATTAAGACTACGAATGTATCTTTGACTGTCAATCACTACTAAAAAATTGATAAATATAAATAAAAATACTGAGGGAATATTTCTATCGGTAAATTTCCGAGGGATTTTACCGACGAAAATTTTTCCTCGGTATATACTGAGGGAAATACCGTGGAAAAAAAATTAAAACAAAGGAAAAAAATGATGATGTGTCATTTTTACCAACGGAATTACCGACGGAATAAATTCCGTTAGTAAAATCCATCGGTAAATTCGTTGGTAAACTGTGAACACTGTTCATCATGTCAATTACAAAGGGAATCACCAACGGAATTTTCCAGAGAGCTCCAGAACTGTTCACTTTTCAATTGCACTGTTAATTGTTGTTCTTTAGGGATAAAATCACCGACGGATTGAAAAGTCGTCGGTGTTATTTGGTGGTTTTCTGAAAAAATTCAATTAATTTAAAATTTCCATTTAAATATTACAGACGGAATCACCGACGGATTGAAAAATCATCGGTAATTGTTGGCCGTTTTTGAAAACTTTTTATGAAATTGAAAATTTAAATTAAATGTTACCGATGGAATAATTAAAAAATATTAATATTCAATTATCCATCGGTAAATTCATCGCTAACGCACCCCAATAAAAAGCCTAAATCCCCTTATTTCACAAGAGACAGACTCATTTCTTATTATTCTTCTTCTTCTACTTCTTCTTCTTCTTCACTATATGCAAAAAAACATCAATGTCTATTTCTTTCTCTTCTTTTCTCTCCTCATCTCCTTCTATTTTCCTCCATGCTCGGGTATGTCTTCTTCTTCTTTCTTCTTTTATCTTCTTAGTTTTTTTTTTAATTAATATGCTTTACGAAATTTTTTTCTCTCTCCTTAGTTTCACTTGCAACTACATTAAGGTAAGATTTTTCTTTTTTCTTCTTTTTTCATGATTTTTTTCACTATATTTGTTTTTTACTTTATTTTTAATTGTTTTTTTATCTTAATAATTGTATAAATGTTGTTGTGAGATTTTTTTTTCATATGAGATCAATTTTTAGTTGATTTATTTATAGGATTTTTAAATTTTTATCAATTGCAACTTTATTTTTTTCATATGAATTTTTTTAGTTGAATTTATTTTTTCATTTTATTTATTTGTTGCAAATTTGTTTGAGTTGATTTTCTTATTCTTTTTTCCAAGAATTTTGAGGATATATTATAGAGTGTTGATTTATGTTAATTTAATGATTTTATAAAATGAATTTTTTTAAAATTTTTTTAAATAATTACCGACGGAATTACCGATAGAATTTCTGTCGGTAAATCTGTTGGTAATAAAAAAAATATTATTACTGATGCATCTGTTCCGTTGGTAATAATATTTTTTTTATTACCAACGAATTTACCGATGGATAAAAAATTACCGATGAAAGATTCACCAACGGAGCATTTTCGTCGGTGATTTCGTTGGTAAATTAATTACCGACGGAATACGTGTCTTACGCCGATGAAAAAAATTTATCGGTAAAATTGTTAAATCTTGTAGTGAATTGAATTGATTGAATTCTAAGAATTGTGAATAAATGAGACTATTAATATGCTCAATTACTACTAACAAGTTCTTATTAGTGTAGATAACAATTCAACTAGTATGATGAAATGAGGACTATGATGGTATATTATATGTGATTCAAGGAGAAAAATATAATATTTAATGTAAGGATTGGAATGAAATGTAAGTATAGTATAGATGGAGTATGTTTGTAAGAGGATAACAAGTGTTATGATAATTGATATGTATATGTATGTATTGTTTTGTTGTGTTTATTTTTCTTAAAGTTGATGGAGGTTCTACTGGTCATGGATATGGAAACATATAATTTATAATCTATTAATTATATGTTATAGGTACACCCAATAAATCATTTCAACATCATGACCACTCTTCAAAAAAAAAAATTGTATAACAATTCAATTTATTGATTTAGATTTATTTTGTATATTTTAAATTAATATACCATGAGATTGTTAAGCCACAAAAGAGTGATGTTTCTTCTTTATTTTTATGTTAATAATTGTATCAATAGGTATGGTAAAATTTTATATAAAGGAAAATTTGCTAAAATTCAATTGAAATGAGATAATTTCTATATAAATGGAAAAAATAAAATAAATAGAATTATTTTATAAAATGCATATATGAAATTCCTTACTTGTTGAATAATAAATAAGTATTAAGATTACTAAATCCGATCCTGACCAAATGCAAAATAAATAAACACCCCCACGTATATACGAATATATATTTTATATTGAATAATAAATAAATTTTATATTTAAAATACACTGTGCTTGAATATATACACTTAAACACTTAAATTAATACTCAAAACTGAATAGGTGAGATATCAATATCCAAATTCCTAAACTGTTAGCATGTATATATTGATTCTAGTTTATGTACGAGTATAGATTGGTATTCTCTAAACCTGCTTATGAGTATGCATAATATCCTTAATAATAAAAAGAAAGTCACAAGAAAACAATATCTTATAAATGCATTGGTCCAAGTATTCATAATACTCGTTCAAAAAGGAATTCGTGTCGATACATTAATATGAATTCAAAGCTGTTTTAGCTACTTGAAAAAATAGATGGTCTCTCTCTTTTTTTTTGTATAGTTTCAACTCATTGAAGTAACTCTCTCTCTTTATTTATTATGCGAAACAGATTTGTGGCCTCTTTTTTATCAATAAAAAAATATTTTAATGATGTAAATGTATTTTAGATTTTTTTAAAAAATAAAACTTGAAGTATAAACTCGATAAAAAAAAACTGTAAAAATCAACAAATAAAAAAATTCAAGATAATCCAGATCGTTTTAAATTCACAAGAAATCATATATATAGAAGGCAAATAAAGAAAAAATAAAGCCTAATCGTTAATGATATAAATACTAAATGATAAAATTAAAAAAAAAAACATAAGCTTATAAAAAGAAAAAATAATAAACCAAGAAAACATATTAAAAAAGCTCAATTAAATTATATACCAAGATTTAAAACTCGCAACCCATTATATCATAGACTTAGGTTGAATCAAGAAGCTCAATTCTCAACTAATTTAATGTTGATAAGCCAAAGTATATCCAATAAAGAACAACAAATAAAAAACCTTTAGAAAACCGCTGTTATTTTCAAAATCAATGAAAATTCCTAGAGAAAACAAATAATAAAAATAACGGAGTCCAGTCTCTAATTGAATAAATGTTAAAGGATGAAACTTAAAAAACATAGTTTAAAGAAAGGAAAAAAAATCAAGCAAACTCATGCGAATCTCCTAAAATTAAGTTAATCTCTAAAACCAAAAACTTGAGAAATCATAAACCCTGACTTAGTCAAGAAACTCAATTCTCAACCAATCTAAATGTCGAATGATGGAATTAAAAAACAAATATCAATTTATAAAATCTGTCAAAGAAACAAAAAATAGTAATAAAAAAAACAGGTATCAAATTTGACAAGAAAAAAATACCTTACAGAGGATGAGATTTAAGGAAAAAATTTAAAAATTTAATTCAAATAAAACAAATAGAAATAAAAAGAATGAGAATTAAATTTAAAAGATTAAAAAAAATTAAAGGGGATGATATTGAAAAAAGTGTAATTTTATACATTGTTTTAGCAAATTATTTCAAATATTGAAGGATAGAATTGGAAAAAAAAATCAATTTAAAGAATTAAGCATAAAAGCCTAATAAAGAATGACAAATAAAAAGACTCAAGATAACCAAGTGATTTTTAAGACCAATAAAAAATTATACAGAAATCAAATAAATAAATAAAATAAAATTTGGTTTTCAATTGAATAAATGTTAAAGGATGAAAATAAAATAAATTAGCTTAAACAAAGGAAAATAAAAACCAAGAAAATTCGATGCGAATCTCCTAAACCTAATCTAACCTCTAAAACTTGTAATCCGTGAATTTTTTTACTCAGGTTCAATTAAGAAGTTTAATTATTAATCAATTTAATATCGAATGATGAAATTATAAAAAAAATATTAATTTAAAAAACTTGTCAAGTTAAAAAAAATAACAATAAAAAAATATAAAAATATGGATCAAATTTGATAAAAAAAATCCACTGAAAATAAAATTAAAAAATATATATAAAAAATAATCCCAACAAAACAAATAACAATTAAAATAAATCACCCCTCTCATTCATAACAAATGAATAGAAAGAAAGCTACAAGTACTTTGTTCATTTACAATCATCAAACACAGAGAAAACAACCAAAATGCTGGAGATAATAAAAAAAGAAAGAAAAAACAATATAAACAAACTAGGGAATGGAGTATAAAATGACAACAACTAGGGATATCCTCTCCTGTTAGCAAAGAAACTGTAAAGGTAAAATTGTAAGCAGATGATCAGGTTGAAGAGCGCCAAAACCAAGAAAAAAATAGATACAAACGAAGCAAAAACAACAAAAAAAAGATTAAGCCAAAGCCAAAAGGCAAAACAGTAGAAGCAGATAAGGATACTGATAACAAAGTAATAATATATAGCAGACTAGAAA
>Ga0307513_10008702_pt1 | contig 12931 bp, 11 predicted proteins | sample 15_EM_MG_FD_202174 | JGI IMG/M metagenome (GOLD analysis project Ga0307513, IMG submission 202174) | Populus trichocarpa ectomycorrhiza microbial communities from riparian zone in the Pacific Northwest, United States - 15_EM | ecosystem: Host-associated > Plants > Roots > Unclassified | place...
ATCAGCGGATGAGAATGATTGATTTTTAATTTAATTTTTAATTTACTAGCAACGGTTACATGGCTCCCTGACATGTGAACACTGGGGACCTGGTCTCTCAACAGGTATCCTGAGGTTGGTGGGAGATGTGGGGGTCTCACCTGTTCACCCAACAGGTGTCACCTGTTCCCTGACATATGAATACAGGGGACCTGTTCTCTCAATGAGTTTCACTAACCACAGAGGTGGAGATGTGAGTACTTGTCGTCTTCCATATTCTTTGGTGCTAGCTGAACTGCCAATCGAAATAACATAATATAATCTACCTTCTCAATCTTGTAGGCTTTTTGGCCTACCCTTCCCGATCTCGCTGACAGCCCTCGCTTTGGAATACATTGACTAGAAGTATAGCCGTCTTAATAAATCGCTTGCAACCTTTCGGGAATCCAGGTCGGTTAGTAGGTGATTCTTCATAGAGCGGACGACGCCTGCAACGTCTAGCGGCTTCCTCGATTCTCCATTCATCCTTCAATGCGCCACCCGAGAAGCGGCCTCTATTTTATCCTCCAATCGTACCCCCTCGAGATTTCTCCGGCTCTCGCTCAACTCTTGAGCCACTCGCACCAATCTGTGCGCCTCTGCATAATTTACCACCCCTACTTGCAATGCTGCGCGCCCAGGTACATGGAGTGTATACATCGTTTATTACTGATTTGGTAGGATCGAAGCCGAATAGTAGTCCGGTTCTATTCGATTTCACGCCTTCCCCAATTTGCATCACGCGCCTTCTGCCTCAAGACGTTCATTAGTGGCTGGGCCCTGTTCTGGTGACCTCCTGAAGACCTCACTCGTTTACCCTCTTCCGTTTCTATCGCACAGCCGGTCGCGCACCACTCTTCTTCTCGAAGACTTCTCATACTCCTCCTTCGAGCACAAGCACATCCACACACATCCACCCGTCCGACACAATCGGCAACCAGCTCTACTCCCCACCCCCAACAACCTACACTTTGAATACCAGTTTTGCAAAGGATAGATCAATGTCGGTGGTTCGACTCATTCGATTCGACATCTTACGTTCCGGCGTGCCTCGTGAATCCGTCATGCCACCGTCGAACTCCTCCCTCAAGGCACATTTATACCATACTGAAAGCCGAGCAACGTGCCTGTTGGTCCGCAGTATAGACATCAGCCGGTCTCCGAGAGACATAACGTTAATATAATACGCTTCTCCTTCCAGGCTTCATCGTCCTGTACTACCCTCAGTACAGATATATACCTCGACCGATAGTTCTATCGAATCGAGCATGCCTTGTCTCCCATGCTGACTTGTGAATCCTCAACCACCAGTATTGGAGTCGTCCTGGGAATTCTTATCGATGGCTGGCCAAACGTGACTAGCGCGTTCCAGTAGGACCACCTCGATATCCAGTCGTAGGCAATTTACTCAACTTTCCGATGCAGGGGTGGGCCGAAACACTCCCTGAATGGCACAGGAAGTATGGTGCGCATAATTGATAGTCATCAAATAGGCTTCTCACTAAATCCTTCTTGGTCCCAGGGGACATTATATATGCCCATCTCATGGGAATCTGGTCTTTGTTATCAGCGATTGTGAAGTGGCAGAGGAGCTACTGAATGTGCGAGGAAGGGTTAGTGCTAGTCGTCCACCAAACCTCCTTGCCATAGAATTGCGCGTGGCCCTCCCAACATGCAACCTCGTCATTGATGAGCTATGGCTAGAAGGAGCCGGGACGAATGGGGTTTTCCATTGATTTCCTCCGGGAAAGTTACACTCAGAGGGGCGTTGTTTTATGCGGAAGATACATCTCGCGACGCCATAGAATCGTATCGCCCGTTGATCGAAGCGAACACTCACCTGTTCTTGAAGAAGGCGCTAGAATGGTTGGTGATACATCACTTCTAGTCAACCTGTACGTCCTTCTTGTTTGATTTCTGCCCTTTCCAGTTTCACTGGAAGTAATCAGAGGCGTGGCGAGTTCGTCATCAGTATCACGTATGCGGAGGCGCTCTCAAAAGAAGAAACGAGTAATTTGATCAAGAGGAGCGAAGAAACCGTTCGGCCTACTACAAAGGCATTCACAAGAGTCCACCTGGTCAACTTCATTCCAATGCATAACTCGGTAGTTATGCCAATCAAACCACCTATCCACCTTTACTCTACCGGTCAACTATGTTCCTGCTTGGGTACCAGGCGCCGGGTTCCACCAGGTACTTGCTCCGCGTCGAGGCTGTCGGTTTAAACCCTCCGTTTATACAGCCTCATCATTCTTACCAGCATATACGCCGTTCTTATGTACCCAGAGGTCCATGTCAAGGCATTTGAAGAGATAAACCGTGTAATCGGTCAAGACCGGTTGCCAATCTCAGCAGACGTAGACGACCTTCCTTACACGGAGGCATATTGAAGGAAATATTGAAGTTATCCTCCCCTCTCTATCAGTGAGTCTCAAATACACCATTTTATCAGAGAATCGCAACAAATATTAGCTTGTAGTGCTGCCGCGTCTCATAACTGAGGATACGTCTACAATGGGTACCTCATTCCTAAGGGCTCAATGCTTCTAGTCAGCATCAAGTATGGGACACTCTTCGGGTCTAGACTGATAACATCTCACCCCTCTTCTCCAAAGGTGTATGCCTCGAGGCGAGCATTTCTGGGATGACGCGGCAGAATTTATACCAGAAAGATTTTTTGAAGAGCTCACGAAGGACAAGCTGATCCTAAGTCTTTGGTCTTTGGCTTTAGAAGAAGGTTAGGCACACGACTACTCCGATCAATGTGGATTTGTGCTAATTCAGGGGACTAGATTCGCCCTGGACGAGACATTGCAAACCCGATTGCCCCAGCCACCGTTATAACTCTTCTCAGGGCTATTGAAACTGCTCCCGTTGAGGGTGAAATCTGGCCAGATCCGAAGAACGCTCAGTTCGTCAACTCAATAATTGCGTACGTTTATCCATACTTCACTCAGACACTGCTTACAGCTTTGGTCACAAATTTCAGAGCCCCAGTCCCTTTCCATTGTTGGCTTATTGGTCGCTGGTGACGCATTTTCCCAATTTGGACTAATCGGTTGGGGTCGCTCCCCACGAGTTTGTACTATGTGAAAATGTGTCAGAACTAGCATTCATAGAGCGCAGCCAGAGGTAGGAAGACCCTAACGTTTCTTCCCCGTCTGAGCTGCGCTAGTTTGTTCAACATCCATTGTCAGTTCCGGCCACGCTCCGAAAAGGTCGTTCGACCTATAGGTGAGGCTACAATCAGTGCGTGAGAAGAACTCCATTTATTACTCAAGCCTGGTATATGGTAGTGTGAAGATGCCTGTTTTCTCGATAAAGCGATACAAAACGTGCGGTAAATTAGTACTGTCCCTTGTGATGACTTGCGCAGTGACTCTATTGGATGTATGACTAGGCCCTGCACAATGAATATTTCTGGGTAGTCAGAGCGGCAGGAACAGGCATTGCTTTATGTACGAGTCATTCCTCAGGGTGGTCAGAGGCAGGCTCCATCTGGCCATGGCCTGCCTGATAGGTGATAGTACCGGAGGCTCGCGGTACGACAAGACGCTTTGTGTGACGCTCGACGCCTGGGAAATGGTGATCTCGAGCAATACGATGACAACGGATGATATTGAGCGCTTCACTGCAAGCGTTCGAATATCTCTATAGGCAATAGGCGTAATCCTGTAACTGCCTGAAGTGTGGTTTCTAGGACCAAGTATGCATGCGTAGGAAAGGTTGGGGTTGATGGATTGCCCTTGGACTTAGAAGGCCCTATGAACGAATTAACGCAACGACAACATGGTCGCCAGCCCCGGAACACTAGAAAAGCAGCGGGTGGGGTGGTTGTTGGAATATGTACGCCGCACTGAGCATTGGTCTCAATTCCGTCACATCGAGTGTTTTATTTTGCTCTTGGTCTACGCCATCCAATATGATATGCCTATCTATATTGCTCATATAAAATGTGCTCGTAGCAGGACTCCTGAGACTGAGGTTGCTAATTGCTCACTGAGCCTGTAAGTCTACCCGTAATACCTCATTTTGCTTATGTCTGACCTATGCACCGTAGTGACTTCGTCTAGGTACATTTATACATATTGAGTCTGCTGATCGCTCACTGAGTCTTGACTTCGTCTAATTTTCAAGCAGTAGGTGAAGAGGCGCGTCCGATAGATCGCCCATGAAGAGTGTAATCAGAAAACCCCATTAGGTGTTCATAGTGACACTCGTTGCGCGGGGACACCCAAACGACCGCAGCCCTGAGCCCTGGTAGCCCTGAGCCCTGACAGCCCTTGACCACCTGTTATGGACCTCACCTGTCCGTCTCATGCGATATGTTACGGAAAACCCCATAGGCGACCAAAACGGTTACCAGAGAAGAGCTTTGGCCATTGCCGAGAACGAGTCATACACGGTGGCTCTCTAGACGCATGTAATTTCATCAGAGCAACGTTTCTCCGTATCAATGAAATGACAGAATGACTCCTAGAAAGCGAACGATTGATACGAGTGAGAGTATGGACCCGCTGAATTGGGCATTCATCGGTTTGGAGATGTTGTAGACAGTCGAAGAGTATGACCGAAAGTACAATTGGTTGGAACTAATTCATGACGCCGAAAAATACTCATGAGCCCGTCCCCTTCCTTCAGCAAGTTCCCTCAGTGGCGGGCGTCGAAATATTGCGTCCCATACAGGAACCGCACACGCGGTGGAGGCTACAGCATCGCCGGACACAAGTCAGATGTGGTCGAGTCCAACTCGTATGATATAATGTAAACTAGCTAAACGGGCATACAAATATATACGTGGAAATACAAAATCCTGACAACGGGACGAAGCCACCTCCGTCGGCTCCTCAAGCGGACGCGACTACTACCGCGAGTGAGTAAGCGGTGTCTATTCACTCAACACCTGGCGAGATATTCTCGGACTTTTCCGCGCTGGAGCCCCCGCCTGCTTGCGACGCCAATATATGAGGAATTTTCTAGCACCATCGATAGGGCCCATCTCGCTAAGATCCTGCTACATTTTCTCTAGTCTCGAGTCGCGGAGGTGAAATCTGCATCAGTCGCGCTGCGGGAAGAGAGGGGTGGCGCCCGATCTCCGGGTCATTCTCTGCTGTCAAAGATTAGATTGCCCAGTGATAGGCGTTGGGCGTCGCGTAAGGAAGAAATACGCCCGTCAGAAGCGGAGTGTGTCTGATCTAGCCGAGCGCGCAATTTGCCGTGCACGTGCAAGTTTACGTTTCCGAGTCGGAGCGTTCACACCGCGGTTTTAGGAACACGAACAAGGTGAGGGAGTAGCGGTAGCCCGAGAGCGCCACTACCAAGCTAGGCATACTGATATGGTAAGCCGTAAAATTAATTGTTGATGTGACGTAAATGAGAACTTGACTAATAGGGTCATAGGCACGTGTAGCGGTGATAGCGTAGTGAGAAGTTGGGTAATAACGTGGATTCGCGGACGAAAGGGATCGTAAATTGCCTCAAGGTACTGGACGAGATAGTTTTGCGTCCGTCTGCCCTCTTTACAGATAGTGACTGTGCACTTCCGGTAGACATTGATCCACCGAAGAGTAGTTTTCAAACACATGGTAATGGACAAGCCAGGCTCGTATACTTTCACCACGATTCTAACCTCTATCAAAACTGTTGAAAACCAGACGAAGTCAAGACTCAGTGAGCGACCAGCAAAATGAGTCTGAGGACTCCTGCTGCGAGCGCATTTTATATGAGCAGTACGGACAGGCATGTAATATTAGACAACGTAGGCCGAGAGCAAAATCAAGTGAAAACAACGCTCGGTGGGTACATCATTCCAACAAAAACCTCCGCCTACGCAACTATGGGTCCCGAGTCGGCCAACCCTGTTCTGAAGTACCTTGTACCTACACTCATTACTCTCGGGGTAGTCTCTTCCAATTATCCATGGAGTCCATATTTCCTTCCTGTGGGCCTATAAATCTCCCGCCTAGTCTATTAGCGTGAGGCTCAAGGCGCCACCTTCCGTCCAACCACGCTCATTTACTGATTACGGTTCTATTGTGTATGGAGAGCAATATTAATGTACCAAATGCCATTTTACGCCTGTGTACATATTCCCGGGATCCGGTAATGGAATATTTGGCCCTTTGCTGGATATGAGTCCATTTGGTGAGCATTATCTGGCTCCTCCAGAGACAGGGGGATTTGAACTACCGAAAGTTCAAGGCGGATTTCGGGAAGCCCACTCATTCAAGAACTTCAAGAAGATTCGGGCACCGGTAGGCGTGTTAACAATCAGCGAGGTGGACTTCACCCATTCAATTCTGTTACACAGCCCGGGAGGTGAGGTGGATGGCGCGTCTGACTAGTTCCCCAGAGTCGCGCGCGTTCAGCGTGCGACGGCCATGACGCACCACGCCCACATTAAAGGTATCCTTGACCCTGCTATTCAATTACAGATTTCCATCCAGTACAGTTCAGTACTGGGAAAGGGTTTGATCTGACCTGAATCAGAAGTGCCCGTTGTTGTTCAACAGAGGATCGATCTCGGGTGGATAAGGGCATATCAGATAACAGCAGCGTTGAATTGGCTTCAGCCCGTTGCAGGGGGAGACCTAGTGAGACCGGAAGTGGGAAGGAGGCCTGTGTGAAGGCCCCGCAGTGTTGGAGTTGTGGATAGACGGGACGTGGGTAGGTTAATCTGATATGACGGATGATTGATCCCTGCTGTGACAAAGTAGGACAGGTTTCCTGACCCAGCAGCTCTTGTTGCTCCTCTACGTACCCTGGGTAGAGTATTTTAATACAGGGGAACTATAGGAAAAGTAACTATTAACTATGTTGATGCAAATAACGTTCCCCGAGGCGCGCCACGCTAACCGGCGCTCTTTGAGTACCCTAGCCACCCAGCTTCTTGGGCATCGGAGGCCCACGGGGAACACGAAACCGGATACTCCTTTGGAGTGGATCTCTTCAATACGTCAAAGGTGCCATCTTTCAGGATTTGTAATTTCCCGTATCTAGTATGCGGCAGCTTGTCCGTTCTGTGCAATCAGTTTGTTTCACAACACAGGAGTTGGACCCAACCACACCCGACTCAATCCGGTGACCCTCTGACTTTCACGCGCGCATGGTTTCAGCGTGGAATGTCGTACTCCGACACCTGTGAGGAAATAAAGGGAGAACATGTAGTCATTTGAATGCAAGTTCTACCGTCAAATTGGCCCATCTGGCCTCAGATGCGGTTCAATCGCGGATGGCATGGAGCTAACACCATCCAGCGAGGCTACGGGATGGCTATACTCAGTATCGCGAAGAATGCCCCACATCCGTATCACTCATATCACTCGGAATTCTCTCTCGCTAAACAAGCGACGGTTAGACACAATCCCGTCGGAATGTCGTAGGAGCGCCGGAGTTATATGAACACGCTCATTACATTACAGGGGATGTCAGAGGATGCCGATGCGCTATCTCGATCACTGCGGCTATCCCTCATATGGATTTATTTATCACAAATTTCAATTGAGGGCATAGGGGAGTCAACACTAGAGCATGGAGGGAGATGTTCTAGGCCCTATATCTGACGTAGGTTTTCTATTAGTTGCTAGAACGCTCCAGCGTAAGAGTGTGGAACTTGTTTAGCCTCAAGCACAAGCGTTACCTATAAAACAGAGAAAGAGGGATACACATCCCGGTAAGACGAGTCACATAAGTCTCCGTGAGGCAGCCCACAGCCCTCTTACTCTCCATAAAGTGATACATCCCCCCCTATTTGGCGGTATCCGAGGGCATCAGATACAAATCATGGTATGCAACTATCGCCTCAGATGAGGCCACCTTGGTTGATGTAATTACCAGGTCCCAGAGTCCAATTTGAAAGATTGTCCAGTACGTTCGCTGATTTACATTGCGCCTGATCAGGGGTCCAGTAATATGACCTCAACGGACGCTGAATCCCACCCTTCTTGATGGTCAGCCCCCTTCAGGCCATCCTGGGTTGCCGTCGTTGGATCGGGAAATATGACCCTCAGACGACGATTGAAGTATCTGAATTAGGTGCCATAAGGACCGTATCCCGACTCCAACAAGCAGGAGAAAAGATATACCTCAGATCTTTAGCACCCCAACTATTCGCTTTGCTGCAACTCCGTGTTCGCTAACGGCGGCGACTTGTTACCGGAACATAGTACCGAGGAACTGGCCTAAACCTATACAGCCAATCAGCTCTCAGTCCACTAATGATACTCTTTACTCGCACACTTTCATTCAGAATCACCACCGGACAACACATCGCGACGGACCTTTGACGGTACCCAGCGTCGTAGGAAAGGAGCAAATCGAAAAAGGGATCTCTGGAAGGAAGAACGAGATAGTCAAATTGAATGCTCGGATTCGGGACCTGGAAGTACTACAGCAGCAGAAGATCCACGAGGAGGAAGAACGCATTCGCCCTATCCTCGACGAACTTCACGCGCAAGTGGTAATTCTTCAGCAGCAGCTGGCTCAGCATTGGAACGATCATGAGGCCCGTGTTGGGCAATCTCGGCAAGACACTCAGACGGAGATACTGGGTATTGAAAGCAAAATCTCCGCTCTCGAGCAAGAAAATAATCACGCCATCTCTCTCCTTGCGCCGATTCGCCGCCTCCCCACCGAAATGCTTGCCGAAATCCTCACGGTCGCAATCAAAGAATACGGTTGCTCTGCTTCACAACTTACCCATGTGTGCCGATCTTGGCGCTTGGTACTCTTGGCTATGCCCCGCATCTGGTCCAAAGTCAAAGTGGGAAGCAGGACTAGCACGGAGCAAGTTGAGTGCCTGCTGGGGAGGACGGGGAGGGTTACCTTGGATGTGGAAATTGACACCGAGTCTGATGCAACGACGCGCATTTTAGGGCCTTGTCAATCTTTCACTGCGCTTCTCATCCTTGCCAGTACGTCCATGCGTTGGAGGAACCTGACAATCGGTTCATTTCCGAAGGAGGAGAAGCTGCTGGAACTAGATGCGTCCGGGGTGCCCCTTACCTTTAATGGGCCATTGGAGGGTCTTGAGAGCCTCAGGATGACTCGCCCCTGCGAAATGAACACCGCACTGGGCAACCTCATCGACCTTACCCGCAAGGTCGAAAACTCAAAACTGACTACCCTTGAGCTCTCATCAGCTTCTGCTCTATATCGCTTTGCGGAGGGCTCCTCTACTCTCTTCCGTCGTCTGCGGGTATTCAAGGCTGCTCTCGCGGAGATGAAGGACCCTCTGGACATTCTCCCACATTTTCAGTGCCTTGAAGACATGTACGTTCACCGTCTTCACTTGCCCTTATACTCCGACACCGCCCATCTCCCGCTTATCCGGACCCTCAAGCGGCTATTTCTCAAAAGCACATCCATTCAGTGGATGAATAACCGAACCTTCCCTAAGCTAGTCGAATGCACTATCGTCTGGCCCCACTTCCCAGAGACGCTGCTTGGTCAGAGTGGTGTCGATCTTCCAGCATGCACCAGTTTCACCTACGACGACCACTTGCTTCAGCCTCTTGGAGCTTTCAACCTCCCCTTAGTTGGTGTACTTGTTGTCCGGAACGAGGCGTGGAATCGCTCACGGGGCGGTCAGCAACTCGGCTTTATCTTGGGACCTAATATTTCAATGGAGAAGGTCCTCAAACCAAGGGTTTTGCACCTTGATACACAATGTTACGACCAGCACCTCATTACCGCATTGATGATGGTGCCACAGGTTGAAGAGCTAATCCTTGGGTTGGTACGTCCTGATGCGTTGGGCAAAAAATTTCTTCTTGCTATGTTAGCAAGGAAGGGACGAGGTAACCACCACCTCACGAGTAATGACCCAGGCAAGAGCGTTGGCGGCAATGACGGCGGCCCTGCCTGGGCGGCGAGCCTCTGTCCGAACTTAACAGTCCTCGGACTCAAGTATCGCAGGTGGTTGAGAGAATATGAGAACGACGAGCTCACGCCGCTCTTCCGGAGAATCGTCGAGACGAGGTCGAAAAGTAGTACGCCTCTCCAAAGCTTTAAGATCTGGCCAACCAAGGATATAACTGAGCAAGAAGCCCACGAGTTGGTCGCGTGAGCTGTCATTGATGGTTTTATTGACCTCTGAGAGTTTTCCTGAATCACTGAGCAGACTATGCAGACTATGATGTATGATGGGCCGGCCCTCGTGACACCTCGCCTACATGATTCCTTTTCTCTGTATTATACGCACATCTCCATGTACGGAGTTAATAATTGAATATCTGAGAGGCTGCTTGCTGGACGTCGATTACATCGTGACCTGGTGCCGTGACGGTGAGTGCTCTTCGAGTTTACCTGGCTTCCTCCTGTGAATCTGACAGCCCACACCGATAGTTTGACAACTCAGATCCTGTTACCTTCCAATGGTGGTCTGATCAATCCGGAGTTCTCAATCGCTGTGTGAAAAGGTTAGAGACGATTTCAGGAAAACGAGTCCCACACGTCTCCGTGAGGGAGCCCACAGCCCCTTACTCTTCACAGAGAAATAAATCTCCCCTGTCTCGTGATACGCGAGGGCACCAGATACTAGACATGGTATGCAACCAAGGTCTCGTATAAAGCCACCCTGGCTGACTGGTGTAATCACCAGGGCCTAGATTCTGATTTTCAAGATTGTCTGGTATGTTCGCTTAATTTACACTGTCCTCTTCCTCGGGGGTCCTGTAATATAACCGCCCCGGTCGCTGAGGCCCACCCCTCATGATGAGCAGCTCTCTTTCCTCGCTGTCCCACCCTCGTTGGATCGGGAAATATCAGTACTGATAATCCTCCGAGGTCGCTTGAAATGTCTGAAGTAGGTGCAATAAACACTTTACCCTGATTCCGACAAGCAGGAGAAAGAAGAACTTCTCCGATCTTTAGCACCCCAGCGATTCGCTTTGTTGCAAACACGTGTTCGCTAACGGTTACCGGAACATAGAACTGAGTAACTGGCCTAAACCTGAGTCCAGAAAACCAGCTCTCAGTCCACTAATAATACTCTTTACTCACACTTTTATCCAGATTTACCACCGGACGACACATTGTGACCAACCTTGACGGTACCCAGCGTCGTAGGAAAGGATGGAATTGAAAATGGGATCTCGAAGGATAAATGAAATAGTCAAGTTGAATGCCGATTCTGTGGGAAGAGAAAAGAAAAGGCCAGACCGGGGATCGAACCACGGGTCTCTCTAATACCGGAAGGGCGTGCTAACCGCTGCACTACCGGGCCATTTGTTGGAGAGGAATCACCAACTCCAACAGATTCGAGACCTGGAAGTACTACAGCAGAAGGCCCATGATGAGGAAGAACGCATTCGTCCTATCCTTTACGACCTCCTGCGCAAGTAGTAATTCATCAGCAGCAGATGGCTCAGCATTGGCATGGTCACGAGACCCGTGTTGTGCGATCTCGGCAAGAGACTCGCATAGAGATACTGGATATCGAAGGAAAAATATCGGCTCCCGAGCAGGGAAATAATTATGCCACCTCCCTCCTTGCGCCGATTTGCCGCCTCCCACCTGAAATCCTTGCCGAAATCCTCACTGTCGCAATCAAAGAATACGGTTGCTCTGCTTTACAGCTTACCCATGTGTGCCGATCTTGACGCTTGGTACTCTTGGCTATGCCCCGCATCTGGTCCAAAGTCAAAGTAAGAAGAAGGACCAGCACCGAGAAAGTTGAGTGCCTGCTGGGGAGGACAGGGGAGGATTACATTGGATGTGGATGTTGACACTGAGTATGATACGACGGCGTGCACATCAGGGCGTTGCCAATCCTACTCTGCGCTTGTCATCCTGGCAACTACAATCCATGCCTTAGAGGAACCTGACAACCGGTTCATTTCCGAAGGAGGAGAGGTTGTTGGATCTAGAGGCACCCTGGATATCTCTTACCTTCAATGGGCCATTGGAGGGTCTTGAGCGCTTCAGGATGACTCGCCCCAGCAAAATGAATACCGCAGTGGACAACCTCATCGACCTTACCCGCAAGGTCGAAAACTCAAAACTGACTATCCTTGAACTCTCATCAGCTTCTGCTCTATATCGCTTTGCGGAGGGGTCCCTGTGTCTGCGGATATTCAAGGCTGATCTCGATCTCGCGGAGATGAAGGACCCTCTGGACATTTTCAATGTCTTGAATACATACACATTCACCATATCCACTTGCCATTCTACTCCGACACCACCCATCTCTGCTTCTCGGCAGCCTCAAGCACCTATTTCTCAGAAGCACATCCATTCAGTGGATGAACAATCGAACCTTCCCCAGGCTAGTCGAGTGCGATATCATCTAGCCCGCCTTCCAAGAGATTCCCTTTGTTCAAAGTGGTGTCGATCTTCCGGCATGTACAGTTTCACCTACAACGATCACTCGCTTCAACCTCTTGGAGCTTTCAAGCTCCCCTCCATTGATGAACTCGTTGTCTGCAATGAGGCTTGGTCCCACACATGGGGGAGTCAGCGTACGACCAGCACCTCACTACCGTATTGATAGCAAAAGGAGACCCACCATTGATTGCGGGTATCTGAAAGGCCAAATGGACCCGCCTGAAATGCCGGAGGACGTCTTTTTCGTGCCTCCATGTTTCGCTACTATGACAGATATGGAGAAGTTCTCCACCACCAGCACAGGTGTGCTCCAGGAGTGAAGTAAAGACTTTACCTGTCCCAATTCCAAACGTGCCACCCCAATCTCCGCGGGTGTTTGTTGCTGCGTCAATGCATCCACGTTGACACCAAGGGCAATATCTTCTCTAATAGCGCTAATGTTCCTTCGTACGCCCTGCCTCGCCAGTGGTCTTGTAGTTGGGGCATATTAGATTCGAGGCACACGGTATGGGTCTTCTTGCGCTGTGAGAATAGCGATGGGTGCTGTCATGTCCTCTATAGATACTACGCCCAGTCTGTGGACGTGGTG
>Ga0307513_10008703_pt1 | contig 12930 bp, 7 predicted proteins | sample 15_EM_MG_FD_202174 | JGI IMG/M metagenome (GOLD analysis project Ga0307513, IMG submission 202174) | Populus trichocarpa ectomycorrhiza microbial communities from riparian zone in the Pacific Northwest, United States - 15_EM | ecosystem: Host-associated > Plants > Roots > Unclassified | place...
CTTCAAACTTTCTTTCACCTTCACTGGTTTTCAGGGAACTGGAAAAGTTGAAGGGATATTCTTGGATGTTTCAAAAATAAGAGAAATAGAGTTGAGTTCTACAGCCTTGGAAAGGATGTATAAACTTAGACTGCTAAAAATTTATAATTCTGAAGCTGGAGTTAAATGCAGAGTGCACCTTCCTCATGGCCTCAAGTCTCTTTCTGAAAAGTTGAGGTATCTCCATTGGGATGGATACCCTTTGACATCTTTGCCTTGCAATTTTCGTCCACAGAACCTTGTTGAACTTAACCTATCATCTAGCAAGGTTGAGCAACTGTGGAGAGGAGACCAGGTATTCTAAAATAACTCTATGCATGCATAGTTCCTTCTTTGAAATTAAGTGTGGTATGCACGTGTAATTTCTTTCCGTTGATTTCATTTTGCTTCAGAATCTCGGCAATTTAAAAGATGTCAACCTCAGCGATTGTGAGCACATAACTTTCCTGCCAGACCTTTCAAAAGCCAGAAACCTTGAGAGATTGAATCTTCAATTCTGAACAAGTTTGGTTAAGTTTCCTTCATGTGTTCAGCATCTGGACAAGCTTGTTGATTTAGATTTGAGAGGCTGCAAAAGACTAATCAATCTTCCCAGTAGAATTAATTCAAGTTGTCTGGAGACTCTGAACGTTTCTGGCTGTGCAAATCTCAAGAAGTGCCCAGAGACTGCAAGGAAACTGACATATTTAAATTTAAATGAGACTGCTGTTGAAGAGCTTCCCCAATCAATTGGGGAACTCAATGGACTTGTGGCGTTGAATTTGAAGAACTGCAAACTCCTGGTGAATCTTCCAGAAAACATGTATTTGTTGAAATCTCTTCTAATTGCTGACATCTCTGGCTGCTCATCTATCAGCAGGCTTTCTGATTTTTCGAGGAATATAAGATACTTGTACTTGAATGGAACTGCAATAGAAGAACTGCCATCTTCAATTGGTGATCTAAGGGAACTCATTTATTTAGATCTAGGTGGCTGCAACAGGCTAAAGAATCTGCCGAGTGCGGTTTCTAAGTTGGTATGTCTTGAAAAACTTGACCTTTCCGGTTGCTCAAGTATCACGGAGTTTCCAAAGGTTTCAAATAAAATAAAGGAGCTGTATTTAAATGGGACAGCAATACGAGAGATTCCCTCTTCAATAGAATGTTTGTTTGATCTTGCTGTATTGCACCTGCGAAACTGCAAACAATTTGAGATTCTTCCAAGCAGCATCTGCAAGTTGAGAAAACTGCAGAGGCTTAATCTCTCAGGTTGCCTCCAATTTAGGGATTTTCCAGAAGTTTTGGAGCCGATGGTATGTTTGAGATATCTCTATGTAGAACAGACACGCATAACAAAGTTGCCTTCACCGATTGGAAATCTGAAGAGACTTGCCTGCTTGGAAGTGCGAAACTGCCATTATCTAGAAGACATCGATTGTTTTGTTGCCTTCACCGATTTAGATTGTTTGCGTAAGCTGAATCTAGATGGTTGCGATATATGGAAAGTGCCGGACAGTCTTGGTCTTTTATCGTCACTGGAAGTGTTAGATCTAAGTGGAAACGATTTTTGTAGTATACCTATAAGCATCAATAAACTCTTTGAGTTGCAATATCTAGGATTAAGGAATTGCAGGAGACTTGAATCATTACCGGAGCTTCCACCACGGCTATCAAAGTTGGATGTAAACAATTGCAGTAGTTTGAGAACAATATCAAGCTCATCAAATGTAGTTGAGGGGAACATTTTTGAATTCATTTTCACTCATTGCTTGAGCTTGTGTGGGATCAATCAAATCTTGGCGTACTCATTATTGAAATTTCAACTTTATACCAAAAGGTTATACCATCAGGTCTGTTTCTCAAACCTCTGATATACATCTTTTTTTTTTCTCTATTTGCCACCTTTTATTTTATAAAGATTTATTTGAATTGCGTTAACAGCTGCCCGATGTTCCTGAAAGGGCATGTAGTTTCTGCCTCCCTGGAGCTGTGACTCCGGAGTGGTTTAGGCATCAAAGTTGGGGATCTACAGTAAAATGCCAGCTATTTTCAAATCGGGCTAATAGCGAGTTCTTGGGTTTTTCTCTAGGCGCTGTCATTGCATTTGGTTTTTTCTATTATAGTTTACAAGTTAAATGCACGTATCACTTCTGCAATGAGCACGGGGATAGCCATGATCTCTATTGCTATCTCCATGGCTGGTATGATAAGAAGTGCATCAACTCAGAACACATATTTGTGGGATTCGATCCCTGTTTGGTTGCAATAAAAGATGAAAGTTTTAGTGAATACAGTGAGGTCTTAGTTGAATTCCAACCGGAAGATATGGATGGCAATCACTTACCTTTAAATCATTGTCAAGTGGTCGAGTGTGGGGTCCGTCCACTGTATGAAGATGAGATACATTGCTTTGATTTGATCATGCAAGACTATTATCGTTTTTATCCTCCGGATCGTGATGGATTGGAAGCAATGTTCCAAGCCAAGAGAGCAAGGTTCCAAGGCATGAGACGGGAGGATTATTCTGCCATGCGGAGGACCTATGAATTCTTGGCGAGATCCTTACAATGTTCCAGACATTTATATCATCTGGTCTGTTTCTCAAACCTCTGTTATGTTTTTTTCTTTCCTTCTCTATTTGCCATGTCTCATTTTAAAAAAGATGCTATTTTAATTGTGTTAACAGCAGGAGCTCAATGTTCCAGAAAGGGTATATAGTTTCCACCACCTCGGAGATGTAACGCTGGAGTGGTTTAGCCATCAAAGTTGGGGATCTACAGTAACATTCCAGCTATCTTCACATTGGACTAATACCAAGTTCTTCGGTTTCTATCTTTGTGTTGTCATTGCATTTCATTCTGTCAACCATAGTTTGCAAGTTAAATGCACATATCACTTCCGCAGTGAGCACGGTGATAGCCATGATCTTTATTGCTATCTCCATGGTCGGGATGAGAAGCGCATTGACTGAGATCACATATTCGTGGGACTTGATCCCTGTCTGGTTGCCAAAGAAGATTACATGTTCAGTGAATACAGTGAAGTCTCAGTTGAATTCCAACTAGAAAATAAGAGCGGCAATCTCTTACCTTTAAATCATTGTCAAGTGGTCGAGTGTGGGGTCCGTCCAGTGTATCAAGATGAGATACATTTCTTTGAGTTCATCATGGCAGGCAATTATTGTCGTATAAAAAAGCAGGATCTGGATCGAGATGGATTGGAAGCAATGTTCCAAGCCAAGAGAGCAAGGTTTCGAAGGCATGAGAGGGGATGAAATTGGCTATGTTTCTGCCCGGAGAAAAATGAGAAGGCATAATTCATTTTTCACTTGGATTTAGTAATTATTTTGACAAGGATATAGTGGGGCGAATTGCTGCCGAGTTCAAGAAAATTTAAATATGACAACTGGGTTATTCTTTTATTTATTTTAATCAGTGATGGTTTTCATTTCATGTACCAATCTAAGATTAATGTATTCTTCTTTCCCTTTTGCATAATTTGACAAAATTCAAACTTTGATTGATGAAATTGAGAGCAAACCTACTTATCTTTGACTTGGTAGTTTAGCATATTATTGTTGTTAAAATTTAGTATATTATTGTTGTTAAAATTTAGACTTGGTAGTTTAGCAAAATTAATGATTTTTACTAGAATTTAATTACAGGTTAATTAAGTCATTTGCTAACGAAATATACCTTCTTTTCTCTTCTTTTTTTTTTGCATCCTATGTACTAAAATTTTATTTTTATTTTAAAAAATTTAAAAATAAATTAAAAAAAAGATATGAAATTAATAAAATAAGATTATGTGATTTATAGATTTAAAATCATAAGGATTTAATAATTATATTTTAATATGACGACAAGCTTTTATTTTCTTGCAAGCATTTTTTTTTTAATATTGTACTTTTCAACGTTAGCATAGAATGGAAGTACCTTTAATTATACCATTATGTCTCTACGTTTTCAAATAGGTTTATTATGTGTTTCCATGACATCTTTTTGTTTTTTTAATATATCATTTTAACAAGTTAAAATTAACTCTTTTTTTTAGATTAATATGGTTGTCCGGACTTACTTGTGTACACCTCAACTAATCTCACTAGTCTTGAAGTTAACGATCATGTAAGCCTTCAGTGACCTTGAGGTTTGTGGAACTCGAATTGATAACCTCTAAAAAGCAAACTCAGAACCTGACCAATTGAACTACATTCCTCAATGTTAGTTATAATTAACTCATTTTTTTTAGTAACGTGGGTGTCCGGGCCAGCTTCTGGTAACCTCTAAAAAGCAAACCCAGAACCTGACCAGTTAAACTACACTCCTTAGAGTTAGTTATAATTAACTCTTTTTTTTTTAGTAACGTGGGTGTCCGAGCCAGCTTGTACGCACCTCGACTAATCTTACAGCCCTTGAAGTTAACGATCATATAAACTTCCAATAACCGTAAAATTTGTAGGACTTCAATTGATAATATCTAAAGAGCAAGCCAGTTATAATTAATTTTTTTTTATTAACATAGATATCTATACCAACTTACACACACTCTCTTGTTATTAGTAGTGGTTGCAGCTACTAATACTAAACTGAGTTATAATAATTTTTTAAACTCTATTTCGGATTAAGATTTCGCAAGGCCCAAAACAATCTCTCCATGGACCGTCAATTTGACACAGAAAAGGAAAAGGAAAAAGAAAATGAAAATGAAGAAGTTGAACTGACCCCCGAAGTCTTCTCCCATCTTTCATCAAGTAAATGAAGCTTCTTCTTTGCGTGATTGGCTGATGGAAAACAAACTGCTCTTATTTGCTGATCTCCTAGTCTTTTCCGTTCTCGACCCTTGTATAGGATTAAGTATGTATTTGCTGTAGCGGTTAAAAAATTTGAAAAAAATAATTTTAGATATAATTTAAAAAAATATATGTTTAATTAAAATTATTATAAAATGATTTTACAATAAAATAAATGAAAAGGAGATATTTATTTATAAATGAAATCCAGTGCAAACGTTGAGACAATCCCAAGGTTGGTAAAGAGATTTTCTCCTTTTCTCTTAATTTTGAGTTTGAATCTTGAAATTATCATCAACAAGATTCCCTCTTTTAAATACACGCGCGGTGTAGAGAGTTGTGTAATTAAGATCTTAGTAAATGATATATTGTCTTCAAAGGACACCGAAATTATCTTGAAGATGTTTATTTTTGTGTTTTAAAAGTGATTTTAAAAAATTAATTTTTTTTATTTTTTTTACTTACTTCAAATTAATATTTTTTTATGTTTTTATATCGTTTTAATGTACTAATATTCAAAATAAATTTTAAAAAATAAAAAAATATTATAAAGGATTAGGCTGTCATTTTACGAGGAGTCTACTGACATATTGTTATATCTCAAGCTAAACTTTTAGGGCTGTCATAACCTATTTTTGGGTTATCCCAATTCACTTTTTTTTTCCTCTTAAAATAAAATAAAATAAAATAAAAAATAAAAAAATATTATCAAAAAATATAACAGTGAAAAGAGGATGCCAAAACGCTCAGAAAATAGTCAAAATTTGGTTGGGGAGGTTTAAAAATACAAAAATTAAAGTTTGGCAGTATTTTATTGACTGATGATAGCCCTGTTGACAAAGAAAATTCAATTTGAGGAAGAAAAGTCCAAAATTAGATATTGGTGGACTCAATTAAATTATATTGAAGGTTTAATTGAATTTATGGAGGGTTTGATTGTAAGAAAAATTGATTTTGGAGTTAATTTGGGCTTTAATTGGAAGAGATTAAAGTTCTGGGGTCAAATTATAATTTTTGAGAGTTAATTTGGTCAAATCAGGGGCTTAATTGCATAAATATTGAAGTTTGATGGCCAATTAGAGACTTAATTGAAGAAATCCGAGACCAAGGACCAAAATGCAAAATGCGCGCAAATTGAAGGATTGACTTGTAGTCTGGCGCCAGTTTTTATTTAAATGAAACGGCGCGTTTTAAGTAAAACGACGCCGTTTCATGCGTTTTCAAAAAAGAAAAGAAAAGAAAGAAGAGACGAAACGGTGCCGTTTTGAGGCGGCACTGTTTCTTCTTCTTCTTCCCCTGGACGTGCAGCAGGGGAAGAGAAGCTTTTTTGTTTTCTTCCCCTTGTCTCTTCTCCCACGTGCTTTAGAGCCGAAGTCAGACGCCACCCATCTCATGATGAGATGCCCGAGTAGCCGTGCTCTACAAGCAACGCCTCCATTGCCCACCACGGCCGGCGCCGTGGCAGAGGAGGTGACGTGCTCACAATGCACGGGCGATGATGGGACGGGGCAGGGTCGACCCCGCTCCCCCTGCCCCTATAAATACCACCCAAACGAAAAAAAGGAAAGGGAAAAGGAAAAAAGATAGGGGAAAAGAGGAAGAAAACGACAGAAAAAGGGGGGAAATTGAGAGAGAGAAACGACTGAAACTGAGAAACACAAAAAAACCGGGGATATCGACAGGGAAACCGAGAGAGACAGTCAGGGAGAAGGAAGAAGAAGGATAGAAAGGATAAACCGGCGGGGAAAGAGGACACCGATTGGTATCTCTACACAGAGAAGCGTCGCTGCTGTCACCGGGTTTCACCGTCACCGCCACCGCATCGCCACCAAGAACAGTCACCAGCCCCACCGTCAGCTCAACCGTCCGAGATCACCGCCTCAGGTAATTCTTCCCCCCCCATAGTCACCGGTCATAATTCATCTTCTTGCCTGCAGAACGTGCATTGTGCACGTTCTACATGCAAGAAGAAAATAATTAGCCGGTTACTGTGCATGCGCACAGTAACCGACTAATTAATTAACTGGTTACTGTGCTCATGCACAGTAACTAGTCATGGGTTTCTTTCCTTCTCCGGCAGGTTGGAACATCAGCGCAGCCCATGCGGCTGGGCTGAGTCCAGCCCTTTTTTTGTTGCAGGCTGGAACATCAGCCCAGCCCACGCGACTGGGCTGAGTCCAGCCTTGTAGTTGGGCCAATACAGCCCAGTCCATTTCATTTTTTTTCCCTTTTTGTTTTTTGTGTTTTTTTATTATATATATTTTTGAAAATTGTGATTTTCCCACAGATTTTTCTACGTCATTTTAACTAATATTGGTCTGTATTTTTATATCATAAAAATACAAATCCGGTATTAAAAATACCTGGTTTTTTTTTTAAAAAAAACCTTTTGTTTTCATGCACATGACCAAGTTTCTCAAAGCTAAAAAATCATATTGTATTTTTACACAACAAAGAAAACTAAATATATATATATATATAATGTCTGGGATTACGAATTTATATGTAAATCGTATTCCCGATATTATTAAAAATGTAGTTCTTTTATAGACATTAGGCCGGTTAGATTTTTACCTCATAAAATAAGAACCTCCTTACTGAGGAGGGCTTTTCTTGAACCCTAGACAAATCAACATGACAAGACCTTAGATTTTTTATCAGACAATAAAACAATGCAGCTTACCTTAGGTAGGGCGTATTTGGGGTGCTAATACCTTCCCTTTACACAACCAGTCTCCGTACCCAATCTCTGAGACCAGTTAGGGTTCCTAGTGACCAAAATACTAGGTGGCGACTCCCATTCCATTTTTCACCGCTAAGAGACAACGAATTCCTTGTCTCACCATGTTTTTCAGAATAGATAGACATACCACACCTGATGATTGAGGGTGGACGATCGCCGCGACGCCGCACACGTGCAACAAGGACAATCAGAGTTTAGAAAGGCCTTGTAAGACTGTCGATGATATTTTTATAATTTTTTTTTGAAAGGTTATTTTTTTGTGTCCTTTTTTTAGAATGAATATTTCACAATTTCATCATTAAACAATATGTTTATTGAGAATCGAACATCATAATTTATTTTGATTTGTTTTATTTGGAGTTATTATAATCTCATGACCCGAGTCACGGATTTGAAAGGTTAATCTAGATTGACTCGGGTCGATCCAATATGTTATTGTTTTAATATTTTTTTCTTTTTAAATATGTCATCTTGAATTTTTTTTATTCAAACTATATTTTTACCAGTTGTTCAGATTATCTTTGTACTTATCGAGTCGATTGGATCATATCGGTTCAACTTCTACTTTTTTACTTGTGTTGATTTTTAAAAAACAAAATTCAAGATGTCCTACATATCAATAAATATCAAGTAAAATGGGAGATATTGAAGTTTTTGTGCTTATACTCATGTGATGAACAAGTTTTTTTTGGGACAATGAGCCTTTACCACAGTAACTTCTAGGAATGAGTAAAAAAACTAAAAAACCAAAAAAATCAAGAAAACCAAAAAAAAATAACTGAAAAAACCGAACAGTGAAAAAAACCGATTAAACCGATTAAAATTTTAAAAAAACCGGCCGGTTTGGTTCGGTTTCGGTTTTATAAGCCTAAAACCGAACCAAACCGAACCAACCAAACCGAATAAAAACAAAAAAAAACTCGAGTCAAACCAGAAAAAACCGAGCCAAACCGGTTTTTGTCCTAAAAAACCGAACCGAACCGAACCGAAACCAGTCGGTTTGAATCGGTTTCAGTTTTTTTTAAAAAAAATTTGGTTCTTTCTAAAATAACCATTGTCCACAGAACCTTGTTGAACTTAGCCTATCATCTAGCAAGGTTAAGCAACTGTGGAGAGGAGACCAGGTACTCTAAAATAACTCTATGCATGCATAGTTCTTTCTTTGAAATTAAGTGTACGTGGTATGCACGTCTAATTTTTTTCTGTTGATTTCATTTTGCTTCAGAATCTCGTCAATTTAAAAGATGTCAACCTCAGCAATTGTGAGCACATAACTTTCCTGCCAGACCTTTCAAAGGCCAGAAACCTTGAGAGATTGAATCTTCAATTCTGTAAAAGTTTGGTTAAGTTTCCTTCATGTGTTCAGCATCTGGACAAGCTTGTTGATTTAGATTTGAGAGGCTGCAAAAGACTAATCAATCTTCCCAGTAGAATTAATTCAAGTTGTCTGGAGACTCTGAACCTTTCTGGCTGTGCAAATCTCAAGAAGTGCCCAGAGACTGCAAGGAAACTGACATATTTAAATTTAAATGAGACTGCTGTTGAGGAGCTTCCCCAATCAATTGGGGAACTCAGTGGACTTGTTGCGTTGAATTTGAAGAACTGCAAACTCCTGGTGAATCTTCCAGAAAACATGTATTTGCTGACATCTCTTCTGCTTGTTGACATCTCTGGCTGCTCTTCTATCAGCAGGTTTCCTGACTTTTCGAAGAATATTAGATACTTGTACTTGAATGGAACTGCAATAGAAGAACTGCCATCTTCAATTGGTGATCTAAGGAAACTCATTTATTCAGATCTCGTTGGCTGCAACAGGCTAAAGATTCTACCGAGTGCGGTTTCTAAGTTAGTATGTCTTGAAAAACTTGATCTTTCTGGTTGCTCAAGTATCACGGAGTTTTCAAAGGTTTCAAATAATATAAAGGAGGTGTATTTAGATGGGACAGCAATACGAGAGATTCCCTCTTCAATAGAATGTTTGTGTGAACTTAATGAATTGCACCTGCGAAACTACAAACAATTTGAGATTCTTCCAAGCAGCATCTGCAAGTTGAGAAAACTGCAGAGGCTTAATCTCTCAGGTTGCCTCCAATTTAGGAATTTTCCAGAAGTTTTGGAGCCGATGGTATGTTTGAGATATCTCTATTTAGAACGGACACGCATAACAAAGTTGCCTTCGCCGATTGGAAATCTGAAGGGACTTGCCTGCTTGGAAGTGAGAAACTGCAAAGATCTAATAAACATCGAATGTCTTGGTGACTTGCAATCGCCCGAGAGATGCTTGGATTTAGATTGTTTGCGTAAGCTAAATCTAGATGGTTGTAGTGTATCGGAAGTGCCGGACAGTCTTGGTCGTTTATCGTCATTGGAAGTGTTAGATCTAAGTGGAAACGGGTTTTGGAGAATACCTATAAGCATCAATAAACTGTTGGAGTTGCAATATCTAGGATTAAGGAAATGCACGAGACTTGAATCATTACCGGAGCTTCCACCACGGCTATCAAAGTTAGATGCACATGATTGCTGGACTTTGGGAACAGTATCAAGCTCATCAACTGTAGTTGAGGGGAACATTTTTGAATTCATTTTCACTAATTGCTTGAGATTGCGTGGGATCAATCAAATCTTGCCGTACTCATTATTGAAATTTCAACTTTATACCAAAAGGTTATATCAACAGGTCTGTTTCTCAAACCTCTAATATACATCTTTTTTTTCTCTATTTGCCACCTTTCGTTTTAAAACAATGCTATTTGAATTGTGTTAACAGCTGCCTGATGTTCCAGAAGGGGCATGTAGTTTCTGCCTCCCTGGATACGAAACTCCGAAGTGGTTTAGCCATCGAAGTAGAGGATCTACAGTAACATTCCAGATATCTTCACATTGGGCTAATACCAAGTTCTTGGGTTTCTCTCTTTGCGCTGTCATTGCATTTCATTCTTTCAAACATAGTTTACAAGTTAAATGCACGTATTACTTCCGCAATGAGCACGGTGATAGCCATGATGTCTATTGCTATCTCCATGGTTGGTATGATGAGAAGCACATGGACTTAGCACACATATTCGTGGGATTTGATCCCTGTTTGGTTGCAAAAAAAAAAGGATATATTTTGAGAATACAGTGAGGTTTCAGTTAAAGTTAAATTTCAACCGGAAGATATTTACGGCAATCTCTTACCATTAAATCTTTGTCAAGTATACAAGTGTGGAGTCCGTCTACTGAATGCTAAAAGATGAGATGCATCGCTTTGCTTTGACCATGCCAAAGAAAAAGATGAGATACATCTATACGTTTTGTCCTCTGGATCGAGATGAATTGGAAGCAATGTTCCAAGCCAAGAGAGCAAGGTCGAAGACATGAGATGGGATGAAATTGGCTATGTTTCTGCCCGGAGAAAAATGAGAGGGCATGATTCATATTTCACTTGGATTTAGTAATTATTTTGACAAGGATATAGTGGGGCGAATTGCTGCCGAGTTCAAGAAAATTTAAATATGACAATTGGGTTATTCTTTTATTTATTTTAATCAGTGATGGTTTTCATTTCATGTACCAATCTAAGATTAATGTATTCTTCTTTCCCTTTTGCATAATTTGACAAAATTCGAACTTTCATTGATGAACTTATCTTTGACTGAAGTCTAGAAGAGTATCTTTTAGAGAAAACTTTAGTATATTATTGTTGTTAAAATTTAGACTTTGTAGTTTAGTAAAATTAATGATTTTTACTAGAATTTAATTACAGGTTAATTAAGTCATTTGCTAACGAAATATACCTTCTTTTCTCTTCCTTTTTTGCATCCTATGTACTAAAATTTTTATTTTTATTTTAAAAAATTAAAAAATAAATTAAAAAAAGATATGAAATTAATAAAAAGGATTATGTGATTTATAGATTTAGAATCATAGGGATTTAATAATTATATTTTAATATCACGACAAGCTTTTATTTTCTGGCAAGCATTTTTTTTATTTTTTTATTTTAATATTGTACTTTTCAATGTTAGCATAGAATGAAAGTACCTTCATTATACCATTATGTCTCTACGTTTTCAAATATGTTTATTATGTGTTTCCATGACATTTTTTTTTTAATATATCATTTTAACAAGTTATAATTAACCTTTTTTTTTAAGATTAACATGGGTGTCCGGGCCTGCTTGCGTGCACCTCAACTAATCTCACGAGCCGTGAAGTTAACGATTATGTAAGCCTCCAGTGGCCCTGAGGTTTGTGGAACTCGAACTGGTAATCTCGATCTCTAAAAAACAAACCCAGAACCTGACCAGTTGAACTACACTCATCAGGGTTAGTTATAATTAACTTTTTTTTTTAGTAACGTGGGTGTCCGGACCAGCTTTTGGTAACCTCTAAAAAGTAAATCCAGAACCAGACCAGTTGAACTACACTCCTCAAAGTTAGTTATAATTAACTCTTTTTTTTTTGTAACGTGAGTGTCCAGGCCAGCTTGTACGCACCTCGACTAATCCCTTGGGCCTTGAAGTTAATGATCATATAAGTCTCTGGCGACCCTGAGATTTGTAGAACTCGAACTGGTAATATCTAAAAAGCAAGACAATTATAATTAACTCTCTTGTTATTAGTAGTGGTAGCTGCAACTATTACCACACTGAGTTATGTATTTAAGATCTTAGTAAATGATATGTTGTATTCAAAGGATGCATAAATTATTTTTAACATGTTTATTTTTGTGTTTTAAAAATGTTTCTAAAAAGAATTATTTTATTTTTATTTTTTTACTTACTTCAAATTAATATTTTTTTTTATATTTTTATATCGTTTTAATGTGCTAATGTTCAAAATGAATTTTAAAAAATAAAAAAATATTATAAAGGATTATGCTGTCATTTTACGAGTAGTCTACTGACATATTGTTATATCTCAAGCTAAACTTTTAGGGCAATCATAGTTTAGAAAGGCCTTGTAATACTGTCGATGATATTTTTATAATTTTGTTTTGAAAGGTCATTTTTTTATGTTTTTTTTTAGAATGAATATTTCACAATTTCATCATTAAACAATATGTTTATTGAAAATCGATCATCATAATTTATTTTGATTTGTTTTATTTGGAGTTATTATAGTCTCATGACCCAAGTCACGGATTTGAAAGGTTAACCCAGATTGACTCGGGTCGATCCAATATGTTATTGTTTCAATATTTTTTTCTTTTTAAATATATCATCTTGAATTTTTTTTATTCAAACTATATTTTTACCAGTTGTCCAGTTTATCTTTGTACTTATCGAGTCGATTGGATCATATCGGTTCAACTCCTATTTTTTTACTTGTATTTGAAATTTGAATTGCATAATTTTAAGTCAGTTTATATTTGGATTTGAATTGAATTTTTTTT
>Ga0307513_10008704_pt1 | contig 12929 bp, 13 predicted proteins | sample 15_EM_MG_FD_202174 | JGI IMG/M metagenome (GOLD analysis project Ga0307513, IMG submission 202174) | Populus trichocarpa ectomycorrhiza microbial communities from riparian zone in the Pacific Northwest, United States - 15_EM | ecosystem: Host-associated > Plants > Roots > Unclassified | place...
TTGAGTTCCAGGTTGACTTTGACTTGCAACTACCTGGGTGTCTTTGGGTCTTTGATGTCTTTACTGTCTCTAAAGACACCCAGGCTGCTTTGGGTAGCTCTGAAGCCAACCCCCCTTTTCCTGATGTGGTTCATCTCCCCACATACCTCACAGGTCTCCCAAACCATGGGTCTCCCCTCTTGTTTCCTACCTACCCCTAAGCCCACACATCCACCTGAAATCCATCAACATCGACATGGTGTGGCCTACATCCCTTGCTGGAGGGGAGAGGCCAGCTGGCACCGAGTTTACATATGGAGGAACTTAAAAAGGATGAAAGAGGTCATAAAGCGTATGGCAGGAGAGTTATAAAGATATTACTTACTATGCCAGAAGTCAGGGCGATGCCAGGGAGGTGCACGTCTCTGGGAGATGGGAGAGTGGCGACGTGGATTACATAATATTACTGATGTAATACGCAGTATCCGGTATCCGGTATCTGCCACACACACCATATAGGAGCCGAATTTTGAAAGCTGAGATTGTGTGTCGCGGTTATGTGGTGTTTTTTTTTTTTTTTTTTTTTTTTTGATGCATTATAATTTATTGCTTGACTAGTATACATATGCTATTCCTTCCCTCATCATGACTTCTCATTTCCTCTGCAATCTGCTGCACCTCATTGGAAATGTCTCCTTTACTATCATCCGCAAAGGACGACGAAAAAATAGATGGTTTGGTACGTGCTATTAGTGCCACTTTCGTGTTCCCAGGCTCACGGCTGTTCTCACAGATATTCGCATGCAAAGAACTTCTTACTGAGAGGATGAACAAGTGAGACATAAAGAAGATTGTGGCAGAAGTGTGCGTCCTGTCCGACTCCTGTCTCCTCACCAACGCCTGACGGCAACGACGCCCAGGAACATTCTCAACAGAGAGCTCGACAGAGACGTTGGGATTCTCTACATTTTCGTGGAGTATTGTGGCGGTGGCAACCTCCACAGTCGTCAAGCAAGCAGCGAAACAAACTGACTCATACCTGAAGACACCATCTGGTACTATTTCCTCAAATTCTCGAAACGTTTCCATCATTCGAACGATCATAGTAGATTAGGCAGTGGGTCCAGGGTTATTGGTGCCCCCATCGGCGGGTTCAAATTCTCTATCGCGAGCTCAAATACAACAACAGTTCGTCTTTGTTTACAACCCAAACCGTCATTTCTTCAATTGTATATCATCCTCCAGTATTTCTCGACGGGAACAACTGGGGGACTTTGGCCTTTCAAAGCACTCACACGGCTCAGTTTTGCGAACACCTATGGTTGGGTTACATCACTGCTGAGGTCTGATCCCCGCATATACTTATCTACTTTTGAAAGACTCCCTTCTACATGTTACCTGTGCTTCTGCAAGAGAAGGCATACGACTCCAAATCAGAGATTTGTTCCTTCTGCTGCCTCATCTATGAGCTCTGTGCTCTCAAACCTTCCATTCCATGGAGCCAAGACATATTCACCATTCTGAAGTGAGCATTTTTATGCTTCACGTTCGCTTTTGCATCTCATTCATTTATTTATCTTGTTTATTAGCCACCGCCCCCTTGTTTCATCACCGATATTTACCTTACATCGCTGCAAATCATTACCAGCCTTCAGCCTGTCGCTTTGACTCCCACCTCCGATATTTCCATGACTGGTTCAAGCGACCCCTTCATTCTGACCGCCGATGAAATGCTTGCTGCATGTGATGAAGACGCTCCTGAGAAGCTGACGACACTTGCTTCAGTGATCTCCCGGACACCACCTAGCGACGGTAGACATTCACACAATGTTTGGAGGGCAGTGTAACGTATCGGTATCTTTGACCTACCTCACACACTTATCTTATCCGTCTGTATGTAGCCTCTTCCATATAATCCCTTGGCTACATGATACCTGTTATATTCGTTCCAACTCATACACGCTCCTTACTGCCGACTTACTCGTTGATTAGGTACCTAGTTGATCAGATCATTGCCTGGAGTAGTCTACAGTGAATTCTATTTTAGTTGCCACCCATCATCTTGAGTTCCTCTTTGTGTCAGTACTACCATCGTCGCCACTACCCATCACAACACTACCCATCACAACGGTCACTACCGCCACATCAGCAGTCCATGTCGACTTCAATTTCCAACTTTCGTGGCATTTCAAATAGGACTCTACAATAAATTGAACAATGCCACTCGAATGGCACAAAAAACCTGAAGTGGTGCGCGTCAGCGAGAACATATAAAATACGGATTAAACTAAGCTCTAGATCTAAATACTCTATAGAAGTATCATCCAGTAGCCAATTGCTCTGAAACCCAGATTGTGGAGCGATAGTTCACTTTGCCCTTGGATGGTTTTTTTTTTTTGCGACCAGGACTATAAGATAGCAGGACAGATACTTGCAGAAAACCTATGGGAAGAATAGCTAAGCCGTAGAGATACCGCTCGCTGTCGAAACTTCTTTTCACATAGAACTACTGACAAGTCGGCAGCCACTCACCATCATGAAAAGTAAGTTTACTTAGTTCCACCAGTCCGTCTGACCAAACAGCATTATTTCCAACCATGGCGCGAATATGAAGAAGTACGTGGCTTGCGAGCATCGAATGCAACATTCACACCACCCTAGGTTCCATGAGTCTGTTCTTTGTGAAGATTCCAATCCGCCGCTTATGGTAGAAAGAGTGATTGGTACTGGTCCTGCTGCTCCTGGCCATGGTAACCGAACGTGAATTAGAAACCACAGGGGAAGTTCAAAGGGAACTGCTCAACTCATGGGAAGCATTTTAACAATGATGATATTAATGCACGAGAGGACTAGCAGGTGTCATGAGCGATTGAGTCACCTGTTCATTCATAGCCCAAGACCTACCAAAGAGATTTAAATAATAAAGAATGCCTATGTCTAAAGTTCAGCGGACGTGTCACCAAGCAGATCCCAGGGCCTCACCTTCACAATACACCACTTTAATTAGGGTGCCGTTTCCCCCATCTTTGTCTGATATTGAGAATGTGAGTATGCACTGAACCGATCGTCAGAACCTGGATTTCTCACATGCTCAGATGGCAGGTATCAACATGAGCATCAACAACACTAGCTTTTCAATCAGAGGAAGGATGACATTGAATGGCATATTTACACTTACGGGCGTCCCATATCATCAGTGCAGCCCATAGAAAAAAAAAAAATCTTGGTTGGCGTATGTCAGGAAACATCCATTGAATCCTGGATAGGGCGGAGCACCGACTACCGTGAAATCAATCAGCCAGGAAAGTCAAGAACAAAATGTAATTTTGATGTACATGTCATGGAGTTCATCGATCGGATCATGATAACGAGACACGAAGCCGAAGTAAGATTTAGAAGAATCGGAAGAATAATGGACAATTTCTTGTTCCGATTCCACATGGCCCATGTCCGCAGCATGAGGATCACTGGTAGATGCCAATAGTACCACCCGAACCCGGAGTGTAAGGTTGAACTTGCTCTCTGATGCACTGACCGCAATGACTGCCAACACTGAACACAAAATGAGTTCCTTGTACTTTAGGTCGATGCAGGGACGGCGACTTCACGAACCTCCAGTTGTGAAATATAGCTTCCAACACGTAGCTTCCATCAGATTTGTCCCCGTTTGACCTAAGAAAAAATGAACATAAAAAGATAGGAGATATATGAGACTGACAATACAAAAAGAACCAAATGCTGTCAATAAAAGGCATGTAGCGCTGAAAAAGGTACAGCCCCTTCATGAAATTCCACTTTGATTCCCAAACGAGATCAACCTCCATCCTGAAGGTAAGGATGTAGTCCCAAATTAACACCGAAGACGCTGCAGCTGTTGATACAGTTAGAAATGCTAATTTCTTCTCCAGAGGCAAAATTGACCTTCAAAATTCTGGCCAGTGATGGGACCACAATGATCAGATCCAAGTCGGCGAAACGGAAGAAACATGCACTGTCACCAGCCTCATAGCAAATAATGGGGGAACCAATGACGCCAATTGGTCCTCTCGTTCCACGAGCATGTCAGTGGATTATTCTTGAGTCTTGGTTAGAACACAAGTGGGGGGAAAGATAGAAAATGAGGAGAATGTGCCTGATCCCAGAATGTAGCTTTACTGGGTGTCACATCCAAGTCTAAGCCATTAGAAGCAAATCGACTAGATGCTTAGTCTCGTTTCATTGTTCCCGTGCGGTCGCGAGTGAGGAAAAGCTCAAGAGGAGGGTTAGTCGATATCTGTCAATATGTGCATCAGAGGTGAAAGTGACACCAGCCTATGGCACACGTCATCAATCTTTGTTTGGTTCAGAGGCTGACGCGTGTTCTTCTTCCATCACATCCTAGTAGGAGACGGCCTTCTCCCCCACTCTCCACAGTACTGCGCTTCACAGAGCTCGAGATCGAAAATAGAACATCACTGTCAAATGTTCTTTCCTTTTACATAATTTCTCCACCATCAATAGCATCTCATCGTCCGCTCATCATTGCTCACCGTCTTTATTCCCCACAGGCCACATGACTCCTCCTTTTGTACACACCGACGGTCTTATCCTAGTCACCCCCAATGTACGTGGCCCCATTATCCATTCTTGTTCAGCGCCTCACTATCCTAAAAGTGGAGTTTACCCATCTTATACCCCAGCTCTCGCCATTGTCCCTGCACCGTCTCAATGCTCAGCGCTCAGCGCTCTACGGTCCATCAGGTTGGACTGGACATCCTCAGCACCATCCACCCCGAGTCTATCAGGTGTGGCTCGACCTAAGATCCTGGGACTGGGCTGGTTGGTCCATGATGCCAGCAGCTGCGGGCCTACTCCTTCCTTTGTTTCTTCGTGCTTTGAGCTCATGTAAGTGGCTATTCTTTTCGCATTATTTCTTCCCTTGATGTTACTTCAGCCCTCATTTCCTTGCTTTCTTCTCATCTTTCATTGTGTGTTTATAGGCCATTCTCGGATCCTGGTTCGGTCCCTTCTTTTTTCTCTTTTTTCGTCTTTTTTCGTTCTGTTTGTCAGGTTATTAATGGTTTATCGTAGAATGACAGCAGACCAGCAACCCCAGCACCATGATGGGTCTCCGCCCATTGCACGATATTGGCCATCATGATCTCCACGTAAGTTTATGCTTTCATTCTTGTCTTGTTTCCCCCTGAACCAATCCTGATCAACCCACCAACAGCATGACGGGCATGAGAAGTTGGGAGCCCATGCGGCCAAGAGGACATCCGGGTGCATCAGCCTGACGATTTCAGTCAAGAAACTGACGATGTTGATGATAAAGTACCTGCTTGGGGATTCAGAAAGGGAAGTACCATGAGAAACTGGAACCACGATTTTTCCACTAGTGGAAATGGTCGCCAACGTTTATCGCATTTCAATCTCTCCTTTTTCCTTCCAAAACATCTCCCAAATGGATGATTCACCTTTGAATCTTATGTGACTTTTTCATACCGCATTTCCAGCCACTGGGATTTCTTGGTTTGGTGGTCAGTTAAGCAACGGTGGCGCGCCTACACACTAATCTTGAACTGCCACAACCCCGACCTGCGCAATGTTCGACTGCCTGGCCTCATCTCGAGCCACGGAAAGCTCTCAGCTTATAGGAATATACTGCCTGATACTAGAGTTCGGAATGCATGCATTCTTCATCCTTGTTTTCGCATTATCTGTGTCAGTGGTTTCGTTTCTTTTGCCACTGCTGCCAGCGCCTTTAGCAAGCTGGAGCACTATCTGATGCACATGGATTCAAGCCACCACGACTGGGCCTCTGTTACATCTCTAGTAAGTTTCATCCTTTAATTCGCGCTGTCCGCATCACTGATCAATATCAATCTATGATCAACACGACGAAGCAAAGGACATGCGGGTCCACAGGAATCCTCAGGCAACAACTGTAGTAAGGTTAACGATTTAGATGAAGGAAGCGACAATGAAGGGAGTGACAGTGGTATACCTAAGGAAAGGCACATTGATATGCAGCATCTTTCATGCCTCTTTTCACTGGCTAATTATCTTGAAAGATGGAGTATTCGTGGACGAAAACAGTGCCAACAGCGGCTGGACCTCAGGATGCCACCTGCCAACACTTGAACTCTCGCTACCCACCCTTCTTGCCTGGATCGTCATTGCACCCTTCGCCGCTGGCCTTCTTTATCCACCATTCGACCTCTCTCAAAGTTCTGGGAGAGGTGGCGGCAGCTGCCCAAGCTTTGGATCGGAAATACAGCTCTCGCACATGCAAGGCGTGATGCGCAGCCCCCCAGGTCCAGTGCTCTCGAGTTTCCCACTGTGCTGCCACCCGTCGTCAGAGTTTGAGGAATTTTATTAAAAAAGAGATGATATTACTGCATCGCTACATTAAATCAAGTGGGTGTTTTCTTAGCCCTGAACGTTGAACCTTGGAGCACTTGTGCGCCCTTTTGTAGCACCATTCTTGTTATGACCTAATTGCTGCCTAAGCATCTTTGGCAGATGACCAATTCGGCGCTGACTGCCCCCCGCTTTTCCCGCCCAGTGCTTGAAGTTCAGCAGGCGCTTTAGTCGTGCCCACTGTGTCTAGAATTTTTACAGTTAAGAGTAGGCCAGAATTCACTGTCTGAACACATCTCTTGGTAAATTTTGAGGTGATAAGGACATAGAATCCGTGTAGTCAATGTGAAATCAATGCAAATCAGTGAAATAGTAATACCAGTTCCTAGCTTTGAGGGCTCTAATAAATGTTCAGCATGCATATACAAGACCCCGCCATAGTGCGATACTATTCCAGTTTTTATGTAACACTTCCACGAAAGAGCGGCTGTGATGACCGACGTGCCGCAGGCTGCAGCCTGCCACTGAGACCGCGTTAAGGTTCTGGTTAGTTGATTAGTATTTTTTTTTAACAATATAGTCTTAAATTATCAGCCTGAATCTGTAGCTCTGATCTCTGCTCGCCGTCGTCTACAACAATGAGCTCAAGTATATACAGGGGGACACGTGCGGCGGTGTTTGCCGCTGGTGTTTGATGGCGTCGATCACCGCCGGTGTTTCCAGTTCACAGATGCGCTCGTTACAGTCCGCTCATTAGTGAAAACCAATGAAAACCCAGAATCTATTCCACCACAATGCTGAAGATTAAAGATGGTATTTTTCTTTTATTTATTCGAATATTGGAGAGATTGTGATGTTGAGATCGACGATTGAAAACTCAAGAGTCAGCAGTGCCATTACCACGAAAACGAATTGTGTTCAGTTCTGTCAGTCCAGCCGATGACACGGGATCGTCTCTTGCCTGAACACGAATATGAAGAAGTACGCGGCTCGTGAGCATTGAATGGACCATTCGCTCCAGCCTAAATTGCATGAGTTTAGGTTTGAAGTTGAAAATCCGCTGCTTACAGTGCCAAGAGCAATTGGTAATGCTGCTGGTAGTCTGATATTACTAGAATTAGAAATTACGGAAGGAGTCAAAGGGAGCTCTTTAACTCACTGGAAGTGTTTTTACAACAATGATATTGACACATGAGAGGACTGGAAATTTTCATAAGTGATTAGCTCATTCATTCCCGGCATAAGACCTACCAAAGAGATATAAATAATAAATAACACCTATGTCCAAATTTAGCAGAGCTGGGATTGACAAGGTAACAATGACCTACCATTGCGATACACCACTGTCACTAGTAGGGAGGCATTACTCCTATCTCAATCTAAAATTGAGAGTATGATATGTGTTGAACCGACTGCCTTGAAAACCAAGATTGCTCACACAGGCCGAGTCGGATGGCAGGTACCAATATTAGTATCAACAGCACTAGTGACATTTCAATCAGAGGAGGGAAATGGAATCATAGTTACACTTACCGGAACTCCAAATAATACTTAGCGCCCATAGAACAACAATACCTTGGCTGCCATACGTCACGAAACATCCCTTGTATCCTGGGTATGGTGCGCCAACTACCATGAAATAAGTCATCCAGAGAATCAAGAATTAGCATTGAAATTCGACTTACATTTGCTGGAATTGATCCATCGGATGATGATAACAAAATTTGAACCCCAACAAAGGCTGTAAAGGATTGGAAGAATAATGGACAAACGCTGATTCCGTGTCCATACGGCCCATGTCCATAGTGTGAGGACCACTGTTAGACACCAATCAATATGACTCAAAATAAGGCGTGTAGATTAAGCTTGCTCTCTGATGCAGCAAACCCAATGATCAAAACTACTAGAGGTAAAATGAGTTCCTTCTACTTCGTTTCAATGTAGGGTGGGACAATTTTACGAACCTCCATGAACATAGTATACCGCCCGACATCCAGTCTCTGTCAGAATTTGACCTATGAAAACAATTGAGCACGGGAAGTAGGAAATCACATCAGACTGACGAGAGACAACCCAAATGAGATGAATAAAGGGCAAATAGCGTTGCAAGAGGTACAACCCCGTCATGAAGTTCCACTTTGATTCCCACACGAGATCGACCTCCATTCCAAAGGTAATGATATAGTCCCAAAGGAACATTACACACCCGGCGACTGTAGGGAAAGTCAGAAAAGCTCGATTACTTCTCCGATAGCAGACTTGACTTTGAATATTCTGCCAGTGGGGTAGTCAGATCGGCCAGATGCAACAGCAGAAGAAGTTGAACAGACTGTCACCAATTTCATCACAAAAAATGCGGTGACCAAAGAGTCCACTTGATTCCCGGAGCCCACCATGACAGTAAAATATGCTCTCGGTTCAAAGTACTGGGAGGTGGTCGAATTCGAGGAGAGGAGATGCTATCGAATGAGGGGAATCATCCATGTAATAAGGTGCTTATCAGAGTACAGACTAACCCCAATCAAATATTTAGTCTGGTTCCATTTTTCCCGGGTTCTAGCTCATACTGTCAAGCTATGCAACTCGCATCGGTGTGATCTTGGGTACATGTTATCACTGTCGATGGATAACTTGCATGCTATGCGAAAGTATCTTCCGTCCCAGTTGAACGGCGGCGCTGTCAAAGGATGGGTACTATGAATACCAGAGTGGTGGTCTGTCTTGGGCGGGGTTTCACCGATTGTACCCATCAGATTAGTATCACTGACAAGCATTGATATCACTGGTAGTGATTCCCCATCTCAAGTTTCGACACCTGTTCATGAGATTGTGGCATGGGACTCGGACTATCAATCGGATGATTTCCATCTACTAGTAGTGGACGAATTTGTATGGCAGGTTACGAGGGCCCTTGCTCCCGAATGCGAGTGCGTCATTCTGTTTGGGATTGTACTTAGGGATGCGAGTACGTAAAAGTCCCCCAACAAGACAAACACGATGGATCAGTCTGATTAGATTAGATCCGTACACGTGGTTCGTAGACTGCAGAAAACCTATGGGAAGAATGCCTAAGCTAGGGGGATAACGATTCTGTCGAGACATATTTTGACATCGAACTACTGAAGAGTCGGTGGCTGCTCAGCATCATGGAAGGTGAGTTTACTTAATTCCGAGAGTCCCTCTGACCTAACAGCATCATCTCCAACCACGGCACGAATATTAAGAAGTACGCGGCTTGAGAGCATTGAATGTAGCGTTCTCTCCACCCTAGGTTGCATGAGCATTTTCTTTGTGGGGTTTTTAATCCGCCACTTACGGTAACAAGAGTAATTGGTACTGTCGCTGGTCATGGTAATCGAACGTTAATCAAAAACTATGGGAGAAGTTAAAGGAAGCTTGTCAACTTACGGAAAGGGTTTTGACGACGATGATATTAATGGACGAAAGGACTGGCAAGCGTCGTAAGTGACGAAGTCGTCCGTTTATTCCCTGAACAAGACCTACCGAAGAGATATAAATAATAAATAATGCCTACGTCCAAAATTCAGCGGAGCTGTCACCAACTAGATCCCAGCAACTTACCGTCACGATACACCGTCTTAATTAGGGTGCTGTTTCCCCCATCTCTAACTGATGTTCAGAATATGAGCATACGCTGAACCGATCATCAAATTTGCAAAACCGGGATTTCTCACACGCTCGGATGGCAGGTACCAACATGAGCGTCAACAACACTACCTTTTTCAATCAGAGGAAAGATGTCATAGCATATTCACACTTACGGGCGTCCCAGATAAGTAGTATGGCCCATATAAAAACAACGTCTTGGCTGGCGTACGTCAGGAAACATCCATTGAATCCTGGATAGGGCGGAGCGCCAACTGCGGCGAAATAAATCAGCCAAAGAAGTCAAGATAGAAATGTAAGTCCGACGTACATGTCAAGGAATTGATAAATCGGACCAATATGATGATACTCGAACCCCAACTAAGGTTGTAAAAAATCGGAAGAATAATGGACAACCGCTTGTTCCGATTCCACACGGCCCATGTTCGCAGCGTGAGGATCACTTGTAGATGCCAATCAGCACCACCGAACAAGGAGTGAAGGGTTGCACTTGCTCTCTGACGCAGCGAGCCCAACAACCATAAATGCTGGACACAAAATGAGTTCTACGTTGTGTCGGTGCGGGGACGGGGCGATTTTACAAACCTCCAGTCGCGTACGCTAGCTTCCAACACGTTGTTTCCGTCAAAATTTCCCCCGTTTGACCTAAGAACAGATGAACTTGAAAAAAAGTTAGGAGAGACGTTATACTGACGATACAAAACAAGCCAAACGGTGTCAATAAAAGGTAAATAGCGCTGAAAGAGGTACAGCCCCTTCATGAAATTGCATTTTGATTTCCAAACGAGGTCGACCTCCATCCTGAAGGTAAGGATGTAGTCCCAAATGAACATCGAAGACGCCATAACTGTCGCTAGAGTAAGAAGACCTCAAATTCGTCTCCAATGGCAGAATTGACCTTCAAAATTCTAGCCGGTGATGGGACCACGATGATCAGATCGCAGTCGGCGAAACAGAAAAAACACGCACCGTCACCAATCTCCTAACAAAAAATCCACTGATCAACGACGCCAGTTGATCTTCTCGCTCCATGATCATGTCAGTGGATGATTATCGAGTCTTTATTAGAACGCGAGCGGGGTGGAAGGTAGGAAACGAGGAGAACCATAGGCCCGATGATAAATGCCTGCAGGTTCGATGCCAGGCTTTATCGGGTGTCGAATCTTAAGCCATCGGAATCAAGTCGCCTAGATGCTTAGTCTCGTTCCGTTGTTCCCGCTCATCCTGAATCGTCGCATGTGAGGAAAAGGTGTACAAAAGAAGGGTTGATCAATATATCGGTTAAGTAGAAACTATCGTGAGATATGTGAATCAGTGAGATGATCTGTCACTGTGATCGGAAAATGGTTATCTAGCATATGATCACATCTACGTATCTAATCTAATCCGCTGCATACTCACCGTGCTACTCATTTTGTGTCCTGCACCTATGGTCGTTGGGCAAGGTGCATCAGAGAGCAAGTTCAACCCTGCACTCCTGTTCTAGGTGATACCGATTGCCGTTTACCAGTGACCTTTACGCTGCGGGAATAAGCGGTTGTCCATTATGCTTTTCAGCCTTATTTGGATTTCGAGTCTCGTCACCCCGGTTGGATTTAAAAATTCCATCACCTGTACGTCAGATTTACATTTTGTTCTTTATTTTCCTTGCTGAGTTACTTCACGGTAGTCGCTGCTCCGCCCTATCCAGCATTCAATGCATGTTTCCGCCAACCAAAACGGTATTTTGGTATGGGCCATGATGATGATCGTGGACACCGGTAGGTTTGAATATGCTATTCAATGAAGACCTCCATCTAAACGAAAAGGTAGTGTTGCTCACGCTCATTTTGGTACCTCCCATCCGAGCGTGTGAGAAATCCTGATTTTGAGGATCGGTTCAGCGCAAGCTCATGTTCTCAATATCAGATAGAGATGGAAGAAACGGCACCCTAATTGAAGTCGTGTATCCTAACGGTAAGTCGCTGGGATGTAGTTGGTATCGCCTCCGCTGACTTTAGGACATAGGGATTATTTATTATTTATATGGCTTCGGTAGGCCTTCAGCTGGGAATGAACAGGCGACTTCGTCACTTATGGCACTTCCCAGTCGGTTCGTCCATTGATATCATCGTCTTTAAAACCCTTCCCGTGAGTTGAGGAGTTCCCTTTAAGGTTTCCCATAGTTACTCGAGTAGTTCCAACTTGGTCAGTTCAGGCTCCGATTCAGATGATTCACAAGACAAGCGCCGTCGCCATCGCAAGAAGAGAAAAATAAAGTACAAGAAATTGACGCCGACTACACCGGATAAGTATGGCGGGGAATCAGATCCATTGGAATTCTATCGCTATGTTACCCCCATGCGAGAGACTTTGTCGTGAAGCTGGAATTCCTAACCGAGATCAAGTTGCAAAATGCGCAGACTCACTTACAGGAAAAGCTTTTAAATTCTACATGACAGTAGTATCTATGGAACTAAAGAAGTGGAGGTTAGACAAGTTCTTCATTGAACTATTCAACTCTTGTTTCCCACCATATTTCCGTCCGAGACAATGGAGCAAGAGGCTGAAAGACTTTGAGTAGAAACACATGCGCGTTAGTGAATACGCCGCAGTGATGTTTCACACCATTGGTTCCTCGATGAAGCGAGAGCGCGTTGAAAAGCTCTGGAACGGATTGATACCTGAGTTACAGCAAGCGCTGTGGCGAGAGAATCTCGAACCCCAGCACTCTACCTGGAAGCAGGTCCTTCGGGTTGCAGAATGCCATAAGATCACAGATCACACCATTGCAAGTGTTAAGCGATCATCTGCAAATGGTACCAGTGGTTCTAGGAATCAGAACAATCATCAGCCCAGTGAGAGACAATATAACAGAGTATATACAAGAAGAGTGGTAGTGGGATGGTAAATATACGCTTGAAAGAGTGGGATTGATATCCAAGAGTGGGATTGAAATGAGGATAGTGGGATAGAAATAGGAAGAGTGGGACCATGTCCAG
>Ga0307513_10008705_pt1 | contig 12927 bp, 12 predicted proteins | sample 15_EM_MG_FD_202174 | JGI IMG/M metagenome (GOLD analysis project Ga0307513, IMG submission 202174) | Populus trichocarpa ectomycorrhiza microbial communities from riparian zone in the Pacific Northwest, United States - 15_EM | ecosystem: Host-associated > Plants > Roots > Unclassified | place...
CTAGTATGACTGTTACAGCAAGGGACAAGGATCTTCTTCACTGACTGGGAAACCAGGTACAATCTAGTACAATTGAATGCACAAATATTAGTCAGGCAAGGCTGAAAATGCTAATAAGTGGGACCAATAACAATTGTCTATAACTGTGGGGGGCAGTCTAGTACACTTAGAATACAGCACTTCCTAGCTGATCTCTTCCTGAGATAGTGGCAAGCTACTGAAACTAATCTGGATGTACACAATTATTTAGTGAGACTTAGTGCTCAACGTCTAAATAAAGGGGACTGTATTGTCCTGGCAGTCAGAAAATTGGACCCCTTTTATACTCTACAGAGGCTTGGCGATTACTAAGTAAAAATAGAGGTTGGTAAGCATTGGGGGTGATTGGTAATAGAAATGGAGTGATTGGTAATGAAAGTGGGGTGATTGGTAATAACAATGGGGTGATTGGTAATGAAAGTGGGTGATTGGTAATGAAAATGAGTGATTGGTAATACTTTTGGGGTGATTGGTAATGACTTTGGGACCAAATTATGAGCTTTTAGTCATTTGAATTACCAAACTAGAGCTGGATTGGTAAGTGCCGAGTAAAGTATTACTAAGGCTGGATTTCACATGCCAAAGTAGAGAATCACATGCCAAAGTATGAAATCACATGCCAAAGTATGAAACATATTAGGAAATTTGGGGTTCAAGGCTGTGCATGGCTGTACAAGGCTGTGTGAGGCTATGTGATGCTATGCAAGGCTGTGTTTGGCTGTGCAAGGCTATGCATGGCTGTGCATGAGTGGTCCAGGCCTTATGGGTGTGGTCTAGCCTTTGCTTTTGTCCATTGGGGTAGCGCCAATTATACAGTTCTTGAATTACCCTTATTTTGTGTTGAGTTATTATGGAGGATTTATGGGGAATTTACTCGAAACATAATTCAAGCCTGACAACGGTCACATGACCATCAACAAAGTTTGGAAGCAAAGTTGTAACAAAGAATGACGTAGCCTTTGGCCTCTGGGCATTGGCAGTGATGGCTTCCCTGTCAGTGGAAATGAAACTTCCTTTAGATTCGATCTCCGACATTGATTCCTCTTGGCTTTGCAAATCCTGAGTTGACTTCATTGTAAATTGTATCCTATAGTTACAAGGTCGGATGGCTCAACAGTTAGCTTCCTGTTCACATTTATATTCCCGAACACTGTGGTTTGACCCCAGCATGGTCTTTTTTTTAGTGAATTTTTCTTAGGCTGCATGTATTTAATGTTCGCACTCCGATGGCCCTTGTGACACATGGCGGCGTGTTGCCAAAAAGGCTTGTTTCTGACTTTTCTTTCGCGTTTTTGAATGGTAGAAGTGCACTATTACTAGTATTAGATATATTATTATCTAGGGTTTGTTGTCGAAATGTGCCCTAAGGTTCAGTGCATGTCCATAACACTGTGGCTGAGAAGACCCATTGGCCGTGTATGCATGGTATTCGTGTTAAGGATGGGATAGGGTCCGCGTTCTGCAGCAATGAGGCACTCTGGAGCATATCGTGTCGCTGTGCCCATTGTACGTGTCCTTGTCAGTCCTGTTCATATCACCCTTTATGTGACTATGAATGAACGCAGGCCAAATTTACTCGTTGCTCATTTTGGGTTCGTGCATTAATATTTGGAGAACCTTCACGTACGTGACAGAACCAACTTCAAATGTTTATGTGTTAATCCAACCAGATCCAATATCCAAAAATTTTGCAAGGGAAAACTCCAGTCAAATTGTCGTTACAGTAGGATTAATATTATTCCACATCATTCTTGTGGTTAGCACCATTTATGCACGTCCAAGTGGTAAGGACCCTTATTATTGACTTAGGGAATTTTCGGCTCAGATTTTTTTTCAGTTATTTGACTCGGAGTCATGGCAGAGCCATTTTGAGCTGATAGTTGTAGCCCTCCCAGAACCGTTCTCATAATAAATTTCAATGGGCTGAGGGATGAGAAGTTGAAGCTATGCAAACGGGTTTGTCCTTCTCAGATCACGAAGCCGCTTTGACGACAGGCTTCGTTTGACAAAGTTCATTTCCCTCTGCATGGGTAATCCCGTGCTACGTCATTCTTTGTGTCAGCTTGATGCTCACAAAGTTTCAAACTCATTTCGAAATTTGCTGCTTCCACAGTACCACATCTTTCCCCCTGCCCTCATGAAATGTGCACCGGTCCCACTCCCCCTATGCTAGGGTGTGCCATCATCACCCTTCGCGAGCGCCCATATGGGCCAAGCAGTGATGGCATCCTCATCGCTTCCACATCCGCCATGTCACTGCCACCCTCTGCTGCCACTGCCACATCACAGCCCAGGTCCGCCACCACCCTTCTTGACCACCACATCACCCCAATGACAAAGCCCCAAAGCCTGTCACCCCATCGGTGCCCCTCCCCTCATTGAGGGATGTGGGCATCCCAATTCCCCCAAAGCGCCCTCGCCACGACAACAACAACAACGCTGCCACATTATCAATAATGCCAACGCCATGTCATCGGCCCCCATCATCAGTTGAACATCACGTTAGCGAATATGAGGGAATGAGAAGGAGGAAGTGAGGTGACACGAGGCAGCGAGATCCCCACCGCTGCCCTCGTTATGCCCATACCTTACTATAAGCCCATTTGCGTAGGTGGCCCCCAGCGCAGGGCAGCGTGATCCCTACCGCTGCTCTCGCTATGCCCACACCCTACTGTGAGCTCATTTGCATAGGCAGCCCCCAGTGCAGGGCAGCGTGATCCCTACCGCTGCCCTCGCTATGACCATACCTTACTGCAAGCCCATTTGCATAGGCAGCCCCAGCGCGTGGCAGCGTGATCCCTACTGCTGTCTCCATTGCACCCATCACTTTGTTTTAGTAGTGAACACTGCAGAAGGGAGTGTAATCCCATTGCTACTCTCTCTGCGTGTGCCATTCTGTCTCCTATTGTGAAGTCTCATGTTCCAGTAGATGTTGTCCTATTTGTTAATTTAATATATTCATATTATCTATTTTATATAACTCGAACTAAGAATAATAGTGAGGAAAAGGGGGCAGCAGCTGTAAATATGAGCCACTTGGGTAGTGCTCTGTAGATCCCAAGCAGAGCAGTAGTAGCACTACAGAATTCCCTTGTGACACTCCAGATTGCTCCATAAAGCTCCATAGATCTTAGTCACAGTTATATATTGGGACTGCAATGCTGCACTGAACAGGACCCTTTCTATGGTTCTATGGTGCTATGGAGCAGTCTGTAGCCTGGTATAGAACACCCATGTTTTGCTGCACCTGGGTCATGGACATTCGACAGCTTCACCACCATCATGCCACCCAGGTTTGTACAGAAGGCTATACAACTTTGCCTTGGTCTTCACCTCGAACAGATAGTCCTCCACATACCCCAACCCATTCTTTTCAATAACATAGTGTGCAGGGGCATTGAACAGCCATGCAATCAGACAACACAGGTGCGCAAAAGTGTAGTTCATAGGAACGCATACACAGTACGATGTGAAACATGCCACCTTGCTTCACATAAATGTCCTTTCATACAAATTGGAAGCATAGAGGAATGTGTTGCTTGAAGCTGGTGACATCAGGAAGAGTTTGGAGGTGTTCTTTGCATTTCCAGCTGAAAGGGTTGGAGGGCAAATCAGAAGCTTGGAGTGGGTATGGCATATATGACATCTGAGGTGTCTCCAAGAATTTCCTGGGGCTGCTACTGCTGTTCGCAGCAAGTTTTGAAGATGAGGCAAAGGAGCCTGAGGCCACCAGGGTTTGGGGGAAGGAGTATTGAGGACATTTCTGTGGTGAAGATAGGTGCTCTGATGAACTAGTCTCTACACTGGCAGACACTTGGTCTGTGATGCTGTGTTTCAGATTTCCTGATCATACTTAGCTGGTTGCAGTGGTGTGGTTAAAAAACACTGACAGAACTGTCACAACAAAATCAAATACACAAAACAAAGACATGTGGGTGTGACAATGTGTTTGATTGATGCAACTTGCTCAATCAAACCATCAACCCTTGTTCCCTTCAGTTTCATTCTGAACATGTATCCAAAGAAAAGGGAAACTTAACCTGGTGGGCTTGGCTCTACTGCATGAAACTTTAGATTGTTGCAGAAAAACTCAAGATAAATCATCAGTCACTGTAAAGCAAAGTACCATTTTCATGAACATTTCCAACAGAGCCATTCATAGCTGTTCCAAGAATCAATATTGTACAGGTGGCTTTTTTTTTTCTGTTATGATTTTGTGGATCAGATACCAGAGTATCATTCATATCTGAAGAACTGTTAGTGCTGTACAAACAGAGATGAAAAAAATAGCAACCTGGGAAACAAAAGGACTATTTGTGCTCCTGATCAATATATCAGTGTTTGAACAGAAAGTTGAAGATAATGTCACATACAAGCTTGTGGCTAATAATCCATTGAATGAGCCAAGCTGGATCTTTTTTATCAATGGCATTGTTGAATGCAATCTCAACTTGTGCCTTCAATATACTGATGGTGATGTGTTTCTGAGATTTGAAGGATTTGATGGCATGGGATAACTGTGCTTCTATATCTCTGCCAGAAAACCAGAAAGAATGCTCTGCTAAAAGAGCAATAACTAATAGAATTGTTAGATATTGATTGCAAAATAAGCAATTTATAATACCAGCAATAGCATGAAATTTAGAAAGTCCCTGTATATATAATGAGTAGGACATTCAAAGTGAGGATAGAGCATCAAACTTACTTGGTATTGCTCATTTTCAACCTTTGAAAATACAGAAGGAAATTGTTGGCAGAAAATCTAAAAGAGAAATATATTCAATATATTGGTTAATGATAATAACTGCTTACTGTCTATCAAACATATATTAAAAATATGTTGTTAAAGAATACACTAAACAAACCAACTGCTCAAAGTGAGCAGATAGTGAATGATTGAGTAAAGAAGTTTATTTTAGATAAACCACTTACAATCTGTGTATGGGTTTTCAGATTTTTTTTTTTTTTTCATTTTAAAAGCAAATTAATATAATAAGTATTGTCTGAGCATATAGACTTACTGGCTATGTTGGAACATGTAAAAGTTGTGTCAAGTAAAAGTTGTCCAACTGATCAGAACATGTCTGCCAAGAATTAGAAACACTGGACTCACTGCCTATGTTACAATGTGTAAAGGTCATTTAACTAATCAAATTCTCTTCTGGGATATCAGAGGCTCTGAACACACCACCTATGTTGCAACATACAAAGATTATTTGACTGATCAGAACATTCTTCCTGAGAAATCAGAGGCACTGCACTCACAAGCTATGTTGGAACATGCAAAGGCCATTTGACTGATCAGAACATTCTTCCTGAGAAATCAGAGGCACTGCACTCACATCCTATGTTGGAACATGCAAAGGTCATTTGACTGATCAGAACATCCTTTCTGAGAAATCAGAGGCACTACACTCACATGCTATGTTATGTAAAACATGCAAAGGTCATTTGATCAAAACATCCTTCCTGAGAAATCAGAGGCACTGCACTCACACGCTATGTTATGTTGGAACATGCAAAGGTCATTTGACTGATCAGAACATCCTTCCTGAGAAATCAGAGGCACTGCACTCACATTCTATGTTGGAACATGCAAAGGTCATTTGACTGATCAGAACATTCTTCCTGAGAAATCAGAGGCACTGCACTCACATTCTATGTTGGAACATGCAAAGATCATTTGACTGATCAGAACATCCTCTCTGAGAAATCAGAGGCACTGCACTCACATTCTATGTTGGAACATGCAAAAGTCATTTGACTGATCAGAATATCCTTCCTGAGAAATCAGAGACACTGCACTCACATCCTATATTGGAACATGCAAAAGTCATTTGACTGATCAGAACATCTTTCCTGAGAAATCAGAGGCACTGCACTTACATCCTATGTTGGAACATGCAAAAGTCATTTGACTGATCAGAACATTATTCCTGGGAAATCAGAGGCACTGCACTCACAAGCTATATTGGAACATGCAAAGGTCATTTGACTGATCAGAACATCCTTTCTGAGAAATCAGAGGCACTGCACTCACATACTATGTTAGAACATGCAAAAGTCATTTGACTGATCAGAACATTCTTCCTGAGAAATCAGAGGCACTGCACTCACATCCTATGTTGGAACATGCAAAGGTCATTTGACTAATCAGAACATCCTTCCTGAAAAATCAGAGGCACTGCACTCACATGCTATGTTATGTAGAACATGCAAAGGTCATTTGATTGATTAGAACATTCTTCCTGAAAAATCAGAGGCACTGCACTCACAATCTATATTGGAATATGCAAAGGTCATTTAACTGATCAGAACATCCTTTCTGAGAAATCAGAGGCACTGCACTCACATTCTATGTTGGAACATGCAAAAGTCATTTGACTGATCAGAACATCCTTCCTGAGAAATCAGAGGCATTGCACTCACATACTATATTGGAACATGCAAAGGTCATTTGACTGATCAAAACATCCTTCCTGAGAAATCAGAGGCACTGCACTCACACGCTATGTTATGTAGAACATGTGAAGGTCATTTGATTGATCAGAACATCCTTCCTGAGAAATCAGAGGCACTGCACTCACAGTCTATGTTGGAACATGCAAAGGTCATTTGACTGATCAGAACATCCTTTCTGAGAAATCAGAGGCACTGCACTCACATCCTATGTTGGAACATGCAAAGGTCATTTGACTGATCAGAACATCCTTTCTGAGAAATCAGAGGCACTGCACTCACACGCTATGTTGGAACATGCAAAGGTCATTTGACTGATCAAAACATCCTTTCTGAGAAATCAGAGACACTGCACTCACATCCTATGTTGGAACATGCAGAGGTTATTTGATTGATCAAAACATCCTTCCTAAGAAATCAGAGGCACTGCACTCACATTCTATGTTGGAACATGCAAAGATTATTTGATTGATCAGAAATTTCTTTCTGAAAAATCAGAGACACTGCACTCACTATCTACATTAAAATATACAGAGGTCATTTGACTGGTTAGAAGTGCAATTGACATATGCATAAAAAATACTTACTAGCTAGACATTTAGTTGCACATAAATTTAAGTTGAAAAACTCATGACAAATGTGTTTTGACCAACTTTCTGTAATAATCTAGTCAACAACCATCTTTCACAGCTTACACTAAAGTCATCACTCACATACTAAATCTAAAATAAGCAACAATTTATCAAAAATAAATTTATGCATTACTTCCTGAACTCCAGGTCAGACTCTGTTTATAAATTGAATTAAGTATCACTCACATACTAAATCTAAAATAAGCAACAATTTATCAAAAATAAATTTATGCATTACTTCCTGAACTCCAGGTCAGACTCTGTTTATAAAATGAATTAAATACTTTACATCTGATGCCTATAACCAACTATCAGTCCTTTTGTCTTGACAACAAACACATTTCTCACCCAAAAATTTGGAAACCATATTACAATCTCTGCAATCATGTTTATTTGTGATATTTCCTCTACATTGTATTTTATTAAAACCACTGTTCACTCTTGTTCAAAGGTGACAAAAAGCTACCATATTTTCCAATGGTCCTGTGGATTTTTCAGAGTATACATATGTATATATTAAAAATTACTCACTTAATGCTTTTTTTTATACACAAATCTAGGTTGTTCCTTTGTGTTGAAACAAACAAATTGACAAGAATATCATTGTCAAGAATATCCTTAGTTTTTTCAGATAATTCAGAACACTGATTTTCTTCTTTGTCAAGCCCTAATGTTTGTGAGAATTTGTTTTTAAATATATAAAAATATATAATTTTACCAGATAAGCAAACATATGTCTTTGGTGGAAACTTTGCACCTAGAACACGAGGAAGATACTCATCCTGAAAGGTTTTGTTTGCCAACTCAGGTACCCAGATTGATGCCTCTTCATGACTCTTTCCCTCCTCTCGCAACTTACTATAGCATTTGAGTTCAAGTGCATCAAACTTGGTAAAGATCAGCACAACAGGCACTTGACAAAATGACATTATCGGGGGTTGTTAAAAAAAATTTTTAAAATACCTCTGCCAGTTCCAAGACTAAAGAAAGCCTGTTCAGCCCCAGAGATTGGACGTTGATCATCCATTGGGACACAGTACCTGTTCACAGATACAATAAATTGTGTCCATCTGTTAAGAGACTATGGATATACCAAATAACATGGAGTTGATTCTTTAAGTCAACCAGCTGTTCTCGTTTCTGGATAAACTCCTTCACTATCTTCAATTCACCTTCTGATCCTGCTTCAATCCCCCTGGAATCATGAAAGATAAAGTTACTGCCAGCGAAAGTGAGCTGATATTCGATGTTGTGTTCTCCACGCTGATAAATCATTCAGAGAAATAATAATAAACAGGTTGGAGTTTGCTTAACCTCAGCAGAAGGGTTCAGGACATCTGTAGAACGTTCCTTCACATGTCCGAATACCTTACGCAGCCGGAACAGCTGCCGCAAGGACCCAATGCTGTGTTAGTTTGTCCCGAGACTGCGACATTCCGATGACATACATCAGCGAAGTCCCGTTTGACAATGACCTTCTTTCCATCTGCGTCGTATACGATTGGCTTCGCGTCTCGTTTCGCATTGCACACCTTGCGCAGGATGGTCGTTTTGCCCGCATTTGCCTTGCCGATGACGAGGATGCGAAATTGACGACACTGGCTCCGGATTTCTTCTGGACGTAAGGCCCCTTCCCTAAATGGAAGGGCACTGCTAGACGATTGATTGTTGGCCGACATGGGAGGAGAGGAGAAATGCACAGTGAAGTTTGAAGACTATGTAGGTGGTCAGAGATTAACCAGTGCTGGCCTTATCGCAAGCATCGTGTTTCCTTTTCCAGACAAATCGAAGCGGTAACCAAGTGACGCTCATCCTTCCTTCCCAAGGGCTGGGCCACTGTGCTCGCACGAAAAGCCTGGCGATTACCGGTTACCCTCGGTATGGCGTAGGAAAGTGGTTTGACACTCAGAGGTCGTCCACCATTCTGAACTTTCCGCACGGCATGAATTCATGATTGCCGCAAAGTTTGGCTGAACACACTCGACGACTCATGAAGAAATTTGGGCTGTCCATTGGTGAGTTTTTCTTTTCCCTGTTTTTCGACGGCCTTCTCCCTCCGTTCTCCTGGCTAAATGCGTACAGTTGTTCACGTTTTGATCCCTCTCGTCAAACGACAACTCTCTTTTTATAACTTGCCTGAGTTCTTGTCCGATTCCATCACTTCTTCTATTCACGTCGATTCCTTTTTTCTCTCAACTAATCCATTCCCTCTAGGTTTCGACCCCTACGTGCCCCGACATCTCCCCCCAGGACCTCTATTCCTCTCTGACCCCTCATGAATCCCTGTTCAGTGATCTGAACAAAGGTCTCTACCATTACTTTGCCCTCATCTCATCTCCCATTGCCAGCACAGACACAGCCCACTCGCCCTTCTCACTTACTGGTACGATTTCCCGCCTCACTTGAGTGATGCCATCTAATCGCTTTATTTTCCGACCACCAGCATACTATGTCCTTGAAGTGCCCTCACCCACAAGTGGACGAACAAAACCAGGATCATCGGGTTTAAATATCAAGATGGCCCAGTGAGCGAGCCCCCACGGTTGATGTTGTTCGCAAAGAATGGCGAGGCTTTCCTGCACTCTCGCTCTGCTTCTGTACGTTTTTTCATTTGTTACCTTGTCTGATTTTCATTTATTTATATCTGGTCCTCGATTCTGTGCCTGCAGCGTTTACAAGTGAATCATCAACAGTCCAGATAAACGTCCAAAACGCTCTGCGCTTTCCCCACATCCACCAACCATTGCCCATGGGATAACAATACGCGACTGCATGCTTACTCCGATTCACCATCTTTGTCTATTTTTCACCTCCAAACATCCCGCAAGAATCCCGACTGGAACGGACAATAACATTCAGAGGGAGAGGAAGTCGAAGCGTTTGCCTGAGGGCACAGCGGATTTGAGAGGAGAAAGGATACTGTTTGGCGGTGGGATGGGCGGTATGGAGGCGGTCCTATTTAAACCGGAATGCCATTGCAGCCTCCAGTGGGCTTGGGCGGTCGGAGCAGTGGAGACGGCGTAGGGGTGGAGAAGGATCGCCGAGTCCTACCACAAGGAATGGTATGGAGCCCGATAGAGACGTGGTGATCGACGATGGCTGTAAAGGCAGGGCGCAGTGTTTCTGTCAACTGAATAGGTTCGTTTGTTCGTTTATTGCTCATCTTCCTGGATTCCTTCTTAGATCGATCATTCTCGTTCGATGCTTTTTATCTCTGAACATCTGTTTTTCCTCTCACTTTTTTTTTTTTCGCTTCTTTGAATGTTTCCTTATGCTTCTGCTTTTACAGTGCAACGATCCAATTCCTCAAACTCGCTCTCTCCTCTTCCACTTTTGCTGTTATCGCAAACGGACTGTGCTCGCTTTGTTGTTGGACATATTTTTGACGGAGGAACCTCTCCTAGCCGAGTCCTGCCTTCGTCAGCCATTCGTCGTAGCAGGAAGGTGGCGGCTCGTCGTCATTTCATTTCTACCAACGCGAAAGGGGAAGACTTTCCGCCAATGCAGATTTTACCCACGCTAGTCTCTTCGGCATCAACGCTTTCACTTCGTGTCTCCTCTCCTCTGTCCTTGTCGTCGAGGGTGGTGAGGAAGGAAAATCCCCATCAACCAACTTCTCCGTACCCACCATCGTGGACACCAGTACAGCAGTCGCAGCAATAGGACGAAGGGAAGGAATTGAATCTGAATACCCCTGGTACACCAAAATCACCTAGCCTCGTTAATGACAGTTTTCTTACGTTAACGCTACTGTTCAGGAATTAGGACCCGCTATGGGTTTGCTCCAACTTAAAACCACTCTGTCGCCTTCTACACCTCGGCCCCAAGAATTCAAGTCTTTCCCTCCAACACCCTGTTCGAATCTCGTTATGAAATAATTGTCAACTTGTTATTCTGGGTCCTCGACGATGCACTTCAAGCCCGCCGGATGGCCGGGATAGGACCTTTCGAGTGGCCTTCTTCTCCATTTGCATGTGCCCCTTATCGTTAAGGCGAGTTGTTGAGTCTTCCCTGTGCATCTGCTTCCTCTCATGTCGGTTTGCAGGAATACGTCCACCTCGTTCCTCACGGAAGCCCACCTCTAAAATTCCCTCTCACCTTGGCCTACCCATTGGGCTACCTGCTCTAGATCTGCGAAAGGTCTCTATCAGGATAGCGCATTCCACACTGCCTTCCTCCAGTTCAAATACCACCCTGGTTTCCCTTTCTTTCTCTGCCTCCCTACTCTCCGATGTGGAGACGGAACTGTTACCACACGTCAGCCCATCAATACGACGTCCAACCATCCCGGTTCCTCGCCAAACGACCGTGGTGCCTCCTTCATCTGCGTGGTGGGTAAATATTATCAGTATAGCACTGCCCTCACAGTTCTTGCGTAGTCCTATCAGAATTCGCGGGCTACGGCTTCCTGGGTTTCCAGGATGGATATCTTGATCCAGACGAGGACGTGCTATGGAAGGAGTTAGATGTCGAAGGCGGATGGAATGTGCAGTGTTCTTGTTCGCCAATGGAGTTGCGATGGAGGATGGCCGGAGAGCGAACAATGGACCGGAGGAGCTCATGATGAGACTACACATTTCTTTCCCTCCGAGCCCTACGTAGTTTTTTTTTTTTTGTAATTTTGTTGCTTTTGAATACATTCCTTTTAGTCACTGCTGGAACCAGAATTAGTTGAACGCCAACTAGCTGGCATTTCGGCAGCGCAATGCAAAACTTCAACCCACCAGTCTCCAGGCACCTAGTTCAGTTGAGGCAAGGCGCGAAGAAGTGAAACGCCGAAGTAGTGTAAAAGATATCTCGGTGGACACGAGTACTCGACAGAATGTGATATGTTCCAAAGGGCAGGGAATGTTGGTACACGCGGAATCATGCTCAGTGGTAAGCCCTTCTTGTGTGGACTTTCGAGGAGGGCGAAGCATAAAGTGCATTGGTATGATTGACTTTTAAGCCCATGTGTACTCAAAAAAAATGGCTTGAGACTTGAGACTAACTCTCCTGATCACCCTAAGTAACTGCCTACGCCTCACTGTCCGCCGCTGTGTTATCCTCTGCGTTTGCTCGATAATGATCTATCAGATTCACAATCTTTTCGAAAACGACATCCTTGCCTATAACAGCCTTGGGCACCCCCCTTTCCCGAATAAATTGTCTGATCTCCTGGTGAACATCATTGCACTGGTTAGCCTCGAAGCGGTTCAGGACATCTTCAACTTCCTCGGGTTTCACTACTCGATCCGGCCGTGCCTCCGAGATGATAAAAATCATCTGCATGATGATGATCAGGTCAACGATGTACGCCATGAAGCATCGAAGCATCCCAGGCCTGTGGAATTGTCAAAATATATTCAAATGTAGGATTTAGCAAATGCGCTCTTGAGTGGCTCTATAAATATCGTAAACCCACTTGGCGAACACAGCTCCGGCAATTATTGGTCCTACGATGAACCCAACCCGCTACTATGGCAGCAATCGCGCCTGCTGCACCTGCGACATTTGTGGTGTTCTGAATTCTGGGGGCACAAAATGAGCTAGCGAATGATAAATACCGATCGTCCAGAGGCACTTACATACTGTCATTTGGCGAAGGGCCTTCTGGGTCTGCGAGGCAACTGAGATATTCTTCCTCTAAAGCTGTCATGCCGTAACTGAAATAAGTGAGTCTTGAAACTAGGTCTGAGTTCTTGGCGACGTACCATAGAAAGGCGAGGAAAATTCCAGATGATAACAACATCATCATGAATAACCTCAAGACATCGCCGGAGGTCTTTCCCGATGAAGTTGGCTCTGGACGCAAGAC
>Ga0307513_10008707_pt1 | contig 12927 bp, 9 predicted proteins | sample 15_EM_MG_FD_202174 | JGI IMG/M metagenome (GOLD analysis project Ga0307513, IMG submission 202174) | Populus trichocarpa ectomycorrhiza microbial communities from riparian zone in the Pacific Northwest, United States - 15_EM | ecosystem: Host-associated > Plants > Roots > Unclassified | place...
CGTTTGAGTAGAAACGCCTGCTGGAGCAAATGATAGTATTCATTGGGAGGATATAAAGTGCCATGGTAGTGTGGAGTTCTTCATCAGGAGCAGAGAGCCAAGCCTGCTGTAGAGTCCGAAATTCGATGGTCTCAAGGCGCGGTTCTTGAGACGCGCCAAATAAACCCGATCCTTCTGTTGATGGCTTCATAGGAGGGAACGGGGGGATATTGGACCTCGCTGTGATACAGATTGATTGCAGCGTTGCAGCAATCAAAGGCTTGAGCTTCATCTTCTCGAAGTTCCAGTTGCTCAACACCGTCTGCAAGCATGTCGTAATAGCGAGGAGAAGCGGCAGGCATCGGTCCGTGACACGATTTGAAAGGTCATGACGTCCCGCAAATTTGGCAAGGTCGATGACGAACCGAAGAGTCTCATCATCGCCTACTTCGAGGTTGCATATTGCAATACACATTTGGTTCCAGTGCCATTCAAAGAGTGCGTCATCACAGTCACAGGGAATAAGAGGGAAATAGTCAACACGACCAACACCACGGAGCAGGGTTTGCAGGAGATAGTAGAGGGGAATGTCGATAGGATCGCTGACTTTCTCCTCAAGCTGTCCCAGGATTACACGTGTGAGAGGAAAGGGGTGGATTGGGACTTCCCAGGACGTGGGACCAAAGGCGATTACACGAAGTAGAGTCCTGGTGCGTCTCGGAGAAAGGTCACTCTCTCCAACTGATAGGCACTCAAGAACATCTGACCAACCGGGGCTTGGACAGATCTGTATGCTAGGTATGAGTGCTTCATCAAACATCGAGAGAAATATTTCTGTGTTTTCAGGAGCTTTGACAGTCACCTTTTCAAGGCGATTAAGAGACGGAATAGTGGCATGAACAAACAATGAATGTTGGTAAGCCTTTCTCAGTTTGTTTATTTTAGAGCGTGGATACCAAGGAACCGCGCGCGTAATGATGAGGATCAAATGTATCAACACGCCGAAGGGAAATATTGCAACGGCAATTCCTGCAATGATCCAATATCCCCATTGATTATCAGCATCTTTAATGATAGTCTTGAGACCTTCAACCCAGGCGCCCAACATTTTTGGGAATTCCCATCCAATGACCTGCAACCAGTCTCTCAGAACTCGCGAAACGAGCGAGGAGAAAGGAGAAAAGTGGTCAAACAACGCAGAAAAATTTGTCAAGAAATATAATAAGGCCATTATCGCAAAGATTGCCAGAATAAGCGCGGCACAAACAGAATTGATCCCTTGTAAGAATAGAACGAGCCCGACACAGAAGAGAACCAGAGAGACCCGAAGCAGTATGTGTAGTAGTGCCATAAGTTCTGGGACGCGCCACCGTTCGAGGCTCAGTAGTCGGCATTCTCGCTCCTTCGCACGCAATTCGGGGACCGTAATCAATTGCATACCACGGTCAAACTCCGGGAGCCAGCTCTTAACGAGTATGGCGAGGAATGCAGCAGAGAGGATCAGCGCCAGGCTGGCGAAAAAAAGACTATTCATAATAACCGCGCTCTTCAGTGGGGTGAACTCAGGGATCGGGAAGGGAGTGTTGGAAGGAGAGGAGGCGTTGCTGAGCTGGTAAGATATATGGACGATCGCTGCGAGGGTGAGATCTGCGGTGCTTGGCTGGAGCAGTGGCAGGCTTGCGAGAAGAAAGGTAGAGAGGACGGCCCCAAACAAACCGGTCTACCGAAGTATAAGGATCCTACTGTATGTGGAGAGTATATTAACTCACGAGGACGAGGGTTGAGTCTGCGACGTTGTCCCACTTATGTTCTCTTTCGAAGTCGACGTCTCTGGCGATCTCGTTGTAATGCTCCCATACTGTCTTCTGTCGTACAGTGGGTGTTAGTGACAGGAGATTAGCAAACTGCGGTGGGTGGAGCGAACACAGGCTTGCCCGGAGGTACATCATGAGGAGGTTTGGCGGCATCCACTCCGCGGTCTGTCGGGCCAAGTAGCATGTTTGGGTATGTGAGACACAGGGGTTAGTCGATTGGGGCGTTTCGCTTTGGATGGGAGAAAGCTCGGTCTGAAGTGATGAGGAAAGTGTTCAAGCAGTAAAACACGGGCGGAAAGCGACAGCCTGTTAGATGCACGTTGACAGGGTAAGCGCCAGAACGGTAAGCGCGAGGCTTCCTTCCTGTCTCCTCCTGCAGGGTGTCGTGAGTGCTTATGGAAATTATGACAGAGAACGGGGACACCCTGACCCGCTGAAGGATATGACCAGGCACGTTGAATCTCTGTCAAGTGTCACGTCCTGCTTCCTTACCAGCCATTTTTGGGCCTCGGCCCGGTCAAATCCAACTCTCCATTCTACCAACGCCCAACTTGAAAATTCTGATCCTAGGGCCGTTACGCCTCACCTACACCTGCATCCATATCGGAAGATGAAGGGAGCCATTATGACCTTCGATAGTGTTGGTTGATTGTCGTCACAGCGTGCTAGCCGACGGCCACGCTCGGTAGCCCTCGGTGCGGTAGTCCTCGGTATTTCCAATACCTCTTGCCGATACTACTACTTTGCTTCATGCATGTTTTGCTTCATGTAACAGTATAATAGGACTGCGCGCAAGCTGGGGAAACCCTTACGGTTCTTCTCCCGCTCACGCGCAGTCGTTAGGTACCCTACTTATTATACATACGGTTCTTCTCCCGCTCACGCGCAGTCGTTAGTGTCCAACAGGTTATGAGCCCTGTTGCGTTGGCCTAACAGCCCGGAGAGATTAGATTGTGCTATAGACCACTCTATTCTGCGTAAAAATACCATGGGGATGGTTGCGGAATCAGGGGGTCGTGTTGGAGTTGGAGTTGGTGATTCCTCTCCAACGAGGGCCCGGTAGTGCAGCGGTTTAGCACGCCCTTCCGGTATTAGGGAGACCCGTGGTTCGATCCCCGGTCTGGCCGTTTATTTTCTCCCACAGATAGTTCATCAAACGAGTTATGTCGTTGACAAACTTGCTGCACTGATAGGTGCACAGGAGGCGACGGGGGCACGGCGTTTGCTCAACGATATGCACGTTTTCCGAAGCCAGAGAAGCTCGCGAGGCAGGATCTGCAAGACGTACGGGAAGGTGATTACAGAGCGACCTGGGATACCCGAGAGTTACGACGCGGGGGAACAGCTTCATGTACAGCTTTCGAATTCAATGGAGGTATCGAATCAAGCTGTAGCAATGACTCAAATTTGCTTATCTCGAAAATCCGGAAATTCGACACCAGCCCATCACGACGTGTGCCATACAAGCATGTCCCCTACCGCTCCCCACAACGTATATCAGTCTCCACCTCGCTAGAGCGGCCGCCCATGCATACCGCCTTCTCGCTCGCCGTGCACTTCGCGTCTCGACAGGCCCGAACCAGATCGTCATTTCCTAAAACGTTATCCTAAAAACAAACGTCCGCGTGATTCAACCCGCATCGTACTGATGTCTTATCCAGCTGCTCTACTGTAGCCGCGGTGTTGAGCGGAGATCCTGAGTGCCTTCTTTTTCTGTTGAGAATCGATGCACAGAGGTAACCTAACAGGTAAGTACGAGAACATTAGATATGTGGAGAACAGATCGGGAGAGGGGAACTTACGCTCAGCAGTGTTCGAGAGAATCCACTGGAGCAATAAGTTCCCAGCAGGACTGGCTAAGTACTGGTTGCCCTATTGGCAAAGGACAGGGACAGAATGTGAATAAGAGGAGCAAAATAACACCAGACCTCAATGTAACGTGTACTACAGTAATCTAATGAAGGGAGGTCGATGACAAATATGCTCGATGCTCCGCAATATGTCTTGCCGATCCTCAATGAAATACAGCTAAATCTAACATTTTCCAGTTCCCGTTTCTATTCCACGCTACAACCGGCCTCTTGATTGGTCGACAATCTCCACGCCGCACCATGGGGTCCTCGGGCGGACGAGCGTGCTTCTCGTGCGGAACATCCACACAAAGATTTCACCCCCAGGGCCACTTGACCCCCGTTCGCAAACAGGAGCGAAGGGAGCTTGCACTATGGATGACGCATGAAACGGCCGGTCACGATTTTTTTTTTTGAAGCCGCCTAACCCCCTCCAACGCGACGCACGACTCCGGACAACCATACGGACTGGCCATTACTATCCTCCATCAGAATTTGGTATCGATCTGTTGCGAGAACTGACACCAGGGAGTCCAATTTGCGGCCGACGTCACGTATTGATTCTGAGCGATCCCGCGTAGGTGTATTGAACTAGCTATGGAATGAGAATCACGCTGCAGCGATAACTGAAACTTGTTGTGTCCCCAAAAATATACCAATGGATGCCAACCAATTACGACGTGAATCGCGCAAGTACATCCCCTGCCTGTCCCCAGCACGCAGGGCACAGCATCCGTCTCGCAGATGTGGTAGCTGCCGCATACCACTCCCGAAGGCCCCTCTCGCTCGCCTTGAACGTACACTTCGAGTCTCCACAGGCCTGAACCAATTCGCCCTCGTTCTTCACTTCCTCAAATGTTATTCCACAGATCAACCTTCGTGTGCTGAGCGTCCCGCTGAACCCGCAGTTCCGTTCGATCACCTTGTCCAACTGCTCTGCTACACCCGTAGCGTTGAGCAGCGGCTTATCGATGATCCTTAGCGGCTTCTTTTTCCCGTTCCCGTTCCCATTTCCAGTCCACGGTACGAACGGCCGCTCAATCGGGTCGAAAATCCTCGCGCCATGGATCTCAGCGAGCACAAATGCGCTCCTAGTCCGGAATACCTCAGCAAACGGTTTAATCCCCAGCCAGGACACTTCGTACTCATTCGCGAACAGGACGGCACGGAGGGATGTGAGCTTGTGGATAATCGTCTTAATGCCGGTCTGCGCGGAGAATGTGCACGGCGGGCAGACAAATGTCGTTGGTGTGTCCGTGGTTGGGGATCGGTAGGATGGGGGGAGGATGATCCGGTTCCCGCAGGTTGTGCAGGTAATATACGGGCACGGGCGGCGGTTGCGGCAGTAGTAGCAGCGCGGTGGGATCTATGAAAGCGTTAGATAGAGTGTGGGAGGTTGCCGGCAAGGTCAGGCTTACTCTCAACCCGTCTTCATCCTCAATTACATAACTGGCTTTGCAGTACGCCTCACTGCATTCGACCCAGCAACTCACCAACTCCCCCATATCTTTCCAATCTTCTGGCTTTTTTGTCTCACAGTCAACGCACATTCCGCACGCCCCCTCGGTTTCGTCTAGCGTTCTGCCGCTCAACCCCAACTTTTCGCGGTCTGCCTCAGTGAGAGATTTCAGGTCGTGCATCATCGTCTCGCTTCGCCGGATCCCACATCGCAGGCACTTTCGCTTCCGGTCACCCACACCTCGAGACTTGAAGGGCGTCCAACCGATGTGACCGTTGACTTTGCTATCGAGCTGCGCGAATAGATTGTTGTACCGCAGTTGCGAAAGATAGGAGGTATGCTCGGCCGCTGTCAGAGCGACGTTTCCGAGATTGCCAGATTCACCTGCTTGAGGTAGAGACAGAAGGAGCCTGATGAAGTCCATCTCAAAGTTCTCCGGGACTAGTGGAGCAGCAAGCCATGTCCCCTTTGTTGACTCGAGGACGGAGAGAGCAGGTACCTGCAGCGCAGGAACGCCAGCGATGACCGCCACGACTGCGAGAAGCGTACCAACTCGAGGGGAGTATAAAGTACCTCGGATAGCGACATCAGGGAGCATACGGAAGAAGTCCAGAGGGGAATCCCACTGCAAGGGAGTTTGCTTCGCGCGAACATTGGCAAACTAAGGAGCAAGGGTTAACTTTCCTGCAATGAACCGAGAAAGGTCTCCATACCTCGACGAATCGAAGCATGTCCCCCAGCTTTCTCAACACCTTTGGAGAACAGTTTGCGGTTAGCTCAAGCAGGTCTGATCGTCCGACCCCGAGCTGCGTATACTCTTGGTGAAGTCGGAACTTGTCTATGTTCGAAGTGGTGATTCTGGACTTGAGTTTCTGAATCTCAATTGAGGCATCGTGATTGATGTTGAACCATTTGTTCATTTCCTCACGATGCACCGAGCTCTTCAACTTTTCGACCTGATGCTTGAAGAGTGTAAGGAGACTCTCACGCGTGTTGTTGGTTTCTTCTTTGCAAACTGCATCGTGATGGTCAGTCGAAGCCAAATTTGGGGTAGAGTGGACTCACTTGCTCGCCACAGTTGAGCAAATACCGGGTTGTAAGTCAGAGCCATGACATTGCTCTCAAAAACGCTTCGTAGGGCAACTCGAGTTCGTTCCCGGTACTCCTCCTCTTCAGCAGCCGCGTACCGACGATCGAACACGTCCTCGTCAAGATTCGGACCAAATTGCTCAAATCCTGGCCCTAGAATGAGGTTGGAGTTTTCTGCTTCGTCTCTTTGAGAGAGCATGGAAGGGCGCCAAGTGTTCCATACGATTCGAGGAAGAGAGGTAACTTTAGCACTCCTTTTATCCATTGCTGGAAGGTATTCAAAACTGCCTTCATCTTCGTTTGTGAGGTTCCTGAGTGCAAATGGCACGAGGGGGACTTCATTCGAAGCAACCTCCACTTTTGGATCTATCGATTCTTCGGGAATGCCACAACCGACTAGTCCAAGTACAACTTGGACCGTGGTCTTGACGAGTTGCCGAATCTCGTCACCACCCCCGAAAACCTGTTGGTCGTCGTCCCGTCTCATCAGGCAATTCCCGCTCGTGATCTCCGCTAGCATGACATAGAAACTGAGTTCGGTAGGCTCCATGGTTGGGAGTATGGGATAGACCTGCATACCAGCAGCAGCAGCAGATTTACAGAGGTGCACCCAGTCGGTTGAAACCCCGCGATGTGCCTCGATCTCGATGAGGCGATTGGGAGACCCTGGATTGAATTTGTGATGTGGCGGGGCATCGGTGTACCAGAGAACGATGGTTGTGGGTTTGGGCTCTTCCGGTCGCAGAGGGTCGGCTTCTACAGGTTGACCCAGTATCTCCAAAGCTTTGATGAGTGCAGATTTGGCCGCCTCGGGGTAGTCCGCGCCTCCTTCGGCTTGAATGTTCTTCACCCATTCGCCCAATTGTGGACGATTCCATCCCGACCAGGCCACGACTTCGGGCTGAGGAATGGGGGGAGCGTTATGGGGTGTGCCCGGTAATCGAGGGACGTAGTCCTTGTAGGAGAGTACCCCAATGCGGTTGAAGGCACCGGTCACAGAGGAGATGGCAAGCAGTTCTGGGAGAGCCTTTTGGAGGGCCAATAGGTCTGAAAGGGGATGCCGATATTATGAGGCCAAAATCACAATGTATACTCAGGAAGACATGTCTGAATCGATACAAGTTCTTTACGGAACTATAAGTGACTCACAGTTATCCATGCTCCCGGTCGAGTCGATGATAATGAGGACGTCCATAGCGGCGGCACTTTAAGGCTGATCGCTGATTGAAGGATTGCTCTGAACTTGACTAGTTTGAATCTAGGGCCACTTTCGGTCGTTGCGAGAAGAGGTCGAGGGCAAAAGATAAACAAGCGCCGTCCTTGGCTCAGATCAGTCAACCTTCTTAGCTGATCCCTTGTCACGCAAAGATGTCCTAACCCATGATGACTCAACTGGCTTGTCTGACTTGTCACCTGCAGCTCGGTCGGTGATTTGGGAATTCTCGGCATCGCAATCGCCAACGGCATGGATAGTAGCAAAAAGACAGTGATTCGACATCTCTTATCGGATGGGTGGTCTTGCTGCATTCTCCAAGCCTTCTCGCGTAGCCTTCTCCCCAGCCAACTATACGGTTGAGGGGCAGGCTCCTATTTTATTTGGTCATTTATCAACGGCAGTCCTTTAAAACCAATATCGCATAACAGTGCAGACAGTATGACATGAGGAGACAATCAAATAAGGCTTAAACAACCTGTACTCGTGCACTCTCATTATTTTATCAAGTGTCTGGCACCCCCAACCCTAGACCGCGCATGAACTCGTTCCAAGTCGCATCGCCACTCGTGATAATAAGCTCCATCTGATCCCTTATAGGAGGGTGAGGGAAGGCAGGACTGGCATCCGAAACTGCTGGCAAGTAAGCCATACTCGTTGCTTGAGCGGACAAGTCCTGCCACTGATTCCGTGCGGATGGCAGATACGTTTGAGTTGTGTCGTTGCTATACAAACCAGAGTACAGTGGTGCTGACTTTGAGGCCGCCCAGGATGGCGGGGGTGCTTGGGAGTCCATGCCTCGCGAATCGGAAGTAGGGAAGCCATGCCTCAGGGGTCCAGAGCCCTGAGCTCGAGTCGGCTGTATAGGCGACTGCCTAGAGTGGCCATTCCCATTTGCGAACTGTGGAGGAGATGCGGATTTCCGTGGCGGCTGCTTGGAGAGTTGTTTTCCGAGATTGTGGAGGTAATCTTGTATTGCATTCTCCATACTTGCTCCCCTCTCTGAGCTGGAGCTCGGGACTTTTTCAGCATCCACATCCATTTCATTTTCGTCGTACTCCCTTGAGACCAAAGCATCATGGGTTGTACGTGCTTTGGAAATCAAGGTGGCCGGTTTACTGACGATTCCAGGCAGTATGCTTGACTGGTCGTGAGTGCGGACCCAGTGTCCTTGACGATGAGCATCCATTTCCGCATGCGCTCGGGCATGGAGTGTTTGAACAGCGTTCTGTGTTACGCTTGTGATTCAGCAATCAACCTGGCTAGACGACTGGGTGGTGGCTACGTACAAGTAACCTTCGGGCTTTATACCCCGAACTGGCCCTCCGGAAGAGCTGCACGAGGATATTAGCCAGACGACAAACGACCAAATTTATGGCGTACATCCAGGGCAACGTCCACCTCTTCTAATGCTGACGGAGCCAATGTGCAGCCTGGCGCTTTAACGCATATCGCAGCGAGCGCCACCGTAGCTGTAAAGCCTTGCGACCACCAGACCCAGAAACGAGGAGCCTGTGATTGGAAGGCCAGTAGTGTCCGTCCTCTCTCAAGCAGTGCACTTGCGCTAGCATGACTGCGAGTGATGGTAAGCGGTCAATATCATTGGTCAGATCTCCGGGTACGTACACCGACAGTACAGAGCCAGCGAATTTTGAGCTCAAAGGATCCTTGATATCCTCGTGAAGGGCGTAAATGAAGAATGTTCTGTGAGGGTGTAAGCGAGGCCTCCAGACGAATAGACAGGTTGTTTTACTTGTGAAGGAACACAATCGCTGGAAAGTGTTAACAATGTGAAAAATAATCAAGGTTAAAGAGACCACTCACTGGCTTCTCGTACACAGAACATTACGTTGCGCTGGAAGATGGTCGCCTCAAGTGGCTGGGTGCGATCTTCTCCGGGAGGTAGCGGGACATCTACTGACATGGTACAGTCCCTGACCCGCTGATCTAGCCTAAGAATGGCTGCCACTGTAGGAGTCGCCCCGATTGATAGGCATTGTTCGATGATGTCCAACAGGATAGTCGACACAAAGGTATATTTCCACTTCTGGACTGTAAGGAATGCGTTTTCAGCTCATCAACGTTGATTGAAAATGGTGAAACTCTTCCTCACATCGATGTTCCTCTCCCGCCTGTTCTGTTAGATTAGAATACGGGATTGTAGTATCGTAACTCTTCCTGCTGATGGCGTTTGGTCGTCCGAAGCTATACCAAGGTTAATTCTAAACACGTATGTGATAACATTGTCTAACCTCATGGACTGTAACGAACGTCAACGAGGGTGCTTCCCAACGGTGAAACACGGACCTGCCAGGCATCCATAGCGACACATTCCCACCAAACCCGCCTCCTTCGGGTACATTCCTCCTCTTCTAGATCAAAATGCGAGGGATCACGGTCTGGGCAGCGTTGAGCGATAGTCCCTTTCGAAAAGCTCGTACTCACGGAGCCCGATCTGGGATTGACAGTTAGCTGCTTTAGTTCGTTTCAGGTTGCGCATCACTCACACTCATTGCTAATCTAATGATAAGGCCCAAGTTTCCCCAGACTTTTTGAGCCGATCCTGGGTCGTCATTAAGGAGCATGTATAACGCTCTCAATAGCAATGCTTCTACTGTTGCTACACACGCGTGCTGAGACAGAGTATAAGAGCGATCAGTGGCATATGATGTTGAAATTGGACATACCACATAAACACAATCAATTGTTACCGCAAGCTTAGCATAATACGCGTATCTCTTTTGCAATGGAGAGTATGGTGGGTTTTTATCACTCATAAGTTCTCCCATCGCGAGGACTGAATACACCACCGAGAGTTCTTGGTTATAGACACCCTTGATGGCCTCATCAGAGCCAGAGTAGAGCGCGGATACAATCCTGTCCAGTCTTTGGCGTGGTACTGGGTTGTAGCTGGGGAGGGTTTTCAATAAATGGCCTCATATTCCGCCATCGTTGACTTACAACCAAGCCTGCAAGGTGGTCAGAGAGTTGGTATTTGAGCCTGAGTGAATATTACTTACGGCTTGTGCATAGTAAAGGTCTGCAAGATAGACTAGCTCTGCATGCGCTGGGAGGTCGGAAAGCAATTGAGCGCGAAATTCTTGCCGGCTTTCCTCCGTCAAGAATTCCGGATCGACCGGTACAAAGTCCTTATTTAGCCCCATGCCGTGATACCTCGGGTCTCTGGAATAAGGCAGGCGGGGGACTGGCCGGACATCCTATCAGGAACGAGGTGAGCTACACTGCGATAGGCTCCGGACCAATACTAACATCGATGTCGACGAACCACTCAGAACTAGCCGACTAAATTGACGTGAGTATCGAGGATTGAAGGCAAGTGAAGCGCTCACGGTGCCCAACCATCTAGAACAGCCCGCGTCAATCGGAGGTTGACCAATGCACTCTAAACGCCCATGACTCCACTTACTGAGCCCGTCCACTGTCGGCAATCATGAGCGTATCGAACCCGTGCTTCGAATCGCCCCGTGCTTCCTCCGCGCCATCCGCATCCGACTTAGTCTGTACGAGGCCAATCTTCATCTTGTCAGGCTGGAGAAGGCGATGCTGAGTTGACGAATGGGCAGTATGTGAGACTGCAAGTGCGTCTTCCAGCTCCGTGATTCGTTTTCGGAGCTCGTCGACTGTACGGTGAAGTTCTGGGACAAACGGAGTTCAAGGCGGTGCAACCGGCCCGATTTCACTGACCGGTGGACGTACCGGCGGTGTTTGAGAGAATATAGCGGCTTCCCTTGCCCGTCTGTAAAGCCCCTTCTGGGCATATTTCGCCGCAGCCTAGTCCGGGAAATTCGGAGGTGAGACGACAAACTCTCGGCAGGACAATATCGTTGTACCTCGTTTCTCACAGGAGCTGAAACAAAGGGTTAGTCGAACAAAGATCTTTGAGATCGCGACTGGCGGTCGAGCTCACCTGCACGGGGCTCTGGGCACTTTGGTAAGGTCACAGCGGATTTTGAGGCGTCGGCATTCGGCACAACTACATCTCGGGAACGTCAGAGCGTGTTTTTAGTTGTGGAGATGTGGGTTAACCTGATTGCTCCTTTCCCTCCCTTTGCTCGACGCCCTCGAGCTGTTGAGTCGCCGCCTGAAGAAGATGGAGGTAGGGCTTGACCCTGCAAAAACTCCTCAGGCGTATTGGCAAGGTGCATCGACTCCTCGGGCGTATTGGCAGGGTGCATCATGGCTCGACGTTGGCGTAGGCACAGAAAGTCTAGGTGAGACCGGGACCAAGCCGGAATCAACGGATCTGGACCAAACAAATAGAGTGGCTTTCATCTCACCCCTACTGGTAAGAAGATAGGCAGCAATAATCGAACGCTAACTGTATCTTGCCTTCACGCTATTCCAGGGGGGATGCTTTTTCTGCGATGCCGCACCGCTTACTCGGTTTGCCTGCAGGATCGCCACTTTATGAGATCTGGATCCTTTATCTAAACACACCAAAGGCTTGACAACCATTTAGAAACTAATGAACCAGTACATGACGGCCTTTAGGTACAGAGACAAGAACCAGAACTTTGTGGAGATTATCCACCCATATCCATCCCAAGATTGCTCATGAACACATTCCAAAGGTTATCATTGTATACTACCTGTGTTCCGTCTTGCTCGTACAGAACACCTTGTGACCCAGTAGCACCGGCATTCCGAGGCTGCCACCCATTCTGAGGGACCATGGGCTGTGCCGGCTGCGATTGGGGGTAATAGACAGGGCCATTTCCGTTGGCAGCGTAAACAGTTGAGTCGTATCCATTTTGCATGGGTGGGTTGAAATGCCTCTGTCCTTGTGCGTTCATGCTTTGTGGCTGTGATATACCGTACAGGGATTGAGACGAAGGAGACACAGAACTAGCAGGGCTCGCATTCGTCGGTGAGATCGTCCAATTGCCGAAGTTGCTGGATGGAGGACCATAGCGGTCCTGGACGGGGGTCGCCATCGCTCCATGATCGAACGATGGGCCAGAGGCAACAGTCACATCCTGCATCTGATGCACATTATTTGTACCCTGTTGCATGCGTAAGTAGTCGTTGAACGAGTTTCCGTTGGGTTCATTCATGCCGTTATAATTTGGCTGTAACGGCGGAAGACGGAGCCCTCGTGCAGCAACTTGTTGGTGCTGGTGAGCAGGGAAAGAGGGGCCGGAAGTTGGAACACTGGCAGGGAATGAGCCAGATCGACGATGCCCAAGGTGTTCAATGTTGCGCCTTTGGGTTGGTGAATGCTGCGGCTGAAGTGGAGGCTGTGGCTGGTATTGGCCCTGCCAGGTTGAAGTTTGTGCATTCATGGCCATCTGTGGATATCCCAGTGCGGGTGCAGGAGCAGGAGGAGCAGTAAAGGGTGGGGCATCACCAAATGTTGGGCTTTGTGATGCAGGGTTCGACTCGGGTGTCGCAGAGGATCTGGGCGTGGAACCAAGGGACCTCTTCTTGGTTACTGGCACTTTTGGTGCTCCGAGGCCAGGCATATCGGCCGGCGGGGAGCTCTTATTCGAGGCGGGTAGCCAG
>Ga0307513_10008708_pt1 | contig 12925 bp, 11 predicted proteins | sample 15_EM_MG_FD_202174 | JGI IMG/M metagenome (GOLD analysis project Ga0307513, IMG submission 202174) | Populus trichocarpa ectomycorrhiza microbial communities from riparian zone in the Pacific Northwest, United States - 15_EM | ecosystem: Host-associated > Plants > Roots > Unclassified | place...
GTCTGGGGTATATTATCTTAGGTGCTAGGCGGGGGAGACTTTTCCTATGGACTCGGGGTGTTTGATTTTTCCCATGAAGAGGTGAAGCGGGCGGTGGGAGTGCATTTATAGGTTTTTTTCTCTTCATAGCTAGCGCTGCATAAGGCTTTTTGTCCCTAGAAACAAATAACCCATGATATAAAAAAAAAAAACAAAAAAAAAAAGAAAAAGAGAAATGACCAAGAGATAGGACACGCTTCTGACACGCTTCTCGCAAACTTCTTCCCCCCCCCTACATTTTACATACAAACTCAACTCTTCCCCGCTTTGCGTCCGGACCAAACCCCTCTCCCACTTTTCCTCACCCACTCGTTGCCATGGCGAATCCCCTCAACCTCCCCCCAGGGAACGAAGCCTTCGGTAGGCTCTCAGCCCTCAACTCCACTCTCCCGTCGCGTTCAGGAACCCCCTCGACCGATCACCCCATCGAGTTCATGATGAGGCAGCTCGCCCAGGCGAGAAGCGGCCTCCGGCTCAGCAATCAAGACTTTCCGGACCTTAGCCACGACGCACAGGCCGGGACCCTCCCCATCGAGTCAATCACGATCGTTCTCCTCTCCCAGCTCGTACAGGGCCTGGTGACCGTCTTGCATGAGCTGTGCGGGGTAACCCAGGCAGTCGCAACCATCTCTGAGGAAAACGAGAACCTAAGAGAGGAGCTCCATCACATCTCCTCTCAGCTCGCAAACCTCCCCCACACCCAAGAACAACAAACCGCTCCGGGGATTGCCGATCTCCAAGCATTCATACGCGACCTGTCACATCGTGTGTCAGCCCCGATCCCTGCCCCCCCGGCTCAGGCCCCCTCTCCGCAGAAAATACCGCAACCCCCTCCAACTGCCGGCCCCCGCCCCTCGAAGAGAGGGAAGGAAAGGGCCCGTGCACCACCCACACCTCCCTCAGCCGCGGCTGACGACCCTAAATACCTCATACCATTCTACGATACGAGACTTGGCAAGGCGTTAGGTGACCCCGAGAAGTACGCCAGACTCTATCCCAACTCATACGAGGCCGGGGAATTCCGGAAGGGAAGGTACGACCTTGACTCCTTCACCCCAGGCCACCTCCACCCGGACGTCCACCCCTCCCCCTCATACGCGCAAGCTGCCTCCGGTTCAGGATCGGGCGGCAAGGGCAAAGGCAAAGCTGGGAAGCCTCCTTCCCCCCAACTTGTTGCGAGTGGGACGGCCCCTCCTGTTAAAAAGGGGCCACCCTCCCTTCCAGGTGCCCAACGACGCTTCTTTGCTCCTCACCAGTCCCCTTCCCCTCACCCAGACGCTCTGACCATTGCCGCCACCTTTCCAGACATCGCTGCTCGCGTCCTTCGCGAGTCAAACTGCCTCCTCCCCCTCGGTTTCTCCGCTACTGTCAACCCTCGTGGCTCCGTCTCCCTGACAGTCACTGACAAAGCCACCCCTGCCGCCTCGTACGCCCCCTATTTTGACTCCCTCACCAGGGCCCTCAACCAATCCTTCCCAGTAGGTGAAAACCCCTGGTGCACCCTTGTCCTCGCCCCCACTGCCGTTCAACTTGCCAACCACGGCCTCCCCCTACGTTTCCTCCCCCAAGATGAAGAGGAACTCTTCCCATATATCCGGCAAGCAATCCTCAACGACAAAGCGAGCCAGATTCTCTCAGCCAGGTACCTTAACCCTAGCCGAGATTCTAGGGAGACCAAGCAGGCCACTTCGGTGGTTATCACCGTCGACCCCCACAACGTTTCGGCCCTCACTTCAGGGGTCGTCATGCTCTCACAGAAACGCAAGGTCGAACTTGCCTTCTCCTCCTCCCGAACCTCCCAGTGTAAGAACTGCTGGAGATACGGACACGCCCATCAACGATGCCCCGCCACCCACCCCACGTGCCCCATTTGTGGGCTTCACCATACTCGCGCGGCTCACAGATGCCAGAATCCAACCTGCCCCAGGAGCGGGAACAATAAGCCAGTCCCATCCTGTTGTCCGACCTCGCCCCCCCATTGCTGTAACTGCGGTGGTGACCCCACTGCCACATTCAGGGAGTGTCCGGCTCGACCTCCACCACCTGTCCCCACCAGAACCAACTCGCCTGCCCCTGCCCCAACTGGTCAAGACCCCATGGATTTGGCGGTCGATGGCGGCCCGACATCCACTACTCCCCCGTCCGGGTCAGGTCCCTCAGCAGTGGACTTGACCCCCAGGCAGCCTCCCCCTGCTGGACCCTCTACGCATCCTGGCACTATTCACGGTTTCGGTGGTCCTCTCCCCCTGGATGAGCCAAGCCCTTCCCCTGCACCTCGAGAAGGTCGGGTTCGTCCCGGTCATGATTAATCGCCCCATGCCTTCCCCCGTGGGTCAAGGGCCGGCCCCTGCCCCTGTGTTTCTTTCCATCATTCAACATAACTGCCTTGGGAGCTGGAATGTTTTTCTTTCTTTATTTGAGTCGTTCAGAGAAGCGACCACCTACCCCTCGATAGTCCTTTTACAGGATCCACCTGTAAACAAGACTCACCTTCCTTCCTTTAATGGTTTTAAGTCCTTCTTTCCCCCGGTTAGGAAGCCTCGGGTGGCCGCCTACGTTTATATGTCTTTTCTTTCCAATTACACGGTGCTCCCCAGGTTCAAGGGGGTGGACGATGTCCCTGGACTCGACGTCTCCGCCGAAGAACCTCTTTTTGGCACCGCCTTTCATTCATTCAGGGTTATTAATGCCTACTCCACCAACACTGTGGACCACAGAGTCCACTCCGTGTCACCAGAAGACCTTTTCCCCTATCTTGGGTCCCCCCTCCTAGTTTTGGGTGACCTCAACACCCACAACCCCCTCTCGGACCCCCTACGGCACTTCTCACAGCGGGAGATCTCGTCCTCGACCCCCTACTTCGAGAAAGCGGCAGAATCCGGCTTCGCCCTCCTTAATCCCCCCGCTGAGTACACAAGGTTTCCCCTAGTGGGGCACGCTCGCCCTTCGGTTATAGACCTCGCCTTTGCAAACCCACCCCGCCTTCCCCTAATTAAGAGCTGGGAAGCCTCCCTCCCTTCGACGGGATCCGACCATATCCCAATAACGATCACCCTCAACCCACCCTCTTTGAACCAGAAACCCCCGCGCCCACGCTGGGCAGACACCGACTGGGAAGCCTTGGACCCGGTCATCAAGGGTTTCAAGGTCCCGGCCGCGCCCTTATGCCCCACCCCCCCTCAACTGGATGAATGGATGTCAGAATCACTGAACCGTCTGGTAGCCCTCCTCAAGGAACACACACCAGTATCCAGGCCCTCCCATCACTCCAAACCCTGGTGGACCTCCCACCTGTCCATCCTCCGTCGTGAGTATCACAAGGCTGCCAGAGCGGCCAGGAAACATGACACCCCTCACATGCGGGAAGTCGCTGGCACCGCCAAGGCGGGGTACTTCAAGGCGATCAAGGCCGCTAAAAACAAACACTGGTCCTCCTTCTTGTTGACCGCCACCCCCCAGAGCCTTTGGACGGCTAAGAGGTTCACCTACGGGCGTGCCCAGCCGCGCTTCCCCTCCCTCCCGGGGGCAGAGACCCCTCAACAGATGAACAATGTCCTTCTGGACCACTTCTTCCCCCCCAAAGAACCCTTCTCCCCGCCACTTAGGCTTAGGCCACACAGGTCAGCACCCGCCCTAACGACAGACGAGATAGCCGCTGCTCTCTCAAAGTGCTCCCCGACTTCGGCCCCGGGCCCGGACGGGATACCCTACTCTACCTGGAAACAGGTCAACAAGATCAACCCCTCAATCCTCCTGCACATACTCGCCCCCCTGGTCCTCTTGGGGTACCACCCCGCGTCACTGAAAGGCTCGAATGGTGTGGTACTTGACAAGCCAGGAAACCCCTCCTCCGAATCAGCCTCCTGGTTCAGGATAATCGTCCTGATCCGCACAATTTCGAAGATCCTCGAAAGGATTATAGCAGCCCGACTACTCGCGGCAGCCTGGCTTAAAGGGTTGCTGCACCCCAACCAATGCGGTTCGCTCCCTGGACTCAGTACCTACGACGCGTGCCTTACCCTCACCAACGACGTCAGAACCCTACAAAGGCCCCGTCTCAAGGTCTCCTCCATGTTTTTGGACATAAAGGCAGGGTTCGACAACGTCGACAACAACACTTTGGCCCGAATCCTGAGGGAAGGCGGGATACCCCCATACCTGGTTTCCTGGGTTTCGTCATTTTTAGGTGAACGGAGCTGCACCCTAGTTTTCCAAGGGGCACCAGGAACACCGTCCCCAGTCAACGTCGGCGCCCCCCAGGGTTCCCCGATCTCCCCACTCCTCTTTCTTCTCTACATCGCGCCACTACATTTCGGGATCCCTCGGGGTCTGATGATCTCGTATGTGGACGACTTCGCCCTCACAGTGGCCACCCTTTCCTACCGTGGTAACATCCGCAGACTCCAAAACCTATTCGATAAGCTAGAAAGAAAGGCGTCCCGCTAAGCCGTCTCCTTTTCGGTCGCGAAGACGGAACTGATACACTGGAGAACCCCCAGCCAGAGGAACTCACCAAAGTGCACCTCGCCTATTCAGATCAAAGGGGAAATATTTCACCCAGGCAATTCCGTTCGGTGGCTCGGGTATTGGTTCACTCCGGCCCTCGACCCCGCTGCACATTTCTCGCGCCGCCTGGGCCTTGCCCAGGGGGCGTTCACCCTCATTCGTCGACTCAGCCCGCCCGGAGCAGGCCTCCCCCCCTACTTATGCCACAGGCTGGCTACATCGTTAATCGCTCCCATCCTACTCTACGGCGCGGATCTGTTTACACCTAGTGTGGGCACGACAACCCGCCTCGATACATTCTGGCGAAATGTCCAGAGATGGACTACAAACTGCTTCTCGGCTACACCCACGGGGATACTCGCGGTTGAATCCTGCCTCCCACCCGTATCCCTCCTGGTCAAACACCGGCAAAGGCTGGCGGCGCTCAGGGTGGTCTGCTCCCCTCCCAGCGTAAACCCGGCGACTGCCCAACTTCACCCCTCGTTCCCTTCGCTCTCGGCGCACCGGGCGCCTGACTCCTCAAGGGCCCTGACCAGGGGTCTGTCATCAGTTTACCTCCCCCTGCAGTGGAAAACACCCCGACCCAGCCCACCAGTGAGGAACCACCTGCCGATTGACGCGGTGGCTCACAGGACAATACCTTTTACTCTCGGGCTATCCAGGATGCCTATGATCAACTCCCACCTCGTGTGCCCCACGAGCACCCTCCCGTCCCGGTCCTTGATGGATAACACCTATTCCGCCCTGAAGAAGAGGGTAAGAGAGAAGCTCCTCAAGGAGTGGTCCTCCCTTTTCCCGACCCCAGGGTAGTACCTGCACCCTCCCGCCCTGTCTCCTAGGCCTTTCATGGGCTTGGGCAAATTCGTCGCAGGGAGAATACACCAGATGAGAGCGGGAAAGAGCTATCTGGCCGCCCATCCAACTTGGAGGTCCCCCGACGCCGACACCTCCTGCCCCCGCTGTGCCTTGGAACCTGAAACCTTCGAGCACGCTATCCTCTCCAGCCCCTCGAGACATCACAGCAGGTCGCGCCTCCTCCCCGGTGTCACTGACCTTGGTCCCGAAGCCCCACTCTGGTTATCCCTCCCGCTGCTAAAAAGACTCGCCACCTTCATAGGCGTCACCTCCACGGGATTTCCCCCCACGATGTTCCCACCCTCCACTCCCCCCTCTTCCCCACGGTTTTTCGTGTTTTTTCGTTGGCTGAGGCGTAGGGTCGTTGGGTTTTCTCTCCTTTGTCTTATGTAGGCTTTCCTTTTTAGACAAACTAAGCTGTTGGTTTGTGCTTTCCTTGTTATATGTGGCCAATGGCCCGGCGGAGGAGAAACCTCCGCGATAGTGGATATTTACTGGTGCCGTGACTTTCCTTTGTTTAAAGTTTTGGATTTATAGGTTTTGTTCTCTCCATAGCTAGCGCTGCATGAGGCTTTTTGTACCTAAAAACAATGAACGCATGATTACAAAAAAAAAAAAAGAGAAAAAAAGAACGACCAAGAGATAGGACACACTTCTCGCAAACTTCTTCCCCCTCCCTACATTTGACATTCAAACCTCAAATTTACCCGGCTTTGCGTCCTGATCAGACCCCTCGCCCACTTTTCCTCGCCCTCTCGTCGCCATGACGGACCCCCATAACCTCCCCCCAGGGAACGCAGCCTTCGGTAGGCTCTCAGCCCTCAACTCTCCCCTCCCGTCACGTTCAGGTACCCCCTCGACAGACTTCCCCGTCGAGTTCATGATGAGGCAACTCGCCCAGGCGAGGAGCGCCCTCAGGCTCAGCAACCAAGACTTCCCGGATCTCAGCCCAGACGCGCAGGCCGGCACCCTCCCCATTGAGTCCATCACGATTGTTCTCCTCTCCCAGCTCGTCCAGGGCCTGGTGACAGTCTCGCACGAGCTGAGCGGGGTAACCCAGGCGGTTGCAACCATCTCCGAGGAAAACGAGAACCTCAGGGAGGAGCTCCATGACATCTCCTCTCAACTAGCGAACCTCCCCCACACCCAAGAACAACAAACCGCTCTGGGGATTGCCGATCTCCAAGCATCCATACGTGACCTGTCACATCGTGTGTCAGCCCCGATCCCCGCACCCCTAGCACCGGCCCCCCCCCCACAAAGAAATCCCCAACCCCCCCCAACTGCCGGCCCCCCCCCTTCAAGGAAAGGGAAAGAAAGGGCCCGTGCACCACCCACACCTCCCTCAGCCGCGGCTGAAGACCCTAAATACCTGATACCATTTTACGATACGAGGCTTGGCAAGGGGTTCGGGGACCCCGAGAAGTACGCCAGGCTCTATCCCAACTCATACGAGGCCGGGGAATTCCGGAAGGGGAGGTACGACCTTGACTCCTTCACCCCAGGCCACCTCCATCCTGACGTCCACCCCTCCCCCTCCTATGCGCAAGCTGCCTCCGGCTCAGGCTCAGGCGGCAAGGGCAAAAGCAAAGCTGGGAAGCCTCCTTCCCCCCAACAAGTTGCGTGTGCCACGGCCCCTCCTGTTAAAAAGCGGCCGCCCTCCCTTCCAGGTGCCCAACGACGCTTCATTGCTCCTCGCAAGTCCCCTTCCCCTCACCCAGACGCTCTCACCATTGCTGCTACCTTTCCCGACATCGCCGCTCGCGTCCCCCGCGAATCGAACTGCCTCCTCCCCCTTGGCTTCTCCGCTACTGTCAACCCGCGTGGCTCCGTCTCTCTAACCGTCACTGACAAAGCCACCCCAGCCGCCTCGTAGGCCCCTTACTTCGACTCCCTCACCAGGGCCCTCAACCAGTCCTTCCCAGTAGGAAACAACCCCTGGTGCACCCTCGTCCACGCCCCCACAGCTGTTCAACTAGCAATCCACGGCCTCCGCCTACAGTTCCTCCCCCAAGATGAAGAGGAACTCTTCCCATATATCCGGCAAGCAATCCTCAACGACAAAGCGACCCAGATTCTCTCAGCCAGGTACCTTAACCCTAGCAGAGATTCTAGGGAGACCAAGCAGGCAACTTCGGTGGTTATCACCGTCGACCCCCTCAACGTTTCGGCCCTTACTTCAGGTGTCGTCATCCTCTCTCAGAAACGCAAGGTCGAACTTGCCTTCTCCTCCTCCCGAACCTCCCAGTGTAAGAACTGCTGGAGATACGGACACGCCCATCAACGATGCCCCGCCTCCCACCCCACGTGCCCCATTTGTGGGCTTCACCATACTCGCGCGGCTCACAGATGCCAGAATCCAACCGGCCCCAGGGGCGGGAACAATAAGCCAGTCCCATCCTGTTGTCCGACCTCGCCCCCCCATTGCTGTAACTGCGGTGGTGACCACACTGCCACATTCAGGGAGTGTCCGGCTAGACCTCCCCCGCCTGTCCCCACCAGAACCAACTTGCCAGACCCCACTCCAACCGGTCAAGACCCCATGGATTTGGCGGTCGATGGCGGCCCGACATCCACTACTCCCCCGCCCGGGGAGGGTCCCGATGAGGTGGACCTAACAACCCCCAGACAGCCTCCCGCAGCCGGGTCATCTACGCGCCCTGGCACTACTCACGGTTTCGGTGGTCCTCTCCCCCTGGAGGAACCAAGCCCTTCCCCTGCACCACGAGATCATCGGGTTAGTCCCGGTAATGAATAATCGACCAGAACCTCCTCACCAGAGTCAAGGGCCGGCCCCTGCCCCTACGCTTCTCGCCATCATTCAACATAACTGCCTTGGGAGCTGGAATGTTTTTCTTTCTTTATTTGAGTCATTCAAGGAAGTGACCACCTACCCTTCGATAGTCCTTTTACAGGATCCACCTGTAAACAAGGCCCACCTTCCTTCCTTTAATGGTTTTAAGTCCTTTTTTCCCCCAGTTAGGAAGCCTCGCGTGGCTGCCTACGTTCATATGTCTTTTCTTTCCAATTACACTGTGCTCCCCAAGTTCAAAGGGGTGGACGATGTTCTAGCCCGCGACATCTCCCCCAACGAGCCTCTCTTTAGCACCGACTTCCACTCATTCAGGGTTATTAATGCTTACTCCACCAACACAGTTGACCACAGGGTCCACTCCGTTTCACCAGAAGTTCTTTTCCCCGATCTTGGGTTTCCCCTCCTAGTCTTGGGAGACCTCAACATCCATAACCCCCTCTCGGACCCCCTACGCCACTTCTCAAGGCGGGAAATTTTGTCCTGGACTCCCTACTTTGAGAAGGCGGCAGAGTCCGGTTTCGCCCTCCTGAATCCCCCGGGTGAGTACACAAGGTTTCCCTTAGTGGGCACCGCTCGCCCTTCGGTTATAGATCTTTCCTTTCCAAACGCCCCCCTCCTCCCTCTGGTTAAGAGTTGGGAAGCTTCTCTCCCCTCCACAGGTTCCGACCATATACCAATAACAATCACCCTCGCCACGCCCTCCCTGAACCAAAAACCCCCGCGCCCATGCTGGGCAGACACGGACTGGGAAACCTTGGACCCGATCGTTAAGGCTTTCAAGGTCCCTGCCGCACCCCCTGGCCCACCCCCCTGCAACTGGAGAAATGGATGTCGGAGTCGCTGGACCGGCTGGTAGCTCTCCTCAAGGAACACACGCCTGTGTCCAGGCCTTCCCACCACTCCAAGCCTTGGTGGACCCCACACCTTTCTATCCTCCGTCGTGAGTATCACAAGGCAGCAAGAGCGGCCAGAAAACACGACTCACCACACATGCGGAAAATTGCCGGCTCCTGCAAGGCGGGGTACTTCGAAGCAATCAAGGCCGCTAAAAGCAAGCACTGGTCCTCCTTTCTGCTGACCGCCACCCCTCAGAGCCTTTGGACGGCCAAGAGGTTCGCCTATGGGCGGGCCCAGCCGCGCTTCCCCTCCCTCCCAGGGGCCGAGACCCCACAACAAATGAACAGTGTACTTCTGGAACACTTCTTCCCCGCCAAGGAACCCTTCTCCCCGCCGCCTAGGCTCAGACCGAACAAGTCGGCACCCCCACTAACGACAGACGAGATAGCCACGGCTCTCTCTAAGTGCTCCCCGACCTCGGCCCCAGGCCCAGACGGGATACCCTACTCCACCTGGAAACAGGTCAACAAAATCAACCCCTCAACACTCCTCCACATACTTTCCCCGCCCGTCCTCCTGGGGTATCACCCCACGTCACTGAAGAGCTCGAATGGAGTAGTACTTGACAAGCCAGGGAAGCCCTCCTACGAATCACCCTCCTCCTTCAGGATTATCGTCCTGATCCGCACAATCTCAAAGGTCCTCGAGAGGATAATAGCAGCCCGCCTACTTGCGGCAGCCCGGCTCAGAGGACTGTTGCACCCCAACCAATGCGGTTCGCTCCCTGGGCTCAGCACCTATGACGCGTGCCTCACCCTCACCAACAACGTCAGAACCCTACAGAGGCCCCGTCTTAAGGTCTCCTCCCTGTTTCTGGATATAAAAGCAGGGTTCGACAACGTCGACAACAACACTCTGGCCCGCATCCTTAGGGAAGGCGGGATACACTCCTACCTGGTCTCCTGGGTTTCGTCCTTTCTAGGCCAACGGAGCTGCACCCTAATTTTCCAGGGGGCACCAGGGACCCCGGCTCCGGTCAACGTAGGCGCCCCCCAGTGCTCTCCAATCTCCCCGCACCTCTTCCTTCTCTACGTCGCGCCACTGCACTTCGGCATCCCTCGGGGCCTGATGATATCGTATGTGGACGACTTCGCCCTCACAGTTGCTTCCCTTTCCTACCGTGGCAATATCCGCCGGCTCCAGGATCTGTTCGACAAGCCTGAAAGAAAGGCGTCCGGTTTAGGCGTCTCCTTCTCGGTTGCGAAGACAGAACTGATCCATTGAAGGACCCCTAGCCAGAGGCACTCGCCGAAGTGCGTAGCACCTATCCAAATCAAAGGGGAATTGTTTCACCATGGAAACACCATCCGGTGGCTCGGGTACTGGTTCACTCCGGCCCTTGACCCCGCTGCACATTTCTCGCGCCGCCTGGCTCTGGCCCAAGGGGCGTTGGCACTCATTCGCCGCCTGAGCCTGCCCGGGGCGGGCCTCCCCCCATATCTATGCCACAGATTGGCAACGTCACTCGTAGCCCCCATCCTGCTCTACGGCGCGGATCTGTTTACACCTAGCGTGGGAACGACAGCCCACCTCGATACATTCTGGCGCCAGGTCCAGAGGTGGACCACAAACTGCTTCTCAGCTACCCCCACCGGGATACTTTCGGTGGAGTCTTGCCTCCCGCCCATCTCCCTAATGGTCGCCCACCGGCAGAGGCTGGCGGCGCTCAGGGTAGTCTGCTCCCATCCCAGCTTGAACCCAGCGACAGCCCGCCTTCACCCCTCGTTCCCTTCACTCTCGGTCCACCGGGCACCGGACTCCTCGCGAGCAATAACCCGAGGCCTATCGTCTGTGTACCTCCCCCTGCACTGGAAAACGCCCGGACCTGGCCCACCGATAAGAAACCACCTGCCGGTGGACGCTGTGGCTCACCAGACAATACCCTTCACCCTCGGGCTATCTCGGATGCCCATGATCAACTCCCACCTCGTGTGTCCTACCCCCGCCCTCCCGCCCCAGTCCTTGATGGACAGCACCTACTCAGCCCTAAAGAACAGGATAAGAGAGAAACTTCTCGTGGAGTGGGCCTCACTTTTGCCGACCCCGGGGTACTACCTACACCCCCCCGCGCTACAACCGAGGCCTTTCATGGGCTTGGGCAAGTTCGTGGCCGGGGGAATTCACCAGATGAGAGCTGGAAAAGGTTACGTTGCTGCCCACTCGGCCTGGAGGTCCCCCGATGCCGATACCTCGTGCCCCCGCTGCGTCTTGGAACCTGAAACCTTCGAGCACGCCATGCTATCCTGCCCCTCGAGACAGCACAGCAGGTCGCGCCTCCTCCACGGCGTCTCTGATGTCGGTCCCGACGCCCCACTCTGGTCATCCCTCCCACTGCTAAAAAGGCTCGCCACCTATCTAGGCGTAACCTCCACGGGATTCCCCCCCCCGATGTTCCCGCCCGCCACCCCCCCCTCTTCCTCCCCGTTTTCCCTCTCACCGCCCAGGCTACCCCCTCCGGTTTTTCGTATTTTCTCGTTAGCTGAGGTTTAGGGTCGTTGGCTAAATTTCTCCTTACTTTATTTTATAGGCTTTCCTTGCTAGACGACTAAGTTGTTGGTTGTACTTTCCTTGTTATATGTGGCCGATGGCCCGGCGGAGGAGAAACCTGCGCGATAGTGGATATTTACTGGTGCCGTGACTTTCTTTTATTATATGTTTTTGATTTATAGGTTTTGTTCTCTCCATAGCTAGTGCTGCATGAGGCTTTTTGTACGTAGAAACAATGAACGCATGATTACAAAAAAAAAGAAAAAAAAAGAAAACGACCAAGAGATAGGACACGAACCATCTCTCCTCCACCTCCGGCCATTGAAATCTCAACACCATGGGAAATCATCGTCACTATCCCCCACCCACCTCTCTTCTCCCACGATGGCTACTGCCTAGGAGTTGACGTTAAGCCATCTACCCTCCTCCTCTGTGGCCTCGGCCTCCCCTCCATGGGGTTCTCGTTCCTGTTCGTCGTTGACCCCCGCTCATGATGTTCGGTTCTCCCCCCTACCCCGCACTTGCTTTGCACCTCGCTTAGCATTTTGCACGGTCGGAAAGCTTCTCGCTTCGCTCACGGTCGGCGTTACGGTGTCGGACTCTCGGTCAAAGTAAGGCTTCGGTTCTGCTGGGCTTGTACCTCTGATGGGGAAAGCTTCGGTTAGTAACATCACGGTCCCGCTCGGTTTCGCTGTTGCCCCAAAAGCCCTTGCTATGGCCCGTTAGTCGGTTGTGCCTAGCCTGTTCGCCATCCTTCCTCTACCCCCCTCCCGGTTCCGTCCGCTGGCACCTTAATGCTAAAAACTCCTCCCCAGGCTGGCACCCTACTGCTTCCCCCTCCTTCGGCTGGCACCCTACTGCTACTCACCGGCTGGCACCCTACTGCTCCCCCCCCACCGGCTGGCACCCTACTGCTCATCGTCGTTGGCTGGCATCCCCTCTGCCCGGTGGCTCCGCTCGCCCACCTACCTCTCTCCCTCCTGCGATTTACTCTACGGTCGCAATCCTCGCTTAGGTTACGGTTGATCATGGTATTGCACTGCCTTCTTGGTCACTCCTAAACGCCAACGCGTCGCCACCTCCCGGTCACTCCCGACCGTCGAGCCGCCGCCCCAACCGGATTTCACCGTACGGGTTCTTGGATTTGGCATATTGGCAATAGTAGTTGTATCTAGGCGTTTCTTTGATTCTTTTCTTAATGTTACCTGGGGGCCTGCTGAAGGGTTTGGGTCTCTCTCCTGTACGTTTCTATGAGTTGTTTCCCTACGTGTCTGAGGTGCGAGTCTTAGGTGCTAGGCGGGGGGAGTTTCTTCTATGGTCTCGGGG
>Ga0307513_10008709_pt1 | contig 12925 bp, 12 predicted proteins | sample 15_EM_MG_FD_202174 | JGI IMG/M metagenome (GOLD analysis project Ga0307513, IMG submission 202174) | Populus trichocarpa ectomycorrhiza microbial communities from riparian zone in the Pacific Northwest, United States - 15_EM | ecosystem: Host-associated > Plants > Roots > Unclassified | place...
GTCGTCCCACTCGCGCTCGTCCGCGGTGCTCAGGTGCAGCACCTGCCAGCCCGCGTCCGCGCACGCGGCGACCAGCTCGGCGAGCGGCAGGACGTCGTCGCCGAAGATCGCGTGTGCGGCCGCCGTCGGTGGCGCGGGCCAGCAGCCGTCGCCGACCAGGACCCGGCCGTGCGGCACGATCTCCGCGAGCCGGGCGAGCATCTGCCGCGTGCCGCCGAACGCGTGCGACGAGCCGACGCACAGCGCGCGGTCGGCCGTACCGCGCCACTCGGCGGCCGGCGCGTCGACGAACTCGGCCGGCAGCCCCCGCTGCGCCGCCGCTCGCCGCCCGCGGTCCAGCGCGTCCGGATCGGTGTCCACCCCGGTCCCGGCGCCGCCCCGCGCCACGGCGCGCAGCAACAGCTCGCCCCAGCCGCAGCCGAGGTCGACGACGTGGCCGCCGGGCGCCAGCAGGTCCAGCAGGAGCCCGGCGTGCTCGTCGGAGAGCGGGGTGTTCCACCGCAGGCGCGAGTACCGCGCGGCGGCGAGCGAATCAGTCACTGCAGATAGATCCTCTCCTGGGTGATCGGGTGCCCGGCACGGGCGAACGTCGCCGCCATCGGGGTGTTCGTCGTGTCGGTCTCCGACGTGATCAGCTCGCAGCCCTCGGCGACGAGCAGGTGGGTGGCCTCCACGAGCAGGTCGTACGCGTAGCCGTTGCCGCGCTGCTCGGGCACAACGGCGATCAGGCCGATCACCGGGCTGTGGTAGTTGCGGCCCGGAATGGCCAGGCCCACGAGCTCACCGTCCATTGTGTACGCCAACCGCCACCAGTCGCGCGGCGAGGGCATCCAGTTCAGGAACTCCAGCTGGTCCCGCGCGGCCTCGTCCACGCCGCCCTTGGCCATGGAACGCCGGTCGTGCGCGTCCAGCGAGCCGTGCGCGATGCGGCGCAGCACGTCGCGGATCACCTCGTCGTCGGGCTCCGGCTCGAACCGCAGCCGCCCCGGCCGGTCCGGCAGGCCGTCGGCCGGTGTCCACGTGTACCGGAGCCGCTCGACGAACGGCCGCATGCCGGCCCGCTGGGCGACCTCGACGCGGGACTCACCGGCCTTGCGGGCCGCCGGGTCGTCCCGCCAGTGCGGCGGCAGGACCAGGCAGTACTCGGCGTCAAACCCGGCCTTCGCCAGGATCTCGACGGCCGTGGCGGACTCGCCGTCGTCGAAGTCCAGCCAGTCCAGGGCGATCGGCTTGTCGTCGTCCGGGCCGGCCCACCACGCGGCGCGGGCCACCACCCGGTCGCCGCGCAACGCCACCCATGTCCACTCGGGACGGTACTGGCCCAGCTTCACGAACTCGCGGTAGTCGCGCCCGGTCGACTGGATGCCGACGAGCGCGGGTTCGGTGAGGGACAGGAACAGATCCTCCTCGCCCGCGACGAGCGGGCGCACGACCACATCGGTCATGGTGATGGATTCCTTTGCTACGCGCGCTCGCTCAGCCCCGCGCGGACGCCCGGGCCACGGGGTGCGAGCGCATGATCGAATGGGCGAACATCGCTCTCACCTCCTCCCGGCTCCGAGGGCGTTGGGCTGAACCCAACCACACGAGGCGGGACCCGCCAACCGAATTTAGAGCGGGAGAGCCTCGACCACGTCCGCCACCGTCAGGCCGGGCTCCGGTCCGCCGAGCAGCGTGTAGGCGACGCCGTCGACGACCGCCGCGCCGAGCCCGTGCCGGCTGTGCCGCAGCTTCGGCAGGCTCGACACCTTCCCCTCCGCGTCGACGCACTCCACCTCGGCGAACGTGCCGCCGGTGCCCTCGCCGCCCGCGACGCACCCGCCCCGGCCCGGCGCGTGGAAGCCCGCGACGCCGCCCCGGGGCGTGGGCACCTCGCCCGCCTTGTGGACGTCGTCGCCGATCACCACGTCGACGTCCGCGAGGTTCGTGTCGAGCCCACCCGAGCGGCCGGCCAGGAACCACGTCGTGCCCTCGCCGTCGGATGCCGCCGCGAGGTGCTCGCGGGGGGAGCTGAGCCCGCCGATGCGCTGCCATACGTTGTCCCGCAGGACGAAGACGTCGCCCGCGAGCCCGTCCGGCCCGACGCCGCCGGCGTAGACGAGGTGCGTGCCGTCCCACGCCGGCCGCACGCGGCTCGGGCAGGGCGGGCCCGCTGGTCCAGGTGTCCTTCTCGACGGTCCAGACGGTGTCGGTCGGCTCGTTGCCGCCGGTGTAGCCGCCGACGACCCAGAGGCGCTCGCCGTCGCCGGCGGCGGCCGTGTGGTGGCGGGGCTCGGGCAGGTGCGGGCCGTCGGCCCAGCCGTCGGCCGCGGTGTCGTAGATCGCGACCTCCGCGGAAGCGCCGGCCTCGGTCAGCCCGCCGACGACCCAGATGCGGTCGCCGAGCACGCCCGCGCCCACCTCGGTGCGCTGCGTGGGCGCGGCGGCCTTGTCCCGCCAGCCGGGCCCGGATTCGTCCGGCCCGGGTTCGTCCGCGCACGCGGTGACGGAGAGCAGGAGGGCGGCCGCGACGAGGAGGCGCATGCATCCGATTTTGTCGTACCCCGCTGGCACAGTGCGCGGTATGCCGAACCAGACCCGACACCAGCCCGCCACCACCCCCGACGACCTGGGGCGTTTCTTCGTGGAGCGCGCCAACGCGGGGGACGTGGACGGGCTGGTCGCCCTGTACGAGCCGCAGGCCGTGCTGGCCTTTCCGAGCGGTGACTTCGCGAGTGGCCACGCCGAGATCCGCGCGGTGTACGAGAACGTGGTCGAGGACGCGCCGCGCTTCGAGCCGGGCGCCCAGCAGCCGGCCATGATCAGCGGTGACCTCGCCCTGACGTCGACGCGCCTCGTCGACGGGGGTGTGACCGTCGAGATCGCTCACCGCCAGCCCGACGGTTCGTGGTTATGGGCGGTGGACCAGCCCAACATCACCGGCTGACGGCGCGGCGGGGGCGCCATGACGGAGCCCTCGCCCGACCTGCGCCGCCGCCTGGCGGACCTGCGCGCCCGCCGCGCCGTCAGCCGCTGATCGAGCCGCCTTCGAGGCGCACCGCCGGCACGGCCTCGCCGCCCGGCACCAGGCCAAGCTGGCCTACCTCGCACAAGCCGCCGAGCACGAAAACGACACCTGGGAGGAAGCGACACGAGAGGAACAAGGCGACGACGCCGCTTGAGAACGGAGAGCCGGGGCCGGTCGCCCGCCCCGCCCCTCCGCGTCGAGAACGGGGGACTCGCGGTCGGGAACGGGGGACTCGCGGTTTTGGCGGGGGTCAGCTCGTGGCTAGTTCGGTCCAGCGGGTCTGGGCCGGGGTGCGCCAGCGGACGTGCTTGTCGTTGAACAGCTCCGTTGCCGTGGTGCCGCTCCACTTCGCGGGCAGCAAGTCGGCGGGCAGCTGCGGGTCCAGGAACGGGAAGCGGCGCCACTCGTGCACCAGCAGGGTCTGCGCGCGCAGCACCTCGTCCGGTGTGGCCGGCGAGAGGGCGGCGAACTCGGCGATGAACGCGTCGTAGCGCTCGGCCACCTCCGCGAGGTCCCACGCGCCCGCGACCATGTCCCGCTCCCGGCCGAGCGCGCCGTAGTTCGCCAGGAACGACATGGCCTGACCTGCCAGGTCCAGCTCATCGAGGATCAGCTTCGCGGCGGCCTCAGCGTCCGGGTGCGGGGTGACCCACACGCCGGCCGTCGGGGAGCCGAAACCCGCCCACGACAGCCGGGTCCGCAGCTTGTGCCGCAGGTCGCGCATCGTCTCCGGCACCGACACGAGCAGCACCAGCCAGCGGCGGTCCCACCGGCCGTCGCCGCTGCCGAAGCCGTAGATCCGCTCCGCGCCCTCGGCCAGCAGCCGCCGGCCGGGACGGGTCAGGCTCCAGCGCACCCGCCGGCCGACGCGCTCCGACCGCAGCCAGCCCTCGGCCGCGGTACGCGCGAGCGCCTGGCGCGCCGCCTTCTCCTCGACGCCGAACAACGCGAGCACGTCGACGAGGGTCGCCGTCCACACCGGCTTGCCGCCCGGCAGCACGAACTCGCCGAGCACGGTCGTCAGCAGCGAGCGCGCGCTGCCACCGCCGACCTCCCGCCGCCGGCTGACCACCGGCCGGGACACAGGCATGGATGCTCCCCATATTCGTGTCGCCGAGACACGAATAAGTATCCCATCAACGCAACTGGCTACCAGAGGCCCGGCGGTAGGTACCCCTCGAGCGTCAGCAGCCGCCGCTTGGACTCCACGCCGGTGCCGCCGCTGAACCCGCCGAGCCCGTCCCCGGCGACGACGCGGTGACACGGCACGACGATCGGGATGGGGTTGCTGCCCATGATCGAACCGATGCCACGTGGGGGAATCCCCGATCCGCTGCGGGTGGCGAGCTCGCCGTAGGTCACGACCTTGCCGTACGGCACGGTCTCGTACAGCGTGCGCAGCACCCGCCGCTGCGCCTCGGACATCAGCCGCCAGTCGACGGCGACGTCGAACGCCCGCCGCTTGCCGCGGAAGTACTCCCGCAGCTGCGCGAGCACCCCGGCGGCCGGGGCCGCATCGCCCGTGTCGGTCAAGCCGAGCCGCGACGCGATCGCCGCGCGGATGTGCGGCGAGTCGGTGAACGCGGTGGCGACGAGCCCGTCGGCGGTGACCGCCGCGAGCACGTCACCCAGCTCGGTCGGCACGCTGCCGAACGCCACGGTGTCGGTGGACACGGACTCGGTAGCCACGCTGCTCTCCGCCATACAAGCCATTATGGGGACCGCACCGACAGAAAAGGCCAGCCTCAGTGGGGCAGAAATGTCAAGCCGACTGCTCTGAATCACCGATTCGGGGGAACGGTGAGGTGGAGAAGACCACCCCGACCGCCACCTCGAAGTACTCGGCGATCCGCAGGGCGAGGTACAGCGACGGGCTGTACTCGCCCCGCTCCAGATAGCCGATCGTCTGGTAGTGGACGCCGAGCGCGTCCGCCAGCTGCCGGCGCGAGACCCCTCGCTCGACCCGCAGGACGGCGATCCGGTTGTAGATCGTCTCACTCATCGAACCCGCTCATGTCACCCGCTGCATAGCCTTCTCGCGGCGCTGCGCCACGCTCGAGCCCGACTCCCGCCGGGCCATCCTGCGCAGCACGATAGGGGCCACGACCAACCCGGCGATCGCCCAGGCGCCCAGCACCCCGACCATCTCCAGGTGCCGCCACGACTCGCCGATCTCCACCGCGGCGAGCTCGTCGGGCAGCATCGCCGAGCGCATGCCCAGGCCGAGCCAGTAGATCGGGAACACCTGCGCGATCCCCTGCAGCCACACCGGGAAGCTCGCGATCGGGTAGAAGATCCCCGAGATCGCGACGAGCCCCATGACCGGCATCATGATCACGCCCGCGTTGCGCGGGTTGGAGAACAGGGACCCGAAGATCGCGCCCAGCGGCAGCGTCGCGACCAGGCCCAGCGCCATGACCCACAGCAGCGTGAGCCATGCGGTGGGGCTCGTCAGCGCGAGCCCGCTGAGCATCATCGAGCTCGGCACGAGGATGATCACCATGCTCGCGAGCAGCATCCCGGAGACGAGCACGAGCTTGCCGACGAGATAGCCGAGCATCCCGTTCGGGATTGCCTTCGCGCGCAGCAGCGTGCCGTCCTCGCGTTCCAGCGCCAGCGACATCATCAGCGTCACCAGGCCGGTGAACGCCACGTTCATGCCGAGCAGGCTCGGCAGCGTCCGCGAGCCGAGGTTGAAGTTCGTGCCGGGCACCGCGGCGCCCTTCATGAAGAACAGCACCACCAGGAAGGCGACCGTGGGGAACAGGTAGTTCCACAGGTCCTGCGGGTTGGTGAACGTCTGCCGCAGCTCGATCCGGCCGCGGAGCGCACCTGCCCGGGCGGCGGCCATCGTGGGGCTCATCGGGTCACCTCCTCGAACTCGCGGATCGCCGCATCCGCGCGGCCCGACTCGAACTCGTGCACCATCGCCATGTAGACGTCCTCGAGGCTGGCGCGCCGCACCTCCAGGTCGGCGATCGCCGTGTCGTACTTGCCGAACAGCTCCCGCACGAAGCCGGTCGCGTCCAGCGTCGAGTGCACGAACCGCTGCCCGTCGATGGTCCACTTGACCTCGGCCTCGGTCGACATCCGCCGGGCCAGAGCGTCCGCGGACCCGTCCGCGATGATCGTGCCGCCGACCAGGATCAGGATCCGGTCGGCGAGCTTCTCCGCCTCGTCGAGGTCGTGGGTGGTGAGCAGGATCGTCGTTTCCTCGTCGGCCAGCCGGTGCACCAGGTCGTGGAACTCCCGGCGCGCCTCGGGGTCGAAGCCCGCGGTCGGCTCGTCGAGGAACAGCAGCTCCGGCCGCCCGACGATGCCGATCGCCACGTCCAGCCGGCGGCGCTGGCCCCCGGACAGCTTGTTGATCTTCTTGTACGCGTGCGGCGTGAGCCCGACGGCCTCGACCAGCTCGTCGACGTCCCACGGCCGCCGGATCCGGTCCGTCGAGTACGGCGCGTAGTACAGCCCCAGGTGCTCGAGCAGCTCGCGCACCCGCCAGCGCCCGTGGTCGCGCCACGACTGCAGCACGACGCCGAGCCGCGCCCGCCAGTTCTCGTCCCCGTGCGCCGGATCCACGCCGAGCACGGCGACCTCGCCGGCCGAGCGCATCCGGAACCCCTCCAGGATCTCGATCGTGGTCGTCTTGCCGGCGCCGTTCGGCCCCAGCAGCGCCACTACCTCACCGGGGCGTGCCACGAAGTTCACCCCGGTCAGGACATCGGTCGTGCCATACCGCATCCGCAGGTCTTTGACCTCGAGAACGACGTCCTCCTCTGCCAGGCGTACCTCACGCGCCGGCGCATCCGCCTCGTCCACCACGGCCACGGTCCCACCTCCCATCGAACGTGTCGGTTGAACGATAGCAGGTGTACTACATCTGGTCGCAAGACTCTTATCTGTGAACGCCCGTGGCGATTCCCGTGACGATGGCCGGACCGTCGCGTGCTACTCCGACGCCGGGCCGGAGAAATCAGGACGCCGCTTGCCGCGGATGGCCGCCACGCCCTCGGTGACGTCCGGGCCGCCGAAGCCGAAGAACTCCAGGCCCAGCGACGCGTCGAAGATCGGGCCGGCCTGGCGCAGCCAGTTGTTCAGCGCGTACTTGGTGAACCGGATCGCCGACTGCGAGCCCGACGCCAGCCGGCGGGCCACCTTGCGGGCCGTGTCGTGCAGGTCGGCCTGATCCACGCAGAGCGACACCAGCCCGATGCGCTCCGCCTCCTCGCCGGACAGCGGTTCGCACGTCAGCAGGTGGTACTTGGCCTTCGCCATGCCGCACAGCAACGGCCACACGATCGCCGCGTGGTCGCCGGCCGCCACGCCGAGCTTGGTGTGGCCGTCGATGATCCGGGCGTCCCGCGCGGCGATCGACACGTCCGCAAGCAGCCCGGCCACCAGGCCGGCACCCACCGCCGGGCCCTCCATCGCCGACACGACCGGCTTGGCGCAGTTGATCACGTTGTAGACCAGGTCGCGGGCCTCGCGCAGCACGCGGATCCGCACGGCGAAGTCCTCGGACATGTCCTTGACGAGGTCGAGGTCGCCGCCCGCGGAGAACACGCCGTCCTCGCCGCGGATGATCGCCACCCGCACGTCGGGATCGGTGTCGATCGTCAGCCACACGTTGGCGAGGTCGCGGTGCCCCTCGTGGCCGACGGCGTTGAGCCGGCCGGGCGCGGACATGGATATCTCGAGGATCCCGTCGCCGAGGTCGTCGAAACGCAGGCTGGGGTACTGGGTCGCGTAGTCGTACACGCCCACATGCTTACTCGATCGCCCGCCCCGGTAGCCACCCGCTGAGTGCCAGCGGTGCGTCGCGGCGGCCGGTGATCGACTGGAGGATCTGGCCGGCGCGTACCGCGGTCGTGGACAGCAGCGACGACGAGATCCCGTGCGAGTGCTCGGTGCTGCCCTGCAGGTACACCCCGGCCCGCAGCGCCGCGTCGGTGGCCACCCGGTAGTCCCGGCCGACGACCGGCCGGTTCCGCTCGTCGCGGCGGCACCGGGCGCGCAGCGAACCCAGCAACCGCAACGGATCCGCGGGCCGGTAGCCGGTGGCGTAGACGACGACGTCGCAGTCCAGCACCGTCTTCTCGTGCGTGGTCAGCGACTCGACCGTCGCGCGCACGCCGTCGCCGGTCTCGACCGCCTCGGCCACCCGCGACACGTTGAACACCCGCAGCCGCGGCTCGCCGAGCACCTTCTCCTGGTACGTCCGCCGATACAGCTCCTCGATCAGCTCGGTGTCGACGACCGAGTAGTTCGTGTTCGCGTGGTAGTCGAGGATCATCTCCTTGACGTGCTCCGGCGCCGCGAAGTACTGGTCCACCGCGTCGGGGTCGAACACCCGGTTGGCGAACGGCGAGTCGTCCGACGGGCTGTAGCCGTAGCGGGAGAACACCGCGCACACCTCGGCGCGGGGGAACCGGTCGTGCAGGAACTTGGTGACCTCCGCGGCGCTCTGGCCCGCGCCGACGACCGCCACCCGGCGCGGGTCCGCGGTCAGCCGCTCGACCCGGGCGAGCAGATCCTTGTTGTGCCACACGCGATCCGACAGCGTCGCACCATCGGGCAGGTGCGGCTCCAGGCCCACGCCGAACACCAGGTTGCGGGCCCGGTAGGTCGTGGTGTCCGCGCCGTTCCGGGCGGTCACGTCGAAGCAGGTGACCGCGCCATCCTCGGTCACCGGTTCGACCGCGATCACCTCGTGGCCGTACCGCGCGAGGTGGCCGAGCCTGCCCGCCGCCCACTCGAGGTAGTCGTGGAACTCCACGCGCAGCGGGAAGAGCGACTTCTGGTTGATGAAGTCCGCCAGCCGGTCCGCACTGTGCAAATAGGACAGAAAGCTGAACTCGCTGACGGGGTTGCGCATCGTGACGAGATCCTTGAGGAACGACACCTGCATGGTCGCGTCCTCGATGAGCATCCCGCGGTGCCAGCCGAACCGCGGCTGCCGCTCCAGGAACAGGCCGGTGACCTCTTCGCCGGCCTCGGCCATGGCGATCGCCAGCGCGAGGTTCGACGGCCCGAAGCCGACTCCGATCACGTCGTACACCGGGTTCGCTGGCATGCCCGTCCTTTCCTCGGCTCACGGCTCAGGTTAGCCTAACCTAAATAGATCCGTGATGGGAGAGTTTCATGCGCGTTGTCGTTTTCGGGTATCAGACGTGGGGCTACCGCACGCTCGATGCGTTGCTGGCGTCCGAGCACGAGGTGGTGCTCGCGGTGACGCACCCGGTGAGCGAGCACGCGTACGAGTCGATCTGGAACGACTCGGTGGCGGATCTTGCGCAGGACAACGGAATCCCGGTCGTGGTGCGCAACCGGCCGGACGAGGCCGTGGTGCGCGCGGTGCGGGACGCCGCCCCGGACATCATCGTGGCGAACAACTGGCGCACCTGGATCCCGCCGCACATCTTCGACCTGCCGCGGCACGGCACGCTCAACGTGCACGACTCGCTGCTGCCGGCCTACGCGGGGTTCGCGCCGGTGATCTGGGCGCTGATCAACGGCGAGCCCGAGGTCGGCGTGACCGCGCACCTGATGGACGAGGGGCTGGACGCCGGCGACATCGTGCTGCAGCGCGCGGTCCCGGTCGGTCCCGACGACACCGCGACCGACCTCTTCCACCGCACTGTCGACCTGATCGGACCGATCGTGGTCGACGCGCTCGCCGCGATCGCGTCGGGCAAGCGGGACTTCGTCAAGCAGGACCCGGCGAAGGCGAGCTTCTTCCACAAGCGGTCCATCGAGGACGGCCGGATCGACTTCGGCTGGCCGGCCGCGGACCTGGAGCGGCTGGTTCGCGCGCAGTCCGACCCGTACCCGAACGCCTTCTGCTACCACGGATCCACCCGCCTGCAGATCCTCTCGGCGGCCGTCTCGGCCGGCCGGTACGGCGGCACGCCGGGCCGGATCTTCATCAAGGAGGCCGGCGGCGTGGTGATCGTCGCCGGGGCGGACGCGCGCACCGGCCGCAACCACGGGCTGCTGCTGCGCCGCGTCCGCCTGGACGACGGCACGGAACTCCCGGCGACGGAGTACTTCCGCGCGATGGGCGGCTATCTCACGTCGCGCTAGGTGCCGAGCACGGCTCCGGTGAGGTCGACGTTCCCCTGTGGGCGGCTTGCCGGGTCGCGGAACCGCGCACCTTGGAAGGAGCCGGTCCGGCCGAACTCGGCGGTCAGTCCACTCGACTTGCCGGCCGCGCCTTTGCCCCCATCGGTCACGCGACCGAGCACAACGGGGGGCGCGAGCGCTCATCTCAGTCGGCGACATCCATCCGCTCGCGCAGCGACCTGGGCCGCAGGTCGGTCCAGGTCGCCTCGACGTGTGCGAGGCAGTCCTCGCGCGACGCGGGGCCGAACGTGGTGCGCCAGCCGGCGGGAACCTCGGCGAACGACGGCCACAGTGAATGCTGCTCCTCGTCGTTCACGAGCACCAGGTAGGTGGCGTCCGGGTCCTCGAACGGGTTGGTCATCTCATGCCTCCGATTCCATGATGGCTACGAGCTCATGGCCGAAAGTCTCGACCGTGGTCTGGTCGAACAGGTCCGTGCGGTAGTGCAGGTAGCAGGCGACCGGGCCGTCGCCGGGTGGCTCGTAGTACGCGAGCGTGAGGTCGGCATCCGTTGTCCCCACGGGGATCGCGGTGATCCCCTCGTGCAGCTCGGCGCGTTCGTGGTGGATCAGCATGACCTGCGGGCGGCCGTCCAGCACGTCGGCCAGCGGGACGTCCTGGTGGTCCAGGTCGTCCAGGTTGGACTCCCGGATCCGCGCCAGCAGCTCGCGGAACGACGGCTCGCCGGACGTGTCGATGCGCAGCACGACCGTGTTGAAGAAGCAGCCGACCAGATCGTGCAGCGCCGGCTCGGACCGGCCGGCCACGAGCGTACCGATCGGCAGGTCCGTGCCCGCGCCGCGGTCGGTGAGCAGCTGGGCGAATGCGGCCTGCAGGACCATGAACACGCTCGTGCCGGTCTCCCGGGCCAGCTCGCCGATCCGCTCGTGCAGGCCCGCGTCGAGCACGAAGCCGGTGAAGCCGGCCGCGTCGCTCGCGGAGCCGGGACGGTCGGCCGGCAGCGCCAGCGTGGGCAGGCCCGCCAGCCGAGAGCGCCAGTACGCGCGCTGGCGCTCGCCGTCCGCGTCGAGGAACTCGTCTGCCCAGGCGGCGTAGTCCGAGTACGAGACGGGCAGGTCCGTCCACTCGGGAGCGTGCCCGGCCCGGCGGGCGTGGTAGGCGTCGTGCAGGTCGCGCAGCAGCGGCACCACCGACCACTCGTCGACCGCCCGGTAGCTCATGGTCAGCCGTACGGCCGGGCCGTCGAGCCGCACGCGGAACGACGCCGGGTCGCCGAGCGGCTCGTGCCGGGCCAGCAGGTCGGCCACGGCCGCGGTCAGCGCGTCTTCGTCCACATCGGACCAGTGGATGGCGAAGGCCTGGTCCACCCGGCCGGGCGGATGGTTGCGTTGCACCGGAGCGGGAACCGGGCCCGGGTGCGTGCGGCGGGTGAGCGGCGGCCGGGCGGTGGTGCTGCCTAGGCGGTCCGCGAGCCCGGCCACCGTGGGCGCGTCGAACACGTCGCGGATCGCGAGCTCCACCCCGAACGCCGTGCGCACTCGGCCGCACAGCCGCATGGCCGCCATCGAGTGGCCGCCGAGCGCGAAGAAGTTGTCGTGCACGCCCACCGACGGCAGGTCCAGCACGTCGGCGAACACCTCGGTCAGCCGCCGCTGCGTCGGGGTCACAGGAGCGGCGGAGCCGGCCAGCGCCGCCCAGTCCGCCGCCGGCAGCGCGCGCCGGTCCAGCTTTCCGTTGGGGGTCAACGGCAGCGGGCCGTCCAGTGGCACGACCGTCGCCAGCACCATGTGCTCCGGGAGGAACTCCGCCAGGTACGCACGCAGCTCCACCGGGTCCACCACGTCCGCGGCCGGCGACACGTACCCGGCGAGCCGCACGGCCGGGCCGGACCGGTCGGCCACGACAGCCGCCTGCCGCACCGACGGGTGGCGCGCCAGCGTCGCCTCGATCTCGCCCAGCTCCACCCGGAACCCGCGCACCTTCACCTGGTCGTCGACCCGGCCCAGAAACTCGAGCACGCCGTCCCGGCGCCACCGCGCCCGGTCGCCGGTGCGGTACATCCGTTGACCGGCGCCGAACGGGCAGGCCACGAACCGCGACGCGGTCAGTCCGGCCCGGCCGAGGTACCCGCGGGCCAGGCCGCGGCCGGCGACGTACAACTCGCCGACGACCCCCGGCGGCACCGGCCGCAGCGCGTCGTCCAGCACGTACACCCGGGTGTTCGGGTCCGGCACGCCGATCGGCACGGGGCCGGTCCGGTCCGGGTCCGCCTGCCACAGCGTGGAGTTCACCGTCGCCTCGGTCAGGCCGTACGCGGCGAGCACGTTCAGCCGCCCCGCCCACCGCGCGATCAGGTCCGGCGGCACGGTCTCGGTGCCGACGAGAATCGTGGCGCCGGCCGGCAGCTCGCAGTCCTCGGGCAGCGCGGACACCAGCGACGGCGGCAGGATCAGGTGCGTCACCCGCTCGCGGTGCAGGAACGCGGTCAGCTCCCGCCCGGCGGTGCGCACCTCGTCCGGGGCCAGCACGAGCGTCCCGCCCACGCACAACGCCATCGTCAACTCGAACACCGCCACGTCGAACCCGACCGACGCGTACTGCAGGACCCGGCTGTCCGCACGCAGCCGCATCCGGTCGATCGCGGTGGCGGCGAGCGAGGCGATGCCGTCGTGCGGGACGACCACACCCTTGGGCCGGCCGGTCGAACCGGACGTGTAGATCACGTACGCCGCGGAGTCCAGTCGTGGCAACGACTCCACGGGCGAGTCGTCGTCGAGCCGGGTGTCCGGCGCGTCGAGCACGAGGCGGGCGGCGTCGGTGTCGGGGACCTTGCCG
>Ga0307513_10008710_pt1 | contig 12925 bp, 12 predicted proteins | sample 15_EM_MG_FD_202174 | JGI IMG/M metagenome (GOLD analysis project Ga0307513, IMG submission 202174) | Populus trichocarpa ectomycorrhiza microbial communities from riparian zone in the Pacific Northwest, United States - 15_EM | ecosystem: Host-associated > Plants > Roots > Unclassified | place...
CGTAGCGAAGCGTGCCGTGTTCGTCGTGGATGCCCAGCAGCAGCGAGCCGATGCCGGTGCGCGAACCTTTCGGATCGGTGAAGCCCCCGATCACGAACTCCTGGCGCGCAGTGACTTTCAGCTTGACCCAATCCATCGACCGCTGCGCGTGATAACGCGAGTCACCGCGCTTGCCGATCAGGCCTTCCAGCCCCGCTTCCTGTGCAGATGCCAGCAGCTTCTCGGGGTCCTCGTCGAAGGCGGCACTGAACTGCACCGCGCTGCCTGTCGTGTGGCCGATCAATCCGGACAGCCGCTCGCGGCGTGCGCGCAGCGGCTGCTCGCGCAAGTCCTGGCCGTCATGGAACGGCAGGTCGAACACGAAGTACTGGATGCTCTGGGTTTTCTGCGCATCGAATGCGTTCTGCAGCGCCTGAAAGTCGGGCGTGCCGTTCGCGCCCGCGACGACGATCTCGCCATCGAGCCAGCCCCAGCCGATCTTCAGCGCCTTGACTGCCTTCACGAGCGTTGGCAGGCGGTGCGACCAATCGTGGCCGTTGCGGGTGAAGCAGCGCACGTCGTCGCCGTCGATGCGGGTCAGCAACCGGTAGCCGTCGAACTTGATCTCGTACAGCCAGTCATCACCGGGCGGCACCTCGCTCACCAGCGTGGCGAGCGGCGGAGACAGCGTGAGCGGCAGCGTGGCCTTTGCTACCCGCTCGCTCTTGGTTGGCACCGTCTTGGCCGTCATCTTCTTCGCCGGCGCATTCTTCGGCGGCTTCTTGTTCAACACGCTGTCGGGCAAGGCCTCCACCACGTCGAACTCGGTGGACGGCTTGGCCTCGTCGTCGTGCTCCTTGATCAGCAGCCACGCCGTCTGGCGTTCGTCGTCGCGCTGTCGCATGCGCACCAGCGTGAAGCCACCGTGCAGTTTCTCGCCATGGAGCTCGAACTTGAGCTTGCCCTCGCGGTAGCCCTTGCGAGCGTCACCGATCGGCGACCAGGTGCCGCGGTCCCACACGATCACCGAACCGGCACCGTAGTGGCCCTCGGGGATCACGCCTTCGAAGCCGCCGTACGACAAGGGGTGGTCCTCGACCTCGACCGCCATGCGCTTGTCGTGCGGGTCCAGGCTCGGGCCCTTGGGCACGGCCCAGCTCTTCAGCGTGCCGTCGAGCTCGAGGCGAAAGTCGTAGTGCAGGCGCCGCGCCGCGTGCTTCTGCACGACGAAGCTGAGTTCGTCACCCGATTTCGAGAGCTGGCCTGTCGGTTCGGGCGATTGCTTGAAATCGCGTTTGCGGTTGTAGGCGGCGAGGCTGCTGGTGCTCATGGCCGTGCCTCAAGCCGCACGTTTCTTCTTGGCCGGGGCCGCATGCTTGCCTTTGCCCCCGTGCAGGCTGCGCTGCAGCAACTCGGCCAGGTCGATCACGTCGGCCGTCTTCGAGGGCGCCTCTTCCTCGGGCTCGAGCACCGTCCCGGTCTCGCCGGCCTCGGCCTTCTTCTCGACCAGCGCCATCACCTGGGCCTTGAACTTGTCGGTGAAGTGCTCTGGGTGCCAGTCGGTCGTCATGTCGTCGATCAACTGGCCCGCCATGTTCAGCTCGCGCTCGGTAACGCCCGCGCCCTTCGCACCTTCCTTCGGCAGCTTCAGGTCTTCCCACGAGCGGATATCGGCGCCCCAGCGCAGCAGGTTGAGCACCAGCGCCGGGCCCACCGGCACCAGCGCGGCCAGGTGCTCCTTGGTCTGGATGACGACGCGCGCCAGGCCGATGCGCTGGCGCTGAAGCAAGGCCTCGCGCAGCAGGGCATAGACCTTCTCACCTCTGCCGATGGGCGCCAGGTAGTAGGGCCGGTCGAGGTAGACGAAGGGAATCTCGGTGGCCGATACGAAGGCCTCGATCTCGATCGACTGCGTGGACTTGGGGTACACCGCCTCGATCTCTTCGGCGCTCAGCACCACGTACTTGCCGCTGTCGTACTCCACGCCCTTGACGATGTTGTTCTTGTCGATCTCCTTGCCGGTGCGCTTGTTGATGCGCTTGTAGCCCACCGGGTCCATGCTGCGCTTGTCGAGCCAGTCGAAATCGACACCGCTCTCGGTGGTGGCGGGGTGCAGGCTGACGGGAATGTGGACCAGCCCGAAGCTGATCGCTCCTTTCCACAGAGCGCGTGAAGCAGTAGCCATGGAGAGCCTCGTTCAAGGTGAAAACCGTGAAACGAGCTTAGAAGCGGCAGTGCCGCGGCGACCAGTGCGGCCCGCCGTATTTCGCTGTGGGAATGCGCCTACGGCGCGGCCGATCAGGCGGCGATGAGCTGCACGGGCGCAGCTGCGTTGGCCGGCACGCTGCGGGTGGCGTCATCCAGCGGGCGCGGCTTCTCGACGCCGTAGCCCTGCACGTAGTCGACGCCCAGGCCGCGCAGCATCTCGATGGTGGCATCGTTCTGCACGAACTCAGCCACGGTGCGCAGGCCCATGCGGTGCGCGATGTTGTGGATGGCTTCGACCATTGCGAAATCGACTGCGTCTTTCGACATGTCCTTCACGAAGGCGCCGTCGATCTTCACGTAGTCGACCGGCAGGCGCTTGAGGTAGGTGAACGAAGACATGCCGGCACCGAAGTCGTCGAGCGCAAAACGGCAACCCAGCTCGCGCAGGCCATGCATCAGCCGCACCGCGATGTCGAAGTTGCCGACGGCTGCCGTCTCGGTGATCTCGAAGCACACCAGCTCGGGCGGTACGCGGTGGGTCTTGAGCTCCTGCCGCACGAAGTCGAGCAGCGAGGCATCGGCCATCGATGCACCCGACAGGTTGATGCTGAAGCGTGCCGGCAGCCTGTAGTTCTTCGCGAAGGCAGCGTGCATCGCCAGCGCCTTCGAGATCACCCAGCGGTCGATCGACGGCATCAGCCCGTAGCGCTCGGCCGCGGGGATGAACGCCATCGGCGCCACGATCTTGCCTTCGTCGTCGAGCAGGCGGATCAGCACCTCGACGCTTTCGTAGCCGCCGCCGTTTTCCTGGATCGACGCGATGCGCTGTGCGTAGAGCACGAAGCGGTCTTCGGTCAACGCTTTCTGCAGGCGCGAGAACCAGTCGAGCTCGTCGTTGCGGGTGGCCACGGCGGTGTCAGCGTCGTCGTACACGTGCACGCGGTTGCGGCCGGCTTCCTTTGCCACGTAGCACGACGAGTCGGCCACGCGCAGCATGTCGGAGCGGCTGTACTGGTGCACCGTGAACGGCACGAGGCCGATGCTCACGGTGAGCTGGAAAGAGCGGCCTTCCCACAGGAAATGCATCTCGCTGACGCGCTGGCGCATGGTCTCTGCCACGCGCAGCGCCGGCTCCAGCGGGCAGGATTCGAGCAGCACCGCGAATTCGTCGCCGCCCAGACGGGCCAGCGTGTCCTGCTTGCGGATCTCTTGCGAGAGCAGCTCCGTCACCTGCTTGAGCAGCTGGTCGCCGGCGGCGTGGCCGCAGGTGTCGTTGACGACCTTGAACTGGTCGAGGTCGAGGAACATCACCACGCCGTTCGAGTTCGGGTCGGCAGTGGCGAGCGCCGTGTCCAGGCGCATCTCGAAGGCGGCGCGGTTCATCAGGCCGGTGAGCAGGTCGTGGCTGGCCTGGTACGACATCTCGGCTGCGAGCTTCTTTGCAGGGCTCACGTCATGGAACACCAGCACGGCGCCCACGGCCACGCCGTTGAGGCCGAGGATGGGCGCGGCCGAATCCTCGATCGAACGGTGCACGCCGCTGCGGTGCACCAGCACCGAATCGCGTGCCGGGCGGGCCGGCGCGCCGGGGCGGGCCAGTTCGGCCAGGCCGTGGTTCAGCCGCTCGCGGGTGTGGGCGTGGACGAGACAAGCCACGTCGGCCAATGGCTTGCCGATGGCTTCTGCCACCGACCAGCCGGTCATCTCTTCGGCAGCCGGGTTGAGGTAGGTGATGCGCCCCTGGTAGTTCGTGGCGGCCACGCCGTCGACGATGGAGCGCAGCGTCACCTCGAGCAGCTCCTTCTCGTGGAACACGCGCAGCTCGGCCTGCTCCTTCTGGATCACGGTGCGGCGCAGCCGGCGCGACTGGCCGGTCAGCACCAGCGTGATCACGATGATCAGCACGCTGACGGCACCCAGCGCGATGAGCGAATGCATGCGCAAGGCTTCGTAGCCTGCCATCGAGGTGGAAGCCGGCACCGCCACCATCGCGTACAGGTCATAGCCGGGGATGACCGACACCGAGGTGAAGCGGGCCACGCCGTCGCCGGGGCTGATGAAGGGCTCCCTGCTGCGATCGACGCGCTTGGTGTCGCGCAACATGCGTTCGCCGTCGACCGGCTCACCGGAGGCCTGGCCCTGGTCGGACAGGCGCGATCGGGACAGGCCGTCCGCACCCACCACGCTGACGATGTTGCCTTCGAGTTCGTTGACGGTGAAGCCTTCGGTCATCAGCGCTGCGTCGAAGGCCAGCAGCACCGCGCCGCCGAATGAACCGTCTGCACGGTGAATCTGCTTGCTCGCCGGAATGAGCCAATGCTTCAGGCGTTCGGAATGGAGGGGCTGGGTGGTGACGAGGCCGGCCCGCGTCCACGATGCCTGGAAGTTCGGCCGGTCGGCCACGTTCGTGACCTTCTCGGGCACGGCGCCCGGCGCCACGGTGCTCGCGAGCACCTGGCCCGTGTGGTCGGCCACGGCCACCGACACGCGGCCCGTCGGGGCGAGCACGCCGCTCTTTTCCAGCGTCACCAGATCGACGCTGCCGCTCTGCTGCTGCACGTGCTTGACCAGCGACGCGGTCTGGTTCAACTGGTCGAGCAGGCGCTGGACGCGGTCGCTCAGGCGCTGGGAGGCACTGTCGGCCTCGCTGTAGGCCAGCTGGACGCTGCTGGCGTAGGCCCGCTCCAGCATCAGCCATGTGACGCCTGCCAAGCCCAGCAACAGCGCGCCAGCCACGCCGCAGGCGGTGACGTAAAGGCGCGTATTGGCAGACCGGAGGGCGAGTGGGCGCATGGCTCGAGGACGAGGAGTACAAGCAGATATCGGGTGGCGCGAAGGCAGCTTGAGGTTTTGGGCATTCCGTGGCGCCGCACCGGGACGAAAGCCCGCGCAAGCGTGACGAGTTGCGCATTTGGCCGAACCCCGTTCAAGGCAGCCGGCGTGCCGCCGGACACGAGCCGCTCACCTCGGTGGTCTGTCACCGAGCCGATGCAAACCCTCTCGCGGCAACTTCAGGTCTTGAGAAAGGCGCGCACCTGCGCCGCAAAGCGCGGCACTTCCACCGGCTTGGAGAGGTAGCCGTCGCAGCCGCCGGCGAGCATGCGTGCTTCGTCGCCCTTCATCGCATAGGCGGTGAACGCGATGATGACGAGCTTGCTCTGCGCCGGGTCGGCACGCAGCTGGCGGGTGAGCTCGAGGCCGTCGGTGTGCGGCAGCTGGATGTCCATCAGCACCAGGTCGGGCCGAAAGCTCGCGACCTGCGACAGCGCCGACTCGGCGTCGAGCGCGGTGGCCACGTCGATGCCATCACGCCGTAGCAGGACCGAGCTCAGCTCCAGGTTCATCGCGTTGTCATCGATGACCAACACCCGGGGAGCAGCACTCATCATGTATCTCCTTTTCTGGGCTCGGCGGCGTGCCGGTCCGAGCCCACGCACGGATCTGTTCGGCCAGCGAGTCTGTTCCCTCCTGGCCTTTGCCCACAGTGGCCGAACGCGTGAACGCTGTCAACTCGTCGGGCATGAGGCCCCATGGCGGTCTGGGGGAGGCCGGCATCGCATCCGGATGCGAGACGTATTGCACAGCGAGTGTTGCGCGCACGACGCAGCCGTTACAAGCGCCTGCCCTTCGCTCCCCTCAACTCGGTGGAACTGCACATCGCGGCGTTGTCTTACACGCACGAATGTATCTGTTTGTTTATGCTGTCGGCATGGACGGCATCCTGGTCACTCTCAAGAACCTGAGCTTCGCGCAAATGGTGCTGGCGTGGCTGTTCGTCGCCTGCTACGCGCTTGCACTCGGCGGCATGCTGAGTGCCAAAGGCCGCCTGCGTTCAGTCGGGGTAAGCGTGCTCTCGGGCGTTGCATTCGCAGCACTCAGCGACGACTGGGTTCACGGCGCCTTGCTCATGTTGTTTGCCATTGGCGGCATGGCCTTGTTCGTGATCACATCGTGGGTGCTGACTTACACCTCGGCCTGGCTGTTGCAGCGCGGCGAGCGGGCTGCGCCTGTTGCAGTCGGTGCGCCTGCAGTCGCTGAACCCGCCGCTTCTTCCCACGGTGTGCTGGGTGCGTTGAAGCGTTTGCGCCTCGCGCTCGATTAAAGGCCGGCTCAGCCGGCCAGCGAATAGCCTGGCTCGGCTTCGCTCTCGGCCATCACTTCACTGTCCACATCACTGGCGACGTCACCCAGCATGCCGTAGCGCTTGAGCAGAGTGCGCAACGTGTTGCGCGTGATGCCCAGCAGCCGCGCGGTCTGAACCTGGTTGTCGCGGCAGCGCACGAACGCGCGCCGCACTAGCAAGGCCTCGACGGCATGGAACAGATCGGCGTGCCCGCTGCTCATTGCGCCGTCGAGCGCCTGCTCCAATCCCGCCAGCGGGTCCACAGGTACTGCAGCCACCGGAGCGGCCGGCTCTTCGCGCACCGGCAGCTCGGGAGTGCGCGCCGCACTCAGGCTGGCCAGCGGCGAGAAGCGAAAGTCGGTGGCGCGCACCAGCCCGTCGCGGCAGACGATCAGCGCGTAGTGGATAACGTTTTCCAGCTCGCGGATGTTGCCCGGCCATGCACAGGCTAGCAGCGCGTCCTGCGCTTCATCCGAAAGCTGCGGGTCGCTCATCTTCAGTTTGCCGGCATACACCTTGATGAAGTGGCGTGCCAGCGGCAGGATGTCGCCCGCACGGTCGCGCAGCGGCGGCAGGCTGATCGAGGCCACGCTCAGGCGGTAGTAGAGGTCGGCGCGAAAGTGCTGCGCTTCAACCGCCTGGTGCAGTTCGATGTTGGTCGCTGCCACGAGCCGCACGTCGATGGGCGTCGCCCGGCGCGACCCCAGCCGCACCACCTGCCGTTCCTGCAGCACGCGCAGCAGCTTCACCTGCAGCGGCATTGGCAGGTCGCCGATCTCGTCGAGAAACAAGGTGCCGCCATTGGCCGACTCGAACCAACCGGCACGCGCCTGCGCAGCGCCGGTGAAGGCACCGGCCTCATGGCCGAACAATTCGGCGTCGACCAGCGTCTCGCTGAAAGCGCCGCAGTTCACCGCGACAAAGGGGCCGGCGCGCCCGCTGCGCTTGTGGATGTGGCGGGCGATCAGTTCCTTGCCGGTGCCGGTCTCACCGATGACGAGGGCCGTGGCGTCGCTCAGCGCAATGCGCTCCACCTGCTCCAGCAAGGCCACTGATTTCGGGTCATGGAACAGCAACGCCTTCGCGCGGATCGACAGGGCCATCGACGCGGACTCGGGAAATGTCAGAAGCTGATCGGCAGACATGCAAGGCGAGGTAGGTGCGAAGCGGGTGCTGACGATAGGTTCGAAGTTCCCTTGCACCAACACATGTTTTCGCGCTTGCATATGCGCAAGCCGGCAGGTGGATGCATAGTCACTTTTCCATCTTGGGCCGCGTTCGCACCCTCGCTACATTGCGCATCTCTGTCCACCCGCCTCTCACATACCACTGCACAGGAACGACCTCATGAGCCGACTGACTGCCAAAGACTTTCCGCCCGAAGTGCTGAAGCTGTTCGACCAGTACGTCCATGGCGGGCTCAGCCGCCGCGGCTTTCTCGACAGTGCCGCCAGGTACGCGGCCGCCGGTGCCACCGCTGCGGGCTGGCTGGCCGCGCTCAGCCCCGACTTCGCGCAGGCACAGCAGATCGCACCACAAGATGCGCGCCTGAAGACCGGCCGCGTCGAGATCCCGTCGCCGCAAGGCTACGGCAGCGTGCGCGGCTACCTCGCGCAGCCCGCACAAGCATCGGGGAAGCTGCCCACGGTGCTGGTGATCCACGAGAACCGCGGCCTCAACCCGCACATCGAAGACATCGCACGCCGGCTCGCGCTCGACGGCTTCATCGCCTTCGCCCCCGATGCGCTGGCACCGCTGGGCGGCTACCCGGGCGACGAAGACAAGGCGCGCGAGCTCTTCCCCAAGCTCGACCAGACCAAGACGCGTGAAGATTTCGTCGCGGCCTACGGCTACCTGAAGGCCTTGCCTGCGGGCAACGGCAAGGTCGGCGCCGTCGGCTTCTGCTACGGCGGCGGCGTGGTGAACTACCTGGCCACACGCCTGCCCGACCTCGCGGCCGGCGTGCCCTTCTACGGCCCGCAACCTCCAGCGGCCGATGCCGCGCGCATCAAGTCGCCCTTGCTGCTGCAATACGCCGGGGCCGACGAACGCATCAATGCAGGCTTGCCCGCCTACGAAACCGCACTGAAGGCCGCTGGCGTGAAGTACGAAGCCTTCGTCTACCCCGGTGTGCAGCACGGCTTCAACAACGACACCACGCCCCGCTACGACGAAGCGGCCGCCAAGCTGGCCTGGCAGCGCACCGTCGCCTTCTTCAAGCGGACGCTGGCTTAGCGGTAGAAGTAGTACTTGGCCGTGTAGGGCACCCGCGCAAGCTGCGCTGCATTGGCCACGCTGCACGGCTGAGACGGCGCCACACCGGCCACCGTCTGAACGCGCTGGATGCTCTTGGTCTGGGCAAACACGCCGGTACCGGTGGTCGACTTGGCGCTCAGCAGCAGCCACGGGATGGCTTGCTTGTCGGGCCCGAGGTCGCGTGCCTTCACCTCGCCGACGACGGTGCTGCCGTCGAGCGACTCCCAGGTCGGCCCCGCGTAGTGCTTGCCGAGCGGCTTGCCGGACGCATCGGCCAAGCTGGCCTCGGGCGACTTGAAGATCCACACATAGGTGGAAGCATCGTCGGGCTTCGGCGCGCACTCGTAGATCTGAACCCCGGTGGCCAGCGCCTCGAGGAACAGCGTTTCGCCGGTAGCCGGACGGAGCGCGGCTGGCACCTCCGGCGCCACCAAAGGTGTGGCTGGTCCGGATGCACAGCCCACCAGCAACGCAGCGACCGCCATCGGTGCGCTGGCTAACGTGAAAGACGGATGGGTCATGGAGCCTCCTAAAAAAGGAACGAGAGCAGATTCACATCAAGGCAAGGTGGATTCGGGCCGGTCGCGTTCGACCAGTTGCAGGTAATCGCTGATGGCACCGCCGGCCAGCGGCTTGACCAGCACGAGCACGGTATTCATGCGCTCACCGGCCGGCACGTTGAATCGCTTGCGCACCTCGGCATAGCCCACTTTCAGCCAGAAGCGCTCCGCCTTGTCGTTGCCGACCACCACGCCGAGCCTGATCCACGCAGCGCCGTGGGCCTTCATCCAGTCTTCGAGCGATTGGTACAGCGCGGCAGCCGTGCCGCTGCCATGCAGCGAGCTCGCCACGATGAACAAGCCCAGGTGCCAGACATGCGGAACCAGAAAATCCGACAGCACCGAGGCCATGCCGATGAGGCGCCCCGCATCGTCGGTGAAACCGATCAGCCACCGCCCGTTGAACGGCATGTGCGGCGGCGGCAAGTCGCGGAACTCCTGCTGCGCTTCGTCGCGACGCGGCGGCATGCCGCCCACGGCCAGAAAGTATTCGGGGTTGGCGTCGAGAAAGCCCTGCAGCTGGCTGGCGTCGAGCTCGGTCAGCTCGAAGGCCGCGCCGCCGAAGAGCGAAGGCCGTGGCGACAGCCGCGTGTTCATGGTCACAGCGCAAGCTGTTGTGCCGCCAGCACCTTGCTGACGACGGGGTCGGCGGCCATGCGCCGCCGGTGCGCGGCCACCTTCGGGAAGCGCTCGATGTCGACGCCATCGCCCTCCAGCCACTGCGCGATCGTGAACAAGTACATGTCGCTCACGGTGTAGCGCTCGCCCAGCACCCACGGGCCTGTGAAGAACTCGTTCTCGATGAGATCGAAGCACGCGCTCATGTTCTCGGGCACCTTTTTCTGCATGGCTTCTATCGCCGCCGGATCATCGGCCCAGCGCGTGCCTCGCCGCTTGTGGGCGTGTGCAATGTGGACCGTCGAACACAGGTAGCTGTTGAAGGCGTTCATGCGCGCCAGCTCGAACGGGTCGTCGAGCGGAGCCAGGCCTGCCTGCGGATGTGTCTGGCAGATGAACCCCAGGATCGCGGGCGTCTCGGTCAGCGTGCCGCGGCTCGTCACCAGCGCCGGCACGCGGCCCTTGGGGTTGACGCGCAGGTAGTCGGGCGACTGCTGTTCGTTGCGCGCGAAATCGATGCGCACCGCCTGGTAGTCGGCACCGGCCTGCTCGAGCGCGATGTGCGAAGCCAGTGCGCAGGTGCTGGGGGTGAAATACAGAGTGAACATGGGCGTCTCCTCGTGTTGTGCGACCGCTGTGATCAGGCGGCATTCTCGCGCCACTGCGTGCGCGTCAACCGATACAGGCAATGAAGCCGCAGTGCATGGCCGACCGGCACGCCGGGGTGCTCGAAATCCTGGGCCGCATTGCGCAGGCCGATGCGCTCCATGACGGCACGCGACCTCAGGTTGGCGAGCGCCGTGAACGACACGATCTCCGACAGGCCCAGCCGCTCGAAGCCGAAGCGCAGCGCCTCGCATGCCGCTTCGCTCGCAAGGCCCTGGCCCCAATGCGGCCGCGCGAGGCGCCAGCCGATCTCGACGCACGGAGAGAACGGCAGCTGTCGGCGCGGCATCGAGAGGCCGACGAAGCCGATGAATTCGCCGCTGCCCCGCAGCTCGGCGGCCCAGTTGCCGAAGCCGGCCTCGGCCCATTGCGCTTGCCACGCCGCGATGCTCGCTTCGCTGGCCTCGCGGCTCTGCAGCGACGGGAAGAACTCCATCACCGCCGGGTCGGCATTCATCGCGGCAAAAGGTTCGAGATCGGACGCTCGCCATGGCCGCAATCGCAAGCGCGGCGTGTCGATCTCCACGGCCTCAGGCATCGGCTTGACTCGCTTCGCGTCGCCTCTTGGCCGCCATCACCTTGAAGCGCCAGCGCAGCAGGCCGATCGCATAGCTGATGTAGTAGCCCGCGAGCAAACCAAACACGGCCAACGTGAGCGGGCTGCGCGCAAAGTCGGCGGGCCCCTGTGACATGCCTGGGTCGATGAGATAGATCTCGACGAAGCGATAGACGATGCGCCCGACGAACAGCAGCGAGAGCGCGATGCCCAGGTGCGCGTTGGGCGTGTAGAACAGGCCTTGCGGCGTCGGCTCGAAGCGCGTCTTGCTCAGGCCGAAGACACCCAGCGCGGCACCGAGCCCCACGCCGCCGGCAAGCCACAGCAGCCGCTCGGGGTGCGTCAGCGCCGCAACGGCCAGCAAGACCAGCAGCGCCGGAAAGATGGCCAGCGTGATCCACGGCCTGACCTTCGACAAACGCTGGCGCCCGACCATGCGGCGAAACCGGGCATACACGCGCCACGCGATCAGCGGAAGCAAGACAAGCAGCGTGACGGTCGACGGATGAGGAGGATGCATGGTGCTGTTGGCCTGTGACCCGACCCGAGATGAACCTCGGTGCTCTCAAGAATAAAGCATGCATCTTCCCGTTCGCAACCGCGGGCACGCAGGGTGCCAGCGTCGGCTTCTGAACACCCGCATGCTGAGTTAGCGACAGCCGAGCAGCGCAGTTGCTGAGCACGCAGCAACTCTTGCACCGCGGTGCTGCACCGCATATCCATCTGCAAAAGTCTTTCTTCACGCTGCGTTGACGCGTGGCCACACTGCGCTCCAACTTCACCACGCCGTGTGCGTCCAACCCCCTCCACAGGATCTTCGATGAGCTCTCTACGATTTCTTGCGCGCGCTATCGGCGGCTTGGCAACGCTGGCCTGGGCCGCAGTCGCCCATGCGCAACCAGGGTCTGCAGCCAGCGACAGCCCCTACGGTCTCGGCGCCCTGTGGACGCAGAGCGATTTCGTCGCCAAGGGCGTGCTGCTCTTGCTGGCATTGATGAGCATCGCCAGCTGGTACGTGATCATCACCAAGCTGATCGAGCAGGCGAAGATCAACCGCCAGAGCCGCGACGCGAACAAGAGCTTCTGGGACGCCGAATCGGTGCGCCAGGGCACCGATGCACTCGGCAAGGAGAGCGCCTACCGCTACATCGCCGAAGCGGGCATCGTCGCCACCGGCAAGCACAAGGGTCTGCTCAAGCACGTGGCACTCAACGACTGGGTCACGCTCGGCATCCAGCGCGCTACCGAGCGCATCCAGGCCTCGCTGCAGAACGGCCTGGCCGTCCTCGCGACGGTGGGATCGACCGCACCTTTCGTCGGCCTGTTCGGCACCGTCTGGGGCATCTACCACGCGCTCACCGCCATCGGCGTCGCGGGCCAAGCCTCCATCGACAAGGTGGCCGGGCCGGTGGGCGAGGCGCTGATCATGACGGCCATCGGCTTGGCGGTCGCCGTGCCTGCGGTGCTGGGCTACAACTGGCTCGTGCGCCGCAACAAGGCCGCGCTCGACTCGGTGCGCTCCTTCGGCCAAGACCTGCATTCCGCGTTGCTGACGCAGAGCGCAGCGGCCTGACGACGAGCCACCACATGGCCATCAACGTAGGGCTCGAGCCGGACGACGAAGTCGTCGCGTCCATCAACACCACGCCGCTGGTCGACGTGATGCTGGTGCTGTTGATCATCTTCCTGATCACCATCCCGGTCGTGAACTTCTCGGTGCCTGTCAACCTGCCCAAGGAGCGGAACGAGGTCCGCGAGACGCAACCCAAGGACATCGTCATCAGCGTCGATGCGCAAGGCTCGGTCTACTGGCTCGATGCGCGCGTCAAGGGCACCGAAGCACTGGTCGACAAGCTCAAGCAGGTGGCGAAGCAGGAGCCGCAGCCCGAGGTGCACATCCGCGGCGACCTGCAGGCCAACTACGAGCCGGTCGGGCGCATCGTCTACGCCTGCCAGCGC
>Ga0307513_10008711_pt1 | contig 12923 bp, 16 predicted proteins | sample 15_EM_MG_FD_202174 | JGI IMG/M metagenome (GOLD analysis project Ga0307513, IMG submission 202174) | Populus trichocarpa ectomycorrhiza microbial communities from riparian zone in the Pacific Northwest, United States - 15_EM | ecosystem: Host-associated > Plants > Roots > Unclassified | place...
ATTCCTCTGACAGCTCTCGCAGAGTTTTTCTCTTATCAACGTTATGCATTCACTTCGTTGATGGCGCTCCTCTCGTAAGCTACCACATGCAATACAGCCACGGTTCGTCCAGTATCTCTCGACGAAATCTCTGGAAGTTCACTCGCGTCGTAGGAATATCGGCCTTTTCTGCTGCTCCCTTTTCGCCTCCCATGATTTTTAGAACCAAACCCCGCAACCAAGTCACCAAACACGAACGATCGCAGATTACGGAGGGAAAATGTCATAAGTGTAGCAAGTGGATTCCCCTCGAGACAATCAAAGATGCCGACGTAAAGGTACGGTTTGTCTCCGTCGTCGTGATCGAAAACTCACCTACGTTTTATGCAGGTTAAGGAAATCTTTTGGTCAGCATTTTATTATGTTCCAGCGACGACATTCCCGACTCATCTTCGTCAACCACAGGTGGAAGCACGCCGCTACTTGTCATCATGGATCCACAATCGAGGGGGAGTGCGATGTCTTTGTTGAGGATAACTTTTATCAGAAAATTGTACGGAACAGCTAATCTTGACACTTCGGACTTGTATGTACTTGTAACCCTCTCCCAACGCAGTTTGTAGCCATTATGTAGGAACTTCGTCCCCCCATGCCTTGATGGCCGAAATGTTGTACTAATAGATATGGTCTTCGTAGACGAGTTTAGGGATTATTCTCGCCTTTCCTGGTTCCAGCGTTTGTGTACGTACTGGATGCTTTGTTCGAATTCATCCAGACCCGTTCCAGGTTTGGCCAACGTTCGACGATTCGAGTCTAGATCTGGGGTAAGATCGTGAGACGTAGAGGAGATATCTCGAATGGTCGCACAACCAATCGAGGATCACTGGCGGTGTGCCTAAGGGTGCATCAAGTACTCGCGGAGGGATTACTCGTCAACTACCGTTGCCGCAGGACCCGTTCAATGTGATCCGGTCAGCTTATACACATGTTTTTGCTTTCATTATGAGTTTCGTTTCGTCTTAGCGTAAAAACCAATTGAGTTGAGGAGCCCCAATAAATAGGTTGAGAAAGGTGTAAGTAGGGACGGGGGGGATACAAGCCGAAACCAGCAACTTGTAAAGTTCTTATCTCTGTCCGCCCCTCTTCCTTAAGCCTGTTTCGTTGCCTCCATAATACGAGAGAACAGGGAGTCGGGGTTCGCCATCAAAGCCTTGGGGCTGTCAAACTCGGCGGGGGTACCCTCATCCATAACCAAAACGTAGTCGCACTCCTTCAAGACTTGGTCGCTGAGACGATGCATGACGGAAAGGATCGTGGCTCCAGGGCAGTTAGCGCGCATGGTCTTCTGCAGGAAGGCATCGGCACCGGCGTCAACAGAGGCAGTGGCCTCATCCAGCAACAGGATTTTTGGGCTGCGGAGGATGGCACCGGCCAAGCACAAGAGTTGACGTTGGCCAACGGAGTAGTTGGAGCCGTTGTCAGCGACGACAGTGTCGAGCTTGTCCTGCTGGTTGGAGACAAAGTCTTTGAGGCCAACCAACTCGAGAGCATGCCAGAGGGAAGTGTCGTCGTAGCGACCCTCGAAATCCAAGGCGGTGCGGACGGTTCCAGAGAAGATGAACGGATCTAATAACGTGGGTTAGCCACCGTAGGACATGACAGAAGGGGGATGGAAGTACTTTGAGGGATCAGTTCCATACCGCGGCGGAGAGTGTGAACGCCAAGCTTGGAGATATCTTCACCATCAACCAAAACACTGCCCTTACCCATCTCCAACAGCCTGAGCAAGACCGAGAGCAATGTACTCTTCCCGGATCCGGTACGGCCAACGATGAACACAGTGACACCGGGCTGGATGCGGATGTTGACGCTCTTGAGAACGGGTTTCTCGGGGCGGCTGGGGTAGGCAGCCTCAACACCCTCAAAGATGATCTCACCACGGGATGGCCAGGCACCTTCAGCAGGGTCGGTGGGCAAATGGGGGGCAGCATCCTTGGGAAGTTTCTCGGCGTACTCCTGAAGACGCTCGACGGAGCTCATCTCGGACTCGATGGTAGCGGCGGCCTTGACCAAAAGGTTCATGATGTAGGTAAGTGCGGTGGCGTAGGCCAGGGCGGAACCAAACTGGGAGGTGTTCATGACCTTGGAGGTCTTTCCGAGCATAGCGATAGTGAGCACAACCAAAGCGGAGAGGAGTTCCATGTAGAGGGTGAGCCAGATCTCAGCGGTGTTGCGGAGGTACACGGGCTTATTGCTGTCATCAATCAAGTGGGCAGCGCCGCCGGCAAAGTCGTTTTCACGCTTGAAGGCGGCGATGGTGGGGATTCCGTCGAGAGTCTCGTTGACCGTGGACTGGAGGGGAGACCTCATGCGGGATTCGAGACGCTTCAACTCACGGAGAGTAGCACGATAGAAGCGGAGGAGGAACCAGTAGATGATGAATATGGGGGCCAAAACACCGAGGATAACTGGGGAGCTGCGACCGAGGATAGCAACGGCAGATATCAAGGAGCCGAAACCAGCGATGGCCTGGAAGATCTGGGGCATGAGGCGCTGGTCAATGGATTCCATATCCTTGGAGAACCGATTGATAACGCGACCAGCGGGGTTGGCGTGGAACCATCCCATGGGAGCGCCAATGACCCCAGAGAAAGCCTTGTTGTGGAAGGTACGGGCAGCAGCGAGGACGCAGAAGAAGATAAAGGTATTGACGATGATCAACAAGACAGCAGTGGCGACACCAATGCCGTCATATATGCCGAACCAGAACTCGATCTTCTGTTGGAACTGGTTCGCAGTCCACCAGTTGAGCCACTGATTCATCATGACGGCACCGGCCTGCTGGGAGACGATGGAGAGGATTAGAGCGACGATGGTCTTCCATCCACCGGAAGCCCTGATGTAAGACCACCAGGTAGAGCCACGGATGGCGCCAGTGGTAACATCCTCTTCAGCAACAATGTTTCCGGTGGGAGCGTCCTCGGCCTTAGCGGCCTTCTTGGGCACAGTAGCTGCCTGCTCGCCGGACTTCTTGTCAGCCTTCTCGGTGCGCTTATCGACGGCGTCGACCATCTTGCGAAGCTGGCCGTTCTGGCGATGGAGTTGAGCATAGGATCCCTGTTCGGCAATGGTACCATTGTTCAAGACGATGATATGGTCGACCTGTGGAAGGAAGCTGAGAGCCTGGGTGATCAATACACGGGTCTTGCCGTGGAGTGCGTCGAGGAAGCATTCTTGGAAGACGGTGCGCCCAACGCGCGGGTCGAGGGCAGCGAGGGGGTCATCCAACAAGTAGATGTCGGCGTCGGCGTAGATAGCACGAGCCAAGGAAAGACGGGCCTTTTGTCCACCGGACAAGTTGGCACCACGCTCGACGATCTCACTGGCAACACCGTTAGGGAGACGCTCGAGGTCGGCGGCGAAGGAAGCGGCGCCTATGGCACGCTTGAGACGTTGGGTATCCATGGGCTTGCCGAAGGTGATATTCTCCTGGACGGTGGAGGACTGGATCCATGCTAGCTGGGGGCAGTAGGCGATGGAACCATTAGCAACGACCTATGAGGGCGATTAGCAACCGTTCGAGATGTGATATGGGTGTACTTTACCTTTCCAGAAACACAGTTCATCTGGCCGAGGATAGCAGCAAAGAGGGAGCTCTTTCCACAACCGACGGGTCCGACAATGGCAGTCAGGCTACCCTTCTTTATGGACAAGTTGATATCGTGGATGAAAGCCTTGGGCTTCTCAGTGTTGTCATCATCAGCAGCAGCAGGGGCATCGTCCTTCTTAGCCCACTCGAAAGCTCCATTGGAGATGCGGATGGTATCGGTATTAACCGGGTGTGCATCAGAGGAAACTGGGGCGGCTTCAGAGGCCATCAAGAAGGTATAGATGCGGCCCCAGGAAGCAGCAGCGATGGCGCAAGCACTGAGGTACAGCTGAGAATGGTACCCTCGGGGACAGTTGTGACGAACATACCTGAGGAGTTGGGGGAGGGCAATCAAAGGCTCAACCAACATGGAGAAGAAGGAAATAGCGGGGAAGACACGAGCAGCAGTGATTCCACCCATGTTCTTACCGAACATTGACAGGGCAGCAATGGGAACCAATGTGTTGGCCATCTGACCGACAATGACGAAGACGGTGACACCGGTGTTGAAAGTCCTCAAATACTTGAGCTGGGCCTGGCGAACGACCTCGAGGCGCTGGAGGAAGATACCTTCCCAACCACGAACCTTGATCAAGGTCATACCCTCCATGATCTCCTTGATCATCTTCATGCGTTTGTCGCCGAAACGAGCAAACATGGGAGCAGAGGTGCGGAAGAAGAGAGGAACAACGAGGATGAGGACAAGGAGGGTACCGAACAGAACACCAACACCAGCCCAGACAGAGACGCCAAGAACGCGGTAGAGGAGGTAGACGGTTACACCGAGTTGGATGGGGATGGACCAGGTAAGGTTACCGAGCTCAATCGCCTTGGAGACGGCCTCGGCGTCGACATTGACAAGGTTCAGGATGTACCCCTTCTCAAACCTTCCAACGCCCTGGGGACCGAGACGCAAGGACTTCTTGTACACAGCGCCGATAAGAGCGGTCTTGACATTGAGGGCGGTGCTCTTGATCATGTTCTCGGAGGTACGGCCGAAGATGGTCTGGAAAATCTTGGTGGCGAACAAAGAGAGAGCAAGAACCCAGAGAGTGGGAGTGAACAGAGGGACACCACCGGTGATCTGCTTGATGGCATCGTCGTACGCCTTTGCGCCGTCGGGGGTATTGGGGCGTTCGGGGGCACTGGCAGCGATGATCAACTGCTGGATGAGGATGGGACAGAATAAACCCATGACGATGGAAAGGAACCAGAGGAGAGCAGAGACGAGGCTAAGAAGGAGTGAGGCGAGTATCAGAAATCAAGTGAGGAAGTGGCTTACAAGAACTTGCGGGCGTGAGTCATCATGGAACCCCAGAGGCGAGGAAGATCCTTGCTTGGCTGCTTGCAGAAAGAGGCATACTCAGCCCAGAATTGAGTGACCCAACTGTCGATATGAGCGGAAGAGTCGTTGGGATTGAGGTTGTAGAGGTCGTCCTTGGTGAGAGGCTTCTTGGAACCCTTCCACATGAGGTTAGTCATCCAGGAGACGAAGACGTAGCTGAAAGGGTTGGGATTGACGGTGTAAACATCGGGTTTATCCTGGGCTTTTTCGGTCTTCTTGGAGATACCGGTCTCGAGGTCAATGTCATCAAAGTCCTTGTGGGTGGGTTGGAACTCAGGCTCGGAGTAGGAAGAGTCGACGGTCTCGGTGGTAACGGTGGAGGCAGATGAGAAACGGGAAGGAGCAGAATCACCTGGATGGGAGCGAAAAAGAGGATGAGAATAAGATAAAGCAGGGAGCGGTGAAACTGACCAGCGATGTGGGAGGCGATGACCTCGGCGCTGACATTGTCCTCGAAAAGGCGGGTGATGTCCTCGTCGTACTCATACCTCTCCTGGAGCCAGAAGTAGAGCTGAGCGGTGGTAACGGAGCTGAGGCCAGCGAGCATCAATGGAAGGTAGGTGGGAACTGAAGAGGAGGCGGGTAAGGACAAGAGGGTGGTGACGTGAGAAGCGATCTCGAGAGCAATCCTGGAGCGGAGGGAGATCTCCATGATGGAGGAGGGTCGGACGGGAGGAGGGTAGGTGGGTGTGGTACCAAATCGAGGGGAGAAAGACTCGGTAGGACGAGTGGGAGTGGATTCCGGGGAGTAGACGGCAATAGTTGGAAGCTCGGGAATGGGAGGGAAAGTGGAGGAGTGGAAGGCGGAGAGGGACATAGAAGGCATGGAGGTGATGCGAGCAGTTCCCGGCTGATGAGCAGATGGTGGAGAGAGGCCTGTGGAGGCAAGGGGGAATCTTGTGCTATCCAGGACAGGGCGGGTCCTGCGAGAAGAGCGTCTGGCCTCCCAACGTTCTTCAGCGATGGAGCGAAGAGCGGAGACGTCGATGTCACCATCGTCGTCAACGGGCATCTCTGTGAGCTGCTTAGCAAACGAGATCATTGCGGACAGAGGTTCAGGGAAAGAGGGGCAGGTCAGGAGGACCTCCCTAGCAGCCTTGAGGAAAGCCAACTCATCAACCTTGGAGAGACTGGTGAAGAAGAGGGCCAAACGAGAGCTGATGGAAGAAGAGACGAGCTTGACGGAGATAAGGGAGTAGGAAGAAAGAGCGATGATCAAGGTGGATTCGACTGTGGTAAGATCGACCCAGAAGCCGTTGATCTGCACGAGTTTATCGGAGGCAGACATTATGAAGACAGTCGTAACAAAAAGGGATTAAAAATGGGGCGTGTCGTAAGTTGGTTGCAAGAACAGGCGACCGGCGTCCGGGGTCGATAATCGTCAAGATTAATCGAAAAGGGCTGGAGAGATTGGGGGTTAGAGAAGAGGACAGAAGGGTGGGAGATACTCACGGGACGAAAACGAAGGGTGGGCTTGGTGGCACCGAAAGCACAAGGGGCAAGAAATGGGAGATGGGGGACTTTTAAGTGAGCAACATTGTTGCCGGAGTGATGGATCAGCCAGTCATCAGGTATAGCCATCGTCTGATGAAACGGTTCAGAGGCGTCTAAATGTTTGTTTTATCACGACCTGGGCGGTGAGGGAATGGGAATGGATTGCGAGAGTTCTGGAGCCCCGGACGCGGGGAAAGAGGCAGGCGGAGTAGGGTGGTCGGGGGTTGGAGGAGAGGAAGAAGACGGAGGAAGAGGAGGAGGAGGAGAAGGAGGAGAGAGAGAGAGAACGGGGAGCGGGAGCATCTCCGATCAAGATCACGGCTGAGGTCGGCCAGTGTTCCACCCCCCTCGGCGAGCCTCTGCGGTCTGCGGCGACGTTCTCTCGTCAATCTGCCCACCGACCACCCACTGCTGTCCTCGCTTCAGGCACTTGAGGGAGATCTCGCCTCACCTGTTGGCCCCGATCACCCCTTTCCCGCACGTGACACGCTAGCATCCCCCTCATGCTGGCCCTCATCAGGAAGAAGGCCGCTGCTCCCTCGCCCTTGAAACTCGCCCGGAGATGGCTTAGCTGGCAGGTCTCCTATATCTTCACGCCCGCCCCATAAAGCCTGACACTCCCCCAAGCCCCTCCGGAAACTCCCTTGACCCCTCCGGCCCTCCAACCGCTGCTGCCGAGCCCCAGTGGGCCGCCGCCACCGTCCACGGCCGTTCTCTGCATCTCCCATACCAGCATCCGAGGACGCACAACATCCCGGTCGCCATGATCCATTTCCGGTCCTACTTCCCCTCCCTTCTCGACCAGTTCACCCATTTCGCTTCCCACTCCGCGTCCGCCCTCGCCATCCCGATCTCCCGTCCAGTCGCTCTACCGACGCAGCGCTCTCTGTGGACCGTTCTCAAAGGCCCATTCGCCCACAAAAAGAAGCAAGAAAACTTTGAGCGCAAAGTCCACAAGCGCGCGATCAAGGCGTGGGACGCGGACCCCGAGGTCATCGCGCGCTGGGTAAAATATCTCGAAAACCACGCAATGGGTGGCGTCGGTATGCGCGTCATCAAGTGGGAGAGGGCAAAGGTTGGAGTTGGCAGGGACAGGCTGGAGCACGTCAAGGGCCAGATGCGGCTGGGACCGACGACAAGCTCGGACAGGGTCAAGGCGCTCGGTGAAAAGATTGTTCAGCAAGAGCTTGCCAGCAACCCTGCCCATGCATAGGCTCGCCGCGTTAGATTACATTCTCAGTATACCGTAGTGCACAAGTAATAGCTGCAACGCCCTGTCCCCGCCGCCCCCCATTCACCCTCAGGCGGTCCGGCGATTGCCGCCACAGGTTCAACATGTCCAGCTACGAAAACGATCCGTTCTACCTCAGGTAAGACTCCCTGGCTGTGCCGCACAACCCAGCGCATGGGCAAAAGAACTCATCTTCGGTTCTTTTGCCCACCATGTAAAGATACTAGTAAGCATAACCATTGCTGTTTGGTCCGTTAACCGTTTCTCACCTTCACCGCCCCCAGCACTGGACATTCCGGAAAACACGGCCACGAGTTCCTCGAATTCGAATACAGTCATGGACGACTTCGTTACGCCAACAACTCCAACTACCGCAACGACAGTCTCATCAGGAAAGAAAGTACGCGTCATCCGTCTCCCCCCTGCCCCGCCCTCCTTCTCATCGCCACATTCCCTTAGTGTGGGTCGGACCACTGATCGTGAAGGAGCTCAAGAGGATTGTGGAGTCCAGCGAAATCACAAAGTCCGTAAACCCCTGAAGGCCGTTGACCGTAAATCTGATCTCCGTCGCCCGCATAAAGGGAAGATGACACGAATTGGCCAAAAAAGAACATCGTTGGGAAACAAGAGCTCGAAATCCGGGTTGGGAACGATCACATCGCCTTTGAGGTAAGGATGCTAGACGTTGCCTGGTATGGCGCCGTGGATCGCTGACGAAACATGGCATACAGACCGCGAAGATTGGTTCATTGGTCGACATCCAGGACAGCGAAGATCCGGAAGGTCTTCGCGTTTTCTATTATCTCGTACAAGACCTCAAGGCAAGTTTTTTTCACGTCCGGACCGCGCGTCTTCCGCTGAGCGTCCTCTGCAGTGCCTTATCTTTTCCCTCATTTCCCTCCACTTCAAGATCAAGCCCATCTAGATGGGCGCTGGGCTTTGCTTGTTCTCCTAGTAGGGACCACCGTCCACGTATGTAACCTGTGCTGCAGTATAGCCACGGATCGCGAATGGACGTATTTGTACAGCCTCAGCTGCCGTTTTTGTCGATTCATTGCAGAGCATGGTCTCTTTCAGCCGATAACAGGGCTGCTGACGCCTGGCCGACTCATCTAGAATCGCCACATGCTGTCGTCTCTCCCTCCATCCTACGCCCGCCGGGTATAAAACATGGTGTCCCTCTCCGCCGTCCTCTCCTCCCTCTCCCCCCGCCGCAACCTCCCCGCCATGGTTTCCGTCCCCGCCAGAAGGCTCTTTTCCAAGGAGGAAACCCCGCACACCGCCTCCCCCACCCCTCCCTCCCCCGTGCCGCCCCCGCCCGCCCTCATCACTTCCCCCCCTCCCCAGCTCAAGCCAGAAACGCCCCCACTCCCTCAGAACGAGGTCTCGAGCCCAGACTCGCCCGACGGCTCTGGGGATGATGACTTCCTCGCAGAGATATTCTCCGATAGCGACGACGACAGTGACAGCGATTCCGACGAAGACCGGCGGACGTTTCCCAAGTTTGACTACGACGCTCGCTTCCGTCCCCTTGAGAACCTGGACCTGTCAGCTTCACCGGACCCAGACCCTGAGGCTGAGCTCTGTTACGTTCTTGACGATTTTGGTCCCGAAAACATCAAGAGTTGGTGTCTCCCCGATTTTGTCTCAGCGGAGGTCTTTGCAATCGTCAAGGGCGGAGAACCGGTCGATTTCATCACAGAGTTCAACGAATTCTTCTGGCGTAGGCGGGTTTTCCAAGCATCGTGATCGATTGTGCTGAGTGAACCAGTCGTTAGGGTGCATCGCACGGGCAAAGCTGGCGTCGTCCCTGCGTTCAATATAGAAGGACAGTTCGAGAGAGAAGCTAGGCATAACAAGGAAACTAATGAAAAGGTATGTACACCCGCATCACTGGTCCTCAGATGCACCGCCGACGCGTGCTTCCACAGCAATCGCACCAGAGGGCTCCCTCCAAACGAGCGTTCAAGGACCACAACACCACCCACGATGCAGATCTGCTGACGGCTGTGTTTGTGGAAGACGAATCCAACGAACGACCGCGAAACCCGAGATCTGTGGGTTTCAAATCGATTGTACCACAGAAGGTGTTCCGATATGTCGCCCCCGATTATACCCCCACCGGAAAGGAGTCTAGTGAACCGGTGTCTTGGATTGAGGGCTGGGTGGAGGTCGTCTGTCCAGAAGACGAGGGTTTGGAGAACGCGGACGCCTGGCGTCCTGGTCGTGGCCGTGGGATCCGGCACGGTGGATTCAGGAGGTTTAGAATGTAATCTTGGGATTAAACTATATTTTCTTCTTCGGACGGCATCTCACCCTGTATGTTCATCGGTTCGTCGTTACCCTCTGTAGCTCTTAATTTGCTTTGTTGTACTGTGGCTTTCCAGCAACGTGACGGAAGAGACGCGCGTGTCACGAGGGTTATGCGTGATTTCCGCGTGGCCAGACTCGAACCAAAATCGGAACGGATTGTCCTTGTTTGTCCCATCCCTCAAAAGTATCACCCCCGCTCGAGTCCCCGCCGTCCTCCGCCTTCCGCCCCCAGCTGGCCGCCTTCCGACCCTCTCGACACCACAGTTCGTGGCCGTGACCGACGACGGCTACCAGTGCTCATCGACAACCACGGATCCTCTCCCGCCACCCTCTCAGCCCCCCGAGCCATGCAGCACACCTTCGGTGGCAAGTACAGAATCGAAGAAGCAATCGCAAATGGCGGTTGTGGTGCGCCATTTTCATCCTTGTTTCCCCCCACGCCTCACCGTCCTCTCTGTCCCACTCTAGGTTCAGTATACCTCGGAACGCATACAGTGGCCGGCAAGGAGGTCGCCATCAAACTCCAGCCCACCGTTCCCCGCAACAGCCCCATCCGACAGGAATCAAAGATATACAAAACCCTCTCTGGATCCCCTGGTATACCCTGGATTATGTGGTCTGGCAAACATGGAGATTTCGACGTCATGATCCTCGACCTCCTCGGCCCCTCACTAGAAGACCTCTTCAAGATGTGCAACAAGCATTTTTCCCTCAAGACCGTCCTCCTCATCGCGGACCAATTGGTAAGCCCCTCCCCTCTTACACACGTACACACTACGGCTCCTTCGACGTCACCCGCGTGATACTTCCTTTTTGGGCGGCGTTAACCCGGCCTCCTTGTCCACTCCCAGCTGGAACGTATAGAATTCATCCACTCTCGCGATTTGGTCCACAGAGACGTCAAACCCGCAAATTTCGTCATGGGTGTCGACAAATCATCCTCGGTGATCAACGTAATTGACTTCGGGCTGGCCAAGAAGTTCAGAGACCCGCGGACCACTATGCACATCCCATATCAACAAGATGAACAGCATAGAGTTGGAACCTCACTTTTCGCGTCAATACATACCCACAACAGCATCGGTAAGCCAAATCACCCCCATCGCTCTTCCGGTCGCCCTAACCCCCCTGTAGAGTGTTCACGACGCGATGACCTCGAGTCCCTAGCTTATATGCTTATTTATTTCATTCGAGGAAACCTCCCCTGGCGGCGTCTACGTGGAGAAACCGTTGCGGAGACGTGGGACATCATCCGTGATAAGAAACTCGAGACCGAGCAACTCCTGACCGTTGGCCTTCCCGAAGAGTTCGACATCTTTTACAAGTACACCAGGAGTCTCGATTTCGATGATCTCCCGGACTATGATGGGCTCAGAAACCTGTTCCGAGGTCTTGCCACAAAGCATGGCATAGAATACGACTTCAAGTTTGATTGGGTTAGCGGAAGGCCGAAGAAGACGAGGAAACGTCATTGTGCCGCGTGCCATGCCAAACACCAGTCAGCATGATACGAGGCGTTCGCCAACTACACGAACGGTTGGTTGTATACTATATAATAACCGGTCAGCCCCCCGCGCGTTCGTCCCGCTGAACGACCCTAACCCCTCCTATCTAGGCACTGAGATGCCGTTCCCATGCTTGGTTCCTTCCTGCAAAACGATTCACGATTAATGCTAAATGCGTTTATGACGGCTCGTCTGTGCGGAAGATTATCCGATCCCCTCTATTCACTAGTCGTTCGTTATCGATAACGCTACGAATGGAAGTCGGGTCCTAGTTCCTTCGGGACCCCCTTCCCTCTTCTCTCTGGAAGATCCGGAGACCGTGGCGTTTACGTGGGTTTTTGGCACCCACCTGTGTCTTTCTCGTCAGCTGTTTGATGTGTATGGTCATTAGATTAGGTTGTCGCCCCGGTTCCTTATAATTTGTACATGATTCTGTTGTTTTCACATTCCGCCTCACTGACGCATCCTCGTGTTTTCAGCATGTCTTTTTTGTTCCCATACCACTTGATCAATCAAATCCACTCGACCGTCCAACGTTAGCAATCACTTCTACCGCCCACGCGTTCTGTCCCCGGTTTTCGGGGTTTTTTTCTCTCTCTCGCCGATTCATATCTGCCCAGCGAGACCATCCATTCCACTGAATTTTACGACGATGCCGATCATCAGATAGGTGATCGAACCCCTCATCGCCTGCAAGACTGAGGAGAGGAACGACTATGGGGGTGAAGGGGGCCGACACTTGGTCAGCATCCGAATACAACAAAGCTGCTCCCTTTGTATACTCAACGGAGCACACTACGCCGATACTCACACTCCTCGATCCTAAACCCGGAGAAAAGATAATCGATTTCGGATGTGGTACTGGTGAGGTCGCTCTCGGCCTCTCAGAAGCCGTTGGCGATGTCGGTGTTGTTGTGGGTATAGACTCTAGTCAGAATATGGTGAGCATTATGACGCCTCCAGTGAGGGGTTCCTTATCAGCAGCTACAGATCAACAAGGCCAAGGAAAACGGGTTGGAAAATGCCTATGTCCAAGATATCCAGGCACTGAACGACGAGTTCACATCCGAGCTTTTAATTAAGTACGGGGAATTCGATAAAGTTTTCAGCAACGCCGTTCTACACTGGTGCAAACGGGATCCGGTCGGTGTTATTCGTAGCATTAAGAAGGTCTTGAAGCCAGGTGGAGTCTTCGCCGCAGAGTTTGGCGGGTGGGGCAACTGTATCGGTGGGGTAGGTTCTACCTCCTCGTGTGATCATGCCTGACAGTGCACAGGTGTACGCTCCGCTTTGCACTCGGCGTTGCGCAGGAGGGGTTATGATCCCACCGCGAGAGATCCTTGGTATTTCCCATCGACGGAATCCTACTCAAAGGTAAAATCCTCCGACGTTTGTGCCTTTTGTATT
>Ga0307513_10008712_pt1 | contig 12923 bp, 7 predicted proteins | sample 15_EM_MG_FD_202174 | JGI IMG/M metagenome (GOLD analysis project Ga0307513, IMG submission 202174) | Populus trichocarpa ectomycorrhiza microbial communities from riparian zone in the Pacific Northwest, United States - 15_EM | ecosystem: Host-associated > Plants > Roots > Unclassified | place...
ACATTTCATAAATTATTTCAAATAAAATAAGTAACAATCAAAAGAATGAGGACCAAATTTGATAGATAAAAAATTTCAATAAAAAAATGATAAGGAAAAAGCAAATAGCAATTATAAAAATAAGGACTAAAATTAATATAAAAATTAAATTTTAAGAGATGGAATTGAAAAATAAATATTCAAAATAAATTATATATAGCAATCAAAAGTTTGAAGATGAAATTTAATATAATCAGCAAATAATGATATTTTTAATTTTTTCACAACTTCCGGAAAGTGTTTTCCGCCCAAATTTTCCAGGAAAACACTTTCCTGAAAACCAAGCCAAATTTACCTTTGACTGGAAAGTGTTTTCCGTTGACCAATTTTTCTAATGGCAAACAAACACAGGAAAGTTTGGAAAGTGATTTCCCGGAAACCACTTTCCGGAAAACAAACACAGCCAAAAGGGAAAGCACTTTCCTGAAAACCAAACCAAATTTTTATTTGACTGGAAAGTGTTTTCCGTTGACCGGAAAGTGTTTCTGTTGACTGTAAAGTGTTTTCCGTTGACTAACTTTCCTAATGGCAAACAAATACAGGAAAGTTTGGAAAGTGGTTTCCTGTAAAGTGAATTCCAGAAAACAAACATGGCCTTTATTTATTTATTTATTTTGTTTGTTTTCTAGGAAAATTGACTTTTTGGTTCTAGGATAATATAGAGTTATGGAAGGCATGTGTAGTTCCACTTGTGATGTTCCCAAGCACGGAGAAAGAGTGTTTTATTTACCTGAGGGTCATAATGGACAAGTAAAGATTGGATTTTGAATATTTTTCTGTTTAGTGAGTGTTGAAGTAAATGGGTATGGTTTAATTGGGATCTTTGAGTCTGCATTGGTTTTTTATCTTTTATTTTTTCAATGACCGAACTGTAAAAAAAAGAGAGAAACTTTCTAATTTCTATTATGATTCATTTTCTTATTTTTTTAATTATGAATGTTCGAGTGAGTTGATATATATATTGATTAATTCTTCAAGATTTTAAAATTAACAATTATATAAATCTCTAGTAATCTCGAGATCTATAATATTCAAACTAGTATTTATAAAAAATAAACTCAAAATTTAAACAATTAAATTACACCTCGACCTTTATTTTTCTCACTCATGCTTAACATGTTACCTTGTTTTCAAAATATTTGGCAATTATATGATTGTACTGCCCCACCGAATAATAATAAAATCTTGCATTTTTATTCATCTTTTTCTTGCTTTTATTTATTTATTTATTTATTTATTTTCTTTCATAGCGTTGCTAGGTTTTTAATTAAAGTAACGGGTCAATGAAATGTAATGTATTATCTATGTTCAAAGGCAAAGTATAAATTTAATAACATCACATTGTATATTTGAATCCATTAATTTCTTAAAAACATTTGATGTGCAGCGTTTTATTTTTGTTCTATAACATTTCTTTAGTGTCAATATTAGCATTTGAAAAGGTTAATACTTCCTCTCTTTGTTTTCCTTTTACTATTCTGTTTGACTCCTATAGAATTATTTTGTTTAATCTTTTTGTTAAATTTTTTTAGATATAATTTTCAATTTTTATTTTGTTAAAAATTTCTTTCAAGATTGTGATTAGTTTTGTTTTAATTTAAGAAACAATACTTATAACAAAATAACTTATTTTAATAATAAATAAAATACAATAATAAATAAATATAGTTTAGATTTAATAAATATAGTTTTTCCTGCTTATTTTAAATCATTCAAACTCTTACAGGAACTTATTTTAATTACCTTTATTTTTAATTAAAAAAACATAAATATTTTCCTTTTCTTTTCTTTTTCATCCCACAACTTTTGTTATTTACTTTTACTTTATCCATAGCAACCTAGGTATATTAAATCTCAGGGAAACTTGGTAATTTATTGATCTGGAATCTAATTTGAGCTAGCTTAAGGGGAAAAAATAGTTTTGTTTTTCAAAATCACGTCATTTCAAGTTTACTTTTCATTTAAAAAAGTCTACTATGATGATATTTCAACTTTTTAAAAAAAAAATATTGGTGTGAAACAGGGTTAACTTACTCAACCAATAACTTGGATTTTGAATCTAGTAGATTTACGTTAATTCGAATTAACCTCCCTATCAATAACCTGAATTTTGGACAAGATGGATCTTCAATTCATGTTTTATTATTACCAGAACTTAAGCTGTGTGGGGAAAACATTGTTGTTATGCCTTTAATTACCTTGGATTATATAGTACATTAAAGTCTTTGCCCTTCACAAAAAATACACAAAGTTGTCTTTTAGGGGTAAAATAAACTTTTTTCTAGGTTCATTTGTCATTTTAGATTTATTGGGGATATCTTATTCTTTTCACAATTTTTTGCACAGTTAAATTAGTTGGGAACTCTTAAAAGGACAAAAAAACTTTGGTCCAAAGGCTTTTTTTATATTTCTTTTTTGCATGCACAATGTTACTACTTTATTGCTATTGAAATAAAAATATCTTAGGCCTGACTTTAAGGGCATACTAGTCATTTCACTTTGAGTTTTTTTGTTTTTGCAATTATCATGTGGTCTTAGGGATGATTTGGTCATTTAATTAATAAACAAATAATAAAAAAGGAAAAGAAATAGCCACTAGCGCATTCATAGACCGCGCTAAAGAGTGGGTCACCTTGTTGTCTTTGAACAACATCCATGGTGGCTCACGACAATGAAAAACTATCTTTCTTGGTATTTTTTTATTTGAAACGGCGGGGGCTACCTTCATAGACGATGCATATGGCTTAATTCCCAATGGTTTGGTTGTGATTGACTTTTTTTTCCACTTCTTTTCTCTTTCTTTTTTGGTTGCCTTGCCTTCCCTTGCAACATTTCACAACAACCATCAATTTCTTTCTCCTTATGATTTGATCACTATTATTTTAATTGCAAAATTTTTATTTGAATTAGTTTATAGAATTGAATTTGTTTTTTGATTTCATTCTTAATGAATGAATTTGGTCCTCATTCTTTTAATTGCTATTTATTTTATTTGGGATGATTTTTAAAATTATTTTATTTTTTCAATTTCATCCTCCATTATATTGGCATATCAAATTTTATCCTTATTCTTTTTATTGCTATTTTTTTAACCTTAGCAAGTTTTTTAAATTGTTTTTTTTTATTTCATCCTTATAATTAAATTGAGTTACTTGATTGACCTCAAATTTAGGATTTAACGGGTTAGGACTTTGAGGGAATAACCCAAGTTTAGGAGATTCGTTCAAGATCATTTGTTGTTGTTTTTTTTTAAATCATGTTTCTCAATTTCATCATTTGACATTTGATTTAATTAGATATTGGACTTTGTATTTTTTTTCTTTATATAGGATTTTTAATTGATTTTAAAAAGATCTCAGGTATTTTTACATTTCTTTCTTTATTGGGTTTAGTTTCTTTTTAATTTTTTAATTAAATTAGATTCATTTCTAGATATTTAGTTTTTTTTTAAATATTATCTAATATATTATCATCTCCATTTATTTTATTATTTTTTAAGAATAGAAAAAATATCACTTGCATCATAACACAAATAAAAACCACTAACTATAACCCTGAGGGGTGTAGCTCAACTGGTCAGGTTCTATATTTGCTCCCTAGAGGTCACCAGTTCGAGTTCTACAAATCTTAGAGTCACTGAAGGCTTACATGGTCGTTAACTTAAGAGCTCGTGTGATTAGTCGAGGTGGGTGTAAACTGGTTTAAATACCTATATTAATTAAAAAAAAAAAAAACCACTAACTAGTGTACATCTATGGTTGGAAGTTTGGAGGAAGATAGTTTATATATATATATATATATATAAAAGAGAAAACATGCGAAAAATTACTTTCACGTGATTTTGGGTGATCAACTCTAAAAAAATAATCGGTCCATTAATTGAGCATCTTTAAAGAAGAGAGACAAGACTCACCGAATTCTAACATGGAAACAGAAAAAACAAGAAAAAGCAAAAAGGACAAAAGAAAAGAAATTGGTAGCAGAGCCCAATCCTGACGCTATCAATGGTAACAAGATCACCAGCAGACCGAGGCACTAAAGTCGCCACAAGGGTATCCGTTGGCTTATTTTGCGGGTGCATTAATGTCAGAAGTAATAAAATAATGAGTATTGCACCATCAAAATTTGTAAAAACTTCTTGAAATAGTTTATGAAATAAAAATTTATGATTAAAAGTAATAATTAACTAATTAAGTATTATTAAATTTAATTTTATGATTAAAAGTAATAATTAATTAATTTTAATGGATTCTAGGATTTTTTATTTAATGTAACTATTTTTATATAAACTTTCTCAATTGAATAAATTATTATTAGTATTAATAATCAGGTTTTTGTAATTTAAATACTAATTTCTCTCATGCATCAATGAAATATTTCAACCAGCAAATTTTTTAAACTCTACGAAATTCTTGAACTTGTCAAAATTTATTAAATACCTTAAAACTTTAAGGATTATAAAAGTATCAAAGATATCTCTATCTTATAGATTCCTTAAGGTATTTCAAACAATGGCTAAAACAATTATTACTTAGTCTCAAATTAAATCCTAAATCATGCAAACGTTGACCAAACATACACAAGTGTTAAGCATATAATGAAACACTCAACAATTACTGTATTAATTCAATCAAAAAAATTATTCACTTATTCATAGTTAGGTTACATAAAAAAATTCCAGAATAAAAATCTACTCCATAGCTAAATTAAAGAAAAACAAACTTGAAACGATAAATATCACTCAAGACTGGGGTTGGTAGTAGAGTTGCTCAATGTCTTCCAATCTGTTCTGATTTTTCTACCTCTATTTTGCTCCATTCTCGTATATTCTTCATGCATGCCCCTCTTCTCTTCTTTTTGGGGTATTTTAAGCTACCACTCTATGGTTGTCACTGCTCTCAAAAAAACATCCCTATATTCTTGTTTTTTTTTTTCTAAATCTTTGTGTAGAATGGAAAGAACTTTGGTTTCCTTCCTTGCCTCATATTCTTTTCTATTTTGATATTGCGGCCTAAATTGTTTTTTCAAATGTGTATTTTCTTAATTGGCATTAATTTGTTCTTGAAATCTCACAGTTTTGTGGACATAATTTTTGGGAGTCAACAAGCATTATTTTCGATAGAGTAAAGGGCTGGATTGATGTATGAATTTAATTATAACTCATTGTTCTCATTAACTGCTATCTAGACCTCTGTTTGGAGCAATAATACATGCAAATATTCCTTCCTTTTGGCAAAAAAACCAGAGTAATATGACGAAAGACATAAAAGCATTGTGATAGGAAACTCTTATTGACAAGTACTTGCAAATTGTCAATCATCATTATTTTTCACTTCAGTTGAAAACCCATTTTCTTATAGAACGTTAAATATGATATAATAGAATGGCTCAATGCATACATATAATGCAACGAAATAATGCAACATTAAAACCTAAGAAAAAACAGTTCCTAAGGCTTATCTTATATATATATATGTGTGTGTGTGTGTGTGTGTGTGTGTGTGTCAAGTAAATCCATATATAGCAGAATAAATTAAAAATTTTGTGAGGTCAAAAAATGACTTGTATTCAGTTGTATTTCCACCATGCCCTTCATTTAAAAACAAATGAGTGGTATATGTGTAATAAAAATTACTAATTTATAACTTTTATAGCTTATATTCACATGAATTGTTTTTTAATTTTTTCTTATGAAATATTAAAACTTAAATTTTGTTTAAAATTTTTTGAGTTGATTCGAGTTGACCTGCCGTGTAATCTGGGACCCAACTCCTTGGTTGTGTCAACCCCCAAGTCGGGTCTGATAACTATGATTCTGAGTCTCTAGCTTTTTCTTCCTTAATTCCTTTGTAGTTCTCTCAATTTCAGGATTATAAGGCAATGGTAGCAGATTTTTGTTGCTTCTCATACACTAGACAAGCACCTAAAAATCTTAAGGAAAAAATTAATTAAATTAGATCAAATTTAACTCATATTTATATTATTAATAATTTTATCTAAAATCCCCAGCAACGGTGCAAAAAACTTGTTGATTTATTTTGCAAGTGCACAAATTGTAACAAGTAATAAAATGATGAGTAAAGGATCATCCCTCGAGAATTTGTAAAAATTACTACTAACTACCAAAATCTTTTAAATTGTGATAGTTTACGAAACAAAAATTAATGATTAAAAGCAACAACCAACTAATTAAGTAGTATTGAATTCAATTCTAATGGATTCTAGGATTTTTTACTTACCGTAACTATTTCTATGTAAATTTTCTCAATTAAATTAATTATTCTTAGTGTTGATAATCAAGTTTTTTTAATTTAAACACTAATCTCTCTCGAGCATCAATGAAATATTTCAATAAGCAAACTTCATATAGTCTACTACGAAATTCTTGAACTTGTCAAAATTTATTAAGTACCTTAAAACCTTTAAAGATTATAAAAGTTCCAAAGACATCTTTATCCTATAGATTCCTTAAAGAATTTCATACAATGGCTAAAACAATTATCACTTCTCAGTCTCAATTGAATCCTAAATCATGCAAATGTTGGCCAAACATACACAAGCCTTAAGCATATAATGAAACACTCAACGACTAGTGTATTAATTCAATCAAAGAAATTATTCACATATTCATAGTTAGGTTACATAAAAAAATCCTAAAATAAAAATCTATTCCATAACCAAATTATAAACTTGATACAATGAACATCACTTAAAAGTAGGGGTTGGCAGTAGAGTTGCTGGACGTCTTTCAATCTGTTCTGATTTTTCCTCCTCTGTTTTACTCTATTCTCGTCTATTCTTCATGCTACTATTCTCTTCTTTTTTATGTATTTTAGGGTACCATGCTCTAGCTGCTGCTGCTCTCAAAAGAACATTTCTATATTCTCGCTTTTTTTTTCTTTATTGAGAATGGAAAGAACATTGGTTTCCCTCTGTTAGAGAATAATATAAATCATATCATAGGACCTCACCTAACAGCTTAAGCTATTGGGTTGAGATGGTTCTTTAATATGGTATCAGAGCCTTGATGACCAAGTGGTCACGAGTTCGAATTTCACCATCCTCATTTATTTGATAAAAATTAAGCACAAGGTAAAGTGGGCATGTGCAAGTTTCGAGCCCAAAAGGCTTTCACTTGAGGGAGTGTGTTAGAGAATAATATAAATCATATCTTGAGACCTCACCTAACAGATTTGGGGTGGAAAATGTGCAAATTAAAACTCCTCTTGTTGGAGCTCTGACACTTGAGATATGGGCCATAACCTGACACGGTAACTAGATTGCAGAAAGTTTGGGTCTAATTAGGACTTTGTCTTTCGACTTATTTTTTGGGCTTCAAATCAGCAAAACTGAGGTCTATACTCTTCATATGATTTGTAGATCTATGTCTCAGATTTTTAAAATGTTGATGAACGCCTGAAACAGAGTTGTATAACTCCCGTTACAACCCAAAAACAAATCAGTGCTCGGCTTTAAATCTAGATTCTTCCTGTTCCAGTAATTTAGTATCTGAAAACATATTAATTTCCCAAGAGGTTAATAGTTCAAAAAAGCATCCAAAATCTTAATTAACTTGTGCAATACATACGAAATATTTCAAAATAAAACAAGAATAATCGAAAATATACATGTAATAAATTCTCTTATCAGTATCATCACCTTCAGCTTCCAGCAATCCCCGGTACCAAAGTTGTCTTTGACTTTTTTGCGTGCTTGTGAGGCATATTAACAAAACTTCTTGCAAACTCGGACTTGTTTGGTCCACCAGATGAATCAGGCTCATCTTTGACGAGGACATTGAACTTAATTAATTGATTTTCTTCATACTCAATCACTTCAATAACTAAAACTTCATCTTCATCTTCTTTCACCGTTGCAGTTCTTGATTTCGTTGACCTGGAAACCTCCACACTTGCGACTTTATCCAAGACAACAGGGAATGCACTGCACGGCGTGATTTTTCCTGCCTTGTTAATTTTGGTGTTGGTCTAGTTTTCAGCCAAGGAAAAGGAACATCTTGAAAGCCATATCTTAGCTTCTTGGTGTCAAGAGTATCTTTAACCTTTACTCGAACCAGCTCTTCATTCTCATCCGAGAAAAGAAACTCTGAATTAAGCCAATCAGGATCCTCGATATCTTATCGCTTGCCTCCGGGTTTTTCTTGCATAAGTATCACATTCGGTTAACGTTCTGAGTGATGACAATAAAATATGGGATCTCTCCCTGCTGAGTAGAAATTGTCCATATTTACCCGTTTAAGTTGATTGGGGTCGCCGGTCCAGTAGTGAATCTCAGTGTGTGGCGTCGTCTCAATTGTACCCATTCCAGGACTTGGATCGTCACAAGCACGATATAGGCTTCGTGGCACCGGACATCATTTGCCTATACATTACGTTAAGATTGCTTGCAAACAATTCCTCTGCTTTTGTAGGGTCTGGATTGGGATCTCCTTTTCGTGTAATTAAGATCAAGCAAAGTTGGAGGTTGGTGATCCGGGTCGCAAAGTGGGTCATAACGTGGTGATTTGGGGTCAGTAAAAATGGCTGGCGTTTGCATGCCGGCAGGGGCATCCCAATTCCAGAAAGGTCAAAGAAGATGTTATAATTTGACCACCATGCACAGGGAATAGGGTCAGAACTATGTTGAATAGTTGGATCCATGATACCTCAAACTTAAAAAAAAAAAAAAAAAAAAATACATTTTAGCTCTAAAATTTTGCAATTGAACCCTCCAGCGTAAAGTTTATTTTATATAAAATACATGTTTTTACCTAAATAATCATAGATTATCCAATTGGAACCCCAAATACTATTTTTCTGGTTTTTTTTCCCAAGTGTAAATTAACAAGCTCAATTACAAAGGTTGTATATCCAATAACTTAATTTCTCAAGTGAAACGAGGTTTGACTTTTAATGACTATAATTTCAATTATTTAGCTTAAGAACCATTGGATCACCCATTAAATAAATAAATAAAAGTAATAAGCTAGCACCATTATTAGTGTTATAAAAGAGATATGTAGTGAACCATTTTTCTTGCCGTGCACAGTTAATATTGAGCAATAATATATCTTATTTTCTCTTAAATAGAAAAGTAATACAAAAGATTAATTAAAATAGATCATCCATAATAACATTCAAGTCTTTCTATGAAACAAAATTCAAATATTAAAATCAATATGATAATGGAAACTCAGTTGAAATAAATACCGGAACACAAAGAAGTTTAAAAGATTAAGAATTAATCCATTATCAGAATACTTAAACTGTTTGAAGGAAACTCTTCACTACAAATAAGTTATTCAAAGACAAATTTAATTGTTGCTACTTACTACGGGAATTAGCTTCAAAAAACTATTATCAATATAATTAGTGAGAAATTGGTTTGAACTGTTAAATAATGATGAAAAAATAATTTATTATTATTTGTTAATATGTTCAACTATTTCTAATCAATTGCCGACAAAATTAATTTTCCTTGGTAATTCTATAAAAAAACACTTTTTTTATTATTAAAAATAATTATTCCATTGGTAAATGCAAAATGTTTGTCCTGTCAAAGAATCATTTCAACCTAATAGCTTAAATTGATGAGGTTTCAAAATATAATTTATATTATTCTCTAACACACACCCTCAAGTAAAGGTCCTTTGAGCTTGAAACTTGTACAAGTCCACATCACTTTATGCTTGATTTTTATAAAATAAATAGAGATGATGAGATTTAAACTCATGATCACTTGGTCATCAAGAATCTGATACTATGTCAAAGAACCATTTCAACCTAATAGCTTAACTTGTTAGGTGAGGTTGCAAGATATAATTTATATTATTCTCTAATACACCCCCAACCCTTCCAATATTTTCTCCCATTTATCTTCCACTATCTATCCATTATATGTTCCCTTCCATCTCTCTCCTTCCAATCTACTTCTTTTTTTTATTGTTGTTATGATATTAAAATTATTTTCTTATATTGTTAGATTTTCTTTTAAATTTTTCATGTCCCTCTTTTCTTCTAAAATTAATTGATGATTGTTACAAATTATTTTCTCCATAATATTGTATTTATGATAGAATCAATGATTCAATATTTTTGGGATAGACTAGCCTCGGTGTCCACGGTTTGTTGTAGGTCCGAACTATTTTTTTCACAAAAAACAATGTTCAGTTGTCGCAAATGTTTTTTTTTTAAGCTAGGTCGAATAAGCTTACTTAAATTCAATTAGACAAAATAAAAAGAAAAGGATAATAGATTGATCCACAACCAATTAAATATAGAAGAACAAAACAGGGTAAAAAATGACAAAAAAAATATCTTGGTTAACCCAGTTAGCATACCAAACATGTAACACTGGTAATCAGGACCAAGTCAACCTAAGATATCCTGCCAAACCCGTAACCCAGATTAAGAGATTCAAATAACCCGATAAAAATAAAAAGGATTAGAAAGCCCTTTTTTAAAAAAAAATATCATATTAACTTTTTAAACTCGAGACCCGAATCATTAGAACCAAAGCTTCCAATTTAAAAAACCATAGAGTGCAATTCTCAATCAATTAAATATTAAAGGATATTAAAATTAAAAAATATATATATACAAAAGGATTCAAGAAAATAGCAATTAAAAGAATGAGGATCAAAATTGAAAAACAAAATAAGTTTCTTATTTGTTTGAAGGGTGAAGTTAAAAAGAAAAATCAATTTAGTAAAAGGAAAAAAAATCAAAAGAACAAGGATCAAAATTAACATAAAAAATAAAAATAATGTGTTGATTGAAGGGTGAAATTGAAAAGAATAATAACTTTTACAACAGGATCAAGAAAAAAAATAAAAAATAAAAACAATGTGTTGATTGAAGGATGAAATTGAAAACCAATAAAAATTTTACAGAAGAACCAAGAAAAAAAATTAAAAATCAAAAGAATGAGGATACACTACTAGAAAATCGGATAACACCAACGGAATTACCGACGGAAATTTTTCGTCTGCAATTTTTACCGACGAAAATAATTTCGTCTCAAAATCTGTCGGAATTAGCCGTCGATGATGCCACCGGTATATACGGACGGAATAATTCCGTCGGTATATACCGGCGGCGAGAAAGTTTTTTTGAAAATTGCAACGGCGGGATGACGTGGATTTTTTTCAGACAAATTTACCGACGGAAATACCGAGGGATTCAAACCCAGATAGCCAAGCAGGGACGTGTCGCTAACACCGACGAAATCACCGACGGTGGTACCGACGGAATATTTTCGTCGGTGATTCCGTCGGTAAACGCCAGTATATACTGCCTCTGCCGACACTCTCTCTTCCTCTGTTTGTCCTTCTTCTTCCCCTTCTTCTTCCCCATCCCACCTGTCCCCTCCCAAACTGCAGCCAACCACCCATCTCAACTCTCCCCTCTTCTCAACACAAGCTAGCACTCAAGTTTCTTATACTTTTGTACGTGGTCACAACATCCGTTAATTCTTGTGGATTTTATCATTTTTTGTAAGTAAATCTATCCTTTTTAGTTTTAACTTTTAAATGTGAATTTTATTGTTTTTTTAGTATATGTATTTTGTTAAAGAAACTTGTTGTATGAATGTATAATTTTGTAGTTGTTATAGTTTGTTTTAGATTTTATCAAATTATATGCAGGATTAGATATTACAGTTGCTATGTAATTCATAATTAAATGTTTTTTTTTGTTTTTATTTATTTATAATTTTTGATTAATTATATATATATATATATATATATATACACACACATATGCAGGTACTTGTTCAATCTTAAAAAAAGGTTAAGAACAAGGCGCATGTTGAGGCGTCAATATATGAGGCCTATATTGTTGAGGAGATCTCAACATTTATCTCATACTATTTCGAACCTCATTTGAGAACGAGGATCAACCGTGTTCCACGGCATGATGATGGTGGTGAAGTGCCTTTAAGTGGGAACTTGTCAATATTCTCTAATCCTGGACGACCCACACCTAAAAATGCAGTGAGGGGAAGATATTTGTCTAAAATAGAGTTCAGACAAGCACACAATGATATCCTATTTAACTGTGATGAGCTGAGACTTTTTATTAAGTAAGTAGATGTTCGACATAAACTTTGTCAAGAGTGTACTATTTATGTTTTGTGATACCATAAACTCATATAATTTGAAACAACCTTGCAGGCAACATCGAAGATACTTACTGTCCAATAACTCATAGCTGACCGAATCCCAGATCTTTCAATTACAAAATGAACAATTTGCCACATGGTTTAGAACACATGTAAGTCCTATCACAAACTCATAATCTCTTGCAATGAAATTCACTGTACGTAAATATATATTACATAATATTTGTTTATTGATTATTGTTGTATTTAATATACAAGGTTTATCAAATGGAAGTTAGTGCTACTATTTCACTGTCTTTACTAAGCCTGGGCCCTGAAAGAAAAGTCAAGAGCTATAACGGGTATTTTGTCAATGGATATATCTTTCATATTGAAGAATATGGGCATGGAAGAAAGACATACAACAACGGTGTTTGTATTAAGGGATCGACTTCTAGTGAGTTTGAAGTTGACTACTACGGTAGATTGGAAGAGGTCATGGAACTTGTTGTTACTCCATTTTGGACCTCACGTGCTGGAGACGGTGTATACCTCTTTTGAACAGAGTATAGGAGTTTAGCTTATATTCGCCAGAAGATTGACAAAAGCAAATGAAAGAAATATTTTTTTTGAAAACTCTGTTTGAGCTGTTTTCTGTTCTTTTTATCCTTCCCCTTTGCTGCCAAAATCATCAGGTTTTCTTAGACTGATCAGAAGTCTTCATAATGCCAAATTCATTCCTTTTTTATAGGGTCTTTAAGGGTGAATAAATCCCTCAAAAGTGG
>Ga0307513_10008713_pt1 | contig 12921 bp, 10 predicted proteins | sample 15_EM_MG_FD_202174 | JGI IMG/M metagenome (GOLD analysis project Ga0307513, IMG submission 202174) | Populus trichocarpa ectomycorrhiza microbial communities from riparian zone in the Pacific Northwest, United States - 15_EM | ecosystem: Host-associated > Plants > Roots > Unclassified | place...
TGGTCGGCTGCTTCCCGGCACCCCTGGTTTCATCTCCGACGTAGGGTTTCTACAAGCTTGCACAAACAACTTTTTTTGTCTGATAGATGGGGGTTTCTCCCTGACAAAGAGAAATCCCAGGGTTTCCACCGGAAAGGGGGCTTCTGGGTAGATTGATCCAGGGGATAGATTATCGCCCTCTGAATATTGAACTACTGATTGTTCCCACAAAAACTGAACCTCTATGGCTTCAAAAACCACTCTGAGCCTCAAAAGTAGATTGATAAAATCAGTTTCAAGCTCCTTTCGCTATAATATGGAGAACCCCTGGTATAGTCTCTGGATACTAGAGCTCCTGAAAATGGCAGAGTCTTTTGAGAATATCGTCGTCATTCCGCAGTATGCGTTATGGTTCACGCTACCCACCAATGAGCCAGAAGTCGAGGCCATGGAAGTTGATGAAGATGCTGTTAGCGAAGATGAAGGCAGTGCGCAAGAGGAGCGCAGTGATCAGGACGACGGCGGTGATTGGGACGAAGGCGAGCCCTACAGCAGCGATGACGAGTTAGATTGCTTTAGGGATGCGGATGAGAGCGTTGATGCTCTCAAAAACGAAACGCCAAACATCATACTGGACATCGAACAAGATCCTGACACATCAATCGCCGAATCTCTGTTCCGAACTGTTCCGGATGGATCAGCTCCTCAAGCCATTCCCGACTGTATCTCCCTCCTGTTAGGAGGAGACTCAGGGAGGATACGGATGACGAGAAAGAGGGAAAGACGAATGAGATGAGTGGAGTGACCAGGTGGAAGGTACGGTACAAGAGGGCGAGTACCAACTTATATAGGTGGGTCAAGCCCGATTGGGACGTGTATGTACGGAAATGGTAATACGTACGGAAAAGGGAGAAAGCATCTCTAACACCTCCACATTCTAACGAAGAAATTGGTCTTGCCTTCCAACGCTCATCTCAGGTCCAGATACGAGCGTCAGGCGGGTTACAGAATAATTCACGAATGTTGCCCTCTCGTCATCAAGATCAAAGCTTTTCCTGCGCGGAAACTGAAGGAGGTGAATTTGAAGAAAATACTTACCACCCATTTAGGAAACACCGTCCAAGATCTGGGGTTCCAGTGCTACCACCTCTTCAAGAGGTATGAACATGCCCTTCGAACGGTCGCAATCACTGCTACCGGCGGTCACTGGACGCACCTTATTATTACTCGGTCCGATGCACCTCAAGCGGTGGGGGATTGCATGGATACCAGTGCATGGGATGATCTTTTCTTTCCGGCTGCTGTTATTTTGGGTACTCTGGCATCTGACCTCAGAATGCAAGAGATTGCCAATTTTCTGCGTTCGAAGCCTGCGTAACCCAATGATTAACTTTCTTATGATACCTTCGTCGTTGTTCCCTCGAATTTGTCTTCGATATCAACTTTCGCCCTTTATCCTAATTCACTTTGGTGAAATACAAAAAACACGACCCATTTCCTCCTCGCTACCGATGAATTTTTTCATGTAATCTATTCTACCTGTAACTACATGTATTACTAGTATATATATATAATTTTGGGGACACGGCGCTAAGGATTATATAATGAGACATCTCGAGCTCTCCCTCCCGACTATCCATGTGCCAATGGGAAGGATATGGCCAATGCAGGCTGCCGGCAGAAATTTCAACGTGGCTGCAAGTTACAGTGAGATCTTGTTGTCAATTATATCAACAAAGTGTTATTTACTAATGACTGGTACAGTCATCCACCAGCTAATGATACACTGAAATGTTAAAAATTGGTTTTAATTTCGAGAACACTCTTTTTGGGTACAAAAATTATATAGTAAATCTCTAAAATATAGCTACTTTATGCCTTTCAAATTTCAGAGAATTTGGATGAGTTGCCATTGAGAAATTGCCAAAACATGGGTGTATCATTGGGTGGTGGGACACTTTTCGGCTAAATCCGCAAAAAACCCACTTTTGATTGAGATACACCGTGCTTGAAATTTATTCAATTCTTCCCAAATTTTAACTGTGGGTAGAGAACATATCCAGGTATTGAGGAAAAATTGTTTCATAAAAAAATATGCATTTTAAAGTAAGTAATTAATGTTACAAAAGTGTATCATTCGCTGGTGGTGTATCATTAGCCGGTGGATGACTGTACCAGGAGTAACCCAAAGATTTGCAGACGACTGCCTGCGCATGCACTTTTTCAGGTGTTTAACTTTAAGCTTCTTTATGGCGACGAGCGAACACTGGCCTTGATTCACCATCCAGCGAGAACCTTAAATGGCTTTTGCATTTAATGAGAATTTCCCAACGAGCGGTGGTACTCGAAAACAGCAGGGGTGCCACCAACGTGTGCAAAAATGCGGGAAGTGGTGGCTATTAGTATGAGATCTACATAAGGCTGGGCACGAGTCCGGGTCTTCAATATCGTGATCCGTAGGGCACATCACATATATCGAACACTGTCTACGAGAGACTAGGTTTTCAACGGGTACTCGCAATTATACTCGTGGGAATACTTGTGGGTAACATGACCCGCGGGTCCGGTTCACCCGCCAAGACGGATCGCTGAGGATCTGAGTCACTGGGTGTGGATTTTGGAGCAGTGGGTACTCGCCACGGGTACCTGCTATTTTCCCAGTAATACGTCTAATGTACACCGCATATTTTTTAATGTTCAATAAAATATCTCTTACTTATACGTCGACGTCGATGTCAGAATGTGGAAGCGGAGTTTGAACCGATCATGATTCCCACTCAAGGGGGTGTCCACATGTTGATTTCCTGACATAGGGTTGGTTAGTTAGTCCCCTCAGGAACCCCACTAATTTTTTTTCTGACCCATGTGAAAATATTGATAAGATCATGATAAGATAACTAAAGTTGGCCCAGTGCACATTGATCAGGTTGGTGGGCCATGAAGAAGCACACTTGTGAATGATGCAAACCACTTGTGACACAATGAAGCTGGCCCATTTGGCAGCAGCAGCCATAAGTATAAGCAGATGCAATGCAATTTCTTTTCATATTTTTCTATAAGCAATGCCCTGAAAGATGATAACTAGTAAACACCCTGGATCAGAGGTCAATCAGAGGTATCGTCACCTAAAAAAACAGGAATAGCAAGTCTTGATAGTTCTAATGTATCAAAATAAATAATTTACAAGCTATTAACACCCTTATTCATCCAGACAGCTGTGTCCTCTGTCCACAGTGTGGCACACTTGTTCAAGTTGGAAAAGTTGGTATTGCCAATTAAGGACCTTTTGTGACATGTCAGCAATGCAGCCAAGGAGGGAATGATTAAGCCAAAAAAACATAGAGATAAAGCAGATTTTGATTAGATTGTGTCAATAAAGATTATATAATATTACTATATATAGTATAATATTCCCACCCCCAGTTAGTTAGTCTAACCCTTGAGCCACTAAAAAAAATTCCGACCCCATGTCATGAATTATTTCTGACACCCCCTTGGATGCTCAACTGATTCTCACTGAAATCCTGGACTTCACGTGATCGTTTCTGCATGGACAATGGCGGTTCCTTTAGGCCTATTCCTTCCCTTCTTATCTCCCTAGCAGCAGTTGAATGGAGAAACTTGACTTTCCTTAGGTATGTAGATGTTCGAAGCACCTTATCCCAATTACTCAGTCACATCCGCAATGTATTTCACCGTCTTTTAAATTGTCTCTGTCCGGTAAATTATGACATAGAACGCGAACTGTGCACTAAGATCACGTCAGCTTCTCTTTCCCTTGGCCTTGGTTTGAGTTCCCCCCTCTGGTTGGAGTGGTGTTATGCTGAGTGGGCCTATAACCTTAGCTAATTTCTGTGTAAAATCCTTGACCTTCTGCTTGACGCCCTGAGTTAAAGAATGGTTGGGGTTTCCCTTGGCCAATATTTTCCATTTTTCCGCCTCACCCTTGAGTGTATCCACCTCTTCCAGAAGTACAGCTCTTGACTGCCCCTGGGTTCCAGAAAAAGAGCTGTTCAGCCATTTGATTCCCCACTCCATCATAGCATAGGATTCGTCGAAATTATTAAGGCTCCAAACTTGTACACCAGCGTGGCAACTGTTGCTGAAGGATATACAAGCGTGAAGGGTATTTGGCTTGAGAACAAAGAATATCTCAGAATTGTCGACATAGTGGAGTTGTAGCCCTTCTAGGTGGCGTATGGAGTCCAGCACTCGGTTGCCATTTGCCCTTTGTTTGTGCTGGGATGAGAACCGTTCCAGATTGCGAGGGGTTGGAGGCCAGAGCAGCCACAATTTCTTTCCATCGATATGTATGAGATATTGCATTGACCCGTAGAAATCCATGTGGGTGTGAGATATGGCACCTGCTGGCGTCCAGGTAGAGGCCCACCCACCTTCATCAACCAGGCTCTCCTGCTGATGACTGAAAGGGAAAGCTTTGAGACTGCAGGACCCAATCCCAGTGGGCGATTCCGCTATATTCAGAGCACCATACAGGCGATGACTATCATTCCAGTCCCTACCTTCAGCAGCACAGAGCATACTGAGAATGAAATTGGGATATTCTGAATCGGGATCACCATATTGGTTGACGAAATCGAAAACGTTGTGGTTTCCCGTTTGCATGAAGTCTTGTATGACGTGGTGGTCATTTGGTGAGGTACTGAGGTCAGACGGCCTTTCAAGAAGAATGAGAGTCGAATTGTCGGAAGGAGATTTTGGAAGCGCAAGAGGGTGGCAAATTAGTGCTTGAATAATTTCATATCCTATCGATTTGATAGGTGCGATGCTGCAGATTGGAGGAGAAGCCCATAGATCTCACAGTTCCAGAATCCACAAATTCTCAGGATTCATGGGAGATACTAAGATAGCGTTCAGCACATAATGAAATTTATTACTTGGAATGAAAATATACCAAGATTCAAATTGTTCATTGGATAGGAAATTTCTGAGCCATTCCTTGAAGCACGATAAGGGATTCCAGCATACATCGTGGATAGTTCTACTGCATTCGAATTTGAAACGCCTACTACAAGAAAACAAAAAATTAGATTATTTTTATCTTGCGGAAAATTAGGGGTACCATTCAACTCATCAAGCTTTCGTTTTTTTGTATTCCATATAGTATGAGCCTTCCATTCCAATCCGTCCAACCTACGCTTTCCTTTGAAAACAGGATGTTGCTGAAGCGGACGGCCTATGTGATCAACTTCTTTGGAAGCGACTTTCCATTTATCATCATCGCGATACCACACCAGTTCTCCATTCACAGCAACGTCTCCCACAAGTCCAAAAAGTATCGATGGGGGTTCGCTTGCATTGTATGTATTGTATTGGAACTTCTGACCATCCTGGGTAAAAGTCTTCCTTTCTCTGTGATGAGGTGCATCTAGAGAAATAGTTGGCTTGAGAGAAAGTTCAATAAAAAAATAGAGCCCGCACGGCCAGGATCCATTGAATTGCAGGTCATAAGAACGTGAAGGCTAGCCGCAAGGAAAATTTAGGAAAATTCCCACAGGCATAGAGAAATCTGCAAGTCACCTGCGATCACTTGCGAGTCACCTGATCCCAAGTAATCTCAAATTCTCGCAAGTAGCTTGCAAGTGGGCTCGATATTAAAAGTGAAGTTTATGCCTGAAAACATCGATATCTCTGAGCTGTATCGCTGATGAGGAACGGTTTTGCCTACACAAAGTCATGAACGTGTTGATTATCCGATCTTGAGTGCAGGAACGTTATGTCCTAACACCAAGAATGGGCCCGTCTATGGATGAGGTTTTGGACGACGTCGATGTAACTGGTGGCAGAGACTCGCGGCAAGTCGCGTCCGCAGAGTAGAATGCCAACGCATCTGGGGTAAGAAGCGTAGTGTATCCGCTACATGGAGAACCTCTTGGCAGGTGTAAAGCCAGCGGCCTTAAGGAATCGCCAGCACCACTCCAGCCTGGCCCAATTTACCTTGTCCATGGCTACACTCATCCGCAGCAATTCTGAAGCGAATATATAACTAGGAAAATGTCCACGACTCCGTTGTTGACAGAACCGTTGCTTGCCGGCACTGAGAAAAATCACAACCATTTTATTGCTCATTCAAATTCTGCAATATATATACAATATAAAATCCCAAGGTAGCTATTTAAGTAGTTCCGGTGCAAGATTTCTTGGTTTGGGATCCATTCAAGTTAGAATCTAAATACCACTCGCTGACGGTACATTACACAAGGTCCACAGAAGTCACTTCAGGAATAGAAATGGGTCAACCTCCAAATGAAACACCACCACTAACTGGCAGGCTGATATATGTAATTAAAATACAGCTGTTGATACAATAATCAATCTAAGTAGAGACCATTTCTGATATATCACATTAGATATCCTACTGCACAGCTTGTTCTCAAAATGGCATGTACGCGCCCTGCCACATTTGGGCTGCTCGAGGGGCGGGAATGTTGGTTGGGTTGGGGGCGCCAGTAAACAACCATCAACAATGCAGGAAACAGCAATCACAGGGTACGCACTCACTGTTGGGCGGGCTAGGGGTGGTTTGGGGCAGGGAAAAATATATATTTGGGTAGATAGCATATAATTAGAATTATTACACCCATTTGCGCACCTCGTCGGGGGCGGGACGGGATGGATTGCATCGGGGTGGGTTGGATGAATTAATAGATCACGTCATCAATTAGGTGCCTGCTCGTGCTGGAATGGCTGCTGGGCTCGCTGGGCTCAAATTTTCATCGCAGAAAAGGATATTTCAGTAGATACAATGTAGTTACATACAATTTAATGTTTTATGTAGGGCGAGACCGGGTGAATCGCATGTGGATGGCTTTGGATGACGGACCTGAATTTTGTTATCTTATCTTAGATAACTACTTTTAAATTCACATTTCCTGGGGGGATCACACATGTTACACAGATTATAATATATTCTCAAGGAGGGACTAGCCCTCCTTGGGTATGCATCTACTGTATGAAGACATAAGCGGGGCCTCTGCCCCGTTTGTTGTTAGGCTCTATTCCCTGCTGTTGGGCCCCGCCTTCCGCGATTGGGTTCCACCCTTCGTCATTGGGTTTCATCCTTCGTCGTTGGGCTCTAGCCTCCACCGTTGGGCTTCACCTTTCGTCGTTGGGTTTTACCCTTCGTCCTTGTGTTTTATGCCCTTCGTCCTTGGATTTTACCCTTCGTCCTTGTGTTTTACGCCCTTCGCCGTTGGGTTTTTTCATCGTTGTGTTTTACGCCCTTCGCCGTTGGGTTCAACCCAGCAGGTGCGATCACCTTCGTGTGGTTCGACACGAAGGCGACAGGTGCGAAAGGCGCCGGTGGGTTTGAACACCCTCGTGTTGGTTGGTGCGAAGGCGGCGGTTCGACTTGTTGGCCTGGGTGTCATCGTCGTCGTGTCATAGGAGAGGGCCTCGTTTGTCGTCACTGGGCCCTACTCATTGTCCTTGGGTCGTCGTTCGCCGTTTGGTCTTCATTCGCCATTGGTCCAACTCGTAGTCACTGCACCACACCCGCATGGTCATTGGGTTTTCGTTTCATTCGCTGGTCGTTGCTGGTTTTCGGGCTGGGTGGCGGAGTCTTTGTCATGGTTCATTACGCTGGTGGTCTGTAGGATGGCATGAGCGGGGAATGGCAACGAACCACAACAAATGTTGTGGCTCGTGTTTTTATGATGCACCTCATGGGCCTCCCACTCCTAGGTTCCCACTTCCATGTTCTCCATCCCCTTCTCTTCCGTTGGGAAAGTACGAGCCCGCCCGATTGAGCCCACATCCCTCAGAATAGGGGAGGGGCTCGTAGCCGAGATGTTGAAAGCAGTTGGGCGCGAACTGCGGTGAATGGGCCCACATCCCTCATGAGAGGGGAGGGGCACCGTGGCAGGTTGTTTCGTGTGGTTGAGGGCGAGGTTGGGGTGGCGAGGGTGATGGTGGTGGTGAAGGAATGGAGCGAACCAAAACCAAACGTGATGGGACTGATGTGATATTTAAACTCCACTCCCCCTGCAAGATAACGTTCGATACAGCTTCTTATTAGTCCGATAATAAAATGAAAATTTGAACTATTTAAAAAACACTTTAAAAAGATGAGATCCAAAATTTCAGGCTAAAATACGCGAGACAGAGAGAGAGAGAGAGAGAGAAAGTTAGAGAGAAAGTTTGTTAGCATCAAAAAGATGTGATGAAAGGTGATCGCGGTGGCTGGTAGGCGTCCGCGAGGGTAGTTTCGGCACACAGAGGAACACAAATGACAGTAAAACGTAGGTGTATTCGGTGAAGAGGGGATCTATGACCGGGACAGTCTACAGTCGAACCCCTCTTAAGGCATACCCCTCAGTGGACGGCCCAGGGTATGCCTTATGAGGGGTTATGCCTTTTGAGAGATACGCTAAAAATAGACTCGAAAAATAGTCAAAGAATCAGAAAAAATATATAACCGCAGATTCGTGCTAAATTATGCTACAGCCTACAAATATGGATGTAAACTAGCTTTAACGATTATAAGTACCTATGACAATATCCATAATTACTCGAAAAAATCAGTATTGTTCATAGAGCTGCCTAGTGAACGAACCCAAAGGAGCCTCAATTTTCCAGGAAAAGGGGACATTTAGGTCATTGGTATATTTCCGATGGTTGATACTGTCTCGAGGACCTCACAACGAGTTGGATAAGGTTCAACAGGACCATCGTCGTCGACATCACCTCCTCCGTTGATTTCAATGTTCTCACGTGTGCTGATGGAATCAATAACGGGTTTTGGAGTCCTAGGGATAATGTTTTCAAGGTGAAGACCCTTGAACATTCACTTTTTGAGTTATTTGCCACCTCTGGTGGTGCATCACTGTGATGGGCCCAACGCCAAACTAATTACATGACTGGGACTATTTGGGGACTATGTCTAATATAGTAGGTATACCTATGCCTTTTGCCCGCCGAGGGGGTATGCCTTATCCCTTATTGCGGACCTATGCCTTATGCTATGCAATTCCCCGCCCACCTAATTGGTGGACAGGTGGAGCTATGCCTTACAGAGGTATGCCTTAAAAGTTAAGAGGGGTTTGACTGTATATACAAAGATGCGTAGATACTAGGTTCATTCCAAGCCCCTTCTGCTTGGTGCTACAAACAAAGCCGAATACGGATGTTTGTTGAGTAAATAGAGCCGTTAAAGGCAATTTTTGATGTTTGGCTCTCACCTTCGCAGAAGGGGATTGATCCCAAGTGCTGAAAACCCATAGGACGTTTGGGATTTTCTGGTGACACCATTTCCCGCTCGTTCACCATGAAAATTTACCACCCTCTTTATTCGATCTGAATCTACCCTACTGCTCTTTTTAATTATTTTTATCTCAACCTCCAACGACCTTTTTTTGTCCATCTTGTCTGGCTACATCCACCTTGACCACCACTCTTTTTCTGGCTCAGATCTCACCATCTACCTCCACAGGGTGAACCATTTCATTCAACAACATCCAAATAACATCCTGACGACAAACATACAAAGAAAATCGCTATATAATTTTTGTAGAAGCCATGTACAATTGTGGTTGGAAAGATGAAGTCGAACGTCCCCTCTGTTTTTGGCACTTTGTCTTCAGCCCCTTCTGTGAAGGTGTCCAGTAACCGGACCGGAGCAAGGGCTTGCTCCGAACCTACGTAGATACCGGATAAAATAAGATAACAACTAGGTCCGAAAGATAACGTGAAGACTCGGAGAGTCGGAACGAGAATTGGAAATGATAAGGAAAAGATAACCCAAAAGGAATGTAATTGTTACAACGTTGATACTTTAATTACTTAATCAATTGATCAATGCCTGCGCGCATCAACTCCTTCATGGAAGTTAACCTCACGCCTACACACCCACAGCTCATGCAGGTCACCCAGGCCACGGCTCAGGCCCACGGCTCAGGCTTAGGAAATTCTAAGCCTGAGCCGTGGGCTGTCTAAAGCCATGGACATGGCTCGGGCTTGGCTTGGCTTTCCAGGGCCAGCTTGGGCCGGCTCAGGGCTTTGAGCCTGAGCCTGCACATCACTACTTGGCCGGTCCATGCCCTAAGTACCGCCGGTTGCTGTAACGAACTGTAAATATATCATTTGGGAATGATAAGGCAGTGGAAAAGAGTTATATTTTACAAGATCCCCCAAATTGTGATCCTGCAAGAAAGATATAGATAAGAAGGGACGATGAGTTCCAAATAAACTCATGGTCCCCAGACGAAAAGTGCTATGACCCAAATCGTTGGCCCCTGTCCCTCCCAAGACAACCACAAGCTTCCAAAAAAAACCATAAACGAGTATGTAAAACGTTCTAGGAAACAAATAACAGTCTAGAAAAGCGGGATGGTGAGATATGAAACACCGAGTGATAGAAAAACAAAAAGGAAGGGATTTAGGCCCCACTTGATTGGTTAGCCAGGTTGCTGATCAGCTTTAGCAGGGGCGGGTCGATAGTCGCCAAATCTTGGGGGGAGGGATCACGCCCGAGGAGAACTCGCAGGATGTTGTGAGGAGTGAAGTTGTCAGAGAGGTGGGCATCACTTAAACAAGTCTGCAGACCACAGAACAACGCGCGGAAGGCCTCAGCGCGATGATCAGCCCCCTCTGCAGCTCGGGCAGCAATATTTGCCAGTTCTCGCGCGGAGCGTGACGACGACTCGAGGAGGTCGAGATGTTGGCGCAAATCTAGAGAAATAAAATGAATAAAAGAAGAAAAGTAAAGCACATGATAAGGAAATGAACCTCTCAGGATAGGAGGGACGTTGGAGCCCCGCCAAAAAAGAATGTTCCCTGCAACATGAGCGGCCTCGGGGGATGTTAAGAATGTGCAATGAGACCGGCCACTATCTTGGCAAGGAACACAACTAGTTCCCCACGTGACAAAATTGCAGGGAAGGTCAATTGCATCAGACCGCAAAATGGCGCAAGAAGAACAAATGGCCTGAGGCTAGGAAGACAAAAAATGAGCACGAAAATACAATCTAACCCTAAAACAAGGAATAACTTACTGGGGGAAGCGCCCAGGGTTCCCAGGGAGGCCGAGAAGTAGCCGTCGAAAGTGCCATTGGAGGATATGAGACCGCAGGCGCTTCACCTTTGTCCGTGTGGATCCAAGGATCAGGTAATGAAGATGTCGACGATGGAGGTGATGAAAAAGGAATGGGAGGAAGGGTGCAGGGACCAATCCCAACCGGGGACACCAAGTCGTCCTGAGAACGCGAAAGCCAACGAAAGCGGTTCAGAAAAACGAAAGAAAAGAAAGAGAAAAGGAGACACACAAATTTAGACCAAGGAGTCCCTGCCCAGGAAGCGAGTATCCAATCGTTCCACTCCACCACCAGCGAACGTCCCCTACAAGTGATCGAAGCGAGCTGCCGAGGATATTCGAGGCGACTAAGGTCTTCCGGGAACGCCTTGACGTGAAAGTTCTAGAGAAAGATCACAGGACATAAGCGTCGTGAAGAATAAGAACGGAGAGAAATAACATACCACGTGAGGGACCAACGTCGCGAAAACGAAGGCCATCTGCTCATCCGTTGCCTTGTCGGGCCAGGCGTCGTGCAAAGAACTTATGTAGTCTACGTCGCGGTTGATACTGTCGAGGGAGGCTTGACGAACGGACATGGTGGTGAAAAGAAAGAAGGAACGAATAAGCTTTGATAAGTGAAGAAACTGTTTAAATAGTGGCCGTGACTTACCAAACCAAGTAATCAAGGACGGCGACCCTTGCAATAAGGATGTCTGCCACTGGAAATACTGAGAAATTATATATGGAAAGAAAGCGAGCAAGCTAAATATCACCAAGGGCCGGCGGCTAAAGAAAGTGGAGGCGCTTGAAGATCTAAAAATAGCCGTGGTGATCCAGCCTTAGATGTCAATATCATGTATCAGTAGATGGCAGTTGCCTAACTCACTTCATACATGCATAGTGGTACTTGCCCACCACCCAAAAAAAGGTGAAAAACAGGGTCCTGCCGTGGAGCCGGGGGTGGTTAGGATCAGTAATAGGGTCTTTTGGATAAGTGGGTAGGGTGGTAGACTTGCCGAGGGTGCCGGATGAGAGGGCGGGGATGTGTAATAGGGTGGAGCTGTTGAGCAGGGGGTTGGGGGCACTAGTAAACAGATATAAACATTGCCAGATGTGGGCGGGTGGTTGTGCTCGCTGTTGGGGCGGGAAATTGTATATTTTGGGGGTAGCAGGGTTCATTACACCCATCTGGGATGTTTTGGCGCCTGAGGGGGAGCGGGAGGAGGTTGGAGAGCATATATACGGTCCCAAACTAATCAATTTTTTCCCAATTAGGCAATCGGTGCCAGTTGGCCTTGCTCGGGCTTGTTTTTGCTACTGCGCTCGTCGGGCTTGGTTGTTCATAGCGAAAAAAAGTATATAACTAGGTACACTGTATTTACACTCAATATACTATTTTATACATCTTGAGGGAGGCAGGAATGGGTGGATGCCGGTGGATAGGTTTGGATGACGTGTGCTATAAATAGTACACCTCATCAATCATGGCGCTTGGGGTTCGCGCTGAATATTGGCTGTTGGACTGCGGTTTTTTGCAGCAGAAAAATTGTATACTGCTATTTTAAATATGTTTATAGCTATTCTATCTACTTTCCTATGTCAAGGGAGGGTAGATGACCCAGTTATCTTGTCACTTCCTCTTCTTGTAGAAGAATGTTGTTCGAAACGAGGGGACGCGCTATTTCAATATAATATTCGCAAGAGAGGCACACATATGGTGCACATCTCCCTAAGTACATAGTGCAAAAGTTAAATTAAGGACCGCCAGCAGCGGGGGAGCTCCCTGCGCCATCCTAGTTCGGGTGCATATAATTATAAATTAAATATCTCTAAGGTATCTACTTCTGTCATATATCGTGATCCATAGGGCACATCACATATATCGAAGACTGTCTATGAGAGACTAGGTA
>Ga0307513_10008714_pt1 | contig 12920 bp, 10 predicted proteins | sample 15_EM_MG_FD_202174 | JGI IMG/M metagenome (GOLD analysis project Ga0307513, IMG submission 202174) | Populus trichocarpa ectomycorrhiza microbial communities from riparian zone in the Pacific Northwest, United States - 15_EM | ecosystem: Host-associated > Plants > Roots > Unclassified | place...
TAAATATAAACTTCCAGCAAAGCAAACTAAACATAGCAATACGATAGCATAGCCTATCTGACTCAGAGACAGTGGCGGAGCTGAAATCAAATCAAATAAACCAAATATAAATCAACTAAACATAGGAAATCCTGCACTGCCCGCTCCTGTGTACCGTTACTGGAACATGTACACATGTTACAGGTTGCGTCAGGTGCGTTGTGTGGTAGGGTAGTTGCGTCCTGATTGGCGATTAGCGTTCCAGCGTCAGGTGCGTCAGACGCACAGAACGCTCAGAACGCAAGGTATTATTTTTGCTGATGAAGTCAAACTTCTCTCTTCCTGTCATTAACGGAATCCGCTTGCGAGGAGCACGAGGGAAAGGCGTCTTTGTATTTCTCTTCCCAGTTGTAGCTTCCTCTGCCTCCTCGTCCGCGCCATACGTAGTCCTTTGACGTCTGCTCGCAGGCCCGGTGTCTCCATCAAACTCTGGTGGTAGATCACTGAATCGGCGTACTCGCTCTCCTGCCATGACTGGTACGGCATCCTCTTTATCATTCTCCTCCTCAGATCCGTCAGATGCATAGCCATCATCAATATTAGCCTCCCTAACCTCGTGAACAAACATTCTCAAATCGGCTGAGTCATCTACGGCTGTGGCTGTCACCTCACGCACTTTCATTCACTGAAGTGCCGATGACTTAGAGACAATCTCGATAACGCTGACTGGCTTGTCTTGAGTCTGCGCCGCTAGTCCTGCTCTTTGACTCGGTGTATCAGGGTGCTCTGGTCCTAAGTTGTCTCTTCTGGGCATTACCGGTGGCTGATACAGATGTGGACATTGATAACGGAAATGTCCTTCCTCTTGACAGTGAAAGCATATGCGTGGACGAGGCGGATAATACGGAACTGCAAATGGGGCAACGGCAGGTTGCGCTCTCTGTGTATTCTCGTAGGAACGGAGTTGCGGGTATCTGCGCCTGGTTTGACCTGATGCTTGAGCGAAACGCGAAGTATCTGTCGGACGTTGTGAGAAATCCTCGAAGTAAGAGCGAGTAGGGAAACCCATTCATTCCATTTCCTGAGGGCCATTGTGGTAGGCAGACTGATAACCCCCTCCATGGTCCTGCTGATATGCGCCAGGCGGCAAAGGCTCATTACGACGATTCGGATAGTACTCGGAACGACGAGTAGTAGGGTGGCTAATGTTTGGCTGCCTGTAAGGGTACCTTCCGTAACCTCCTCCAACCTCAAAGGTATCAAGTGGAATGACATCTTCTCCGGACCTTCCCGCCCCTTCCTTTTTGCCAGTAGCAGTTGCCTTCTGGATCTGCATCAAGTCGTGCATCATCTCCCGTAGTTCTGCCAGTTCCCCTTTGCTCGCGGCTTCCTCCCCACTGCTCTTCCGCGTCTTCCTCTCCTTACTGGTCGCCCTCTTGCCCTTCCTCTTGCTTGCTCCTCTACCCTTTGCTCCCTTGCCCTTCCTTCTGGCCTTCCGGCTGTGACCATAATAGTCGTCGTCGTCATTATCATCATCCTCGTCACTGCTAGGAACTTCATCAGAGTCGTAGTCGTTATCGTCATCTTCCTCTTCCTCGTCATCGTTATAGCGCCTGCTCCCCTGCTTGCGGTACCCTCTAACCTTCAATTGGGTAGCCAAGCGCATAACGCCCTTGACAACCTCCATAGGTGACTCGGTTGAGTCGCGCCGACAAAAAGTAGAAACTGCCAGCTTACGTAGGCGTGCGCTCGAGAGTCCGTCAAGGTAGTTGCTAATGAACATACAATTGAACCGATCCAAACCACGGGGTGTGCGCTGGAGGAACCTGATCACCCGGCGCGAGTACTGAAAAACCTCACGATCGCCTTGCCGGAGAGAATTCATTGTTGACAACATCTCCTCCTCTGCGTGTGTCTCCTCCTCGATATCGTGAAACTCATTGACCAACGCTGTCCTCAGTAGCTTCTCCTTTCCACGGGTCGCCTTGTCCAACGTCATGACAAACCTATAGGCGGCGGAACGAAATGGCAATCCGAGGTGAATCTGGGCAGCGCGCGCTTGCTTTGACTGAGTAGGGGTTCCCAGCAGGTCATCGCCTTGAGTAGCAAACCATTGGTCCATTCGATCCAAGAACTCCTTTATTTTCACCCCTCCCTCCCCGGTGAACTTTATTCCACTAGCACGTGCTTGATTCATTGTTTTTCTTCACAGGAAGCCTTGTCCGGCTATCAATCGACAGGCGATAGTTGGTTTATCAGAGTTATCGTCGCTGATCTCAAGGTATCGCAAATCTTGGGCCTCAACTGAATACCAATACCCGCTCTTTTTGAAGAAAATGGTATTCTCGCTGTCGTCCTCTTCCCTTAACCAACTCAAGAGCGTCGGGGTACCAACAGACTCGGAGGCTGGCTCGCCTTCTACCTCTTCCTCAATCTTGATCTTTTCTTGGGCGCATAACCGACAGCTTTCACACTTCAACAACCAATTGCAGGAGCGGGAGCCAGTCGCGAGGTTGAACACCAATCCATTTCAGAGCACCAGTTGTCGGGCTCTCTCACTTCTGCCCTTGTGTGGATGGTGTGTCGCGCAAGCTGTATTCCACTCCTGTCGCCTGCGGCGTGACCTTCTTCTAAACCGTAAGATAGTTGGGTCGAGGATTGACTCGATGCTGACCCACTTAATTCACCGGACACAGGATAGTAGGAGAGAAGTGCTTGACCCAATCAAAGTAGAAAAAGGAAACGTTGACAATAGTGTGCTTGACTTGTGTGTTGTGCCCGCTTGTCTAGTTACAGAAGGTTGAAGAGGCTATATACAGAAAATTCTGCACGCCAAGCTATCTACTAAGTGGGTGAGTCACAACGAGACTCAACACCAAGTGTGACCGTCTAACTACCCCATGATATGACCCTACCCCACACTGGTACCCGTCTTGGCAACTGCCAGAATGCCTGCATGCGATAAGTTAAGCTATGGTAGGTTCCGAGCCCCGCTCATCGTAGCCCCCCCATCCCGCGACACTTCGGTAAAACCTCTTTCGAACCCTTTTCAAGACTCTGATTGATTCCGGAGACAGCAAACGACAACAATTTCCACAGTACATCACACCGAACAGCACCTACCGGAGTTTACATTAAGCGAGAAAGTAAGCTGGTCCGGGGGGATGGGTTTGGACCCCTACAGCATCAACAACCTCGCAATAGCACTTCCGACTACAACTCCAGCAGCTACAACAGCACTACCTCCATACCCCTTCTCCTGAAAGGAGTTCGCAAGGCGCCGTGATTGAAGCCGCTCCCGAACCTCAACCCGCAGCACCTACAATGCAGCAACGCTGCATTCACCTCCGCGTCTCTCATTCGATACACACCAAGATTCTTTAGTCTTTATTTCCCTCCCCTGTTGCCTGCTACCTCGCTGATAACCTATTCTATTACCCCTACAGGGTACCACTCGTCATTCCTAAGTAGATACATTCCTCTCCGTCGCACGGGGAAAGACTCCACTACCGGGGCCCACCATCGCAATTCCCCAGCTCGATTCCTGGGCGGCGGACCAGGAATTCACCGCTCCGGCCAGTTCCTTGCTCTTGACCCTCGGCGTACCAAACACTAGCCCCTCTCCTATCCCGCCGGTCCTATTCCTAGCCTTTGCCAAAACTGGCTGGAACCGACTTGGCCCGTACAAGACGGGAGGGAGAACCGCCACCCCCACGTGGTTCTGACCCACCCACCGGACACCACCCTGTGAGAGGCTAAGTATCCGGCGGCGTGAACAGGGGAACTGCAGGCGCCTAGATAGCAGATGGCCTCCTGTACCCGGGGAAGGGCAAGGGAAACCTCGTGGGAAAGTATATGATGGAATGCTTTGTCCTCATTCCCCGGCTCGCACGCACACACGGCAAGACTCTTGCACTACCGCTGGCGGGAAAGATTCTTTGGGAAGAGATTAAGTATCCGGCTGACTTTGCCAATCGGAGGAAGCAATGAAAGGGCGGATGCCCCAGAACATGTGGAAGGGATCTCACTTGGAGTAGTCTGGATGGACGAGCCACAGAGCTTAGGCTTTTTGGGCCTGGTGGATTTGATCGGGCTAGAGATGATTCTGGGAGGGGTGCAGTGGTTCGAGTATTACTGGAGTAGTTATCTCACTCAAAGGGGATTGGATCACTAGATCAGGAGAGGTTTTATTGGCTGCGATTCTAATGCCCGCGCTAGGCGATTCTCAAAGCATCCGGAATGGGAAATAGACAAACGATCCACTCATGTTAAGTTAGTGCTCTCGCAGTCCTAGCTTTTTTGAGTACCATTTTCAAGGCTCCTAAACTATCTGCCACACCCCCGCAACTATCGAATCAAAGAATATTCTCCCAACACCCAACCTCCGGTTCCTCACGTCTTGCAATTCCGGCATTTCTTGAGGTTTTCCAATACCTCACGATCTCTAGTGTGCCAGTTGTCCAAGTTGCGGTGGTTCGGGCACCGCATATTGTTTAACATTTGATTATATTATACCAACATGTCTTTCCTTTGTTATCGTCGGACTGTATGGAGGAATCATAGCTTGTGGAGGAATAAAGAGATAAGTGTGGTGCTCCATGGACGGATTAGAACATGTTATTTATGCTTTACCTATACACATGTCATTGCCCTGAGCTTAGTTTCAGACAGAGTGCGAATGAATGAATGAATGAGAGGCACGAAGTGGGAGTTGTAGAAGCCAGATTTCATATCCTCCTACAACCTGCCCAAGTTCCATGTGAATTCTATTACTCTGTCGTCTGCGGGCGCGTGGTCCGTATTTTCCAACATTGGCGTGGGGGCGTTGCCGATGAATTGATCGCGAACGGGAGATACTTTCAGTGTCCGGGTGTATGAAGTGATTTGCCGCTACCGGTGCTATACCACATTTTTTGCTCCATTGGGTTTTTCGCTTGAGCTAAGCGCGATCGGGGGCGTATTTTTTAAATTCACTTCATCCTTCTACTTCCGCCTTTTCCTCTGTCAAGTTATACTTGTGTGTATGACACTGAGTTTTCTTGTAAATAAGAAAAATATGAGATACTAATTCACAAATACGAGTGGTTCCCACAACTATAGTACCTTAGTGTAATAGATGTTCTACCATATAAAGTGTCGTACCGTGCGTAAGTTGGTTCGTATAATGAAACCTTGAGCAAGTCCGGATGACATAAGTGTTAGTAGGAAAGGCGAGTATCATAATAGGCCGTGGTTGAACTTAGGCGCGCATCTTGTTCCTCTACTACTGGGGCCGTGGAGTTCAAGCGGTAGTTTAGGCTACTCTCCATATTGGGGTAGCACCACTACGGCAACTCCCAAGGTCAACTGGGAGCTCGGTTGCCTATGTGAAGAGCTTGCGGAAGGTTTGAGGTGGGTGGAAGGATTGCGACGCACATTCCACTTAGGGTTTGGGGTTTAACTAGAGGGGCCACAACAAAACCTGGCTTGCTTAAGACGAACTTGACCCAACTCAACTAGAGCCTCATTTCACGCTCGTTTACCCACCGTCCTTGTAAACAACGAAGCCTTACATCCGTCCCAGCACCGATCCTTATCAAACGAAGGAACAATACAACCGTAAAATCTCATGAAAGTGGGAATGGCGCTCGTGATGATTTTCTTGAAGGTCAATCGCCACTCACCATAGATTTAAACTGTGGTGACTAGGCGTTCTTCATGCCTTCCTGTTGGTTCAGCTACCTGACTTGAGTAGTTTCACCTCGGCTAGCTTTAGTGCCATTCCTGCTTTCATAAGAATACGGTAGTGCAAACCGGCTCCTACCGCAAGACCCACGGTCTGATAGAATAATTGAACCTTATGCCAAGGCTTCAATGATTCCCGCTCATTTGGATTGGGGGGCAAAACCACCGAGAAAACAGGCTGCTTGTGCCCCAAGCCTGGGGCAAAAAAAGAAAAGGACAGAGCGCCGGGCCTCCTACCGGTAGTGCGATTTCAATTAATAGTTCTTAGGGTGTTCCATCCAACGTCTTACCCTTGCTGCCCTAAATCTGGACCCTAAATCCTTGCCCGACCAACCGAGCGCGGGAACAACCACACCAGCACCCGTGCTGCTACGAGCTGGGGGTACCCACCAGTTCCTTACGCCTCCATGCCGATCGGTTAAGCGATGACCTGATTGGTGCAGGCATGCCTGGCTTCTCAGGGCCTCTCCCTTTTTGCCGCGCTTCCAGAAAAACTCTTTCAACCCTTTCCGGAGATAGCGAACGACAGGACCTCCAGGCGATTACATTAAACGACAAAGTAAGCTAGTCCGGGAAAATGGCCAGAACCCCCACAGTATCAAAACCCCGGCAATGGTATTAACATTTCCGGCAGCTACAAGTGTACTACCTCCACACTCCTTCCAACGCGAGGAGTTCTCAGCCCGCCGCGGTTCAAGCCGCTCGCAAACCTCTACCCACAGCACCTACCGTAGAATCTGGTCTTATACAGACCGTTGCCAATGTGGTGACTCGCATGACTATACCATCTTGGGCAGCACAACCCGGCTCTCTAGCCAATTAGCAAGAGAAATCAGTTTTGATTGCACTTTCGCTTTGATGTTTTTTCGCTATTTCTTCCACATATAGTATAGTCCAACACTAATTTTACCTACTTCCAACTTGGCAACGGTCTGTATAAGACCAGATTCTACGGTACAATGGTTGCAGCAACGCAGCATTCACCTCATCATTCAATCCACACCGAGACTCTTTGGCACTCATTTTCCGACCCTGCTACCCTACTACCTGGTTGTTAACCTATTCGATTACCCCTACAGGGCACCGCTGACTATTGATAAGTAGATGTAATCCCTCTCCGTCGCACAGGGCAAGACCCCATTACCAGGGCCCACCATCGCAACATTCCCGCTCGTTTTCTCAACCGCCAATCCCGCGCCAGGCCCTCGCTTCCCGGCAAACCAAACGCCCGCCCTCCCTATCCCTTTCCAGTCCTATTTCAGGCTATTCCGGAAATCTCGTTGGAAATGACCCGGCCAACACACGATAATAGCGCGATGAACTACTCATCTCGGCACGGTTCTGACCTATGCACATGAAATCATCCTGGCAGAGGTTAAGTCGCCTACGACGAGCGCAAGGGACCCATAGGCGCCTAGCCAGTTGATGTGCCCCTGTGTTCTGGTATGGGCGGAAGAAACTCCGGGTAAAAGAACATGATGGAGCGCTTTGTTGGCATGACCAAGTTCAGGATAAGACAACCGCAGATCACAGAGAGCCTTTCGGAGGAGATCATACATAGAGCTGGCTAAGCTAATCGTAGTGAGGGGAGAAAAAAATGAGAGTCCGGGTGCCCTGGAACCTGTGGAAGGGATCTCACTCACAGGGATCTAGATGAATAGACTGTGGAGGTTAGGGATCTGGTGGATATTCCCGCGCTAGCAATGTCTCCCAGAGAGTTGGTGGTTCGGATAACTTATTGGTGGAGTAGCTATCCCAAGGAGGATTGGATCGCTACATGGGTGGGGTGTTATTGGCGGCAATGCTAAGATCTGCGCTCGGCATTTCTCCAAGCCTCAGGGATGGGGAATAGACCAAGGACCCACCCGTGGTAATTTCATTGCTTCGCAGCGCTGGCTTTGTGAGTACCATCTCCAAAGCTCTAAAGCGATCTGCCGCACCCCCGTAACTATCCAACAAAAACATATCCTTCCAACGCCCAACCCCTGTTCCCTGCGCCTTGTGATTCCTACTTTGCTTGACGCCCCCAAAATCCCCCGAAACATGAGTCTGTCAATAGCCCTAGTTCTAGTTGTTCAAGTTACCCTGCGATGGTTTCCGGCCATATGCGCGAATCCATAACAACTGACTAATGACTAATGAAACTAGTGATAACAGACTAACGAGATAGGAAAGGTACGAAGGAAACTTGTCCTTGTACGGAGTGATCGCTGGTGACTTTCAACAAAACATACTATACTTATTCACAACTACCCGTGGTACCGACTACTACCAGGCATCACCACTATGGAAACTCAATACTAAAATCCTGTGAGATGGACATATATCAGGAATCCGGGAATAGTAAACCCATAGTTTACATCAGAATACAGTGTCTACTGGCTCTCTCCACTATCGCAAGATGGCATGGCAGCCACACCAGGGAAGTCCTTCCAGATAGCTGCCCCGCAAGAACTTCTGCCAGAGACAGACGTGTGCAGCCAGTTCAACACACCTCCTCCCCCTCTCATGTTTTCCCCACTTTTGCCAACTGCCAAGGTCCCTATCCAAACCCGTGGATTACTCATATATTCTAAGTTTCCGACTTTCCAGGAAAATACCCCCTCAACCAGCCCCTCACAGATCACCTTTATACCGAATAAATTTCAGTGGCTGCGACTTTTTTCCCACTAAAGTTTCTGGCATTTTGCCGTGGGGTATTTGGGACGCTGGGGTGTTTGGGACGCTGGTGTATAATTACAATTTTTTCAGTGTCTGCTGCGGGCTAATTCAATGATTCCGGCGGAGTGTGGCCAGGTTAAGAGAAGGTGGAGTGTTAATTTCCTTTTCTATGCTAGCCGTTGGGAGCGCCTGCACTAAAACCTCTAGCATCAGAAAGGAAAATATATGTGTAGTTTATCTATCTGTTGATCTATCTATCAATCCAGCGCTAGTAGGGAAATACATGAAAATAAATATCGGGGAAGGAAAAATAGAAAAGAGGGATATTTTTTAAACCGGAACTAATGCCGGGAATGATTGTCATGATAAATGGAGCGAGATGAGAAACAAAACAGTCCTCCGATTACACAATGCTCAACACAATAAACAGAGACTTATGTGCCTTCACTCATAAACATTAACATACTGCAAAGTTTCAGAGGGGTTATAATTTTAGATAAAAGTTTGATTTCCATCAATGTGAGTCAGGAAGAACTCCAAGGTCGGGTTTTCGGGCTAGGGTAGAAGACAAAAGGGGCAAATCGGAGGATGGAAATGGCGACACCAGCACAGAGAAGGCGCCCGGAGGTTGTGAAGGAAGAGGTCTAGAAAAGCAGGAAACCCGTCGGGTTTGAGCGTGTCATTTGGGTGCTCCGGGTTTAACTTGCTGTCAATTCTTTCATTGCTGGTTGGGTGGTTGAGCAACTGCGCTTTCCGTAGATATCCGGGCTTGCAAAAGGTTGACCACTTCTTCATGGCCATTCATAGCGGCATACGCGAGTGGTGTTTGACCATTCCCATCGGGACGACTGGGGTTGACATCTTCTCGTCCTAGTAATAGATTGACCATTCCTTCGTATCCTTTGCTCGCAGCCCACCCGAGTGGTGTTTGATCATACTTATCAGGGTAATTGGGGTCGACATCGTCTCGTGCCAGCAGGAGCTTGGCCGTGCCATTTTGTCCCCAGAAAGCAGCCAATACGAGTGGTGTTAAACCATCCTCGCCGGGGCGATCGGGATCAACATCATCCCGGTCTAGTAGTAGCTTGACAACCCCTTCATGCCCGCTCCCAGCAGCACATGAAAGTGGCGTACGACCATCCAAACCCGCCTGGTTAGGGTCAACATCTTCCCGTCCTAGCAGTAGCTTGGCCACTCCCTCATGTCCCTCAAATGCAGCAGCCCGGAGTGGTGTTCGATTATTCTTATTTGAGCGATTGGGGTCAACATCCTTTCGGTCGAGTAGTAGCTTGACAACCCCTTCATGTCCGTTATTAGCTGCCCAAAAGAGTGGTGTACCGCCTCCGTAACCTGGCCGGTTGAGTTCGACCTCGTCCCGACTGAGTAGTAGCTTGACAGCTCCCATGCGTCCCTGGCTAGCAGCATACCCGAGTGGAGTTTGATCATTCATGTCTGAGAAATTGGGGTCGATATCATTCCGGCCAAGTAATAGCTTGACGACCTCTTCATGTCCGTTATCAGCGGCCCACGAGAGTGGTGTGCTGCCTTGGTCATTTGGCCTGTTGGGGTCGACATCTTTCCGTTCTAGCAGTAGCCTGACAACTCCATCATGCCCACTCTTCGCCGCCCATAAGAGTGGTGTGCAGCCGACGCCATCGCGTGCGTTAATCTCACAACCTTGAGCACTCGCTAGCGAAGCCACAAGTTCAACAAGACCGAAGAAAGACGCGCAATGTAATCCAGAGAAGCGCGGGGAAGAACGAGTGCCTGACATAGATACGGTGGACCACACTTGCTCGAAAAGTGATATTCCGGATGGGTGGCCTTCGTACTGACTTAAGAGCTGCATCCCAAGGGCCATCGCGTGGCCCGTGAGCTCCATATTCGCATGTGTTCCCCAATGCCTCGAGGAATATTTTAGGAACGGGATGATTTGGTAGTCTGGAAGAGGATGGGAGGAGAGGTTCTTGACCTGTGGTGAATTCAAATAGGTCAAGCAGGCTTCTGCGATCGTGGAGTGGGGATGACTGAAGAGGTCTGGATGGGCGCAGAAATATTCTTGGACTGTGAAGTGAATTACTCGGACAATCGAAGCTTCCTTGTCAACGGTAATCAGTCCTTGACAGCAACTCAGTAGTGCACCGATCGAAGGAGCATTTTCGCTGTCGAAATCCGCCACTCCTATCTCCACTGCTAGAGCGTGACGCAGCTCATCCACCTGTAATGGCCGTTCCGCATAACAGACCCACATGAGAGTGGCCATTGCAAGTTTTGTCTTCTCCCCTCCCTGTGCCTTTATCCGCTCTAGGGTTGCACCATATGCATCCCCTAACCCTGCACCATCTTTCACTGCCTTGAGCCTTTTTCCTCGCCGAGCGATACTTGTCTCTCGCAGAATTGCCTCGATGTGGAGACAAGCTAGCAGGAATCTAGGTTCGGATGTCAGCTATTATTCTGAGGTAGCTTTGCATCGCTTTGGGTCGCTTTGCCATAGAATTGTTTCTACATACGTTTCAGAGCTTAGTTGGGAAATGCTTTCCAAAATATTTTCCTCCAATGCGCTGCTCATCATCTCCGGGGTAGTGTCGCTCCTAAGCTTCTCACGTAGATACTCAATGATACCATCTCCCGTAGGCTCTATCAGTATAAAAGCAGCAGCTCCACCCAATTTCCGTTCCACCTCACTTCGGATATGCGATCTTCCGGTGACGAATACCCTAGTATCGAGCGACTCCTTCGTGATCTGCCCTAGCGATTCGAGGATTACCATTCGATGCTCCGGCACACATTCGTCAAGTGCGTCAACGCATATGAATGTTCGCTTCAGGGTTCCGAATGGTCGGCAGAAGACTGTACTGGACTAGCTAGTCCAGTCGAAAGTCAAGTCTAGTCTAATGGTGGAAATTAGACCGACTGGACAGTCAGGATTATCGAAACCGACTCGACCAGGACTGGTCCGACCAGGCCTGCCAAGCAATAGGATATGCTATTTTTATCACAATATGTTACGCTCAAATAAAGCTTTTCCCAATAAAACTTATTGTTTCCATGGATTATATGGTGGAGATAGTGCCTCGCTTTGATAAGGGGTGGTGAAAATGGGTTCTCAAGTATCGAACTATTTTTGGTCCCTTAAGTGAGTGATATTACATGACCAACTGCCACAATACGGGTATTCGGTGCGACTTATCCATCGGGTAATTGCATTTCCACCACATGCTATCCTCTCCAGGATGTTCTGTTAACCTGTATTGAGGGCCTGTTGATTTATACCGTGGCTTTAAAAATCTACTATAGCTGTATATCTATTCCCAGTGCGCGCTGGCCCGGGTGCCACTACGACTCTCATGCAATCTTTTATAAAGACCGGTCTGGGACCAGTCCAAACCAGACCGGATCACCCAAGTTAGTCGGGTCCAGTCATCGACATCAACCAGGACGGGCAAGTCTGGTCCTGCTTCCAAGACTTGACCGGTCGGACTATTCGGAACCCTGACGGCGGCTGCGGAGCTACGGGGGCTTTTGCGCGGGGCACGGTCGCACACTTAGGAGCCAGGAACTTAACTTCATTCAACGACAACTCCCTCAATGAGAGCTAGCTAACAGCAAAAAAAGGAGTATATTTCGACCAGGAAGATTTGAGATCCAGCTATGAGCCACCGCGGGCGGATGCTCATTCAATTATCCCAGCCAGGTTTCCCTTTCCCCTTACCCACTCTCGGACAAACAGTGGAAGCAAGCAAGCCCCGTCACCCGTAACCTCCAGGCTTCCGGCTCTCGCACGCTGCCCTCACAGCATTCCAGGGGGCTGCGTGATTGCAATGCTCTGGTGCATTCCGGCAGTCCAAATGCCTACCCGAAACACAAAAACATACCCGAAGCCAAAGCGCTTTCCCAGAGGCTATCCGAACAACAAAGAAACTGCCATGAGAGCATGCCGAGCAGCATGTCACGGTTTCCAACTGGCCCTAATTTTGGCGTTTCGCTTCATAATCACCCATTATCACTCGAGGGCCTGCAGATTACTGCAGTCCGGCGAGGCCCGGTAAGATAGGCACTCAAAGCGGGACTGTGGCCCACAGTCCGGCCCGGTTTACCACCAAAAAAGCCCAGGCCGGACCGGCCGCTTGCGAACACTGCTAGCTACAATGGTACCAGTGTTCTCAACGGTCCGGTGCCCCCGTAGGGCCCGACGGGGGGACTGCCAAGAGCCCTGGACCGGACGGGACGGAAAAATACGGTCCACACCCGTCCTGGAAATCTCAGGACGGCCGTCTTTGTGGCGGACGGCGGGCCCTGCAAGGTGAGACATTTTAGCGTGGGGGATGGCAGGGGACGGCAGGGGACGGCAGGGGACTGAGGGGGACTGCTGGGGACGACCAGGGACTGCGAGGGACTGGGTTACTGCCGGTGACTACAGGGGACCATGAATCCTATCAACAGCATTTCATGACACCCTTCTCGAGCAAATACAGAAATTTATCTAATCAGATTAAAAGAAACCCGAGGCTATCTAGGAGAGATAAATAGGTGTAGAATATATCCCATAATATACC
>Ga0307513_10008715_pt1 | contig 12919 bp, 14 predicted proteins | sample 15_EM_MG_FD_202174 | JGI IMG/M metagenome (GOLD analysis project Ga0307513, IMG submission 202174) | Populus trichocarpa ectomycorrhiza microbial communities from riparian zone in the Pacific Northwest, United States - 15_EM | ecosystem: Host-associated > Plants > Roots > Unclassified | place...
GATAGCACGCGGACGAAGGAAGACGGTCCAGCGGCGGAATCAGGAATATTCTTGCACCAGCGGACCAGGAGCTCTGGATTAAGTGTGACTCTTCTGAAGAGCTTTTGTCGGCTGCGGCGACTCCATGAGAATTTGACCAAAGAACATGCCCTTGCGGTCGCGTTAGAATCTTCCTCCGTGGTGGCCGGGACGCAAGCCCAGTCAATAACGCGATCGATGAGCTCCTGGGGAAAGGAACTCACTGGTTGTGGAATTCTCAGTAGACATCGCACTTTATAAGTTGGGGTACTCACTTCTTTCGCGAACTGGTCGTGGTGGCTGGCAAAGAGGGTACAAACCAAGATGTCACAAGACGAGATCAAAGAAGCGCCCGGCGTGGCCACTATCGCCGCATCGGGGCAAAGGAGCCGTTCGCAAGTGGGATAACAGGAGTAAAGGGTACTTCGTTGAAGAGAACACAAGAGAACAGAAGACTATTAGTACCGACTACAAGAGTAAGTGTAGGTCTATCACAGCAACTCCCATCCTCAATCGCTCAAATCTATGAAGGGAAATGCGGTCAGAAAGTGGTGGATTCGGGTGGATAAGGGAGTCACGCACGTATTGGGAGAGCCAACGGAAACCTTCGCCATAACCTTGCCTCTGAACAACAGAAACCATGAAGAGTTCGATGGGGCGAATGTCATTGAGGGGAACCTTGCCCTGGGGTGACACGTGTGTTATTAGTTCTCTCCCGCGTCGATGACCGAATACATGATGTCCGTACCTTTCCGGTGGTTTGGTAGAGTCCGAGATGATGCCTCAGCTCTTCCTCACTGACAGCACCGGGGGCATCGATTTTGTTACCCAAAATAAGGAAAGGAACCTTGGCGAGTTCTTCAATTGAGAGTAAGGCATCGAGCTCGGCTTTTGACTCAGGGAGACGCTCGAAATCAGCACTGTCAACAAGGAAGACAATTCCATCGACTTCGGGGAAATAGTCGCGCCAGAGTCGGCGAGCTGGAGATCACATTTTGGTCATGCGTTCATGCCAAATCGTTGATATTACTCACCCTGCTGGTGACCACCGAGGTCGTAGGTCGTGAATTTCACGTTCCCAATGGCAAGCTCCTCAGACGCTGTCAAGCCGCGTCAGCTACTGGACACACCGAGGGTTGCACGTGGACTGACTAGGGTGGAGGGTTGGCTGGAGGGTGGCGAGCCGGTCGTTCTTGAGCATGTGTAACAGCGTCTTTAGGAATATTTGGTTAGCATGAAACGCATGATTTTGGAAAGCCCGAAGAGCTCACGGTCTTTCCGGCGTTATCGAGACCAAGGAAGAGGATCTTTGCATTCTTGTGCAAAAGGCCTTTTGAGGCGTGGCTCAGTCGTTTGCATCACCAAGGCCGACGGAAGGAAACGGTTGCGTACCCAACTGGGCAAGGATGTCCCAGAACCAGTTAAGAATAAACATCGTGGGGATGGGGTGGGAGTCGGATGGACGGAGGAGATGAGTGTGGTGCGCTGGATGTCGTGTCCAGCTGGAGGCAGATCTCGCAGCACCGCCACGTGGACACGCATCCCGAAATCCCCCTCAAAAATCGCGAAAAAATCGAATAAATTATGTGGGGAGGGTCTGACACTCATATATCTACACAAGAGACGATATCCAAGTTCTTAATCCCAGCCAGGCATTCCTATCCGCAATCCTTATCGCCTCAACGCGCACTGGGCAAGCACGCCGGGTACTGTCTATGTGGTTGCGTCGAGAGAAAAAAAGGCGAAAATTTCGGGTTTAAAGGACAGAACACGTGACCATGACGACACTGCCTTCCCCCATCCTCGTTTTTTTGACTCGCGGCGAAAACGTTTGAAGCAGACGAGCCGCTAACGCTACCGGGTAGTCCCCTGTGGAGTGGCCAGTGCTATAAGAGTAAAGAGCGCTGTGATCTCAAGTCGCCGCGTAAGGATTCGGAAGATGACGAGAGGCGGTGTGTCGTTGGGCTGGACCCGGATCTGCCAGAGACTGTTCTGGACCATCTGATGCGGGGTGGGTAAACGTTGGCGATGGGGGCCGCTGTATGCCATAATGCCAGCAGGAAGACACGCACGAGTTGCAGGAAAACCTACAGCCTATCCTGGGCCAATAGCCAGATCATATGTGGGGCAGCTGATGGACTTGACTGAGATGGATTTCACGACCCGGGGGTCAGCTGAGAGAGAGAGATGGTCATAACGGACTCTCCCTGTCCTCTCTGCCGTTGTGAGCGTGAGAAAATATGTGCGTCGTCCCGGCTCAGGGTGGCCGCAAGGACGTGAACGACACATCCAATAACGCCCGTCCAGCATCGAGCGGGATATGACACCCGGCTCCCTGGTCATTCGCATCTGGTGTTGTCTCCCTCAACGGGCTCGACTCGTCTTCTGGCGTATGATGTGTTGGATCGGCAGACGTCTGTATGGGACAAAAGACCTCCGTTCCCAAAGACTCCCCCTCGGCCTGTGGTGCAAATACCCGTCAGAAGGTGCCCGTGAAGCGGCGACGATGCGATTTGTGTCATCCAAGACATCCATTCCGATGCCAACCGTCGTGGACTATGTGCCAGGAATCGAATTGACCGGCAGCGGAGAGGATTATCTGATCCTCACAACCATCTCCGGCACTCACCCTCGTCTCTCTGAATACACTCAGTCACAGCGGAATTCCCTCGGAAAGCAGATCCGTGCGTGCGTCGACCAACTTCGTGCCATCCCCGCGCCTGGGCCCGAGATTTGCACGTTCGGTGGTGGGAGTTACCACAACCTCCGATTAGGGTGGAACCCGACCGGTCCGTTCGCTGATCTGGACGCGTTCAATGCTCACCTCCTGAGTCTGGTCCCTCCCCGCATCAGAGAAGACCCGATAGTCACCACAGCGCTGGCCAAGCGATACCGTATCGTCTTCTCGCACAACGATCTTCTCCCAAGGAATGTCCTCGTTGACTCGCAGGGCCAACTCGTCGGGATTTTGGATTGGGAGATGGCCGGGTGGTTTCCAGAGTATTGGGAATACACCGCCGCTCTGGGCCTGTCCGTATCCCAACCGTGGCTTGAGATGCTCAAGGGGATGTTCGGGGAGTACGAGCTAGAGCGGCAGGCCGAGTCCATCTTATCAACGAATGTGACCCACATATAAACCCCCTCCCTCCCACGCCGCCACCCTACCACGCTTCCGCCCTACACACCCTCCGAATAACAACTCGCCCGGCGTGATTTGCAGGCCGTCCGAGGGTTCCTGTTCTAGATCCATGCGGGTGAGTAACGGTCGCTCCCTCTTTTTGTCTGGGGTGGCCCCCTCCTGGCGCTAGTGCGCTGATCAAATTCATTCGACTCAGATCGACCCCGTTTCTCGTCTGTCATTTCAGAAGACGAGAAGGTTCCCTCTCGTTATCAGATCAGCCTTCGCCAAATATATCCACCTACTTATATAACGTTCCAGCCCCCGTCCGGCCTCTTCAAACAACGTTCCCACTACGATTGCTGCAACACGCGTATCCGTTCCTCTTCACCTCCCTCTACCTGAACCCCGCCCCCTCCCGACTGTCAGGCATTTCCTGTGCCCGATGGAGAGCGGAGGAATCTACATCGCCCTCTGGCGTCGCCCCGCCGAAGCTGGAAACATTTCCATCCATCAAACTTTCCATTGGGGCCTCGTCATCGCCAGGAATCCAACCGGCCGCGATTCCATCTGCTGCCACGTCGTAGGAGGGATGTCGACGTGGGTCTACGAAACCAAGGAATCGTACAACGCTCTCCAATCCCTTCTCGCCCTCCGATTCTGTCGCATCGGGTGTGCGGACGACACTAATCGGGCCGTACGAATCATCGAAAGCGTTCCGGTTTCGGTCGAATCCAAGACGTTCACGTGCAGAACGTGGACGATGGACGCAGTTGCGGAGCTGCACAAGGCCGGCATTGTGCTTTGTCGGGACATCAAAGGTCTCGAGAGCGAGCTTTGGCAACTAGGGTAAATCTTCTTCCTCTGCAAGCCGGATCTTGGAGGGTGAAGCCCCCCAGCCCACTCTGACCGCGATACCCTATTTGTTTGTTTCTAATAGTGCTTCCGCCATCCTCGCTGAGCAGCAGGATCGGTGGAGCATAACGGACATTCGATGGGCTCATAATTGTCGCCACCCGCCATACAGCTGAGCGTTTCGGCATCGGTAAGTTATCAGCGGCATCCATATGTTCAGAACTGCATCCTGACGATCCCCAAGCCCTTCTTGGCTTTCAACAGGTTCTGTGATTATTACTCGATAACTCAGTACAGGTCGCTCAGCCATTGCCGTAAACCCTCCAATCCACCTATGTCGCCGGCCTTCTCATCTTGAGCCTTCTCCCCTGTTCTCGATATGGACGTACCAAGGAACATGACTTCTCCGCCCTCCCAGTCCGAGAACCTGAATACCCCGCCACCCGCGCCGCTGCACTCCAGCCCGGAGACCTCCGTGTTGCCCTCTTCGCCGCCGCCAAGGCTCTCGATACCCATTCCACCCGCTTGGGACTGCCTACGTTTCTCGAGCTCTCGCTCGAGGATGGTGCGGACCCGGTTAATAGCCAGCTGGTCTGCTGGGGTGTTGGATGAGGATGTGGTGGATGCGATGAGGTCGGACTTGTGCGCGATGACGATAAGCGCTGGAGCGGATTGGGAGGGAGGAATTGACATGAATGAGTGTAATATTTGATGCAAATATCTGTGGTTGGTGAACGATAGTGGAGTGCGCCGATCAGGTCATGGGAAAATGGAAGATTGCAAAGAGAGCAAAACGTACTCGGCAACTGCGGCACTGTTCCTCGAAATTGTACTGGCATCGACGACAAATACGACTGCCTTTGCGTCATTGAGATGGTCTCGGTACTGGACCCTGATACGTGGATGTCCAGGGATGTCCACGGCCTGGACGGGTTGTTTTACATTTGGTAGTGATATTAGACTCGAATTTATCTGTAATGAGGCATGTGTAGGCGGTTGTTGCTGGAATGCCAGCTAGTCCACATGATTCAAATGATTACTTGAGTCTGGCGACCTCCAATGGGGTGTATGGTGGGCTGGCGACTCACCGACGAAAGGATGGCTGTCTTCCCAGCATCAGAGGTCCCAACAAACAACACTGTGTTTCCGGTAGACTTGGACTTTCTCCGGACAAGTACAGTTATCACTTTTGCGAAACCCGGATTAACCCTTCCTGCGGAAGACGATCGTGGGGAGGCGGATCAGAACGCACGGGTGAGGAGCAAGGCCGCCAGCGCAAACGACACATAAAGCGTTCGCGTCGAGTCCATTCCAGGCAGTTGGAGGACGGAGGCGGAGGTCTGACTGTTGGTTTCGTGTTGACCTGCTGACATCGCTTGGATGGATGGAAGTGAGGTAGCAAGATATTGGAAGCCCGTGACGCGGGTCACGTCCGTCGTAACACTGAGGGTGATCGCGATTTGCCCTGTTCCCACAATCGTCCACAATATTGTACCAGCTTGTACCACAAATCCCGGGAACCACGGAGAACATCGGACCTCGGGACACGTCTTAGATCACCCACAGGGATAACGACAGGGGTGATTCCGAACCCCCCCGGCCTGCACTAAGTCTTGCGCGCTGAAACTTGGCCGATTTAGGGTGGAGTCTGGTGATTAACTATTTCTATTCACCTCTGGAATTCGACGGTCAAACAACTCACACCCTGAACGCCTAAACCTCCGTCCGAATAGGCCCAGGCTTGTACTGGGCTCTGCAAGTGCAATGGGATCTACAGATTCCATCGCAGCCTGATGCAATTAGTCGCGATGCTCCCTGGACGGAATGACCTCGCATGACAGTTTACCCTATGAATCCCCTTTCGTGTGGTAGATGTCATCCTACGACCCAAGCGCACAGGTTACATCATGACACCAGTTCTCGTTTCTTCCCTCCTACCCCAATCTAACCCCCGTCTCCCCTTTGATATCTTCATCCGCAACCGGTTTCGATGCATTCATCCGGTCCAGCGCCGCTATTGTCCTCTATATCGTGGCGAGTAGCGCAACTCGCCAGAGGGCCACCAATGCTTCTCTACTTCCCGGACCTAAGGGGCTGCCGTTGATCAGTGACTTGCCCGAGGTTCTCCCAATTGAACCACGGCAGGTCTATGCGGCGTGGGGAGAGTCTATTCTTATTGCTTGTGAGATTGCTCTCATTCGTGAACCCACTCGCCTGGTTCGTTGGGGAGGATCGTGTCTGTCGACCTGGTCGGCCAGCGGAGATCATTGTCAATTCCGTAGACATTGCCAAGGACTTCCCCGATGCACACTCATTCAATTACTCCCACCGCCAAATTCCCACCATGAGCGGTAAGATAGGCGGCTGGAACAACGTACTCGCGCTCGCCGACTATGGCCTCAGATTCAAAGGACCAGTTTGGCCGGGGTCGCGGCCCAGCCTGATGGGCTCCAGAAACACGTCAGAACGCGGGTTTCTCTCGCCCGTCCACAACACATACCGGCTTCCTCCTCCCCCCACTGCTGCTTTACAATACCATCAAGTTTATATTGAACTTGAATGGATGGTTCTAACTAGGGTTCAATCATATCACGGTAATACCGCTATTGTGCATATGTGCTGTGAGGTCAATTCGGATGGCTGATCATTCTTTTTGCCTATCGGAATCACCGGCACGATCATTTTGATATCATACGGTTATAGGGTTAAGGAGGGATCCCATTGTCCGCCTTGCGGGGTTGGGTGGATCATAGCTTTCTGTCGTCACCGAGCCAGGTGCATTCCTCATAGACCTTATCCCCGCGTGTGAGTCCCCGGAATTACGATCAAGTACACCTTATTTCAATTGCTCTGTCTTTAGTACGCTATGTCCCCTCGTAGTTCCCGGGGCTGGATGGGAGAAGACAGCTGCAGAGTGAAGGAAGCGCTTGTTCAATTTGGTTAACACCCCTCGTGGGTTCGGGGGATCCGAGATAGCTGAGGATAGGGATTAACCCTCATTCCCTCCATCGATTGAACGGTCGAGTTGATCATATATCCCACGATGTGTAGCTGATTTCCTTTCTCTACCCCGAAGGACTGGCTGGCCACAGCCAATGTTCAGAGTCTCCCGCACGAGCCCTAAATCTACTCGAATTCGATCCTTCAAGGTTCCTGAGACCGAATCCGGAGAAGGTCCCACAGAAAGTCTGTTTCTGGCTCAGTCGGGGGGGGGGGGCGTCCCAGACTGATTCTGGCTCAGGCGCTGTCGTATATTGCGGTGCCTAATATTTCGAGAGAGGTGGGTAGGGATGGTGGTGTCATTGAACCCGTGGCACGGCACCTCGATGGGAGAAGGCAAGACAAATGATCGCTTCCGAGTGGACTTGTGAGACTCTGGGTCCCGTTCTGAATAAACATTCTCTCGGTTTCGGTATCTTGTACATAGATGTTTGCGACCGTAACTTATTCAGGCGCAGGTGGGCTGCACATGTATTCTATGGCTACACGCCTTCCTATTCTGACACTACTGCCCATCCTTACTTGTCGTCCGGGCCTCAATTGGCGGTATATACCGGTCATAAGAACAGGGGCGTGATGCGCGCGTACGAGAAACACACTCCCACAACCCCCGAGCCCGGTCGAAGTGCGTACAGGATAGGCCTGTTACCTCCGGTCGTCATCGGTTGCTGGGTAGGGGACTGTTGGGGACCGCAGTAGTGAACATGCGCGGATTTACATCGTGGAAGTAAAGTAGATTGAAATCTCTATCATAAGGCCGTAATCGTACATGAATGTGAGCTACTTTTATATGCAATGCGTGGACAAATAGCGTAAGAGCGTAAGAATGCGATGGATGTGAAAGCAAAAGGACGAATCGGTGAGAAAGTGCTTAGTCGACTTCCTCGACGCTGGGGCCGTCCTCTCCGCCAGCACCACCGGGACCAGGGAAACCACCAGGAGCGCCACCAGGGTTGGGGAAGGCACCGGGGGCGCCACCAGAGCTGGCGTACAACTTCTGCATGATGGGGTTGGCAATGCTCTCGAGCTCCTTTTGCCTCTCCTCGTACTCCTCCTTTGAAGCCTCTTGTGAGTTGTCGAGCCATGAGATGGCCTCGTTGACGGAATCCTCGAGTTTCTTCTTGTCGGCGGGTTCGAACTTGCCGGCGAGCTTCTCGTCGTTGATCGAGTTTCGGAGGTTGTACGCGTAAGATTCGAGACCGTTCTTGGCAGTGATACGGGCACTGGCAGCCTCGTCTTCGGCCTTGTACTTCTCAGCCTCGGAGACCATGCGCTCGATTTCCTCCTTGGACAGACGGCCCTTGTCATTGGTGATGGTGATACGGTTCGACTTTCCGGTGGTCTTGTCAGAGGCGGAGACGTTCAGAATACCGTTAGCGTCGATGTCGAAAGTAACCTCGATCTGAGGAACACCACGGGGAGCAGGGGGGATACCAGAGAGCTCGAACTTTCCGAGAAGATTGTTGTCCTTGGTGCGGGCACGCTCACCCTCGTAAACCTGGATGAGCACACCAGGCTGGTTGTCCGCGTAGGTGGAGAAGATCTCGGATTTCTTGGTGGGGACTGTGGTGTTTCGCTTGATGAGAGCGGTCATGACGCCACCAGCGGTCTCGATACCGAGGGAGAGGGGGGCGACATCGAGCAAGAGCAAGTCCTGGGTCTTTTCGGAGGTGTCACCAGAAAGGATGGCGGCCTGGACGGCAGCACCGTAAGCAACAGCCTCATCGGGGTTGATGCTCTTGTTGGGCTCCTTTCCGTTGAAGAAGTCGGAGACGAGCTTGACGATACGGGGAATGCGAGTGGAGCCACCAACCAAGACGATCTCATGGACGTTAGCCTTGTCGATCTTGGAGTCACGAAGGACCTTCTCGACGGGGTCGAGGGTGCTCCGGAAGAGGTCTTGACACAGTTCCTCAAAACGAGCGCGAGTGAGGGAAGTGTAGAAGTCGATACCCTCGAAGAGAGAGTCGATTTCGATGGAGGTAGAGGCAGCGGAGGAGAGGGTTCGTTTGGCACGTTCACAGGCGGTACGGAGACGACGAAGAGCACGTGGGTTGGAGGAGAGGTCCTTCTTGTTCTTGCGTTTGAACTCCTGGACGAAGTGGTTTACAAGCCTGTTGTCGAAGTCCTCGCCACCCAAGTGAGTGTCGCCGGCGGTGGCCTTGACCTCGAAGATACCCTCCTCAATGGTCAGGAGGGAGACATCGAAAGTTCCTCCACCGAGATCGAAAATGAGGACGTTGCGCTCACCAACGGTCTTCTTGTCAAGACCGTAGGCGATGGCGGCAGCAGTTGGTTCGTTAATGATACGGAGGACATTCAAACCACAGATGGTACCGGCGTCCTTGGTGGCCTGGCGTTGGGAGTCGTTGAAGTAAGCGGGGACGGTAACGACAGCGTTGGTGATGTTGGTGCCAAGGTAAGACTCGGCAGTTTCCCTCATCTTAGTCAAGACCATAGATGAGATTTCCTCAGGAGACTAAAAGCGAAGTTAGAAACACGACCAAAATCGGTTGAGAAATGAGAAGACTTACGAATTCCTTTTCCTCGCCGCGATATTCGACCCTGACGTATGGTTTGCCAGCCTTGTCGATGACTTTGAAGGGGAAGTGCTTGAGGTCGGATTGCACTTCGGCATCGGAAAATTTGCGACCGATGAGACGCTTGGCATCGAAGACACTGGAGGGGGCGATCAGCATGCCGATCGACTGATATGACGACAGAGGCGGACTCACGTGTTGTGCGGGTTCATCGCAACTTGATTTTTTGCGGCATCACCGATGAGACGTTCGCTGTCTGAGAAAGAAACATAGGACGGGGTCGTCCTGTTGCCCTGGTCGTTGGCGATGATCTCGACACGATCATTTTGCCAGACGCCGACACAGCTGTGGATGGACGAGATGAGTAAATGCGGGTGTGAAAGATCCGCGGCTGGCAACTTACGAGTAGGTAGTGCCCAAATCGATACCGATGGCTTTGCCGGACATTATTCGAGAGCAGGTTTTGGCGGGTGGAGTACGAAAGAAAGGACGGTGGAGAGGCCTAAAAATTTGGATCTGATATTTATCTGACCCTTGGACGACTCAATCGGGCACGTTTTTCCCACGGAGAAGCATCCGGAAGGGTGTGGAACCTTCGAGAGAATTCGAAAGAGACGTGACCCGAACCCACTCGAACCTCCGACCTCCACGGTGGGTCTTGACAGAAGAGACGGGCACCTCCTCGAATACACCCAAGGTGGCTGGTAGCGCCCATCTTGCCATGGCCTTTGCGGATGTCACATTGGACCCGTTGGCCCTGAATTCTTATCGACGCGAGTCCTGACAGGGCAGACACGTCCGTCCGAGGCGTGACCTCAGAGCTCGGTGCCAATCCGCCCTTCATGCGATCGTCATGGCCACACAGCAAGGCGATTGCTGCACACATCTTTGAATCCACCGCCGCATTACGGTCCAGCCGGCTTCACTCGACAATGGGGTTTCGCACCTTAGCGTTCAGCGCGCTACAGTCGGTATCCTGGCTTTAGGCCATGCGTGGCCTGTATGTGCCGTCTGCTTTGACCCAAGAGCGGTGACGCCTTTCTTGGTGGCCTGGACATCTTGCTCGTCCGACTGTGGCGGGAGTTGGTATTAATACACTACCTGGCGTCGTTGTAATCCTCACCTCCACTCCTCTCCTCTCACTGCGACAGCGTCCTCTCCTCCAGTTATGTCTCCATTAGCAGATTCGATGGTTACTACATCCCGCGCGGAAGCCTCTCACATCGCTCGTGCAAGGGGCATGGTGTGTATCCCCCTTCGAGCCATCTTGAACCTCATCCTTACTCTTAACGCAGATGAAGAAATCTTGGATTTCCATCAAGTCCAAGTTGAAGAACATCCACCGTGTTAAACGACCCATTAGAGTTGTTTCGTCCCCCGGGAAACAGGTTGAAATCGATCCCTCTCTCAAGGAAGCCGTTGGAGTTGTCCCTTCGCTACAGGAGGTAGCCCCCTCAATTGACCTGTCTGCTTCTGAAGATGACCGCACCCGCACCCACCCCATCCATACCGAGCCACCGTGTACCAGCCTTTCGAGTTTCCCTGGGCTGAAGGGGTTCGAGGGTGCCCTTATTTCTTCTCCAGGTCCCAAGCAAGCGAATCTCGGTGAGGCGCACCCTGTGATTTTGCCCAACCCCACACCCAAAGCGAACGGCCATCCAGAAACCGTATCCCAACGTCAGGGTAGTGGCTCGGACGATTCGGTTGGGTCCAACGAGGCTGTTTTCGGAGATACCCAGAATGCCAGTACCGACATGGCCGATTTCACCCCCAATCAACCCCAGGACTCCCCAATTGAGATCCCCCACGTTCAGAAAGCTCCGGTCCTGTTTACGCCATCTCAGAATCCTCTGATTCGAGCTGGACCTGTTCAGATGACCCCTACACGGAACACTCCTATTCAAGTTCAACGCCCCCTCCCGAACCAGGTAAAGAAGAAGGTGGAACTGGCAAACCTCGCAATTCCCGGACTCACCCCCATGCACTATCCCGGGCTACTCCCTCCTTCCTTGACTCCAAGTCCGCAATCTAAGATCCCGGGTCTTCACAACGCCCAGCTAAAGACCCCAGCCGTGCCTGCCAACTTGTTCCTCTCTCCTAGCCCCGTTATGATCGTCTCAAATCTCGATTCCCCTTCCTCACATATGCCGCCTACCCCGTCCACTCCGAATATACCAGCTACTCCGATCAAGCACCAGGGTAGGATCCCGGAGATCATCGGTCAGATGCTGAACGTTGTGCCCAACCAGCCTCCCCCACTCCTTCCCCGCTCTCCTAAGCGGCCGTCCCCATATGGCTTGGATCCTGTTTCGACCGCTGGTGGAGAGAGAGACCTTGGTGTCATTGGAGACCGTCGGATGTTCAAGAACCAACCACAGCCGCAGATTGTTGGAGAGCCCAAGGACGAACCTAAACGCCACCAGGAGTCTTTGGCGGAAGTAAAACTCACGCCAGAGTGCAACGTAGTCGATGGTGCACGAGATCAGGAGGACCGGGACGCCAAGCCACAGTTTGCGAGGCAGAGGTATTACACTTGGAGGCACTTGGGAGATGGTGGAATGGGAAAGGTATATTCCGTGATTAACATGGATACAATGAGTCTGGCTGCCCTGAAGGTCATCGAGAGGAAGCGCAGTCCGAACGGTTTTGCAACGGTCAAGGGAGAATGGACTGTCTTGAAGGCAATTTCAGAGGTCAAGTACTTCTCCGCGAAAAGGAACACTGCACTCGGGTTTGTGCATCATCTTATGGAGTCCTGGTACGACAAAGAGAACGTATATTTCGTCACGGTATGTTCAGTGGGCTTTGTCCCGAGTCCCGCGATTGACGATTGGTCTTTGCAGCCACTCTGCATATGCTCTCTCCATGACCAATTGAAGGCGGTCAAACTTGACCACCTAACAATTAGGGTCTATGCAGCGGAACTGGTGAGGCGGTTGGACTTGCACCATTCGATAGAATCCACGCTGAGATACATTTCTGCAGATGTGCGGCTTGGAGGCCTTGCACGACATGAGGATCATGCATTGCGATCTTAAGCCGGATAATATCCTTGTTTCCTCGGACGGCCACTTATCGATTTCGGATTTTGGACTTTCGGTATCTTGGCTTGACCCGCGCTACCAGGCCTACCCTTTGTACGCCTTCAGAGGTCGCGTACTTGCAGGGACTGAGGGATATATGGCACCTGAAATCATCATCGCAATTCAGGATCCGAATATGCTTCGCCGAGGAAACTTTGGTTTTGCTGCCGACATTTGGAGTTTGGGTGTTGTCATTGCCGAGTTGGGGATGAGGGGGAGCCGTTTTGTGGCGTTCGAGGACCAGAAGGAGGAACAACATTGGAGGGGTAATCGCAAGGAATTCGCGCGGACTATGGTATTGTCGC
>Ga0307513_10008716_pt1 | contig 12919 bp, 17 predicted proteins | sample 15_EM_MG_FD_202174 | JGI IMG/M metagenome (GOLD analysis project Ga0307513, IMG submission 202174) | Populus trichocarpa ectomycorrhiza microbial communities from riparian zone in the Pacific Northwest, United States - 15_EM | ecosystem: Host-associated > Plants > Roots > Unclassified | place...
CGAGCAGCGAGGTGAGAAAGAAGAAAGCAAGAGTTTTGGGTCTAAACTAGAGAATGCGAGAGCAATCGGCTAGGTAGACGGGTGGTGGTTGTTGTTGGTAGCGTCAAAAAGATGTGGCAGAAGTGACTGTCGTGACGGTTAGTGACGACGATGGTAGTGCTGACACAAAGAGGAACTCAAGATGACGGGGGTCAACTATGTAGAATTCGCTGTAGGACTACGTACTCGTGGTAGCTTTATATACTCCAGACTAAGTACTAATCAACTGGGTAAACTAACAATAGGTAAATCGACAGTAAGGAACGTGAACGAGTTGGACAGGCATATATCTACGAGATAACGAATAGATAAGATAAGGAATGAGCGTGAAAGGTACCGATACGTTACAGGTGCGTACAAGCAAGAGGTCGTGGAAGCACATTTATTATTATGTAAGCGGTTGGATATTTCTCGCAAGCTATTCTCCTATTTCACTTTTCGACAACGCGAATTTTAGGCAGAGTATGTGTCTACAGTGTTTCCCTTGTACCTTTTTCGCGTCGCTGTTTCCAGCCATCGACCCGGTTCCCACATCATTTTCCCCACTGACCCCTATTATCTATACTGTACTGATACGACCAACTCTTCGCCCTATGTGACGTGTGACTTCCCGAAGGGTTAGACAACTCTTCGAAATTGGGTGGGACAAGTGACATTTCCCAAATCTCTTCTCTTCGGCCCCATATTCTGGGATGATATAGGCCGACAGTGACAATATTGTAGTATAGCTCTAAGTATTTCAAGCAAATGTAAGCTATTTTTGAAGTTCTGCAGCATCTGGAGCAGCCCTAGAAAATTTTGAGAAAAAAACATACAAAAAACATATGTCACACTCTTCGAAATGTTCTGGAGGGCGTGACGTCCTCCTTGATCTCTTCTCTTCGAGGGTGCCTGTGACGTGTGACGCGAAGACCAGGTCGTATCAGTACAGTACTACGACCTGACCGCCCAAAATATTATCAACAGTGCTGGGTCAATGGGAATGGTGGTTCGAAGACAAAAGTACGAAGCAATTATGAGAATATACCACCCCGAAAAAGGTGTTGAGGAGGATCCGGTCATCGTAATACAGGGGTGTGCGTTGACTGAACTCCGAGTCAATTGCGCGCCCGCCATTGAGCCAGCAAGAACTTTCCAAGTCTTGAATTGAGCCACGCGTTTAGCGCGGAAATCCAGAACTTCCTTATAACGGAGAGTTCAGAGCACTGAAAACTCAGAAATAAGGGGTTGAAGGCATGGTTAAACAGGTCATCACACTCACCATGCGGCACTGGTATAGTGAACTATACCCCTCACCACTGAGATGTTTAAATCGACGGTCATAGACACACTCTATATTCAAACAGAAATAACAAACTCGAGCCAAATCCTCCTCATCTAGGAGTATTTCCACCTCTGGTTGCACGTGAATCTGGTTCTGCGATTCTATATCTCCTGCCGACAAGATAATTTCCTTAGTTCGCCCTGTGGTCCGAATAACAGGCGATTCGGCGGCCAAGAGGATGCGTAGCAAGTCGTCGTCTGGGAATCCAGGGCTTGGGGGGGAAATCCACAGGAGGGGGTGCTTCGATCCCGAAGAGTACTCGATTTGTTGCCAGGGAGGTGTAGAATCATTCATAATGCAGATCTCCCTCCCTGCCGCCATCCCATACCAGCGCGCAAAGACGAGAGCATATTGATTTCCTTGCCACGGATTTCGTGCCAGAGCGCATTCAAGGTATGCAAAACCTGGGGAGCAGATAACTAGCATCGAGAGGAATGTGAATGGCAACTGTGGGAAAGTTTGGGTTGTGAGAATAGCTCCAGAATACCATTGTGAAACACCTTTTAGGGGTGTCTCATTTTGTGAAATCCGGGAAAATCTGGGAAAATTGAAAGTTCCAAAGAATCTGGGATTTGGAAACACCGCGTCGTTTTCCAATACACGAATGCCCTCGTCGTTCACCGGCGGTGTGGACGGCGGCAACACCTGAAGACGACCTAATTACTGTATAAGCGTTCCTGGCAACTAGACCGACCATTCGGCAGACATCCACTGGTTTCATCAGCCCCCCCGCCTTTCCCCCCGCCTTTCCTCCCGCCCAGCGCTGTACATTTTGATGTTCAGCAGGTGCTTTAGTCGTAGCCCGCCATGTATGTAATCTGTAGAGTTAATAGTAGACCGAGATTTAATGTTCGAATACACACATTATTCTTGATAGTAGATTTTTAAGCAACTTGAATAAGGTGAGTTCGCGGAGGAACAAGAGCACAGCAATGCGCCAACGGCGAAGTTGTTCCTCTATCACAAACACCCAGAGTAGTGTGCCTAAACACACTACGGTACACATGAATGGCGATACTCCTTCGAGATTCAACATCCAGCCATGGCTCAACCAGTCCCAAGTTTCCCGGCGACCTTTGTAGCGTCCATAACGGTAAATAGTATTCTCTGCTCCCAGCCAGAGCTGAACGAACAGCGAAATAGAATTGAAGCATATTGAAGCAGCGATCCCGCGAAAATGAGCCCAAAATAATTGCCTTCGGACCCTCGGACCATCGACAAAGAAGCGGCCCGAGCGTCCTTCATTGAGGAGATATTCACGAAAAGAAGCGTGGAGGACGTTGGGGTGTGTACCGCCACTGCCTAATCCCTCTAATAGCGATGCAAGGCCTTGGAGGGTGATTTTTGATGTTCCGCTTTCGAGATGGAGAAAATCGTCGATGACGGAGAAGCTTGGCCCGCTACGTGGGGCGACGACTATCTCCAGTATTCGCATGAGCAATTCGCGGTTTGGGTGCATAGATAGGATTTGGGTGTACAGGCGGTCTATTTCTGATAAGCCTTGCGTATCATGGTAGTTGTACAAGAGTTCAAGTTGGGTCTTGGGATGGGTAAACGGAGAATCGACGAATTTTAGAACGGTGGCTGCGAAGATGAATTGACCGGAGGCTCTCTCCAATAAGGATTCACGGACATCCTTGGCTGGCCAGGGATAATCGGTTTTCAAGAAAAGGCTGGATTTCCGCTTGTAAATATCGGCAAATCCAGCGAGAAGGTAGACTTTGATATCCTTCTCCAGGTCAAATGAGTCATCGAGGACAATGTGTCGTGTAATTTTTGCCAATTGGGGACACCGGAATGTTTCCCGTATATGGATTTCAGGACGACTGGCGATCATGAAACGAAATGGGATGTCGTATTGAGCGAATGTATTGCAAATGAGTTGAAGGACGGCTTGTTGGTTCTGGTATCCCTCACATTTGTCCAATCTGTCGATAAGTACAGTCATTACAGGGAGAGGGCGGTATTTCTCCATGGTCAAAAGCGGGGCTAAAATGAGTGCCTGAAGTTGTACTTCCAGAGTTTTCTTCGGGAGAGTGAGGTCGGCACTCATCGCGTCATTGATCAGCTCTCGGAGTCCAGGAATGTTCATCGCCAGCTGATACGCAATGGTTGAAAATAAATAACCTGCATCACCGCGCTTGCGTTGGCCTTTTGCAAAGAAGAAATCGGCGGATACAGACATGTGTCCTCCATTCTGAATCCCGCCGAGTTTGTTCGCTAGTTCCTGCATGATGGCGCTCTTTCCGACACCGACGACACCGCTCAGCCAGAGGACTTTAGTGGTAGTATTCGGATTCGGATTGCATACTATCCAGTCTTCAAGAATCTTTAGGACTTTCTTCCGTGTCCGGGGATGGCAACGAGGAGGTGGGTATCTCTCGGACGAATCGTGTATTGCTCAGTGAGCGATTGCTTTGCTAAGCGCTTGCAGCCCTGTTGGGGAGCGAGATCTCTCATTCGTGCGTTATAACATCATAGAAAGGACGGCTCACCGATTTCCTTTTCGCCTATGTAGTAATTCGCATCGCCCTGCACTGTATTAAATGTTCCCCCTTGGATAGCGACGTTGCTGTGGCTGAACATGGGGATGTTACTGAAAAGTTGTTATTTTAGGCTCTGAGTAGGCGAGGTTGGCTGGAAGAGAGAAGAGATTTATATACATATACTCGATGACGCCGCCGACCGGTGACTTGTTGTCACCGTGGACAGCCTTGATACACGCTTAATCTCCGAGATCCCCAGCCAATAAGGACAATGAAGATAATAAAAGTTATTCCGCTCTAGAACTTGCAGAATCAATAAAACTGGGCAGTACAAGGAAAAAGAAACAGGAGAACTGGAGGAAGGAATTCAAGTCTGACTGTCTGAGTTGGACCATTTGACAACCAGAGGGGATACAATGCCCGGGCACAGGTTTTGGCCGTGCCACGTGCATGTCGTGCGTGCCAATGCGAACACGCTTTAAGTCGAGGTGCGTTGAAACAGGTATGTTTATCTAATAAAATATTGGGATCTCGAATGACTAGTTCCTCACAATGCAACCCCCCTCTCGCGCCGGCGCTGTAAGGGAGCGTTTCCGCGACTCTGTGCGCTGGGTCTAAGCACGGGCTCTATGGCAGTAGCTCACAATAGCCTTCCTTCAAACATCAGGTGCTCCCTCACTCAACGCAGCAGCTTTGTCATGCGAAGGGATTTCCAAATGATTTTTCGGAGCACAGATTTACTTCCGAAACCCTTGGAATAACGAAAATTTCAGGATGAGAGCAATAGAGAACTGGAGAATGTATAACAGTACGAGCGCCAACCTTTCCCTGGTTTACTTCAATTATAATGAATCTTCTCGACGACCTAATGTTCCAAGATATGGGCAGGAAAAATTGGATCCAGGTTCAGGGTGAATAAATAACCGGCATGTTGATGATGAGGGACCTTGGGCAGGAGGAGACGTAGGAGCGGACAGGATGGGCATACTCGGAGGCGGTGAGAAGGTGTGGGGGTTTACAGCGAGCTCGATTGTGGGTGGGAAATCGGCGACCTAAACTTGCCCGAAACTCTCGACGAAGGCCCAGACGACGACGTTGTCAGCGACATAGGAGAATGTGGGTAATCCGTCTCTTCGACCCACCGATGTTGCCGAGGATAGTGGCAAGTGATGGTTGACGAGGCGATGATTTCGGAGCAGAGAACGACACAGGGCACAGCCCCTCAGGCGACCGCGTTCTGAATTTCGACGCGGATCGCACCGACTCGGGATCATCGATCTATACTTGCCTTGTCCACTCGTCATGAACAGATTGGAATACCGACAGCGGCTACCAGCAGAGGGCTCAGTACTGAGCGAAGTCGTAGACTGAAAAATCTCTACGGGCGAGTGTTGGTGGTGGTCATGATTATGGTGTTCTTCCGCAGCGTCAACGACTGGAGGAGACGAAGGCCGAACAGTAGCACCCTTCTTCAGCGCCCTCAACATATCCCGTATCCCACTCATCCTCCCACTCCGTCTCTTCCCACAGTGCTGCTGTCCCCCCTCCTCCTCAGGCAGCGTAACTGTACTATTCCCCGCATCTCCTCACCTCCACTCCTTGTTCACATTCGGGACGACCAACTCTTCCAGTCAGCTCTGCCTCCATATCCTCAGGTATAATGTCCATTGTTCAACATCTCGCGAAGCTAGAACCAACTGTCGTTGGCTAAGGTCATGTCGACCAATCCACCCGCGCCACGCACAAGTTGTTGACATTCGAAGCAGCAGTAGGCGTACTGCTCGAAGGCCTATCTAGCGCAGCCGGGATCGACGAAGCCGAGGGTGTAGGTTAGGCTTCATCCCCCGCAAGCGTAGCCAACTCGATCAATAACTCGGCGCATTCCCACGAAATCCGATACTTGGAGTTGAGAGTGTAAAACGCAGACGCCAGTTCTTTGTATTGCGACGACCGTTGTTCTCGTTGAGCTTGTAGTTGCTGTTGATGGGCAACCTCGTCCGCGGTAGGATTGATATTCGACGGTCGACCTCCCGGCGCGTCTTCATTTTCAGATTAGAGAAGAAATCCAGTCGAGGTTGTTTGTTGCAGCGGCACCGTCGTCAGGGCGGATTGCGGAAGATGGAGATGCGACTCGATGATACCCTGCACATCCAATAGCAGCACTTGATATGTCTGTTGCAATTCCCCAAATTCTGAATATAAAAAAAAAAAAATCGCGTCAAAAAACACGCCATAAAACCATAAAACCAAAAGTAAGAGAAAAAAGGAACTTACGTTCAATGTTCAGTGCAAACTCCCTAACCACACCCAAATCTCATCGTAGCCCAACCTGCGCCTGACTAACCGCCGTCGCCCTTCCCAACAACACGCTCTTCTTAGCCGGCCAATGACCAGCTCCCCCCACCATGAGTTTGTTTGGTGACGCAGGCGGAAAAGGCGACCCAGTTGGTGTAAAAAACAACGAAGACAACGATATCGACGGCGACATGGGCTGCGGCGTTCTCAGCGGCGCCAATGCAGAAACCAATAAAACCAAAGACGGTACCGGCGAAAACACAGGTGAGTGTTCCAGGCGATAGGGATGTGCATGTCTCCACACTGCAGCCCCACCACTAGCCTGGAACTCGTCCGACTGGCATTCCAATCTCCACTTCCTATTACTGGCGGGGGCCGTCTCGAAGCTGATGATGCTCGCGCCCCAACATGGGTATCTCCAAGATCTTGCCAATCTCCGCCCTGTTCGCGCGTCCGACTTCAACTGGTGCTTCCCCTCTGTTTATTATGACTGATGGTATCCCGTCCGGTTGATCCTGAACGTGTGGAAGAAGCACCTGGGCTGCTAGTGCCGCCGGAAGCTCGAAAAAAAACAATGCGTATGGGTGTGATGGGTGTCTGCTGCGGAGGAAGTACCGTTCGGAGTTGGGGGATAGGTTGATAAGTCACGCGTAAAAGATGACATGGAAAATTTTGGACAAGGAATATGGTCTGGGGCGCCTTGTGATTGGGGTTCAGCTGCCAGAAGGGACGGTGAATTAGAAAATGACTGGAAAGAAATGAATAGTAAAAAACAACCCACCAATAACCACTGAAGGCGTTGAACCTGTTCCTCTCCGCCTCCTCACACCCCACTTCATGACACTTCCGATACCGCTCAGCAGCGTCGCGCCACCTTTCGTAGGGCCATAGCCATAGTGAACCCCGAAGCCGTCATCATTCCATCGTGCTGTTTGCCATGGAGAATGTACAACATTGGCTGGTGGATGATGGGCGGCGTTGGGTATCGTTAGAGGGTCGCGTTGGCATGACTCTTCATATTACTGCTCGTACTCGGCCTCTCATTCCCCTGTCCCCACTCGAAATCAGCATCCCAGTTCTGAGGGTTCTAACGCGTTCTTAGTCGGCGAAAACATGCTAAACAAGGAAGAAAACGCACCAAGGGTATGAGTTTCATGAAGAGGATTGACGGCCATAGCTACCATGTGCTTTGTTATCGTGGTGCTGGTTCGCTGGTTCGCTGGCAGTGGTATTCAGCCGCATCATTCACTATTCGAATCCAATATAAATTGTTCTCGATCGTGACTGGAAATGCTTTGACACGTGGCGGTGGTTGGTGTAGGTGGTTGTGTCAGGTTCAAGCTGAACTTGAGGAACCATAGGGGAGTTCTTTGAATTTGTAGTTGAGTGGTTGGTTTGTGTTTCGTTTCGTTTTGCAGTTTTCCCGCGCTCACCACCTCCGCCAAACATCCACTTTTAGCAACTCTCCCTATCTATATTATTCTATCGCTGCCCCTACAGAATAATGTGGGTAAGCCCCATAACCGTATGGAATACAATGAGTACGTGAAATAGTTGTCTTCGTGTATTTTATCCCGACGTCTGACACCACCTCTCCTCCTCCAGTGCGGAAATTTATCGCTAATCGGGTACCTGGTGTGCTTCCCCGCCTCGTTACACTCAACCAAGTGCACTTAGAGGATATGGATATTAGGCTAGCTTCTGTCTTTCGTAACTTCAAGGATCAACGATGAATGCTCAGTTGTACGATTGTCGGAACATAAGTCATTGCGTGCCAATCATGAGAGATCGACTGGAAAGCTTCTTGACCTCAAACTAATTTACTAGTTACTGTGAACTCGAACGAAATCCCGCTCAATGTCAGATAGTGAAATTGTTTCTCCGGCAAACCCTTCAGCGCTTCCTCCAATCCATCATCTTTTCGCTGATAACTGTAAATCAGGATACCCAACGAAACTTGCAGCAGCTTTGACCATCCAGGTCGTGCCAAAGTTTCGTCAAGCACGCCCCACTCATCTCCTCGCGGGCAATTCGAGTTTATGTAAATGGCGATGTCGATACTAATGGTTTCGATGGACTGAATTGTCCGTATCTCCTCGAGCTCATAGGCAAGACCGGAGAGAGGGTCGGTGCTATCCCATTCGTTGAAAAAACTCTTCACACGAAGATGCTTAAGCGTCTGCAAGGACGGACGCAACATTCTGGAGAGCCCATTCAAGCTCAATCTGGGATCATGTACTAAGAACATCTCAAAGGTCAGAAAGCTAGACCAACGACTCAGATATAGCTTGTACCTGCAATTTCTGCGTCGATAAGATGATCACAACGGCCAAACAGTTGTTGTGAAGCTTCGTAATCATCCACACCGCGTATCTCTGATGAGAGATTGACGAGACTTTCGAAATCGAGAAAAGGTTTCCCATCGGTGCACTGTAATGTACATAACTCTGAAGTTGCTTCGGCACTCCGGATTCCAGCTTTAATTTTGTGAAGTCGAAGAGAGTTTTTAGGAATAATGGAGGAAAAGGGATTCTCAAACCCGATAGAATCGAATTCAAGGTGCTTGAGATTGAGGCAGGGCATCAAGTCTGGGAAGCTGAAGTTGTTGGCTGTCGATATATTAAAACGGAGAAGGGTCGGAACGTGCAAGAGGTGAAGAAGTGCTGGTCGAAGGGGGTTGTAGTCCCATTCAAGTGGGTATTCGCTGTAACTCAAAAGAGTAAGGGATTGCAAGTGGGTGATTTTCTTGAAGGTTTGTATCAGCGACAAGTTGTCGACTCCTCGATCGTGTGGAAGTTTTCTAAAATCCTTACAAGTTGTGTTAGAGGGAATTGATATCTGCCGTGCTGTATATTGTGGCTGTTTATAGGATCCTTTCACTCTTATCCATCGTCCTCAACCCATATTACAATCACCGCACAATTTCTTTGGAGTTTTGGCATTTGGTCAAAACGAAGGAATTAGCGGGCCAAGGGGCGCGAATAACATCGGCAAATATTTGGAGCAGGAATACAGACGAAATGGAATCATTGGGATGAGTTTATGGTAAAGCAACTGCCGATTTGCCGGTGCTAATACTAACTGGGACATATCATCCCGAAAGCAGTGTCATTGGGAGCGCCCTTACGTACCAACATTGCTTGTACTTCAACCACACCTTCATCATAGCCATTGGTTATCAGTGAGCGTAATGAGTCTTGTCAGCCACCCTGATCCCAGCGCTTGCTCAAACAAACAGCGCAGTGTGGAGGTTCAAGACAAGATCTATACCGAACAAGATGATGAAACTCAGTAAGTGTGGGAATCTTAATTGGATGGCGCTTTTGTTTCTTATCAAAAACCTCTCTGCACATCTAGGAATGTAGACTTAAACCAATATGATACTCGTGAGCATCCACCACCTTCTGATCACAATGGGACTGACCGATTATAGCTGCACCACTAGCAGAACGAGAGGATGATCAGACGAGCAATGACGGTGCACTTGTTCTGGAGAATAGGTCTGCAAGCGTCCCCGCAACAGGATCTGAGGCAACATCCATAGGTGGGCGGAAAATACGTTAGTTGTAACCAACAAACTGAAATAAAATCAGCCAGCCATCAAGTCACGACACCTTTTGTCAAGCCCGATTGTGTAGAAACAAATCCCCCCTTCGACCTTAGTAACTGTGTGCGTCCAGTCCGAATCGACGATACCGCCCTCCCATTCTGCAAAATCTTTCGGGCTTCCTTGGAAAAAGAATCCATAACACATACAATTCAAGTAGGCGACGGTGATGAGGAAAATGGCTTTGTGACCGCTACCCCAGCAACCAAGGAGCCTGCTCTTGGCGTTGAAGTTTTAATGGACAATGACTGCCTCGAGACCCACAAGGATATAGATCTTACCGTTGTGGTGTTGGCAGATAAGGGGAAAGGCGTCGATCCACGAGAATATGGCGGTGCCCTATACAACCCAAACTCAATGATTGTTCCAGCGGGTACCGCTTCCACTTCCACTGGAGGGTTGGGCACCATCGAGCTTGTTCATCGGGGCAAAGGAAAGGATGTCAACCCAGAGGAAGGAGGGATTGGAACGGTGAAGTATGAGCCAGGTCCAAGTCGTATCGATTTCCACGATCACGGAGTGATATCCTTCCAGAAACAAAACATTCCCCTTCAGTCCTTCGGACCAAGAAAAACGACAGACCTCAATGATAGACTTCCTTACGATCCTACCCTCCCTCGGCTTTCATGGTTCCCAAAAATATCGCCCTATCGTTTCGTCGTTTTCTCGATTCCGCTTGCCATTGGGACAGTCAAAGCTGTATTAAGCCAGAAGGGAAGAGTCACAACTCCCATTACTCTAGAATGGATATCTGGCGTCGTGATATTTCTTGTGTGAGTCGCATTCAACAATCAAAAGGCTCAATGCTGATTTTTATCAAATTTTTATGTAGTTTTTTCCTTCTTGAATCGTACGAGACATGCAGAGACATACCCAAATACCTTTTATGGCTGTTCAAACCGGATTGTGTCGATCTTGTATGGTATTTTGCGCCGAAGTTATCGATTCAGCGTCCTGAATATTTGTCAAATGAACGTGATCTCGAGTCTATCGAGTCTGACCTGGGGGCCTTCGTCACCTCGTACCGTATCCTTGTCTCAGTCGCGGTAGCATTCCTGGGGTCCCTTAAGGCTACCTTCACGTACTCAAGTTTGTTCACTGGTGCTATTTGGGTGGAATGGTTGTTTGTGGGTTTCGTCCTATCATTGTGCGTTAATTTCAACTTTACTCAAATGAACCAAATGTTAAAGTACCATTAGGCTCTACTTTGTTGGTCTATATGAAAACAACTCGTTAGGGCTAGGGTCCTCATTTTTTCGGAAAGATCGTTCCCACTTCATCCGCATGGGTAAGTTTTTGGTCAAATAGGATTAGTCTTCCTTTTATTGACTCTCATTCAGACTTTGGGAGCGTCATCTCATTACCAAGTATCGTTGGTTTGGCCTTTATCTTGGTTATTTACAGCGTCCAGCTCATCCCGGGTATAAAACGGAATGCTCGCCAGGCCGTTCCTGATTTTCTCCAAGATTCTCAACTTCCCATGGTCCCAACTCTGTCCAAGGGTACCCTAGAAGAGATCTTTCTCATTGTCGTATTCTACATGCCCTTCATCATCGTCTACGCTTGCCTCCTCTTTGTGTTGGTGTCCCAACTGTGGGCTCCCATCCTCGCATCGACCTCCATATTGCCCTCCGGCATTCGATACTATACCAGCCGGTTCTTTGGGGCTGTTGAGAGACGTGCGTCATACCGTCCCTTACCTTTTCCCATGACACTATTAATTCAAACCTCAGTGGCCCAAAGACGCCCTATAGACCGGATCATATACCATTCAGTTGCATTTGCACAGCTCCTTCTTCTCTTGACTTTGAATGTCTGGATCGTTCTCTTCCTTTGTTTTGTTGACGTAATTGTGGAAATGACAGATGATATCCTTCCGCCCCTTTTATTCAAGGTCGTGCTCTACACAGGAATGATCACATTGTTTATTTCCTCTTGGTTTATTGCTGCAACCAGTGACGAGCTTGAGGAGATGAGGTGGTGGCCCACAAGAGATCACCTGTCTCGTCTATTTCCTTCTTCATTCGCAAATGCGACCGTGACAACATGTAGGTGGAAATCTTTGTTTTCTCGAGTTTGATCGCTCTGATCAGTGATCCTCTAGTCATCCAGAAACAAGCGAAGACTCTTCGTCGTCTTCGCTCTTCCATTCCCTCCGACTTCCCCAAATGTCGCCTTTTCCTCTTTGTCGCCTTCTACATTTTTTTCATATTTATCATGGTTTTCGCAGGTTCCTATGCATTAATAGTCAACAAGAGCTTTCTCACATCAGCATTACTTCCAGTCATGGTGACTGTGTTCATACTTCTGGCATTTACCCTTTGGATGTGGTTCTACATCGGTGTCAAGCTCTTCCCGGATATCTTGTGGAGGATGCGTCCGCTGCTTCACTACGGCTTCCAGGACTTTACCGAGAGCGTCCGCGAATCGATTGAATTGTATAACCTTGAATATTGAACCTTCCGGGAGAGGGTTTCCCAGCGACCTTGTCTCCTTTGCTTATTTACGTAAATATGAGTGTACTTTACTGTTTTTTTACAAGAACCGATTTTCAAGCCCCTTGATATGTAAGCCTAGTACTCACAACATGGACTTTCGGTCCTCGCTATTCTATCCCCATTCTGGTATTGTAGTCACAGGAATGATTTCGGGAGGATTAAATTGCTCGAATTTGTCTTCCAGAATTCGGTGAATATAATCGTACAGAATCGGATGACAGGGAAACTCGAAGAGGAGGAGATGCAGGTGTACGTGCACCTTGGGATTCGACTCTTGTATAAAGGGGCGACGAGCCGAATGAAAGGAGCACGTGGTATGTTCAACCAATTGCTCTGCCTTCATCAATTCATGACAGTGCTGACACTTCATTGCTTACTGTTCTAGCTCGATGTCTCCTCAAATCTCTTTCAATTAAACAAGGAATTTCAATTAAACAAGGAATCAAATATAGCGATCCTGAATCGGCCAACGACATTCGTGGCAGGTTCGTAGCTACTTTAATTAGTTTGTTATTCGACTGTCAACCAATAGACTAATTGAGCTAGGGTCAACGATACCGGCCTTGATCATATCGACGTATTCGCCCTTCGCAGCGTCGTAGCCCCAAGCGAACTTGTCGGGGGTACCGTACTGCTTAAGAAGAGTACCAACGATGACGCTAGCTTCCTC
>Ga0307513_10008717_pt1 | contig 12914 bp, 13 predicted proteins | sample 15_EM_MG_FD_202174 | JGI IMG/M metagenome (GOLD analysis project Ga0307513, IMG submission 202174) | Populus trichocarpa ectomycorrhiza microbial communities from riparian zone in the Pacific Northwest, United States - 15_EM | ecosystem: Host-associated > Plants > Roots > Unclassified | place...
ATTCGTTCTGAGACCCGCTTATCCTTATCGCGCACCCCGATTCGCCCCCCGCAGAGCCGCTACGCTACGGTGCTATAAAATCATGCTCCACCAGCCGCCTTCGCTCTTCCTCGTCCTGTGCTCCTCTGCTACAGCCCTCTCAGCTTTTACAATCCCAAACACCCTCCTCGATCTCAAATTTTCTCAAAATGGTCCAGCCCTCTGAGCCCGAGTTCGAGCAGGCTCGCAACGAGCTCGCTACCACCATCGCTTCTTTCCTCGAGCGACACCCCGAGTACAAGACTGCGCTCGAAATCGTCCAGATCCCCGAGCGCATTGTTCAGTTCCGTATCGTGTGGGAAGACGACCAGGGCAAGCCCCACGTCAACCGTGGCTACCGTGTCCAGTTCAACTCGACGCTCGGTCCCTACAAGGGTGGTCTCAGGTTACACCCCAGCGTTAACCTTTCCATCCTCAAGTTCTTAGGCTTCGAACAAGTCAGGAGTCGTTTTACTTGCTCTGAACAAATAAACGAATCTTATCTTTCTCTCTACAGATCTTCAAGAATGCTTTGACTGGCATTTCCATGGGTGGTGCCAAGGGTGGCAGCGACTTCGACCCCAAGGGCCGCTCGGACAACGAAATCCGCAGATTCTGCTATGTATGTGGCTGATATTAAAGCTCTAGCACAACCCACTGATGTATGTGCAGGCCTTTATGCACGAGCTCGCCCGCCACATTGGTCCCGATACCGACGTTCCAGCTGGTCAGCAGCACTCTGCGCAAATACTCTGTTCCTGACATTCGCCTTGTCGATAGGTGACATTGGTACTGGTGCACGCGAGATCGGGTACCTTTTCGGCGCGTACAAGAAGATCCGCAACGAGTGGACTGGTGTCCTGACCGGCAAGGGTCCGACCTGGGGTGGTTCCTTTGCCCGACCGGAAGCCACTGGTATGTCCCGATACCCTCGCCTCTTGGAAACCAAACAATCCTCATTTTACCTTCCAGGCTACGGTCTAATCTACTACTGCGTGGAGATGGTTCCCTTCATCACGCCCTCGGCTGGGCCATCCTTCGGCTTTGACAAGGGAGAGACCAGGGTCCTTATCTCCGGCTCCGGCAACGTCGCCCAATTCGCCGCGCTCAAGGTTATCGAACTCGGCGCCACCGTTCTCTCCCTCAGCGATTCGAAAGGCGCGTTAATCTCGTGTGATGGAAACGGGTTCACAAAGGAGGACATTGAAGCAATCGCCGAACTCAAGCTCCGCCAGGGCGTGTTGAGCGAGGCAGTCCGTGAAGGTTTGGAGTGGCATGAGGGTGAGTTCATGCGCGTGTTTGTCACCTCTATTGGATTGACCTCTGTTGTGTCCCCATCCAGGCAAGCGTCCTTGGTTGCTCGTCAAGCAGGCTGATATCGCCCTGCCCTCTGCCACCCAGAATGAGGTCTCCGAGGAGGAAGCCAAGGGACTCGTCGCTGCCGGCGTCCGAATCGTTGCTGAGGGTTCCAACATGGTGCGTCTGCGCAATCTTCTACATAGGTAGTGTATAGCCCAACTCTGATTCTCCTCCCCAGGGCTGCACGCAAGAGGCCATCGATGTCTTTGAGGCCACTCGTAGCGAGGGTGTCGAGAAGACCGTCTGGTATGCTCCCGGCAAGGCGAGCAACTGCGGCGGTGTCGCCGTCTCGGGTCTCGAGATGGCGCAGAACTCTGCCCGCCTCACCTGGACCTTCAAGGAGGTCGACAGTAGGCTCAAGGGCATCATGCAGAGCGTCTTCAGGACGACCCTTGAGACTGGCGCTCAGTTCAGCTTGAAGGAAGGTGACGCGGGCAAAATCCTCCCTAGCTTGATCGTCGGTGCGAACGTTGCAGGCTTTAAGAAGGTTGCGGACGCCATGAAGGCTCACGGTGAATGGTGGTAAACTTATAGATTGGATATAGACGGTATTTTCGTGAGGACGGGGTTCCAATGCTGGATTCTCGGTTGTGTATGATGAGATGTAATTGAAATGCACCAAGTTTCGCAACCAATTGAGCGCTCATCATGGTCTCCTGTGGTTCTGTGGTCGTGGTCAAGTGGCAACAAAGCAGGTGCTGGTTGCTCCGCCACTCCGCCTGGAATTTCGACATTGTCGCAGTGGCTCGTCCTCAGAGCTCGAGGTGAGGAAATGCAAGCCCTTCGAGAACAAGTCTCTGTGGCACCGCGATATGTCTCCCAACAGCCATCCCCACGCCCGATTCGATCGAGTCCCAAACGAGCGCCGCGCACGGATGTCGTCTCGCAGAGTCGCGTTCTGAGTGCCTTGGCGGCTATGAACATGGGTGCCTCGGCTTATGAAGTCCGTCCGTACGTCCGCCGACGTCTATTCAACACGTCAGCCACTGACTGGGAACTTCTGTTACCCAGGACACACCCGTTTCTCCTTCCCCATAATACCGGGCGACAGCAGCCCCCCGGTGTCAATCCTGCTCTTTCCCCCCCATTGAGGTGTGCCACGACTTTGTCGGCGCTACCAACTATGGAGCCCCCGCCCGTTCCGCCTCCAGAACTGCGAAACGCAACGCAGGCACGCGTCATCCCCGTCGATTCGTCGGAAACTGACGAGACAATGGCTGTCCACCCGGCAGACACGCAGGAAACTGAGCCGGCGCTAGAGGAGGAACCCGTCGAAGAGCCTACCCCGACGAAGCATCCCTATTCGTACAAGGACTACACACCAGAACCTACCATGGTTTATACACGCTCTGTTTCGGAAGTCAACGACCATCTCCCTATGCTCAGTGGCCCGTTGGGTTTCGATATGGAGTGGAAGGTGACCTTTTCCAAGGAATCTCGACTGACTGCTGTGGTGCAGATCTGTGACGAGAAATATATATGGGTTATACAAGTGAGCGTTATGGGCAAGTGTAAGTCGCTTTCTGGCGTTCAACGCCACGTGCCCGTGAACTAAACCTTTATTTAGGCTTCCCCCTCGTTCTGAAGAAAATTCTTGAAAACCCAGATGTGCCTAAACTCGGGGTGTGCATCCGCAGTGGGTACCCGTTCTGTTGTCCCATCCCACCCGGCTACCGAAATTCACGGTTGACTCATAGACGACGCTAAGAAGCTCTATAAGGATTTCGGAGTTAGGATGCAGAACCTTGTAGAGCTATCATATATGTCAAGACAAGCGGACAAGACTCTCCGTCTTGGTGGCAAACTGCACGCTAGGCGTCTCATTTCCTTGCAGAACCTCGTAGGAGGGTACCTCAACAAACATCTCCTAAAGGATGACGCTCGTTTCAGCGACTGGGAACTCAAGTTGAATAACAAACAATTGGAATGTGAGCGATCCTCCAGCTAAAGTGCGGTTTCTAATACTATTTTTAATTAGACGCCGCGAATGATGCGCACTGTGCACTGCAACTATATAAACACTTTCTCAATATGGCCGAAGATGACGAAGTTAAGCTTACTCCAGCTTGGTACACCCTTAAGGTTAAAGAGGACGGTGTATGCATCTTCACCGAGGAACCCCCTGCTCCTGCACGGACCCGCACCAAGAAGCCTGCAGCCAAAGTTAAGGACAAAGGGACATCACGAGCACCCGAGGAGTCGGTGGCACCGACAGAGCAAGCGACAGTGGAGTTGGTCACCCCGACAATGGAGTTGGAGATCCCGACAGAGCAAGCGAAAGACGTGTCAATGGCCCTGACAGAGCAAGCGACAGAGGTGTCGACGACCCCAATGGAGCATGCGACAGATGTAGATGTGGCGATGATCCCGACCGAGCAAGCGACCAAGACAGAGAAGCCCAAACCAGTCAAAAGGAAGGCTGTACCTCGTGCACGCTCGTCAAAACCGCCGAAAGCTTCTGGGTCGTCTTCATCGGGGTCGTCGAGAATCCCCGCTTCGTCGTGGCCACCCCGTCGTCCACCTCGTCGTCCAGGCATTCGCACACCAGATATCGTCGAAATAACAGACCCCGACACTGGCGCTGATAAGAGTACTGTAATAACAGAAACTCAAGCTGCGAGCACCCAACTATCGAGAGCGGGCCCTTCGCTTCAGTCTCCTGTGCTACCACGGACGGCAGTCGTTGATCGACCATCACCAGTTGGAGAGGTAGCATTCTCAAGGAGAGGATGGGATAGATTTTATCACCCTGGGTCAATCGCAGCGACAAGCGCAGCAAGTGGGAAGGCGCCCAGCGCCCAAGCGACAAGGATCGTCAGACCTCTGGAGGACGATTAAACAGGAACTGCGCGTTCGGTCATGCTGCATATCCCCAAGCTTATTCGATGTTTGATTGTTTGGGCAACGTAGATACTATAACCGCAATAAAGCCCTTCAGATGTCTCCGAAGCACTGAGAACTCTTACACAGTGTGCCTACGACTTGGTAACTCGCAATGGTACAACAAGAGCACAATTCTTCGCACCACCCGTATTGACTCTTAGCCACCTTCCAAGACGTGGCTCCTGTCCGATTCCAGCAACGAGCAGCGCCACGAATTCTCCCTCAAGCGCTCCATCATTTATTCGTGGGGCCTGGTCGATCTCATACAACCATGGCGCATTCGAGAGTGGGTCGTGTGTATGCGGTGCTGGCACCAGCTGGAGACTGTTGATTATGCCCGGTATCGATATGGAAAACGGAAGAGCCTGGAACGACTTCAACTTTGGATCGAGCTTCCATAGTCGTATGTGGCCATCATAAGAACCTTGAATAAACCACCAATTAGCCTTACCCTTGGTGAGTGAGACATTTGCACGGAGAATGAACTAACCCGAAGCAAAGAGATCGGAATACCGGAGACAAGCAAGACTTGTTACCCATCGCGGGACCCTGACTTGACCCTCCGTTTCTGATTCGTGAACGTGCACACCATGAGCGAGGGGGTAGTTGAAGATAGGCTTCTTCTTTCCGGTTGACCATAGTGAAATTGAACTACACATGAAGGACTCAGTTATTAGACGATAGATTTCGAGCATATATGAACGTACCCAGAATCACCTCCACTCAAGAAGGTATGCTCATCGATCATTGCCACACACTCCATGCTCCCCTCGACAAATTTTTGCTTGCCCTTGCCTTTTCGGTCCACTACATCCCTGTCCGCATCCGCATCTAGAGCACCATCAATTACCTCTCTAAGGGCACTCTTCACTCCACCACGGAACACTAGCTGAGTCTCATCCGCAATCTTGAAGAACCGCACACTTTTGTCTCGTCCACCACTACTGACTGCTGTCTCCCCTCGCAGTGCGTCGAGGTCCGTGATTTTGTCCTGGTGTCCGAAGAGCGTTTCGATATATCCGAGTGCTCCGTTTGCGGGACCAGATGCTGGAGGTGGCGAGGTCGGGAGAGCGAAGACTTGGACAGTACGGTCAAACGACGCGGAGTAGAGTGAGTGCCCGTACTGTGTACCCTTGCGGAATGCCAGAGCCTAGTACCAAGGCTGAGATACGGTCGAGCACGAGGTTGGAGGGCACGTACGGAGACAGAGTCCTTGTGTTTCCCTACAGATTTCACCCATCTCTCTCCATGGACATCCCATACGCCCACACGACGGTCTTTCCCGCCGCTCGCTAACCATTTTCCGTCCGGGCTCAGAGCGAGGGCCCACACCTCGTCCAAATGGCCTTCCACATCTTGCTGAAGTAGAGGAGCCTTTCCTTTACCCTTGCCGTTTTCGCGTTGCTGCTTTGGTGGAATATGCTTGTAGAATACTTTTTGTGAGTTCCCTGATATTAAGTCGTGCTTTACAATGTTGCCCTCTTTTCCGGAAGTAAAGAGTATCCTTAGATCCTCGGAGACGACTGCAGCAGTAACTGGCAAACGATGTGGTCGAAGGGTGAGTTTTTTTGAGGACGATGGATCCAGGATCTACGATTTGGTGAGAACTCCTCACAGGCGAATATAGGGATACTTACCTTCTCTGCAATGAAGGAGTGAACCTTTCCTGAGTGTTCAAGCTATACGCAAAGGGCAAGATTGAGTATTTGGACCGCGAATTCGCGACGACCGGAGGGACTGACCACATCCTTTTGTAGGCGCGCCTGAATGATTTCTCTATCGATCTCAGCAGCATCCCATTCTCCATCCGCTGCGGTAAAGGTTTATAAGCGCTGTACGCATCAATTAAGCAAGGTGCGCACCTAGTTCATTCTTGACACTTTCGAGATAGAGTTTCGCTAGTCTCAGCCGCTTTTCGGCAGGACTTTCGTCTTCATCGTCCTCAATTTCTGCTTGTTCCCGCATTTCCGCCTCGTCTATTTCGCTTGCCCTTAAATCCTCGTCGAAATCGACGGCGTCTCCGGCCTCAGAATTGCTCTCAAGCTCTTCATCCTTTTTCTTTGGTGCGCTGTTCCGTAATATCTTCGGTAATCCATTTTTCTGCCCATTTTTCACGCGCTTCGGCTTGCTGGATGAGGGTACTGCAGCTCCGGGAGATCGTTTAGCGGCCTTAATTGATGATGATACCCCATTTGTGTGCGTCCTTTTTCGCTTTTTGGAATTAGAGCCCACAAAGAAGGCTTCAGGCATCGTCGATCCTGCGAGCACAAATTTGGAGTACAAGGTAGGTAGCTTTGTCGCACCACCTGGAGCAAACAAGAAATGTAGTTATACATCGACGAATGACTAGTCCATACGTGGGATAGCGAACTTGTATATGCGTAGCAAATAACCGACGGCATTATGCAAGAAATGATCACTTGAAATGACGATGCACACCCACTCTCTCAACGACATTATAAGGGAGACGCAAAGTGTCTCCCCTAGAGATCGCTTCTGCCTTGATGTTCCCGAGTTCTGCCATAGCCATCTGCCAGGGAAACCCACTGGGAGACCCTCCTCCCAGCCCTTTGTTTGCCTGGTACCTCTCCGAGTCCCGCAAGTAAGCACAACTAGCCTTGATTCTCCCTACACGAGCATCTCCACCAGGTAGCAAAGTCGTGAGGAGCGGCAGGCTCTGTAAGTCCGGACTATTGGCGTAGTGCCGGACAAGCGCACTAAGATCCTCTTGTCGCTGATTTCGGGACGTCTTCTTTTGGATTTGATAGGCTACCGTTTGCATGAACCTGTTCAAGCATGTGTTGACAGAAGTCTGAATTAATCCAAGCTCGGCTTGCTTAGCCTCTCGCGTCGCTCTGTCGGGTTCATCCGCTGCCCAGCTGAGGGCTTCGAACCATGGTCGTGTTAAATCTTCGTCCTGAGTGCCGCTCTGACATCTGGAGTTGAATTCAGCATTGTGGTATATTTGCAGTTGCGCCTTGAATGTTTCAACCTGTCCCTTCAACAATCCAGAGCCGACATCGACGAGGACATCCAGAATAAATCTGGACGCAGATGCACTGTAGCACATTGCGGAGGAATCAGGATCCTGATATGTTCCCGGTTTCGCGAGGCGCTGCTGGTGTTTCCAATATGGGGTGTTGGTCTTGTCCCAATGGGTTTTATCGTGCCGAAAATTTGATGGCTTGATTCGAATCCCGCTCTTTTCTGCATCCATGAGTTTATTAAACCTGCCACACGCCCGTCAGCCCTTGCGATTCACAAACCCACATAACTGACTTGTGCGCGAGATCCTGGGTGATAGAGTGATCAACACCGTATTGGATAGCGGCTTTGTTGTACATCCCGCTGTCTGTACAAGCCGGTGAGTCACTGAACGCGAGCCCGTTTCCTGGACGTACACCACCTGAAGAGACCTGGTTCTCCAATACTTGAAAGAAGATGCTGAGAGAAGTACCGGATGTGATACTGCTCTGGGATATACTTGAAGCGTTCTAGTAGTTCATTGACTGACACCGTATCCCGCTCAAAGCATGAATCGACATTAGGTGGAGCCTTCGAAAGTTCCAGAGGAGCATTTTGGAACGCGTTGACAATTTTTGGTTCCCAAATCACGTCACCAAGATCTATCAGAATTTAGCACATTGAAGCAAGTCGCACGGTGTTTGCCGCTTACCGCCGTCGTAGTCTAAAATCTACAGTTAACATGTATATCTACGACAGTATATGGTTCCTACCTCCACCGGCAAGGATGTCGGCTAATGGTCGACTCCCTTGGGTTGAAAAGATGATCAACCCTCGACAGTGTCGAAGCTCAGGAGGTGGATTGATCGCTCGGACCTAGTTAAGTCAGAAGGCAATGTTGAGCAGATTTCCGACCACAAACCTTCCGCATATCTGTTGGGAGATGGGCAGGATGACGACCAACCTACGCAAAATCAGGGATTGACCTAACATCATAGCAAAAGCGATACGTACCACGACATCCCCAACGATCGCAGGTGGTACAAATCCCGTATCAGGATCTCTGACTCCTTCGGCCGGGATGAAGACAATCTCTCCTTCTTGTAGTGTTCCAGTCCAATCTAGTCATATTCCTGATAAGTAATCTGAAGGTCGTTTCGAGTGAGGCCCTGTACCTGGTTGCAGGAAACCACCAGCAGAACGAGCAACAGGAAGGTGCAAGTCCAGCACCACTCCTCGGATAACATCGTGCACGATGTAGGCCCACAAACTGGAGAAATGGTTGCTCCTTGCAATATCCAGTCCCTGGAGGGCTGCCACCCGGAGAGCTTCGTATTTCAGAGGAGGATATCCGCTGACTTCATCTCTTCTCCAGATGTCAATCGCGGCGGGCATTGATCCTGATATACCTGTCGATTGACTAGGCTCGTCGGGTGACGCCGCAGGTATCGCACGGCTACTGGAATACCTGTCTTGAGTTCCCTTTCGCCTTGACCTATCGTCCCCGGCTCTCCAGAAGCCCAATCCACGTGCAGCACCGGCTGTGTCTCGCTTTTTCATTGAAATAGCCAGACCTCCAGCAGTCTCCAAGGCTGCGGCCAGTTGCATTCGACCATTAACTCCAGCCCGAGACTGGGAGCCATTATCCCACCACTTGTGCACATCCCCGATGACTTTGAGCGCCTCTTCGACAGAGTCCTGTTGCAGCTCAAGAAATACTTCATCTGGAACGCCCCGCGCAGACAGAATTGTCATGTATTGACCGGAAAGTCTTGAAGGATATATCATTGGAGCGGGTTTGACAATGCAGACAATATAGTGGGCCGCGTCATATATGCTCATACCATGCACTGGTCCTTTTGCTGGTCGTCGCTTAGGGTTGTACCTGACTTTCACCATCGACTCAGCTAGCGTGATCTTAAACGGTCCGTTGAAATTCGAAGTTTCAGCATCCTTGGGGTCAACCTGTACAACACCTTTTGCACTGCTCAAGCGGATTTGGAGGGCCGGAGGGGTTAAATAGTCCCCTGGGTGGTATTTGCGCCAGCATGCTATTGCAACGGATCCAGATGCCAATCCAGCACCATCGGTAAACTCGAAACCATTGCGTGCTATCGGCAAATGTCAGTTGCAAGCACCAAAAAATATACAGAAGATTTGTACTAATGTCTGGGGTAATCTTCACATTCTCAGGCTTGATGAAGACACCTGGTAGGGTATCGGAGAGGCCGAGGTGCAAACGAGTTGTAAGCTTTGACATGGCCTGATTGCGGTTGTGCTCAGGAACAAGCCACCATTGCAAAAGCCCTCCAACGGTTCCGATATATCTCCCAACACCGTAGTCCTTTCGGGTTCCGCCCAGACCCTCTATAGCTCTAAGCCCAACACGGTCGTGACCGTGCTGAAAGTAATATACCGTGCCTTCTTTTTCAAAGAGTGGATGATACTTGCGTCCAAGTATATGAATGGGACGACTGCAATAACCTTGCAGTTCTTTCCTCAGTTGACCGGTCTCGTCTTTACTCACACGATTGAGGAGCCGTTCGGATAGCTTGAGTCTGAGGAAACGATGCGACCCCCATATCCGAGTGAACAGACAGGAACCACGCATCATGGGCTTCTCGAGGATGATTCGACCATCTATTTTGAGGTTCAAAGTAGCACTTCTTTGTCGTTCTTCGCAGTGCAAGGTGGCGCAGAACCCAACACGACCTCCATAGCGGGTTCCGGTGTTTTCTCCCATGTCCCCATCCACACCGATACCGAGCATACGACCTTTATCCTCCACGATGGCCTCCGCCTCCCAATCCAGTTCTTGAAGCCAATACGAGTCTTCCTCGCTCAGCTTTGAGCCATTGTCCCACGAACGAATTGCTTCCACTCCTTCAACGTTGGATCTCTTTCGAGTATTTGTATCACCAATGAGCGCCGTGACCAGCATCGTTTCATTGGCGTCGAGGTTCTCATCCTGGGCAAATCGTGCGAACTCCCAGAAAGTGCCAGTAGGTAGGTTATTCCAGACGTGGTCCATTTTTGGCATGGAGAGGAGGCAGATAGGGTCCGCTGGAGGGAGCTGAGTATCTGACGTCGACTCCGAAAAGTTGGGCAAGGGTGGAGGCACTCCCACAATCCCGGCCCAGATCGCTACAGCATTTGGACTCCGCAATGGACGGGATGGAGTAGTAGGTGGAGTGGTATGGTAAACTTCGATTGGACGAGGAGCAGTTGAAAGGCCTGGCTGTCGGGAGGTGTGGGTGGAGAACTGGAAAGGGACCTCTAAATGGAGTGCTGGAGAGATGACAAACGCTCCTGAGTTGTTGGATGCCGGAGGCTCTTGGTTCTGTCGCGCTTCAACAGGTTGACGCTCGTCCCCCTGCCTCTCTACGTCCCCATCGTAAAGGGCATCGCAACCAGTCCTCAACTGGTTCCCTAACTCTTCATCTTTTCGTATTGGCAAAGTCAGTTGACTGTTCGCCTCACTCGACGACGACACTATTCCGAAGGAGCGTTTCGCAGACTTATGCGATGGTGAAGGATCGTCAAGCGGAGTCCGCTTCCGCTTCCTAGAGACCGAAAATGCGATGGACGAGCCAGACATCGCAAATCGTTGCCTTTGGCGCTTTGGCGTGTGGAAGAGTTCGACTCTAAGGCTTTGTAGCCACCTGCGACAGGCCAAACAAGGAGATGGTGAAATATCCTTCGATTAGGATAGAAGTCACACAAGCAACAGATACATTGGTGATTATGAGCGAAGACGTGGTGGACAAGTGAGACCAAGATGGCGCAATTATCGTGATGGGAAATAATAGGAAACTCAAGATGCGTAATGGGACGCGTCACCGACAGGTCTATTGAAACTCAGATCCTGCGTCACAGGTGCCTCGCCGCTCTGCGCTTGTGTAGGAGCTGGTTGATCAGGATCACCATTCATTGGCCACACATCTTCGAGCGGCGCACTCAGAAAATAATTAGACCATGCGCTATTAGCTAGTTCAGCTTCAGATGACGCAAACAACGGGTTGCTATGGAGCAAAGAGAGCACGTCAGGATCTGGGGCAACTGCCCAGCTCGATGAAACCTCATTGTGCTGATCTAGCTGAAGGGTGGAAGGGTTGCGGGTATCGAGTTGATGCTGGACATCTGTTTGCGACTGCAGTCCTAATTGCGGTGCTGGATCTGTGCGGAATGCCGAAAGAGCAGCAATGCTCGCGTCTCGTAGGGGTGTTAGTTGTGGTAAATCATTGAGTAGCGATGTGCAATCGAAGCAGCCATTACAGCGTTGACAGTTGTCTGGTTCTGGCCCGAGCGACGCACCCATCAACACTGCTTCTAAGTTTGAGCCTGAGCACAGCACGCAAGAGCAGCTACCACTACATGAGCAGTTTGAAACTATTGGCTCGATTGGTGCAGCGAAGACAGTGCCAGACGAGGTTGCGGTGCGTTGTGTGTTCCTAGTAGAGGTTCCTGGACTGGTTCGAGTCGGAATTGGAGCCAAGAACTCTTCCAGAGTAGGTGTGGCAGTATCTTTCATTAAGGATGTGACAAGGTCGACGCTCTGCGGCGCTGCGATGTCTGATGGGTTGGTTTGTACATGTAATGCTGACGTTGTTGGCGGGCGAAGCAGAAATTGCTGTTGAGGCAACAACATGTTTGAATTCAAGCTTTGAGGGCGAGAATGATTCGGGTAGGGTGCGAAACGTGGAGCCTGTCCAGAAGATTCCGCGCGGAGAGCACCATGGGATGGATTAATGGGCTGGGAGGCGTTGAATAGTGGGTCAATGAGAAGTGTTGGATCTGCATAAGATGATGTGTACGAATTCGAGGGTATATGGAAACCATCCAGGAAGGATCTTGGTTCGGTCGCATTTGGAGGAAGATGGGTTGAAGAGGGCTGATTACAACGAGAGTGTGTGGAATTGGAAGCGGCTGCATGAATGTAGGGTGACTGGACTACAGGGCAAGCACACGTCGGAGGCGCAGAGTTTCTCCTTCGCCGAACGCCATCAGGAGGTTCAGACATGGAGGATAGTAGGGTGTGATTTGTTGAGTTGGAATGGGACAACGGAGAGCTGCATTCACAATTGATCGGCGCTTCAGCCTGGGAAATACAACAGGAAGCTTGAGAAGTGGCTGGCCGACCACCAGTAGAACCATGGCAGTCTCGTGTATGCGAAGCATCAGAAGTTTGGAGAGTGTCGGGATCGTTCCGGGGTATGGCACAGAGGCAAATGCCAGTCTCATCGCAGCTACATTCAGTGTAATCCCCATCCACATTCGGATCAGTGAGATTCTTTGACTTCCCTGGAGAAGGGGAGTTTGATAGGTGAGTGACCTTACAGATTCGAGAGGAGGGACATTGGGTACATGCTCACCGTTGCGCTTTCCCACCCATCCGGCTTCCTTGCGACACCCACAACGCACGTGGACTTGTTTAACCTTCCTCAAATCACGGCAGTGATTACACTGGGTGATGGGACGGCCTTTCTTGCGAATTTCGAACAACGGTCTATCGGTATGCGCGCAACGAGAACTGCGATGCCCACGTATGCAGACCTCACTATCACACGCGACACAGAGTTAGTATCAGTGGTAGTAAGAGGATCAATTGGGCCATACTTGCTTACCAAGCCATCTTGACGCCGTCAATGACGGGCTGGAGAGTGATCAGAATACAGCTTGGGTAAGGCGCA
>Ga0307513_10008718_pt1 | contig 12914 bp, 9 predicted proteins | sample 15_EM_MG_FD_202174 | JGI IMG/M metagenome (GOLD analysis project Ga0307513, IMG submission 202174) | Populus trichocarpa ectomycorrhiza microbial communities from riparian zone in the Pacific Northwest, United States - 15_EM | ecosystem: Host-associated > Plants > Roots > Unclassified | place...
CCCTGGTGTTCCTCGTTCCCCAAATCCTCCGTCGAGCGACGATGAGCCGCCCACATCCCTCTGGAGAGGGGAGGGGCGGGCTGGGATCCTTGCTGGGGATGCTGGTGATCGTGCCCACATCCCTCACCAGAGGGGAGGGGCAAACGGTGGGGTGTAGGTTCGTAGCTTGAGGCATATTGGAGGAGGGAGAAGTGGTGGTGGTGGTGGATGAACCCATCAACCGCGACCCGCGGTTGATCTTGAATTCAAACTCCGCCGTAACGCCCAAAGCCTGCACACGATCTCAAGAATTATTTGCGCGATTAAGATAATAAAGCCTAGTAGATGGTAGTAATTTACAGACGATATAACGTATCAAATTTTGCGTTATAATTTTTCACATTGAAGATGATAATTAAGAATTATTCCTTATATGGAAGGCCCTTGCCTCCCGCATATAATGATCATTTCTGCGTGTTTCTTAAATATCGTGCTAAAGCTGGAGTTTTTTACCTCAAATTTTTGGATCTGATATTATTAGAAGGTTATTAATATACTACGCTTTGTATTTTACTTATCGTGCCAATGTGGATTTATATCAATCGCAATCCAATCGCAATCTTCGGCGGTACGAGCGGAGCTTGAATTTGACATCAACCGTGTCACTGGTTCGTCCTCATACCACCATCTTCGCCCTCTCCAGCTCAACTCCCTCCCAACTACATGCAACCACCCCGCCAGGAGCCCCTCCCCTCTCTTGATGGATGTGGGCCTGATCGAAAATGCCCCCAGAAAGTACAGGAACACGGATCCCAGCCACATCCGCCCCTCCCCTCGCCAGAGGGATGTGGGCGGCTCAACGACGCTCGACGGAGGAGTTAGGCCATCGCCAGTCAACAATGACCTGGTCAATATGCTATTCCATTTTTAAGAGAAGAGAAAGCGATGTCATAGGACTTCGCGGTGTTCGAAGACCCTCTAGCCATCCGTTCGGTATCGAGGAAGGTTGGGAGACAAAGTTAGTACTCGTGGGTCGGCAACATCGTGCATTTCCAAGTTCTTACCCTCGCAATGCTGCATGGCAGTGCCAATTGGCACTCGCACTGCGCTTGCGAGGTTTATTGGTGGTTCTGCAGAGGTGCCCGTGAACGGGTCTGTGTACCCTCAAAACACGCTATGATCGCAAGGGTGAGCATCAGCATTTACAAACAATTGTACATTCACCGGTATATTAATAGACCTGAAGGGAAGGCGACGAAGGCACCTTGTCTTACGATCATCGAAACCCCTACCACGAGCTCACTCGAACTATAGCACCCTACGCGAGGACATGATATCCCTACAACTGTCTTCACACGATATGGATGTTCTTTGGCTGCTCCCATCCGGATTGCTCAGTGAATTGAAGGGTCCATCAACCCGATCACCGTATGGAGGTATTGAGGCCGTTGTCGTTTCGATCGTGGATGTTTGGGACTTACTATCTCTCTCATAGCTCCTGTTGTCGACGACTCCTCTTGTTCGCTTGTGCGGTATCTGCGCCCGCATCGCGTTCTCGAAGTAGGTCCTCGACGGCGTGAAATTGTCAGCTAATGTACCTATATCACAGTCCGCTAGATTACTTGTACGGGTTTGTGCCCACTCCATTCGATGCCACCATCTCATTCACTGTTACTGGCGCTCCTCGCCCTTTCTCATCGGTGGTGGCCCATCTGCCCGTGCAGATACAGAGTCGTTGCTGCTGGTGTGGTATTGTCTGATAATGAAGATATTTTGACACGGCGGTGATGGGGTGGACGAGAGGGGCTTAGGGTGATGAGTGAAGTCGAGGACACTAGTGAGTATAGTTGAGTATCGGCCATGGACAGTTTGTACTTACTTCGAAGCCCACCCATGCCTCATATGGCGGCCACTTTGGGCCTTGTTGACGAAAATAAAGGTTCTCCCCATCCCGTTCCGTTCCGTCATTGTTGGAACATCTTCCGCTGAAGAGCCAACTATCAAATGACAACCAGGCTACGACAGGGTCGTTATACTTGGCGGCGTGTCTGGTGGGTGGGATGGGAGGTATTGCGGGTAACCCTGCAGGTAAGTTACCAACGGAATAAAATACTTCATTATCTTAGGGATCGAACCTCTAATAATTCATTTTTGTAGATGTCCAACTGCCAGAGAAGAGGTCTCGATATTTGAATGCGTTTTCTGACCTTGCGGTGTTGATGATACAAGAAGGGTTTCGGGGCTTACAAGCGGGTTGGGCACGAATACGGCACGTTCCATATTTTATATTGATGACTGAGCTTGTCCGTTGTAGCTCCGTGCGGACATGTTGAATGCATGTGACCCTTGTGAATATTTATATTTGCTGAAAATCGTGTTAAGTTTAGGCGTCGTAAGTCGGATCGTACGCCCTATCTCTTCTGGGATCACGGTTTACCTCATCGGATTGTAACAGATAGGATTTCATCAAGGCATCGCCTCTCTCCAACCCCGTACTGTTTCCGAAATGCCAGTTCCAAGATAACTTATCTCTACACCTCGTCTCAAGTTCGCTAGCGGGGATGTTCGCTATAAGTAAGTCAAGTCGCGCCTACAAATATATCCAACTCTTCGCAACGGTTCATTTCGGAAATAGTGGTTTGCCCACCCGCGCACGTGTTAAGGTCAAGAATCATGGCAGCCGTAAGCAGCTAATACTCTGTTCACTGACCATGCCTACTGACAAACACTGAACTGCCCCTATCTACCGATCCACCCATTATAATCTCCCTAAGCATTGAGATTATTGGGTAGCTAATTATAACTTGTGTGATGTTTCTCAACCTCCTTAATAATTATGTGAAGCTAGACCAAAAAGAAAAAAAAAGACTCGTATTGCCATGCGCAGCAATGGCCCTCAAAAACAAGTCAAGTGTTCAACGTTCGACGTTCAACGTTCTGCGAGCCATAAACAAGAACTTACCGAATATTCCATCCAACTTGGTATTGAAAAACTCAGCAACATACTAACAAATGACGAGAAAGAGAATTCAGAATTTAAAGAGTTCCCAAATTGTTCCCAAAGACGCCGTGGGGGACGGTGTCAGCCTCTTCCTCCCATATATTTGTCATATCTCAAAAATGTTTCAAAAATAATGAGCCCCTAGTGTCGCTCTAAACTACCACCCGACGACTAGACTCTTTCGGTGCCCTCTCTGTCTGATACATGACCTCGTTCAACAACCGACAATGAGATCTCTGTTCCGACGCAAACGGCAACGAGTTCCAACTCTCCAGGATACACTTGAGAGCTTGGCCGATTTGTTGACTGACATAAGGCTCAGGGTTCGATTTCGATGTTACGGATTCAGACTTTGCAAACACCATCGGCTGACGTACATAATTGGTACTGTACATACCCACACACCTCCCATACTTACACCTCTTGGTTATTCGCCGCTACAAATCGTCTTCAGGCGTTCCTTATCTATTTTGGTTTTTAAAGTTCCCCCTCCGGGGCCTCCGCCGCGGTTAGGGAATTCGTTCATTTCGTTTTGTTTATTGATTTATGATCACCGTAAACAGGCGCCCAATTCACAGGCCATAGGTTCAACAGGATTTCGGGCTCATGTCGCCGACGATCTCGTTCCTTTTCGTGTTCATTCACAAAAGGCGGCTAATTCGATCAGCCTCAAGGACACGAGGAGCATGATTGAAATGAAAACAGAATGAACCATAGATTTTGAAGGCATGCACCTCCCTCAAACTGTTGGGTCGTTAATTTCGTTGGGTCGCTAATTCATTCGGGTTATCCAATTACCTGTTCAGCAGCGCAATATCAATCAACGCTGTGAGTGCGAGGTTTTACTGGAATCGGAATTATTCAAGAAGGTCGGTATTATGGAGAAGTAACATAGGTCAGGGTCATCCGACGGCGAACGTTTCGCTACCTTGCCTCATCCTACACGCTGGTATCTACATCGTACTCAACTCCTTCTCATCTATGCGTATGTGTACTGATGATAAACGCGTGGTTTCCGCTAGCATCCTCAAATTCAATGCAAATGCACCATAATGCAGATCCTCATAACCATGCTTACACACATTTTATTGAAAAACGCGATTTCCATGCGAGCAGTGGTATGGGTAGCGGTGGAATCCCCGTTCGGCAACTCCGCACCAAAAATTCTAGATCCATCAGTACATCAAGGTGCCGGCGAAACGTGTAGCGGTTACATATAACTTCACACTTCTAATTTTATTCGACACCAAGATGTCTGATCCTTGCAGGCCTTCCCGAATTCGCTCCCAGCTCCCACCGCCCGTTGTTCCTTGTTCAACTTCCGCTCCTTGGGATCCATAAATACCAGATGACGCACCGGCGGCACATATGTACTCTATTTCAGAAAACATTGCACCGACAGGCGTATTCCATCGGTCAAAAAGATACCTTCCGGAACCACCGCACCGACCTCCACTGGGATTATGTCATGGAATGGCACAGGCACATACAATTCCCGGCATGCCGTCTGAGTTTCTTACGTGGTGATGTCGATGAAAGGGGAGACGTCTTTCAGCCTCATTTGCCCATTTCGAGTATTTGGGCCCTGAGGCGCGTCTATGGAGATGTACGGACAAGGGTGAAGGGGGTTTTATCGTCAGTACGTGGCGCCCACAAACGAAAAACGGTGGTAACAGGTGAGAATATCAGTGGATGTGGCAGGGATCTTGCTTGCGATATCGATTGAAGATGCCATAATGAGTTAGAGTTGGAAGATGAGTTTGCGATTAGATTAGATAAGACCAACAGAAAATGGACGTGCCTCGTTCAACAACCCACAACAGCTCTTACCGGGAGCGACTTTGGCTGCACACGATGAGCACACGTCGACGACACCGAGGGCAGGATGACACGGGTGAGCATTGTGTATTGGGTTGTCCACGTGTTGAGGTGACATGAGGCTCAGGGTATTCCCGTGTATTGCTGGTTTTCTACCACTCACTCCGCCTAGTCATCCCCCCCCCGTCATAGATCACCCCCGATATCCATAACACAAACTGGCCTCTGATAGCTCTGTCAGCGCTGCTGAAACTCCCACAGACGAACGGGGCATTAACGGATCCCCACCATCATTATCTGATGCAAGTGCTCCTCGCCATGTGTCTGAACCTCAGTCGTCTTCAAAGCGGGAGGAAACCCGGCGAAAGGAGGAGGAAGCGCGCGAGGCGGCCAAACGGGAAGAAGAGGAGGCGAGATGGAAAGAAGAGGAAGCGAGACGAAGAGAAGAGGAAGCGACCAAACGGACAGGGGATGAAGCTCGCGAAGCGGCCAAACGGAATGTGGACGAGGCTCGCAGGGAAAGGAACCGCCGAGAGCAGCAGCAGCGCCAGCAACAGGAAAGCAGGCGGTTCCACGAAGACGAGTTCCTCGCCGGCCTTGATCCCAAAGTGATGCGACTCCTTCAACAAGCCAAGTTCCGAATGCGAGAGGAAGAAATCAAGCGCACTCGTGCTGAAGAACGCAAACGCCACGATAGCATCGGTTCCGAAAGCGCTTGGACACCATCTTTCGCTTCCGCTTCTCCAACTACAGCCTCGAATGCTAACCCTTATTCCTCCTCTTTGCCTAACACCTACACCTCTGCGTTTGCTGGAACCTCTCCGGGCATGTCGAGGCCGCCGCCACAATACTCTGGGTCTTTCAACTCTGACAGGAATGGGGCTCCGACCTCGGGCACCTCGACCTCGGGCTGGTCATCCGCAACCAAACCCACCACCGCCCCATCTTCGACCAACCCCCGGACTTCGTCGCCTATACCCTCGTCATTTGGCAAACCCCGCACTGGGTCTGTTAATTCAGGTACCAACCCTCCTGGTGCCTCTCCACTCGGCCCAGTGGACTGGGCACGTCGCCAGCAGGAATTCATCAATGACCAACAGGAAAAATTCCGCCGTGAACAAGAAAAGATCGAAGCCGAGAACCTACTTCGGTCTGCGGGGAAACCCCTCTCTCGCGACGAAGTGGTGCGGATGTTCGAGCGTCATGAGGGGATGTGGAATCGGATTGCCGTGCCCGGCACCGAACTGTTTACGTGGAGCGCTATTCCGTGGCCTATGGTGAAGATACCTACGAGCCCTGACGACATCTCGCTGCCCCTCATCGACGCGTACATACAGAGCCCCTGCCGGCCAGAGAAGGACAAGGCAAAGAGCCCCAAGGATCGCATCATAGATAGCTTGAAGAGATGGCATCCGGATCGGTTCGACAACAGGTGTTTGTTGAGGGTGGTGGATAGCGATCAGGAGAGGGTGAAGGAAGGATCAGGGAATGTGTTCTGCTATTTAAACGAACTCTTGCGGAAGGAAAATGCAGCCTCGAATGCTGACGCTTATCCCTCCTCTTCGCCTAATACTTACGCCTCTGCGTCTCCTGGAACCTCTCCGGGCATGTCGAGGCCGCCGCCACAATACTCCGGGTCTTTCAACTCTGACAGGAATGGGGCTCCGACCTGGGGCACCTCGAACTCGGGCTGGTCATCCGCAACCAAACCCACCACCGCCCCATCCTCGTCCAACCCCCGGACTTCCTCGTCTATACCCTCGTCATTTGGCAAACCCCGCACTGGGTCTGTTAGTTCAGGTACCAGCCCTCCTGGTGCCTCTCCACTCGGCTCAGAGGAGTGGGCACGTCGCCAGCAGGAATTCATCAACGACCAACAGGAAAAACTCCGCCGTGAACAAGAAAAGATCGAAGCAGAACGACAACTTCGGTCTGCGCGGAGACCTCTCACCCGCACCATCTCCTCTTCGTCCAACCCCCAGACTCACCGCATGTTTCTTAGTGAGGATCAGGACAACGAGTATTTTTCGGCAGATTCGGGGCGGTCGAATTCAACTTTAGAGAAAAGTGAACTTGACCGCCACAACGGCGATAGAGTGGAAGATGACAAGGAAGAAGAAGAGGAGGGAGACGATGATGAGGAAGATGAAGACGAAGTCGAAGTCGATGTAAAGGCTTGCGAGCTCGAAGCGGAGTCGCAGCGTCTCGAGGGGAAACGCAGAGACACGGATGCGAAGGTCCGGGAGCAGGGGTTGGAGTCGCAAAGGCTCAAACGCGAGGAACGGAGGATGGAGGAGGAGGAGGAGCTACGGCGGAAGGAGGAGGAAACCGAATTGGTGGAGGCGAGACGCGCGGCGGAGCGTCTCGTAGATGAGGCTCGGAAGAAAGAGGAAGAGGCGAAGAGAAAAGAGGGAGAGGTAAAGAAACGAGAGGAGGATGCGAAGAGGAAGGCGCATGATGTACGCAAGTTGAGGTTGGAGGCGACAAAGAAGGCAGAGGAGACGGAGAAGAGGGCGGCGGAGGTGAAGCTCAAAGAGGCGGAAACGAAGAAAAGGGAGGAGCAGCTTAAAGAAGATGAAGCGAGGAATCGCGAGTTGAAGCTCCAGATCCAAAAGAGAGAAGCTGCTTTACTTCTCCGTGAGGAAGAGCTTCAGCGCCAGGAGGCGGAGGCTAGGGTGAAGGAGGAAGAGTCAAAGCGGGAGGAAGCACGCGAGGCGGCCAAACGGAGAGAAGAGGAAGCGAGACGGAGAGAGGAGGAAGCGATCAAACGGAGAGACGACGAAGTTCGCGAAGTGGCTAAACGGAAAGAGGACGAGGCTCGCGCCGCCAGGGAGAGGAACCGCCGAGAACAGGAAGCCCAGCGCCAGCAACAGGAAAGCGAGCGGCGGTTCCACAAGGACGAGTTCATTGCCAGCCTTGATCCCACACCCCGTACCTTTGTCCGTTCGGGTTACTCTGGCTTCTCCGACAGCGACCGGATGCGTTCCCAAGCGAACTCCCACGACGACCAGCAAGAAAAAATCCGCCGTCAGCAAGAAAAAGTCGAGGCTGAAACCCAATTGCTAAAGTTCCCATCTCGAGAAGAAGTAATGCCCGCATGGCAAAATTGGCGTGCAGAGGTGGAACACCAGCGCCCCTCTCGATCCAATAACGGCGACGCATCGCAGGAGAAATCGAGGATGGGTCGACACCATTTTCAAGTCTCTTCCACAAAAGCTTCATATGCACCGCCTGCGAGTATGCCCATGCCGTCAATAGTCCCTGAAAACCCACTATCTCGGTGCGTTCTCTCAAAATTATGGATACTTTTGAATGTCTAAGATTTCTTACATAGAAAGCCAAAAGAACAAGTGATACATCCACCCAGTGGGGAGTACCTTACAATGAAGTTGGTGGATAATGCAAATGTGATTCCGCGAGAGTGCGTTCCAGAATTTCATTCTTGGTTCTCGTTGTAATGCATCTCTTTTTTAACAGGGTATTAGAATCTAAGGAAGCGGAATTACATGCTCCTCGGATGCGGAACTCTATTAACCCTTCTGTACCACGTCGACCATTGGATCTCTCTTCCTCGACTTTTGAAATCGCTCACGAGGATGTGCCAGAATCACCCACTACACCCAACGCAAACCAAGTAGTCCAGCTTCCATCTCAAAACTCTCAGCGTGGCACCGCCCCATGGATCTTAGCCTCGCGCAAACTTCAAGCGCCTCAGAAGCCCTTGGACGCCCAATTTAAGCTGCACATGGCTGACCTTCGACGGCAAATTGATGGCATCAGTGTGAGCAGCACCAGCTCAACACCGCGGTCGAGTTTCATAGGATCTCGTCTTTCTATCGGGTCAAGTTTGTTTTCTGAGTCATTCTCCATCGCATCTCTGTCTGCGGAGGTTGAGTGTCCTCCAACGCCTGTTTTTACAGATGAAATTCCCCGAGGACTCACGCCGATATCTGAGTCGCCGTTCTTCGCTACTCAAGCACCTAAGCGCTCTGCTCCTAAGAATCCGTACCCGTTACAGAATTCACACTTCCCTAACAATTCCGCCTCTATGTTGAATTTTAACATGGCCCAACGCACTCCAACTCCTACTGGATCCATACGGCGCGGGTATTGGAACCGCCGCGGTGACCATCTAACGCGGGATGGTTACGTTGTGTTCCCTCCGCCGAAGATGCAGTATCCCGAGGAGTTGAGGACGTACCCCTTCGAGACCCAAGGGTACCAAGATCATAGTGGATTTTTTATTGCGTATGTTAGGCGTCCAGAGCTTCCACAGAGCTTGTCGAAACATGGAAAACCGCCAGAACGTCCCTACAAATCGGTATGTTTTTTCCTCTTGATGAAGGGTGTTGAATGACGGTTGCTGATTTTGGCGTATCCTGATTTCAGTTTATGACATATGTCTAAGCTACTCATTCAAGGCTGCTTGCGCCTTCGGGAGGTACTCGATCACGCGGCTAAGCAGCACCCATTCAAAATGGTCAGGCAAATGGCGCAGGCAGAATTACACAAACTACTTCGTTTCGGTAGGCATTGGTGAGATACAGGCCCAAGGTTAGAAGGGGGTCCCTGTAATTCAGGCACATTACCGTCCAAACGACGGATCATCTGGCTTGATATAGGACTCGGACTCATCACAATTTAGAGTAGTGAATCCTGTTCATTACGAACATCGATTGGCTTATCCAAATAGAAGGCCTGTATTTGTATGTCTGGAAAACCGCTTCATCCTGAATATGATAGATTGAACGTCTTGGATTGATCAGTGCAAACCTGATCCGCTGCAACTTAGAAACAGGGATACCAAGATAAAATAACTCCCCACATGTTTCTTCGGGCAAGAACCCGTCCTCGATGTTATTATTATCATCAGCATCTACTTAGATTCAAAGCAGGAGAGACTTGTCGTATATATTGGCCTCGTATATTGGCCTCGACGCATGGGGTACATATGGCGCCCGAGAAATGAAATGTTGGGTAGAGGGGCTGTCACAGTGACTATGAATTTAAGTTGGCCCTCCGGGTATCTCAGGCTTTCTGGTTTCATCGAGATCAAAATGGTCCGTTCCATTGGAAAAAGGCTCATCAGAGAGGTACGTCCGCTAGTCTTCATCAAAGGACTGGTATGGGGAAGGATGTTCGGGTAGCAGTTCGAGCCTCACGGTGTCGGCAGGGACGGGTGAATGGTGCGCTAGTTCAGGTAGCGGATCGAAGGGATCTGCATACGCAGTAGTAGTAGCGTCTGGCAGCGTCTCGTCCCCGTTTGGAGAAAGCTTCCCCAACCACGGTTTAATGATGAGGGGATGGGAAGGAATATCCCACAAATCAGGGTGATGTGAAGGTGAAGGATCGATATTGGTCATGGGGTGCAAATGAGCACTCCCTTTTAGCACCGACGAATTCGAAGGCGAGCCGGGATCTAAGGATACGTTTCCAATGTCGGGATTCACTCGCAAGGCCGAGGCAATATTTCGCTCCAAGATCGTCGATATCCAAGAACATGAAAATATTCATTCCGTCCGCGAGAGGGAACTTGGAGTCGGTGGAATAAGACAGGCAGGAACTCGATCGGCCGAGTTGGACTGGGCCCATCCAAAATGATCATGCAGCGACCAATGGGGAAGTCGAGATAGTACCAGACTAGCGCTCTCGTGTAAGTATATTCCACCCAGCAGGCGAGGATTTGACAAATATGGGGGCATAGTCAAGGTAATTATGACCGACATATTTTCTAAAGCCCAAAAGGGATGGAATGGGTAGCTTTGACGACTACCACTTGGTGAGTCCATATCGGTTACTTACCATTCTAGACTAGAGTGGACATATTAGAATTGAAATTCAACGAGATGGCGTTCATCGACGGTGGGGGAACAACTTGGGCGGTCAAAAAGTGGAAGCGCAGGTGGAGGAAAACAACAACATGAGTTTGACATGAGTAAATACAAAACGTTGGGCGGCCGGATTACCCAACTTATCTACCATTTCCTTGTCGTGGGACATAGTGGAGAGATATTAACCAACAGTGCGAGAGGTCTTTTCACGTTTGGAACAAGAACAACAGGTGCTTACCTTAAGCTTCACCAGCGACACCCGAGTTCAAGAACTAGCAAGATGAGGCCGGACTCGGAGAATTCCCTGGCTCGTTGACACCTCGTTGAATATAAGAACTTCGAAAAAATCAAGGGTTCAACGTTCAATATTCAATGTTCAACTGCGGGCCCCAAACACAAATTTACCGAGTATTCCACAACCCCACCCAACTTGGTGAATGAAAAACTCCGGGTGAGAAAGTTTACTGTGACCCCAATACCTGTGACATGTGACGAGTGACGTCCGATGCTCCATGATCAACCTTCCCCTGTAAGTATATCTATCTGCCTCAATTGATCTGCCTTGCATTTGCCATATCTGAGCCATAAATCAAAAATGGTGCAAAAATGAACCCTGATATCTCTCCGAAACTACTAGCAGGCCCCCCAATGACTAGACTCTTACAGTGCCCTTCATGTCCGACACCGTTTTATTTATTTACTCTACGGTCATTCAACGACAGACAACGGAATCGCTGCGCCAATGCAAACGGTGACAAGGTACAACTGCTGAGAATAAACTTAAGAGCCTGCGAGCCTGGTCGATGTTCTGGGCACAACGGCCCGTGTTTTGAGGCTCAAGTTTCCCATGCTACGAATTCAGATAATCAGATTGGCTCGAGTTCAATCTAGTTCAATGCGGTTTGACCTGAGCCCTCTTGGTACTGTACCCACACTTCCTATACCCCCCATACCTATTCCCCGTCATGGATCACCGCCGATCTCTACCACACAAACTGGTCTGTACTCAATGCCTGCCTTGACCTCCCATGGCCCCCCAATCATTCCATCCCCAAATCGTGATGGCGCCTCCGATTTCGAGCCAGATGACGTGTGGAAGCGCCAGCTGAAGGGAAGAATTATGAAGAAGTTCGAATCTCTGATTCAGAGCAATCAAGCGAGCCAGCAAGCACAGCTCATGAAGGGCATCAGTCGGGAGCAAATGGGCTACGAGGCAATAGACCGGAACATTAAGGATTTGATGGAGAAAGAGTACCAGTTTAGTCTCAGGGAAGAAAGGAACAACCGCCATTGGGCTGCAGGTGGCCCCTCTTCGGGTAGGCCACAAGCCAACTCTGAAAAACCATGGGCCCCCCCGACTGGGCCCGAACACTCTGGTAGGGGCATCCGTCAGCGGACCAACGAGACCATTCCAGAGCGGCCAGAGGAGCTCACTAGAGGCTACGCAAACCAAACGGCCCATGTTCCATCCCGAAACCCTCAGCGTGGCATCGCCCCATGGATTTTAGCCTCGCGTGAACTTCATGCACCCCGGAAGCCCATAGATGCTGAATTTATGGCGCACATGGAAAACCTTCGACGGAAAACTGTTGGCACCAGTTTGAGCAGCCCAAGCTCATCGCCGCCATCGAGGCAGATAAGTTTGATAGGATCCCCTGTGATTTCTGAGCCATGCTCCCTCATGTCTTCCCCTCCGCCGAGGACTGAGTTTTCTCCAACACCTGTTTTCATAGATGAAATCCCCAATGGACTCATAAGGGAGGCTGTGTCCTCTTTAGTCGCTGCCCAAGCACCTAAGGGCTCTGCTCCTAGGAATCTGTACCCATTACAGAATTCGCACCTCCCTAGCAGTTCCACCGCCGCCCCATTGAATTCAAACTGGACCTCAAGACCCCACCCCATGAGACCTCCAGATCCCACCGGATCTGTACGGCGCAGGTATTGGAACCGCCGTGGGGACCATCTAACACCAGACGGCTATGTCGTTTTTCCTCCCCCGAATATGCAGTATCCTGTGGAGTTGAGGATGTACCCCTTCGAGAACGTGGGTTACCAAGATCATTGCGGGCAGTTTATTGCATATGTTAGGCGCCCAGAGCTTCCACAAAGCTTACCGAATCATGGCAACCCGCCAGAACGTCCCTATGAATCGGTATGTTTTTTTTTTCTTGATGAAGTGTGCTAATGGAACAATGGTTGCTGATTTCGCTGCATCCTCATTTCAGTTTATCTGCTATATCTGAGCTATTCGTGCAAGACTCGTACCAGCATTAGAAACTCGATCC
>Ga0307513_10008719_pt1 | contig 12913 bp, 13 predicted proteins | sample 15_EM_MG_FD_202174 | JGI IMG/M metagenome (GOLD analysis project Ga0307513, IMG submission 202174) | Populus trichocarpa ectomycorrhiza microbial communities from riparian zone in the Pacific Northwest, United States - 15_EM | ecosystem: Host-associated > Plants > Roots > Unclassified | place...
TATCACAAAACGCGAGCACTTGGACTGATCCAAAATGCGAGCACAACTCGACTCTAACACACACTAGTCTGCACTTCAAACTGCACTCTGCTAGAGTCTAATTGAACACACTGCTCGCAAACGCGAGCAGGGGCAATTAACTACTGTACTACTTGATTTGCGAGCGTATTTATACTGTTTACGAGCCAAGGCTTTTACAAATGAACGTGAAATAAGATGATGAATGTGAAATAAGACGGAACGGAAACGGAGAAACAGGAACAATACAAAACGGTTATTGCGAGCATAGTTAACCGGTTCAATAGAACGGCTATTGGTATAGGCACGCGGCTGTTGAACCCACGCGGGTATCTTTTTGATCGGTTACAATCATTATTTGTCTGATGTGATCCGTCCTCAACTTGGATCATCATCTGTGCCTGCGCGCATTGCCTAATTTGGACATAAATGCATGCGCGCAGTGGCCTCTAAGCTCTATCAGGGTCTGGCATTATTCTGCTCGCGTTTTTGAGTTTTTTGTCCCCCTTCCCTTTGTTATGTGCGCGCATATGTAGTAACACCCATTGATATGCTTTTAGTTACTAGACGATGCGGCCACACTTCATTATTGATAGTGGGACTTAAGGTTATGACTCTAAGAGTGCTCGCATATCAAGTACACTTGCTTGGACTTAATTATAAGCCGCGCGCAAGTCTCTTTAGTGCTCGCAATTCGTCATTATTGATGTACGCGCGCGTTCACTTGATCAACTAGCCTGGGTCTCACTAATGATCCTTATTAACTCCTTATTCCAATTGTAAGATCATAGATAATAGTATTAGATTGTAAGGTTTCATGTATGAACCAAAACAACCCTTATCACCGTTATTTTGGAGAAATTAGGACTCTTCCCACAAACAAAGAAACAAAGTTTCTTTATCTGCCTTTCCCTCCTAACACTGGGCCTTGTCGCACTAGCTGACTTATCATAGCGGCCAGGATAAAAAGGAGGAGATGCGCGGAGACAATAGTTAACATGGCCGATGCCCCGGAACAATGTATTATATAACGATCTTCCCAGGCGAACGATTTTTTTGATGGCTCGAGAAGATGAGCGTAAAAACGAGCTTTTACAAGTAAAAGACTCGTAATTGCCACAAGGTTGCCATCCACACGAAAAACGGTCCAGGGCAAAGAATGCCTCCATACCACTTGAAATATACCACGGGTTTTCTCGAGCACCAACACACATAGTCAATGGATGCTCGATAACGGAGTCGCGTTCGCCCACCTACAAGTATGAGTACATCAAACATGGCGCTGTTCATAATCGCACTTCCCACACCCAATTCTGCAGTATTACGAACCGAGCTTGATTCTTTACCATAAATCCACACGGGTCTAGCACGGTGAGAGTACGTTGTGGTTGGTCAAGCCGAAGAGAAGGAAAGAGATTTTGACGCGTCCATGGTGCAGCTTTGGTTGGAAATTGGAATGTGGGATATCACTATCAATCGGCAATCCAGCACTTCGAACACTACAAGGCTTAAAACGACAGAAGAGAAGTAGAGGTTAATTAAAATAGAGTGCATGTAATAAAAAAAAATAGACAGGATGTAAACGATCGAGTGGGGAAGAACATGTATCCCCAGCCTCCAACCATGTGAGAGTGACGAGTAAGATGGCTCACTGCTACGACACATGCTGACATCCCCCCCGGAGAATCGACAATCAGCGTGAACGCAAAAAGGAGTTATTTTTTCTTTGTCCACTGACATAGAGACGATGGAATCAGTTGGGAAAGGATGGCATGATAAACCGAGTACCAAAAGCACGTTCGAGTTGCAACCTGTATGTATGTCAAAGAGGTGTGAAAGGAAGGAAGGAATAACGCGCAATCTATGCCACCGTGTCAACCAATAACGATAGGCTGTTTCCAGGGGGAGAGGGGGAGAGGGAGGCGGTCCCCAAGATCGGGCAAGATATGCAGGATACGATCCCGTATCTAGTTGTGGAGGCGATGAACAAATCAAGTAAGAAGACTTTCCTGAGGTCGTAATTGATCCGACATTGGGTACGTGGCTCTTTTATTTTTGCGCTCTGTTGTGACCGCACTCACGAGTTTCTGAACTGCGGAAGAGGCCCGGGTAGGATATACCGGTGGAAAGCGCACCCTGCGTAGTATCAAGGATCTCCGGATCTCCCTCCTCACCTTGGCATACACCTCCACCATTAGCGCATGCCCATATATGCAGGACGAACGTCACCCGATGTTGAGCTTGGGAGTGTATTTTCAGCGCTCCGCCATTGTCAGCATCCATCACGGATCGGAGGACGCGTAACCGCGTTCAAATATACGCAACGCCCCTTCTGAGCTCGGGAAGAAGGATTGGTTGGGCGAAAAGTACCCTCTGGCTTTTGCCCGTTTCTTCATGAAAGGAATGGAAGACAGTTGATACAATTGGGTTCCGAGTGACATGAAATTGCCGCCGAGGGCGCGTCCATGGACCAGTGATGGAAGATTCAGCATAAGGATGGGTCAAAGAGAGTGGAGGGTGGGTGTTATGGGGATACGGAGTTTATTCGAATGTAAGGTAGGCGGATGAAAGATTTAGAGCATCATGCTTAGCCGATCATTCCAAACCTTTCTCGTCAGACAAATTATACCGCTCTGACGGAAAACCGTAAGGAGATAACTGGGGCCCAAAGATCCCGAGTGGTCCGATAGATTGTGAATCTGCGATTGTAAGGCCCAATATCTGGTTTACCTCGATCTTGCCACCTGTACTAAACAGGCAAGTCTTGTCTTTGCTCCGGAGACTCTCCAAGTACGTCCTAAGTTTCTAAAAGCGGAATGTCACCTACTCGGTACCTATATCATTTCACTGACCATTTTCGGCGAACCAAGGGTCGCTGTACTCGGTTTCCTGTTTGGTTTCCTCTTTAGTCTGTTGTTTATCCCTATGGGCGCTGTATTTTGCCGAAGGTCAATGTTAGCATTGACTCTGGAAAGAACGTACTGGGTATTCTATGATACAATTACAAACTATCGAGTTATTTCTACATCTCCGGACTGAGGGGGGTATATATCAGTATGGCACTTTATAATAAAGTTATTAATAATGAAAATGTCGTCTGGCTCAGGTTTCATTTAATTCCTGATCAAACTGGTGTCCGTGAGAGAAATCACCGAGGTGGATAGGTCTAATACCTAGAGAAAAAGTAAATCCATCCTCTGCTTGGGGAATTACGCCACATTCTAAAAGGCAAAGTGTTCGGGAAGGAGGGGACCATGGGCCTCTTTAAGTACTGAGCGGAGCCACCGAGTTGAGAAGGATGGGCGAGGCAGTTGAATGCGGGACGTGGCATATTGAAATGCGATCAAGGCGAGGAACATCGCACTGATGCAGAAGGAGGCATGAGGAAGGCAAATATGCTGGCAGACGATGAAGCCCCATTGAGATAGGAAAGCGATGATGCTGTACAGGAAGAAAGCCTTCGGGAGAGCGTACGCAAAAGCTGCACCCTGCATACCGAAATACTTTGACCTAATCGCTTCAAGATAGGCATGAGCTGGGGCCGCTCCGGCCATATCAAGTTCTTCATGACGATGAATAAGGAGTACCGAGGTTACGAGACCAAGGCAGGCAAGACTACCCGAAATATAAGCTAGAAGAGGGGAAACAGGGAGGAAGAAGCATAAGATATGAAGGCTAGGTGGGATGACCAAAAATTAGGAATTGGATCAGCAGTGCTGGGAAGAGTACATACAGAAGTAATGCGGCCGAATTGAAGCTCGATTGTCGCCATCCCTTCATACAGGACGTCATGAAGGCGTCCCAGGCATGTCCGTAGACAAATTCATCGACGAACAGGGCCTCAAGACGGTCGGCGTATTGGTCAGCGGCCCGAAGAGACAAGACGGAGATGAGAGATTTGGTCCATTGAATTTCTCTCCCTTCGTTGGCTATAATCGAGATCTCCCGGGAAAGTCGGGATTGCTCTTCGCCGTAATGCGTTTCATATCGGGCATACACTATAATATAGTCAAAATGATGGGTTTAGCACGGAGCACTGCGCGGCTTACTTATTATGGACCATAATCTGCCAACGATGGAAACTGTGCGTCCGTCACTAATTCGTTCTAAATAAAATGCAGTCAGCGCAGGGTAATGCAGAAATTTTGGCGTTCCCCTTACCTCGTGAAGAAATTAAGAGACTACGAAATTTTTCGCAGTCCGTACTATTGTATGGGAAAGTTGACTGTGTAGAAGTGAGAGTATCTATATTGATTGCGCGTCGTGAGGCTTAAATATGATACACCAAACTAGAATTTGCCTACCGAGAAGAGCATGAGAGAAAGTATCAATAAGATCGTCGATTGTCTTGAGAGGAAGACCATCAATGTGCATACAAAAATTCTCGATGTGAGTCCAATATTGAGCTTCCAGCAGGGTTTCTAAGGCAGACTATCAGAATTCCGTGGAACAAACCGAAAAGGTAGGGCTTACTTAGATGCGAGGAAGAAACGACCGGCAAAATTCCAAGTTCAGAAGTGTCATATGCGTCAAGCCAGAAGAGCGTCCGGACACCATGATCAACAAAATAGTAGTTGCAATCATTACCGTCAAGTTGAAGGAAGAGCTCAGTATGGTCTGTGAACGTGAATCCCTTCTTGGACGCTCGTTCTTCAATCTCTACGATCCACGCAAAGATGTATTGGGCGGTCACGGGATTGTAGAGATAGGACTCTGTCACGACTCGTACACCGGAATTCCTGTGGAAATAAATTTTTCCCTCAGGATGAACCGAATCCGACCATTGTGGCGGAAGGTAGGTTGGCCTGGTGGCGAGTTGGTTCAAAAATCACGTGATTTAAATGAAGACACCACCCACAAAGTTGAAAGAAATGTCCCAGGCTCAATAATGTGGCTTGAGCGCTGAACTCTAGAAATTAGAGAAATTTAGTGCTGTATGAATGTGTTGACAATTAGACCAACGCACTTCTTCGCGACATCATACCTAGCCGTTCGTTGTGCCACAATGGGACGAAGGAATCCAAGATTTGGGAGGGCATCCTGAGCAAAATTGACCTTTCCTTTTTCTTGTTGTTCCATCGGTAGCAAATGTGAGTGAAGGTAAGAGGGGAGTGGCGAATAAATGGCTCATTTGCCAGCTTTATAATTTAGGCCCTATTACTAGCCGTTGCTCATGCTGGCACAGCAAAGCGATGTAATTGTTGAACGTTACCGAGCACCGCCGCCTCTGTGACAGTGAGAGGTAGTGTCACGCTTTAACTGACAACCGATGTGGCTGTGTGAGTGATACATCGCATCTCCCATCTTCTTAACCTGGAACCTGTGCCTTCACAGATTCCCCAGGTGACAGCGCCGTACATAGGTCTTTAAATATCGCCGCTTAGAACAGCTATACTATTTTTGGTTAAATGGGACCTTGACTCTGGCTCAGCCGGTGATGTCGTGGGTATCGCAACGCGTGCGAGGACGTATCTCATATCAAATGCCCATGCCTGGCTTCTAGGGCGCCAACTCACTCAGATGACCATCTGTTATCAGTTCATCTGTGTCAAGGTTCTTTCCCCCCCCTTCTCGTGAGTATTTTTACGAAATGGATGATTTAAGACACCTGACATGGTACGTGTGGAAAGCCGCTCAAAGAGCCGTCCTCTCCTTTGTGCACTAGTCACGCAATGTACAGATTTGTCATGGTCTGGTCACTCTATATAATCCAGCGCCTAACTTCGAGTCACGTAGACTCTTTACTCCATGTACCTCAACATACTGCCGAAGAATGAAAACAAGGGTATCGGAGGTGCTATCGTTGGTGGCACCGGGTGAGTCTTATTAGTTAGAGTGAACTATTCTCATCATAGTACATATACTCCGATCCTCGCATATAGGCAATTCGTCAATGCATACAAGCTATGCCCCGCCAACCAGGATACTAGTATGAATACCACCGCCCCACCTCCTGCAGGGTCAGTGCACCATCTGCCTAATGTCTTTCGAGACCCTTGAATCTTTTATCCAAGCAGTCCGCCCTCTATCTCGCCAGGCAGTAGTCCTGAATCGAAATCTGCTAACTGTTCCTCGGCGTAGGTTCCCATCCATACCCTTATGAGCCTTATCAATACTGATTTACTGGGTATCCTTCAGGTTTCGACCCAAGGCCCCACTCAAATCTCCGATTGCGGGACCATCCAAGCCTAAGGTCAAGGCCAAGGCCAAGGTCAAGCCCACCCCGACCAAGGCCGCCGCGACTGAAAACACCGAGACTGAGCCCACTGAGACTGAGCCCTCCGCGACTGAATCCACCGAGACTGATCCCCCGTCCAAGAATTAATGTTCAAATGTAATGAAGGTTTCTGAATTCTTATTTCTCATTTTTTCTCCCATCCTCACAATAAGGGATGTATCGTATCGGTCATTGTTAGATCTCTCATGGACGCGCTATGTCTCACTCCTTGTCGGCCTCTCCTCCTAAGACTTGCAGGCGCTCCACATATAGGCGATGCAGTCATTGAAGTATCTCAAATCTCGTCCTGCACGGTCGTCTTCTCAGAACACCAAGATCCTCGAGGTATGCTAAAAAAAAAGCTCAATAGCCTCCAGAACGGCTTTGGGCTGGTATTCGTCTCATCCAAGGACGAGTTCTGAAGCTCCCTGGTATCTGATTGTGGAATGGTGTCCTGGTCGACAGACCATTTCGACAGCAAATACGGCGACGGCCAGAACAGAAGCAGACCAAAAGATGCGCAAATCGGCCCAACTACAATCGGTGTCATCATCTAGGGTTTTGATGAACCTAATGCAGATGGCTACTGAGAATAGCAATACCTAGAAAATTATAATTTTTAGTCTACTATCAAGTGGCAGAGATATAAAACTCACCTCCACATACGAAGGCCATACGGAAGGCAGTTCGATATTGCAAGCGGCTCGAGTCCAAAAAGAAGTGCTGTTATTCTTCGCGAGAAGTTGTCGCTTCGAAAGGAGAAAAAAATTAGCGAGGACGTGAAGGTATATACGATAAACTATTTAAGAAGACTTTACCACATTCTAAGCATTCATTCGATTGCTTTCCCCATTTTGGTACAGAAGGAGTAGGCGCAAATCACGGTTCCCAAGTTGAAAAATAATCCAAAATTTGTACAGGAGTTCCGTATAACCTTTGACTGTTAACTGCAAGGGAAATTTGCTGCCTACAGAGAATTAATCCGTACTTGTTCGAAACCTCGGTATAATGGGATGCTCACCACTGGAGTCAATTTCACCCATTCGTCTTTCATAGTCTCCACTTTTCTGTCCCAGTCGTATTTACACTAAATTCTGTCACTTGCATTTTCACACTGGCATTGAAAAAAAAAAAATATTAGAATATAATGATCAAACGAGTCTGTCGATTAGCCTAAGCAGCGAAATGAGTTTCTATACCACAGAAAAAATATGGAGACCAGATAAAAGGTGGACATAAACCTAGTTGATAATAGAGTGAGTCAATCATGATCAAAGGGGCTAATCGCAACAACGCTATAGTGATTTAAATTTCTCTACAAAAGACAGGAATCTGAGGCTAAGGTTCATTGGATCGCACTTTCTAAGGCGTTAGCCGTTTTCAAAAACCTCTGGAGCTCCTCGTGGAGAAGTTGCCACCGTACGTCATTGTGTCTACTTGATGTGCATCTGGAGTGTATAAGAATAATATTGTGGAATGGGGACAGAATAAAATCCAATTAATCAAAATCATGTATCTCAGTTCACAGATGGGCCGTAGAGATAATTCTGCAACATCCGCAGGTCCGAGTGTATCGAATCTTGATCCACGTGACGATGACCCAAAATGTATTGCCACACACAACCAAAGCGAGATGTCTTTCTTTCTTTATCGACGATCTCTGTTGCCCATGTACCTTCCTCGCTGTACGGCCGCTCACTGGGTGGATGTCGATTGATTCGGGGAATTCAGACTGACCATTGCCAGTGACAAACACGGTGCTCTTCCTCCATCTCGTTCACCTCGCTGCAAGTCCCACACCTTAACTTCCGTCTTCCGGACGGACTATTCATGGCACTATTGGACTGTAATTCACCACAATTTCCTTTTGCTCAATTTCTGCAGTGAGATGCTGGGTGGTCGCTCTATGGTAGCTCATCTCACACGTTGGTCGTGTCGCATATGATCTCATGAACTCGGGTTCACCCTCACTGGCTCGTTGCCTTGTTTTATATATATTTATATGTCGGCTACACCTTATACGACTGGGGTCTATTTTTTGTTTAAGCGTGATGCCCCATTTCCTCCGAGTCGGATCCAGCATCTGATCCTCCCCTCTTCTCTGTTCCGGCACGCTAACATCACCTCATATGTATAAGCACAACCTACCTCCACCCGCTTGTCACTGATTAACCATCCTGGGATCTGTCATCGAGGCACTCACAAGGCGACATCCATTTTCATTTCCCCGTTCGACATGGTGCAGGCTGTGAAGAAGCGGCTAATATGACAGACTTGTTTGCGGGTCGGAGTGCGTTAACCATCCTGGGATCTGTCATCGAGGCACTCACAAGACGACATCCATTTTCATTTCCTCCGTTCGAGACATGGTACGGGCTGTGAAGAAGCGGCTGATATGACAGACTTGTTTGCGGGTCGGAGTGCGGGAGGTGGAAAAGGGACGACGGCCGCAGTGGATTCGAAATACACTCTCCTGAACGAGAAAGGCGCAAGGTGGATGGTATACGCTGCGCGAGCTGGGATACATTGAATCGGCGGTATGCACTTCGTCCGACCATTCGATATTCGGTTGGTCAACTAATTTCACCCTTCCTCTCGCAGGCCCAGACGCGAGCCAGCCAAGCTTGCATGTTCTGTCCTTGACTACATTCGATACGCCGAATACCATCAGCGAGAGTTCCCTCGAGCGTGCTGTATCCTTTCGCAGAGCTCTACGTATCCTGTTGCATCTTCATCCGGGCACTATCTACCAAACACAATATTTTCAACACAATGAACAACTTTTCAACTGCGATAGTTTCGCTGCATTCAGCAAAAAATGGAATAATAGCGACAACTATAATGAAGGACGTACTCTGCAGTATCCCAGATTCTACCTGTCCGAGTAAGACTCGCGCGTACCCAGCGCCCGCCCTCTCATCGTTTTCGCGCAAACGCTCTGCCCTCCCATCCTACACCCTTCTCTCTCTCTCAGGTGTCGGATTGTTCGGAGGCTCTTTTCTTTCTCGGCAGGATATGGCAGCAATCGGGCGGCACATCCCCGAGATTATCGTTCTCGTCATTTGGGTTAGATTGACGCTGGGTTGGGGATAAGTTAGAAGATGGCGGTGAACGATTCGGGTAGATGTACATCAGGCGAGGTTGAAGGTAAGTGTGTTTTGTGCGTGGGTGGGATGCGGCGAAGATTCTAAGAAAAGGCACGGGTTTTGATGGGACGCTGGGGGGATTGGAGGATATGGACATGCCAATGTGTCGATCGGGTCCTACTGGACAGGCTACTTGGACTCGTGGAACTCCGGGTAGGATGTTTGTGTCCAGAAGTGCACCAGATAACGCTGAGCGAGGCCATTTAATTGTGTCTTCGTCGGCCTCATCCTCCCCTCCTAGCCCCCGCGTTTATCTCGCGACGTGGCGCGGGTCAAGGTGCGTGAGGTCCTTCCATGAATGCATGCCGTGTCGATTTCCTGTTTATAATTAGGTTGTCCTCGGTGGAATTCGTTATCAAGACACCTGGATGAACGGAACAATGGTGTCGTAGCGTACGTTTCCGTTGTTTCTACACCTATTTCATTCTTTATCCTTTCCTGTCATCTCGCCTATGGGTAACCTGGCCCTCTCCAATTCCTTTTTTCGAGTCCCTATCTATTCGTATCGCTCTCCTCGTGGCAGATGTTTCGCCCATGGATGCAGTATGCAGTTCAGCTTCACAGTTTTCACTTTGATTCCTCAATCTTATATGGTGGCATTCGAAGGAGGTGGTGTAGAGAAAATCTCTCCATGAGCTGCATACGTATCCTTAATCGTCCTCTTCCCACTTGGAAGATTAGCAGAAGATTAAAGTCTCATCTATTTCCAAATCCCCATCACGTACAATCACCAGACCCCACGGATCGATCACGCCATTGGTCTCGAAGATCAGTTGTTTATTCTGTACGTTGGCGTATGCATTCCATAGCCATCAACGCAGGAAACAACTATGCGTCTCTCAACCCTCTCGCAGATTCGATCCCCGGTTTTTCTGGTTTGGGCGTTTACATGGTTGCATCGTTTACGTACATCCGGCTTTCAAGTTTCCTTGCTTTGTAGTTCAGGATGATATACCATTTGTCCTCTGGGAGTGGTAGGTATGGTTCCGCTGGCGGGTAATCTCGGGGTGGAACAGTGGACAGGGAAAATACATCCGAACGGCGGGATGATCAAACACCAGGGAGGAACAGCAGAGTTGCAGACATAGAGAGTAGAGAAGGAGCGCACGACAACGGTGTGAGGAAGGCAGGACCACCATTGGAGTTTCACTCGGGAGGCCGTTTTCATGCTTTATAGGGTTGACTAAGTCGCCGCGGGGTGGACAATAATGACTTTCATAGGACTTGAGCTTAAGCTTGAAGTTTAAAATATGGAGCTTTGACATTGGACAACCAGGGGACTTGAGAACAATGAAGAGATCCACTCTCGGTGGACATAGGTTAATATACGTTGCATGCTTGGATAAGAACTGAGTACTGAATACTGAATGCTTTTCATCTGCCGGTTCATCGTGGAAGGCTCGTCGTATGCGTGGTCGCGATTCCTCTCACACATCGCTAAACAGTAGCAAGCAACTTGCACTTGAACTAGTTCCTGGATAATGACCCTACCCTTGCCTCCCCTCCATCCGGAGACGTTCTCCCAAATTCATCTTCGGATTATTTGATTCCCGGAAATTATGAACCCTCCTCTGATGAGTTCATTCTCGCATTATTCAAAAACGAAGTTTCTGTTTTCCGTTGTCAATGGTTTAACGTATCCCTCAATAATGTCCTTTTTTCGAAATGACTCTAATTTGTACATTTTGGCTGTCTCATGAACTAATATTTATAATTTCCCCGAGAATAAGACCCCCAAGGTGATTTTTTGATATCGTGGGATTGATGCAGACAGAATCGCGAGGATCTCATGAGCGAGGGAAGTTAGCGGGGATGTGGAAATTTTTGCCCGCTTTCAATCGGTGCTTCTTCACGTCCGAAACTCTCCCTTTTTTTTTTTGCGACAGAGCATTCGGACCTCCGTCATCCGATGGAAGTAAGCTCTAGTGCAAATAGGCTTGCTCCGATTCTCGGCATTCAACTAACCCGGAACCCGGTAGCGCCGCAGCTGTGGCTGCACTGCCACTCGCTGGGCTACTGCGAGTTTATTGAAACATTAATGTTGCCAGACGGTGTATGGAATTATTCGGCACATCGCCCAGAAATCGTAGTTGAATTTAAAGTCTTCCTGTATTTTTTTGCCCCAGTCTGACGCTCAGTTTATCACAGCCTCTTATCACGGCAAATCCTATTGTCGTTCCACATGGTGCTGTGTTCAATCTGACTGCTATTTGCAAACAGCCAATTATACGCTTCGGGGTTGCCTACGAGGAACTTTGTCCTCTGAGTCTCACGTTGGGGTTATTGTACTTCCTGGCATTGTATTTTCGATTATTCTACTCTTGTACTTCATATCTCATTCACTTCCTTCCATCATGAGCTCCCCAATGCTCGTGCTTTGCCACATTATTACCCAACTCTATCGTCACCCTATTTATGCACTCTGAACGCCGTTGAACAACGACCGGTGGGAATGAACAGGGTTAAATCATTCTATATTTCCGCTTCTAATTGTCCCTGCTGCGCAAATTGCATCCATCCCTGCTACGCCTCCTGAGCCCTCGGATCATGAGTGTGTCATTTCCTGACCCGTAACTCTGTTCATGTTGCTGTTTGCCTTAACGGACGGGTACATCGCCTCATCTTCAATTCATGTCAAATCGGAGATTCGATGGCTTTGCCTTTGGTCAGAGATCCATTCTATTGTTCCCTCGGGGGTCGCCTAAGTGTTATGTGTCGATTAAATTCGAGGATATGGAGAGCAAATTTGGCTGAATACATCCATCTACGGATCTACGGTACACATCAACCTGTCCAAGAGATCAAGGTCATGTCGTAAGTGAGCCATAGCTGCGCGAAGCGACAGTTAGGGACCATAGAAGGGACTGCATCATCCTCGAGGAATTTCGTCCGCACAATGCAACAACCGATAACGAAGTTGCGAGTCCCCAACGACACCCGCAGTGGACCAGACAAGGTTCGTCTTCCAATCCATCCAGCCCACACTTTTGGTATTACTCACGGATAGAGCAGTCTGGGATATACTTCCTATGTACGAAGCGACGTGCACAGCGGTCCCATCGCCTTCGATCCGGGTAGGAGATAAGTCTGGCTCGATGATGAGGGTGTTAGAACTGTATGAAATGAACACAAACTTCCTGAGAATGAAGCCATACAGGACTCCATGAGCCGCCAGTATCCAAAGCAACCGCAGGGATACCCACTGCGTGGATAAAGGACCAGACTCTGGGCCTCTCCAATGAGACAGTGTTCAGGCAGTGAACAGCCCCAATACCTCGACGTGCCCCCATCCAAAGGAAGAAAAATCGTATTCAGCGAACCATCGTGCAAGGCATCCTTACGGGCCTAGTTTGAACCTAGTCCGCTCCACTGCGCTTGTTGGCAGGTCAGATTATACGCTGCTACCAATTACACACGAGCCCCATCAGGGCCATACGTGTGGCCCCTCGATCGAGTGGGGCGTGCGCCCTTACATCTATAAATTCAATAAAAAGGAGTACTTAAATGAAAATTTGTTGAAGGTTGAAACGCA
>Ga0307513_10008720_pt1 | contig 12913 bp, 14 predicted proteins | sample 15_EM_MG_FD_202174 | JGI IMG/M metagenome (GOLD analysis project Ga0307513, IMG submission 202174) | Populus trichocarpa ectomycorrhiza microbial communities from riparian zone in the Pacific Northwest, United States - 15_EM | ecosystem: Host-associated > Plants > Roots > Unclassified | place...
GACATCTACGAATACAACGCGACCGGGGCCGCTAACGGCCAACTCCGACATAGCCCCCGGCGGCGACAACCTGTCCGCGACGTGGAACCCGGCCAGCACCAAGGTGGCCACCGCCAACGAGCAGGTCATCCGGACCTACCCGACCGACGGCAGCGGCACGGCGACCACCCTCGCAACCCTGCCGGGCGCCTGGCACCTCGATTGGAGCCCGAACGGCCGCACTATCGCCGTGGAGGCCAACGGGGACCTGTGGCTGGTCAACGCGCGTACGGGAGCGATTACCCAGTTGACCGACCCGCCGCACGCGACCGAGGGCTACCCGGTCTGGTCGCCCGACGGCAAGTGGCTCGCCTACTCCAGAGCGGCGCCCGGTCAGACCCCGCAGATCTGGCTGATCACCCGCGGCGGCTCGCAGACCCATTCCACGGCCGTGGCCGGCGTCCCGCAGAGCTGGCGAGCCGCCGCGTAACGCGTGGCCGCCGCGCTGATCTCCGAGGCCGGGTTGGCCTTCGGCTGAGTCCTGGGCCCGAGAAGAGCGTTCAGCGTGGAGGGCCGCTACGCGGGGCAACGCCGGTCGCGGCCGGGCTCTATGGTCGTCCGTGGAAGGGCACCCGTCGAATCTCGCCGTGTGGTCCGGGCCCTGCGGCGGCTTCGGACCGGTGCGCCACGGGGAATCGAGAGGAGTTGTCGAAGGTGGACTTCGTCCTGCCTGAGTTGGCCCTTGCGGGCGATCGGGAGCAGATGCGCGCTGATGCGCTGGCTGAGCTCGAGTCGGTCGGCGGGTTGACCTATCGGGCTCCGCCGTTTGTGGAGGTGGGCGACGGCACCAGCACGGTGCGGGTGGCCGTCGATCGCACAGGCGCGGTCGTCGATGTGCATTTCCGGTCGGACTGGCAGCGGGAGCTGACCTCGTCCGGGCTAGGGAAGGCGCTGCTGGAAGCGAGGCGCAACGCGTCGGTCATGATGATGAACGCCCTCGCGCTGGACGCGCTGGCGAAGCGGGAGCGGGTGCGGGCCGGGGGTGACCCCGAGCCGGTCGAGCCTGCGCCGCCGCCCGTCGCGGCCGTCGCGCCGGACATCCGCGAGATCTGGCGGCGGCTGACCGAATCCGAGGATCAGCATTACCGCGCCACGAAGGCTGCTCGTGCGGCGCGCGAGGTCCGTACACTGCGCATTTTTTCCGGGCTGCTGACCGCCACCTGCGAGGGCCGCACGATCACCGGCATCGCGGTCGAACCGGTGCTGGCACACCAGGCCGGCGCGGACCGGCTGCGGTCCGCGGCGATGGAGCTGTTCCAACAGGCCGCCCAGCCGATCGAGAGGGATGACCGATGACGAGCGTCCAGATCATCACCGAGCACATCCGCGAAGAGGCGAACAAGTGGCGCCGGTTGTCGGGCGACATGCAGGAGGTCTATCAGAGCCCGGTCGTGGACGGCCTGGAGCTAGGGCTGTCGTCGTTCTTCATCGGCCCGACCGAGGTGGTGCCGGCGGGGATCCACTGGGATTCCTACTCCGCCTTCCTCAACCACTTCAAGACGCTAACTCTCGGCGCGGCCATCGAGTGGGAGCAGATCCAGGGCGCACTGAACTGGATGGCGGACGAGTTCGACCGCGTCGACGAGATCGCCGTGGAGAGCATCGAGGCGGTCTGGACCGAGCGAACGACCAGCGACGGAACCCTGGCGGCCAACCCGGACGCGCCGGCGAACGACGGGGGGAGACCCGCTCATGAGCCCCAATGAGCCGCAGGGTTCGGCAATGGACCACACGAGCGCGATCGAGACGGCCGTCGATCAGATCCGCGACCGGATCAACGAGATCGCCAACCGCTTCACGGCGGGCATCGAAGGCATCAACAAGAAGTGGCTGGACCTTCCACCGGCGGTGATGCTCAGGGTCCGCGAGCTGCTTGACGCCATCCGCGCGTCGATCAACAAGGTCCTGGACATCGTGTCGGCGGTCCTGGCCCACTACGCGCCCATCATCTCGATGATCGACATCAGCTTCCACTGGCTCCACGCGGTCAAGCGGCCGATCTCCAACATGGCGGGCGCGACCGCCAAGTGGGCCACGCCCGACCTGGCCTCGTGGGAGGGCGACACCGCCGATCACTACAAGGAGCAGGTCCTCGTGTTTCAGCCGGGCGCCACCGAGGCGCTGGCCGACCAGGCAGGTTTCATCAGCGCCTGGCTTTACGAGATCGTGATCGCCAACGTCGAATACGTCACGAATCTGGCATCAGTGGTCAGCACGATCGCCGGGCAGCTCGCGGCCGCCGCCATCGAGGCGGCCACGGTCGCCGACCTGCCCTTCGCCGTCGCCGACCTAGCGGCGGCGGTGGGCACGTACGTCGAGTCCTCGGTCAACAACCTCATCGGCATCGCTCACCGGATCATCGTGGCCGGCGAACGGTCCCGGCAGATCGTGGACAGCCTGGTGGACGAGCGCAACTTCACCAACGGGCTCTGGCCCGAGTCGGTCACGCCCCCGCAGCCCGAGGCCACCCTGAACGGCTGAGCTGAAGCTTCATGGACAAGAGGCCCGGGTGGTTCGCGTCGGCGCCATCACCGAAAGCTATCTTCACTGAGTGAGAGTGCGATGACCCGACCGTCCCGCCCGGGTTCGGACATGAATGCCTCCGGGAGCATATGTTGGGGGTGTGCGACCAAGCGTCACCAGCCCACTAACCTCGCGCCGGAAATCGTTGATCGGCGCCGGCCCGGGCCAACCAGGACCAAATCAGGCCATCCGGGAAGGGGCCGCCAAGAACGTTTACGAGGTGTCCGAGCGGGGACGAATCCCGGCCTTCAGCCAAGCACCTTTTCCATGACGTCTTCGCGGCGCACTCCATCGGGCATTACGTCACCCAGTACTCCGGTGCCGACGAACCCACAACGCTGGTAGAGCCGCTCGGCGGCCTCGTTGCCTCGCATGACGCACAGCCGGAGAACCTTGGCCTGCCCCTGCCTGGCCCATTTCTCGACCTCTTGGATCAACCGATCGCCGACGCCGCGGCCCCGAGCCGGCGGACTGACCCACATCGAGATCAGCTCGACCACGCCCGGCTCACGGCGCGATTCAACGTGCCCAGCGATCCATTGCCTGAGCAATCCCCACCAGGCACTCCACCTCAACCAGCGACTCTGGGCCGTGACCCGGCCCAAGCCCGCTCCCCGCACAAGCCGTTCACGCTGGCAGCCGGTAGGCAAAGGCCGTGGACGTGCACGTCGCCGGTTCCGTTCGAAGCCGTCCTCTGGAGAGTCTCCATAACCCCTTACTATGTGGTTCTTGGCGGTGAGAAGACAGGGTCTCGATGCTTGCGCTAAACATCACGGCGAGTCTCAGAGGGGAATTCGACGACCGTCCCCGCGATGTCCAGTCGTGCGCGGAGCGGTGGTGGGCGATCGCGGACGGCACCCTGGCCGGCTACGGCGATCAGGTCTTGGCCGTGGCCAACAACGTCATCGTCGGGGTTTTCGACGTGCGGGGATGGCAGCGTGATCCCGACGCCAACAACAAGATCGTCTTCGATCTCGCCTCAGCTGCCGAGTGGCAGGGGCTCGTCGGCCAGGACAGCCCGGTGATCTGGCACCCAGGCCGCGCCAACCCGGTCCGCAAGCTCGGCACCCTCATCACCGGCGAGCTGCGCCGCCGACGGCCGCACCACAGCGACGCCGCGCACGGTTGGTCCCTCCACGTCGACCCCGACGGGCGGGGCGCCACCGTGCGCGGCCCCGGCCGCATCGTCGTCACCGCAGTGGACAACGGCAACGCCCGCATAGCCGTAACCTAGGCCACCGCGCCGGTCGCCCTCAGGCCCGCATCAACCCCCGTCACGTTCCCAGTGCGGTCGAACATGCCTACCGCTCCGCGAGAGGCCGTCGTTTCACCTATCGGCCGTCGAGGATGGCTGTGCGACGGCGAAAGGCGCGAGCGTCCTTCGCAGGGAGGGCGTGCGCGATGGCTACGAGGATGCCGCGTAGCTCGGACTGGATCCGGGCTTCCCCAGACTCAACGGTGTCTCATCAGCCAGCCGCTGGATCGTTTGATTCTGAGGCGACAGCCGAGCTGGCGCAGGTGAGTCCGATGACCACGGCTTTCACGACGACAGTGCGGATGGGCGTGCCGGGGGTGTCGACCAGGCTGTTGGCGAGGGCGCCGTCGTGGCTGGCGATGACGGCTCGGGTGAAGGTGTCGGCGTCGACGTTGAGCGTCCGTCCGGCTCGTTCGACGGCGGCGACGACGATCGGTTGGAGTTCGGCGCGAACCGCGGTCTCGTAGTCGACGAGCAGTCGCGCGGACTCCGCACGCCGGGCCGCTTGAGCCGCAAAGCTCATTCTGATGCCGAACCATTCCCGGTCGAAGGGGATGGCCGCGACGATGGCGTTGACCGCATCGTCGATGCTCATTGCTGGCGGCCCGTCGGCAAATGCGGTCTGCACAGCCGCGCGCAGGCTGGCGAGCAGTTCATCGACGTGCTCGGCGTAGAGGGCGAACAGCAGTTCCTCGAGCGACTTGAAGCTGGAGTAGAACGCGCCGCGGGTGTAGCCGGCGTGCTCGCAGATCGCCTCCACCGTGACGTTGCTCGTGCCACGCTCAGCGAACAGGGTGCGGGCTGCGGCCAGCAGACGCGGCCGGGTTTCGGAACGCTTGCGAGGCACGCGAACCGGCGCCGTGCTGTCGGTCACCTGATCCTCCGATTGTCAATACAGTTCGTACTAAATACAGTCTGTATTGAAATCGTGAGAGCGTCAACCGACCCGGTACCTGCGGGCTCCGGTCCCAGGAGGTAGCAGGGCATGGATGCAGACGTCATCATCGTCGGCGGCGGGCTCGCCGGTCTGGTTGCCGCGAACGAGTTGGTCGTCGCGGGCAAGCGGGTCGCGATCGTTGATCAGGAGAACGAGGCCAACCTGGGTGGTCAGGCGTTCTGGTCCTTCGGGGGCATCTTCATGGTGAACACCCCGCAGCAGCGGCGCCTGGGCGTCCGGGACTCCTTCGAGCTGGCCTGGCAGGACTGGCAGGGCAGTGCGGGTTGGGACCGCCTTGACGGCGAGCACCCGCAGGATGAGTGGGCGGCCCGCTGGGGCCGCGCGTATGTCGAGTTCGCAGCCGGCGACAAGCGGCCGTGGCTGGAGTCGCAGGGCGTGAAGTTCACCCCGATGGTCGGCTGGGCCGAGCGCGGAGACGGCACCGCCGGCGGCCACGGCAACTCGGTGCCACGGTTCCACGTCCCCTGGGGGACGGGAACCGGGATCTCCGAACCGTTCGCCGACAAGGCCCGCCAGGCCGGCAGAACCGGACTGGTGACGTTCTATCACCGGCACCGTGTCGACGGCCTGATCTTCGAGCAGGACGCGGTGGTCGGCGTCCGCGGTGTAGTGCTGGCTCCGGACTCGTCGCCCCGCGGGGTCAGCTCCAACCGGGACGAGGGCGGCGAGTTCGAACTCACCGGCCAAGCGGTGGTGCTGGCGACCGGCGGCATCGGCGCCAATCACGACCAGATCCGCCGCAACTGGCCGGCCCGGCTCGGCACCCCACCCAAGGACATGATCACCGGTGTTCCCGCCCACGTCGACGGTCGGATGCTCGACATCGCCGAGGCGGCTGGGGTCCGACTGGTCAACAAGGACCGCATGTGGCACTACACCGAGGGAATCCGCAACTGGAACCCCATCTGGCCCAAGCACGGCATCCGTATCCTGCCCGGCCCGTCGTCGATGTGGTTCGACGCCGTCGGCCGCCGCCTGCCCACTCCCGGACTACCCGGATACGACACCCTCGGCACCCTCAAGCTGCTGCGGACCACACCCGACATCGCGCAGTACGACCACTCATGGTTCATCCTCACCCAGACCATGATCGAGAAAGAGTTCGCACTCTCCGGCTCCGAGCAGAACCCTGACATCACCAACCGCGACGTCCGGTTGATGGTCAAGAGTCGTCTCGGGAAGGGGGCACCCGCGCCCGTCGAGGCGTTCAAGGAACACGGCGCGGACTTCGTCGTCGCCGACAACCTCGCCGAACTTGTCGCCCGGATGAACAAGCTGACCGACGAGCCGCTGCTGGACCACTCCGCGGTTCGGGCGCAGATTGTCCAGCGCGACGCCGAGATCACCAACCGCTACAGCAAAGACATCCAGGTCAACGGCATCCGTAACAGCCGACGGTTCCTCGGCGACCGGCTCACCCGAACCGCCAAGCCACACAAGATTCTCGACCCGAGGTACGGCCCGCTCATCGGGGTCAAGCTGCACATCATCACCCGCAAGACTCTCGGCGGCATCCAAACCGACCTCGACGGACGCGCCCTCGACGCCGAAGGTCAGCCGATCGGTGGCCTCTACGCCGCGGGCGAGGCAGCAGGGTTCGGCGGCGGCGGCGCCCACGGCTACAACGCCCTCGAAGGCACCTTCCTCGGCGGCTGCATCTTCACCGGCCGCACCGTCGGACGAGCCCTCGCCGCCCAGCTCTGATCAAACGGGTACCCCGACAAGGGGAGGACTTCGCGATGGTCACCGGCACACGCACCCGGCTCCGGGTCTGCCGACCGGGGCCGGTTGGCCACGGAGCAGCCCTCGGCTCGGGCGCCAGGGCCACCGAGTCAAGTACACCCTCGCCACCCGCCTTGTGAACGAGCTCGTCGAGGCCGCCGACGAGAAGAATCTGGCTCGCATCATCGCCCGCTACGGCCGCGTGGCCCTCCTGATCATCGACGAACCGGGATGCATAGAGCTTGATCGACTCGGTGCCGAGCTGCTGTTCCAGGTGCTGACCGAAAGGGAGGAGAAGGCGAGCGTCGCCATCGGTTTGAACGAGAGCTTCTCGGGGTGGACGAAGACCTTCACCGACCTGCGGCTTTGCGCAGCGATCGTCGACCGGCTGACCTTCAACGGCACCATTATCGAGACCGGCACCGACTCCTACCGTCTCGCCCACACTCTCGCCCAGCGCAACGCCGTCTAGGGTGCCCCTCCCGCCTGGCCGAGGCGGGGCGCACACTTGCGGTGTGCTCGATGTCGCTGCTGATCAGGCCGTGGTGGAGTCGATCAACAAGATGTGGCGAACTGGGTTGACCCTCGAGGGGCGAGCCGAAAAGGGCACGCTGGGCGGCGCCATCTTGGTCGCGATACCGGATGGACGCAAAGCCGTGGTCACCCGATTCCTCGGTCCGGTCGCTGAGGCGCAGCGCACCGCGCGCATTTTGGCCGAGGCTTCCCGTAACGGACTCCCGGTGCCGCAATATCACCTGATCGCCCCAGTTGAAGACGACGTTTTCCTCGTTCAGGAGCGTTTACCGGGCCGACCGCCGGCAGCCGTCACTCCAGCGATCATCACCGCGATCGTCGAGATGAACGAGCGCTTCGCTCACGGGCTACAACACCAGGCCGACGTGCCGCAGATCGAGCTGTGCCTGCGTAAGAGCGGAAACCCTTACCCACGCCACGAGGTCCTCGCCGCGCACAGTGATCGCAGCCGAGCAATCCTAGATCGCATCCGGGCGATCGGTCGTGCTGCTGCTGACGTGGCCGCCGGCGACGACTTGGTACACATCGACCTCACCCCGGACAACGTCCTGTTCGACGACGACGGTGCCATCACCGGCGTGATCGACTGGAACCTCGGGGTCTACCGAGGCGATCGGTACCTGGCGCTGGTCAAGACCCGCTTCGACCTCGAATGGTCCCTGCACGAGCGGGCGCAGAACGACGCCTGCGAAGACGCAGCACGAACCCTTGACACTTTCCTCGACGCCGCCGTCCCGCAGCGCACGCTCAAGGCTTACTGGGCACACCGCATGCTCTACCAGCTGCACTGGACCCTGCCCGATGCGCCCGCCGACATCATCAACTGGCACCTCGACGTGGCGGAATCACGGCTTCAATAGCGCCGACCAGAGATAATCGGGCAGGCTCCTCCTGCGGATCCCCATACAGGGCGAGTTCGTACAGCGGGACCAGGTCGAACCGCCACGGTGGGGCCAGCCCGAGAGCGCCAGAATTACGCACCGATCGTCGGTGAGGCATTCGGATACTTCTGATATCCCACAGTGCCAGAGGGGCAGACCCATCTGGTGAAGGCCGACGGTCGCCAGGATGTGGCCCGGGCTCTGCGCGGCTTGGCGTTCCGCGGGCCCGGCGCCGGCCATCCATGGCCGTGTCCGCTGCCGGCCGCGTGGACGGGGAACTTCGCCGAGCGGCAACCGCCAGCGTTCATCCCAGTGGAGCCGACCGTTGTCGCCGAGGTGGAAGTCGACACGGCGCTGGACGGCCCGTTCGGCCGCATCCGGCATCGGGATCGCCTGGTCCGCATCCGTCTTGGTCTCGAACCAGCAGATGTCACCACGGGCCGTGCCGAGGCGCGGCGCGATCCCGCGGACGCTGTTGGCCCGCTGGCCGAGGCCGGGCACCGCTGACGGTTCGCAGTCAGCTTGGCCGGGTGGCGGATGCGGTGTCCGGCAGGGCGGCGAGGTAGTCCGACCAGCTGTTGCCGGCGAACTAGGCCCACCGGTGGGCGGTTCCAGGAGCGATCCCGAATAGGTCGGCGATCACGATCGGTGGCAGGTCGGCTAGTGACTGCATCATGGCGGTGTTGCGGGCGGCGCGGACGGGAAGACCGTGCTGGCGCATGGTGTCGGCCAGCCCCGCGGGATTTGCGTGCGCGGCCGGGGCGTCGACCGGGCAGCAGGTAGCCGTTCGCGTCGCCCAGCAGATGCTTCGGCGTGGTGGCGGCGATCTGCTCTTCGAGCAGCTGAGCCAGCGACGGCGGCAGGACCACCGGTCGGCCGCTGATCGTCAGGTAGGCGTTGTCCGCGTCGCGGTGCAGGTCGCCGGCGGTGAGCTCGACAACCCGGGTGAGCGCAAGGGCGTAGAGCCGGGTCAGCGCACCGGCGATGCGAACGTCGCGCGGTAGGGACCTGTCGGTCAGGCACTGCCGCAGCTCCTCCTGCTGGATGTCGTCGACCTGAAAATTGCCCGGCGGCCGGGTCGGTGGATGCGCGATGCTTAACGCGGTAGTCAGGCCGCGCGCGACAGCCCACCGGATGAAGGGGATGCTGCCGGCCCGCAGGGTCGGGTTTCCTGCCGCCCAGGTGTCCAGGTGTGTCTGCCGCAGGGTAATCAGCGTCAGGTGCTGCTCGTCGAGCCAAGCCAGGACTCGAGCGGCGGCCCGGATGTTGACGGAGTCTCCTCTGTATGCGGCGTAGGTGTAGCGGCCACGCGCGGATCGGCGACGGGCGTCGCGCAGCACGTGCCATTCGGCGAATGCCCGGATCAGGGTCACGTGAGCCGGAGGGAGTTTGGTGAGCGTGCGTGCCAGCCACCGGGTGAGCAGGGCGAAATTCTCGTCGCGTGCGGCAAGGATGCCGGCGCTGACGAGTAGGCCGCGGACGTAGGCGGTTGATTCCCCTTGGGGCAGCGCGTCGAGGGATTCGTGGGTGAGGTCGTCGGGATGGCCGGCCAGTTGGCCGAGCAGTCGCGCTGCCGGGCTGCGCCGCAGCCAGGTGAGCATCTGGTAGGGGTTGTCGGCCCCGCCGAGCACGGCCGCCAGCGGGCCGAGCGGGTTCGGGGCAGGCGCGTTGCCGGGATGCAGCAGATCGGCGACGCGTTTTCGAGGGTGCAGCGCGGGCAGTTCCCGCCCGGCAGCAGATCACCGGGTTGATGGCATTTGCTGCAGACCTAGTCAGGTTCGCCGGTCGTGGAGCAGGTGGCGCAGAGGTCACCCCCGTCGACGGCACGGCCGACGATCAGCCGCCGGCGCTTGCATGAAACGCAGGTTCCCGGCTTGGTGAGGCTGCGCCGGTAACAGGTGTCGCCGATTTCCGAAAATTGACCCTCTGGGGGTTCTTGGGAACCCGCTAGGGGTCAGTCTTCAGAGCGTCGATGCCGACCGGCAGCTCGTCGCGATCCTGCGCGCCGGCGGAGAGGCCGATCGCCTGGTGGCTTTCTACCGGCAATCCGACGACGACTACCACCGCGTCGGCACGTACCGCGAGGCGCTATGCGCCGGATCTCGTCCGCGCAGGTCCTGCACCAGACGGGCCGCTGCACGACGGCCCTGCGGCAACTCGACCGCAGCGTCCTGCAGTGACGCAAGTCGACCGACCGTGCTCGTGTCGAGGTGGCCCTCGTACTGGCGGTGCTACACCTGCCGATGGTGGAGATGACCCGCTGGCTCAAGTGGCTGACCGCGCACGGCGTTTCCAGCCTGGCGCAGGTCGCCGACTGGCACTGCGACGCCTACGCTGCCGACCGCGCCGAACACCTGCCCGCCCGCGGCCTCCGCAGCGGTGACCATGCCAAACGGCCGGGCGCAGGCCGTGACCTTCATCCTCGAACTCGCGCTCTACCGGGAGTGTCATCCGGCCCGGGCATTGCCGCGGTGACAGGAGGCCCGGGGCCTGAGTCAGCCGCTGAACCGAAGGTAGTGCGGTTCGGTGAAGGGAAGGTCGAACTGCCGACCGCCGACGTGCACGGTCAGCGGCTGGGCCGCCGCCTGCCATTCGCACGCCCACACTCGTCCCAGCAGGTGCACCACCGGTCGAGCCCCATCGGCAAGAACGACGGTGGGGGTTTCTCCGTCCTCGGGCAGTTCACCGTGGATGAGCCACCACGTGGTGACTCCACCCCATTCACCGCCTCGGGCTTGGGGTTGCAGGGTCGCGCTCCACCGCGTCCAGTCTTCCTCGGCCGGCAGATGAACGCCGCTCTGCTCGTCGCGGTGCTGGGCATCGTTTAGGTCCCGCCAGTAGCCGTCACTGCGCCACTGCACCACCCAGCCGGTACCGGGCAGCCGCACCGTCGAAATCTCTGGTTCGTCCTTGCGTGACATAACGCGTCCTTCCAGTTCCCGCTCTGCTGGTTTCGGAGCGTCGCTAAGCGGAACATCGTCGCACTAGACATTTTTGACGCCGCCGGCACGGTCAATTTTTCGCAACACCGTGACGAATCATATGTCTCGAATGGGCCGGATGCCAACAGAGGTCAGACGCCGCATTTGTTTGTCGATCCTTCGTCGTATTGAGGTGCGCATCAGGCGATGCCACTAACCGCTGCCTGCAATCGTGCCGCCAAAACGTGAGCGCCCGGCCGCTAATCGGCCGCCACGTCGTGGACCACAACTTTCTCGCAGGTAGCGTTGCGTCACGCGAAGCTGCAGCAGCCTTAGCGTGCTGCCCGAAAAGTTGACCAGGCCCGCAGCAATCGGCGGTCGGTGCTACAAAGAATGAAGTTTCATGTGATGAGACACCCTCAAGGCCTGCGGTCCACCATTTGAGGGCGGACCATTCAAGCAGTTCCTCTCTTCTTCCTCGTCCCCATTACATTGTTGAGGAATCGATGTCCGCTGAAATGGTTTCATCCGTATTGTCCGGAAACGGGTGGCGGTAGCTTTGGTTGTCACCACCAGCCTCACGATGACGTCTACGCCGACGTACGCCCATGCGTCCGAGGTGACCGCGAGCCTGGAACAGGGCGACGCCCCGTCGGCGCTAGCAACCGCGAAGCAGACCGGCAAGGACGTCAAGATCACCAGCGCCACCACCGAACGGGCGGAGTACTACGCGACACCGAACGGCAAGGTCCGGGGCGTCATCTCCCCTGACGTGGTCCGGTTCCGCCGCAACGGTGCATGGGTGCCGGTGGATCTGAGGTTGCACCGACAGGCCGACGGTTCGATCACTCCGGCAGCAAGTCCAGCGGACCTACGGATCTCCGGCGCCCGCCCCATCGGTTCCGAGGAACTGGCCTCGATGGGTGCCGATAATCAGAAGGTCACGGTGGGCTGGAAGACCGCCCTGCCCGAACCGCGGCTGTCGGGCAGCAAGGCCACCTACCCCGATGTAATTCCCGGCGTCGACCTGGTCGTGCAGGCCACCACCACCGGCTTCGAGCAGTTCACGGTGCTCAAGTCCCCCACCGCCGCGAAGTACGTCAGCCAGATCACCCTGCCCATGACAGGCCCCGGTGTCGCGTCGGCAAGCAAGGACGGGCAAGGGCGACTGCGCATCGCCGACGCCGCCGGTCAACAGCGGATCAGCATCCCCGCCCCGATGATGTGGGATGCCCGCACAACCAGCCGCGGCGGGCCGGCCAAGCCTCGCCCCGTCACCGCCGACCTCGCGCAAGCCAGCGCAGCCAAGGTCACGGCCCAGACCACGGCCGCCGCCCCGGTGACGCTGACCCTCACACCAGAACAGCAGTGGCTGACCAGCCCGGACACCGTCTATCCGGTCACCATCGACCCGGCCTACGACTGGTCGACCACGGCGACGAGCACCACCGTCGTCAAGGGCTACTCCGCCGGCTGGCCCGACGCCGACTCCCTGTTCGTCGGCACCTACGACGACACCTGGAGCGCACGCTCCTTTGTCTCCTGGTGGGCGTCCGGGGTGGCAGGTATGGAAATCGATGCGGCGACTCTGCACTTCTCGAACCCGTACTCCACGTCATGCGACCCGACGCCGTGGGAGATCTGGACCACCGACCCGATCACCGACGACACGTCATGGGACAACCAACCGGCCTGGCGTTACAAGGAGGCCACCTCGACGGAAACCTCTTGCGACGGTGACTGGGTATCGGCTGATGTAACCCCCTTCTTCCAGAAGGCCGCAGTGCTCGAGGAAGACACCCCCACCATGGGACTGCGTGCCGCAGACGAAACAGACACCAGCCAGTACAAGCAGTTCTGGTCGGTCAACTACACCGACTCATCCCTACATCCCTACATCGAGGTGTGGTATCAGGAACCTCAGTGTTCCCTGCCGCTGGATCAGCGCACGGGCGCATGGGTGTGCGACGACGAAACTGTCGGCGGGACCACGCAGAGTACGGCGGCCGCACAGGCCAACATGGCCTCCCCGGGGGTGCAGGCGCAGTCAGCGGGTGCTTCCGTCACCGCGCTCGACGAG
>Ga0307513_10008721_pt1 | contig 12912 bp, 8 predicted proteins | sample 15_EM_MG_FD_202174 | JGI IMG/M metagenome (GOLD analysis project Ga0307513, IMG submission 202174) | Populus trichocarpa ectomycorrhiza microbial communities from riparian zone in the Pacific Northwest, United States - 15_EM | ecosystem: Host-associated > Plants > Roots > Unclassified | place...
AATTGATGATTTCTAATTCTAGGGTTTTTGGGGATTTGAGACGTTTCTCTGCATTGCTTCTGCTCTTCCCGCCACAAAACAACAGATAAAAGAATGCCAAAAGAGTTGCTCTTATTTCTTGCTTCTTCTTTTTATTTTTTTACCGTGGGGACCACTAGTCACGAAACGGCGATTTTTCTTCTTCGTTTACTTTTCATATAATTACGAGAAGAGATGCATGCGCTGTACCGAGCTTATACTTAATAATTTTATAATTATCAATCAGTTAGATAAGTAATAGAAACTAAAGATACGATGGAGCTAATATTTTATGATGAAAAAAAAATTGTGTTAATGATCAAAAATTTAAAAACTGAACAAAATAATTTGTAGCAATCCATAGTGTTTTGTAAGGAAATATACAGTGCTTTCGCCACATGATTTAGATTTTCTGTTAATAAAAAGAAAAAAAATTACAAAGCTAAATTCTCTACCAACTTAATATTAAAAAAACCAACAAAGATAATTTTGAAAGAAAAAAACCCATGAGAAAAAACGTTGTAGCAATTGACAATGTTTTGCGAGGAAAGCTACAGTGCTTTCTCCACATGATTAAGTTTTATTACGAAGCTTAATATTAAAAAAATAAAATTAATAAAGATAATTTAGGAAAAAAATATTACAAAAAATAAAAATAAAAAAAACTGGAAAAAAACCATGCAAGAAAAAAATGTATCAATCCATAGTGTTTTGTGAGGAAAAACTTATATTTACTTGTAATTGCAATTATTAACCAGCTTAATATTTAAAAAATAAAATTGACAAAGATAATTTTAGGGAAAAACATAACGAAACAGAAAAAAACTATGTGGGAAAAAACATTGTAGCAATCCACAGTAGTTTGCGAGGAAAGTTACAGTTCTTTCCTCATATATTGTAACTGTAATTTTTAACTAGCTCAATATTAAAAAATAAAATCAAAAAAGATAATTTTGAAGAAAATCATAAAAAAAAAAAACACAAAAAAAATCATGTGGAGAAACACTATAGCAATCAACAATGTTTTTTTTTAAATTACAAAACTAAATTCTCAATCAGCTCAATATAAAATATAATAAAATCGACAAATATAATTTTGAAAAATAAAAAAATAAAATAGAAAAACTATGTGGGAAAACACCGTAGCAATCCACAGTATTTTAAAAAAAAAATACAAAGCAAAATTTTTAACCAGCTCAATATTTAAAAAAAAAATCAACAAAGATAATTTTGAAAAAACATGAAAAAAAAAGAGGAAAGTAGGGGAAAAAATAAAAAAGTGAAAAAAAGAAGAAAAAGTGAAAAAAAACAAAAGAGGAATGCACTGTGGATTCCATTGTAATCCACAGTGAAGTTAAATTCTAACCAACTCAATATTAAAAAAAAATCGATAAAGATAATTTTGAAAAAAAATATTACAAAAAAAAAAACACAAAAGAAACTGGAAAAAAACCATGCGAGGAAAAACTGTATCAATCCATAGTGTTTTGTGAGGAAAAACTTGTATTTACTTGTAATTTCAATTATTAATCAGCTCAATATTTAAAAAATAAAATTGACAAAGATAATTTTAGGGAAAAACATAACAAAACAGAAAAAAAATCATGTGGGAAAAAACACTATAGCAATCTATAGTAATTCGCGAGGAAAGTTACAGTGTTTTCCTCATATATTGTAACTATAATTTTTAACCAGCTCAATATTCAAAAATAAAATCGAAAAAGATAATTTCAGAGAAAATCATAAAAAAAAAACAAAAAAATCATGCGGAGAAACACTGTAGCAATCAACAATGTTGTAAAGAAAAAAATTACAAAACTAAATTCTCAATCAGCTCAATATAAAAAAAATAAAAATAAAAAAACTATGTGGAAAAACACCATAGCAATCCACAGTATTTAAAAAAAAATTACAAAGCGAAATTTTTAATCAGCTCAATATTTAAAAAGTAAAATCAACAAAGATAATTTTAGAAAAAAAAAGAAAAAAATAAATGAAAAAGAAAAAAGAGGAAAGGTGGAAAAAAAAATTAAAAAGTGCAAAAAAAAACATAAAAAGTGAAAAAAAAAATGCACTGTGGATTACAATGCAATTGGGTTTGGGGGAACAGTGATTTCCCAACACCTTTTAGTTTTATGTATAATTTTTAATCAGCTTAATATTTAAAAAGTAAAATCAACAAATATAATTTTAAAAAAAATAAATGAAAAAAAAAAGAAAAAAGAGGAAAGTTGGAAAAAAAAGGAAAGTAATTTTGAAAAAGAAAAAGAAAAAATAAACAAAAAAAAGAAAAAAGGGGAAAGTTGGGAAAAAAATTAAAAAGTGCAAAAAAAAGGTGAAAAAAAAGAGGAATGCAATGTGGATTACTATTGTAATCCAAAGTGCAATTGAATGTGGGGAAACACTCTTTAGTTATATGTATAATAAAAAAAACCTCTTCAATTTTTAAAACATTTTTACTTTTTCACCGTCGATTACAGATGTTTTTAAAAATTAGCACAACAAGTTAAAAATTTTAACATAATAGTATTGTTTAATAAAATAATATATTTTTATCTTATTGTAATTTTATAAAATATTATTTTTTAAAAGTTACAAGGTAGTTAATGACATTTAAAGATGGCGTGTTTTTTAAACATGACAACTTAACATGTAGTCTCATTACTAATTATTTGGCTCAACTGGTTGGTCGGTTGATCTAGTTGTATGAACTAGTTGACCGTTTTATACGAAAACAATAATATTTTGATTTTTTTTTCAAATATATTTTACGAGTTAAAATATATATTTTTGTACAACTTGTAGATTAAAAAACAAACTCCAATTAAAATCTCAAAAAAATATTGTTCACATGGTAACTGTCCTTTATTTTTCATTGTTGGTGATATGGTCTAGTATGGGTCTGTCATAACTATATGAGTATATGTCTTAGACATATTACATGGATAGTCTAGCAAATGCATTTATGGACCGATATGACAGGTCTAGGTTCAATAAGAGGTCGGGTCGCGCCTGACTAGAATGATAACTCGAAATAACAATAATTCTTGATTCAACCATTGGATCGCTTTTAATTTTTTACAAAAGTTTCGGGATGTTGTTTTCCTTAGAGTAGTTTTCTTTCAAGAATTCCTACTCAAGTTCTTACACCTTCTACTGACCGTCGAATCTTTAGATTTTAGAAATCTTGTTCTATAGCCCTAGTTTTGGCAATTTTCTAATTTTCCTTACAAAATTAGTCGATCAGTTTAATTGATCATTACAAACCGGTCGACTAATTAATCTTGAATTTAATAGGTATTGTAGTTATGAACCGTGATATTAATTGAAATTTTATCATGATTTTCATCTGTAATATTTAATTAATATTGCAATTTAAAAATAGATATTTAATTAAATGTTATTTTTAAAAATCGTGATTTTTAAAAATATTTTATTTTATCAAAACTTTTTATTCCTTGTTAATTCATCATTTTTATTTTTATTTTTTAATGGTACTGCCTAATTTGGCCGTGGTTTACGTGCTGGATTGAACAAAATGTTTTTAAAAATAAAAGAATGAAATTTGCCTATATAGTATCAGACCACCACCCAAAACTCTCCCTTTCTACTTTCTCGCTCCCAAAAATCACAACTCGTCTATGTTGTAGGGGCTAAACGGTGTACACGGAAGTTTGCTGAATTCAGCAGACTTGAAAGTTGTCAAGATGGATTAACCCCCACGATGATTTAACTATAAAAAAATCAAAACTTAACATGAATTAATGCAACTAATTAATATATATTAAAAGAGCTTTTTTATTATTATATCATCATTACTGTACATTATTTCACGTATCACTTATAGATTCAAGCAGTGATTTTTTAAGAATTTTCAATTTCATTATCAAACTTTTATTTTATATAATTTAGTTTTTTTAAATCTAAATTAGCACTTAATTGCATATTTTTTTTTGTAATGAAATGTTGAAATGAAAGATAAAGAACTGAAGTGAAAAAAATAGGTGAAATAAATGATGATTTTGAAATTTGTCTTAAAAATTTATTTTCATCCATTGTTATTTTTTGGCCCTTCGATAACCAGTCCGTTTAATTTTTAAAATTTAATTTTGGTATAAAATTTGATTTTTCTTATTTTTCAGTCATTTTTTAATGTGGGGAGAGGGACTCGCCAAATTCTGGCATGGATAAAGAAAGTTGTCATTGATGGTGATTTCAACCACTAAAATGATCGCTTTTTATGTCAAATGATTCCATGTGATAAAATGAGTTTGAACTACGTGTTTTTTTATCTTTAAAATGCCTAAAAAAATAAGCTTAGAAAGATTTTTGGTTTCGGGTTTTGAGGTGTTTTTTTTTTTGCGTTTTTTAAGGCCATGAATTACAAGGTTCCTGTGGTGTTTTCTATGTGTTTTTAAGTCAAAAATATATTGAAAATGGTTTTTTGGATGGATAAAAAACATGAACCTTGTTTTTTCAGCCACCAAAGTGGCTAAAATCTAAGAATCTTAACGACGTGTTGTCTGTTTTTTCAAAAGAAACATCTCTCTTGCCCCATTAATTTAAAAAATAAAAATTGGCTTACCAAGCTCAACAGCGTCTGACCTCATTTTTTTTCTTTTTATTTTTTCTAATTAATAACCTTTTATGTCTTTTTTTTACATAATTTTTAAGTTTATGTTTTAATTGATAACCTTTCCTTTTATTTTATTAAAAAAAAACCATCTTCAAACTTCAATCTCCCTCGTACCCCCCCTAAAACCACTAGTTTTAAAGACAAAATGAAAAAAAAAAAGAATTCATTATCCAAAAAAACTAATCCCCCTAACAATATTATTGTGCCCCAAGACACATATTACTATTTATTACAATAGTGTAATTAATATTTTGCCCCTTTGTCATTTTATCTTCAGCCTTTACTTTAAAGGTAAGGTGATCTTTTCACCGTGACATAAAAAGTCTTTAGAGAATCGTGTTGGGTTATTTTGGTGATTGTGTTTTGTAATGCACAGTAAAATTATAAATGTAACCATTGAATAAAATAATCCAATGTTTTATGCACATGGTTGTTTTCGTATTTTCATATGTTATAAAACAATTGAATTACTACATTATCCTTACAATTTGAATTTTAGCCTTGGCTTTAGGGGCTTGGTTGTAATTTCACCATGGTTTGTTTGTTAATATTGTTTAGTCCTAGGGGCATTTTTAGTTTCTGCACCAAAAAAAACAAAAAAGTTGTAGACAAGTGCCTCGCAAGCCTTAACGTATCAGTCGTTTCGCCGCCTTCTGACGAAGTGTGCGGCTAGCTCTGACAGATGTAACTGTTATTCCGCCCCAATATTTGATTCGTCCCGGCGTCCTTTTCCTCTTTTGGTGGCATATGTATGATGGTTCAACGTGGTTTAACCCGAAAATGCTTTTCTTTCTTTCTTTTCCTTCTCTTTCTTAATTGGATTGCATGTTAGCCATGCAAAAGTTCATATCAACCCTTCAATCTATTTTTTCTTTTGATTTAATCCATCTTCTCTTATTTGCAATTGTTTTATTTACATTGATTGTTTCTAATTGGATTTTATTTTTGATTTCATCCATGATCATTTGATTTTTTTAATTTGTTTTCAAATTTGATCATCGTTCTTTTGATTTCTATTTACTTTGTTTTGAATCATTTTATTGATTGATTTGTTTTTCTTCGATTCCACACAAAGACATTTACTTTGATTTAATTTTTATGTCAAACTTGGTCATAATTTTTTTATTGTTATTTTTAATAATTTTCTTAATGGATTTGTATTTTACAATTCCATCCCTAAACATTTAATTTCTTTTGATTTCTCCCATAACATTTAATTTCTTCTAATTTTTATGTCGAATTTAGTCTTACTTCTTTTAATTGCTATTTTGTTTTTGTTTTTTATTTTTTTAATTGATTGATTTTCTCAATTTCATCATTCAATGTTTGCTTGATTAAGAATCTTGCTTCTTTGTTTGTTCGAGTTTGCCTTTAATTGGATTACCATTGTCTCATTACCTGGATAATAGATCTAAAGGATTAGTCCGGCTCGACTTTCATCTTTTTTAAAGCATTTTTTTATTTATTGTTTGCCGGAGTTTTTTTTCGCTTTCCTATATATAGGGTCATCTTAATTTCTTATCCTAGGTTATGTATTTGATTTGTTGGCTATTACGTTTGCTCAAGACTTTTTTTGTTATCTATTTTTTCTGCCTTGACAATTTTTTAAAAATTTATATTTTTAAATTGGCTTATAATAAACTTCTTGATGGGACCCGAATCCAAGGTTTCATAGGTTGCAAGCTTTTTAAGATTCGATAATGTTTAGGATGTTTGTCCAAGTTTACTTGGTTTTTATAGATGTTTTCAATTTCACCACCTATGATTTTTTTAATCTTTAAAATTTGAACCTTATTATTTTAATTGATATTTATTTTATGTGGGGTTATTTTTTTATTTTCTTCATTAAATTGCATCATCTCTAGGTTTTTTCTATTAAATTTTATCATCATTCTTTTTGTTGTTTTTGTAGGGTTTTTTATTAATACTTTTCTATCGATCTTATTTTTAAAAATTAAATTGGTTGAGAATTATGTTTCTTGATTCAATCAAGGTAGAAAATTTCACAGGGTGTGATTTTTAGAGATTAGATCAAGTTTAAAAGGTTTGCCTTATTTTTTTTTCTAAATTGATGTTATCTTATTTTTTATCATTTTTTTTTAACTTTAGTTTTGTTATTTTTTTCGATTTAATTCTATTGGATTAGCTCCCAATAATTTTTTCTTATATTTCACTCCTATAATTTTTTAATTTATAAATAATATATCATATTATAAATAATTTTCAGTTTCACCTCCCGTGATTTTTTAATCTTTCAAGTTTGGTCACAATTCTTTTAATTGCATTTTTTTTTGTTCGTGATAATTGTTTTTTTAGATTTCATCCTTCTTAGGTTTTTTTTATGTCATAATTTAGCCCCATTCTTTTTTTATTGATTTTTTTTGCAAGTTTTTTATTAATAGTTTTTTCAACGATTTCATCTTTCAAAATTAAATTGGATGATATTTAAACTTTTTGATTGAACTCGGATCTATAATTTAACAAGTTGCAAGTTTTGTAGATTAAATTATATTTAGAAGATTCGCTCAGGTATGCTTGCCTCCCCTTTTATGCTGATGTTTTTTTTTTTGGAAGTTTGACTTTTTTTTCTGGTTTTCCTTTAGATAAGCTAGTATTTGTTTGTTTTATAATTTGAACAGGCTAAAGTGTGGTTTTTGTTTTTGTTTTTTTTTAATATTTAAATTTTCAATCTAACCATTGATTTTGGGACTTAAATTTTTTTTATCCTATCATTTTTTACATAAAAAAATATTTAGCCTGTGGCAATATATGGGCAACATGTCTAGGTAAGATCTAAAACTCAAGACGATGGAAAGAGCATTTTTTTAGTCGTAATTCATTCGGTTATTTTCCTTTTGGGTTGATGATTAAAGGTATTTTCAGCAAAAAGCTACTTGCTCTTGTTATATATAAAAATATTCTTTTTTTTTTAACTGGTTAGCTAAGCAATCATAATAATCCTTACGTTAAATCTAATTTGGTAAAAAATAAAGGTGCGATGCAGAGTGTTTTTTACTTGAAAATATATTTAAAAATAATAAATTTTTTGTATTAATAAATAAAAATCATAAAAAAACTAAAAAAAATATTAATTTAATACATCTTCAAACGAAATACTTTTTTAAAACACCTAAAATACAATTCCAAACCCAAAAAACAAATGGTGATTTAACCATAAAGTTGCCAAATGGACTTTCAGTCTACCACGTCGTCCATATAGAAAACATAACACATGTTCATTCCATAGCTATCTGACCTAGGTTGGGCTGGTGGGTTGACTCAGGATCTTGACTGATTCTAAAGGTGATAAAAAAGGGCTTAGAATTGACCTATGATCCTATGGAAACCTATTTTTCTAGAAAAATTGAATCTTTGATTTAATTTTTATTTTTTTATACGCGAAACAAAAATTACATTTTTCTTAACAAAAAGAAAAATTAAATCAATGAATAACAAAAACATAGGCGTTGCCTCACGTGTATCGGGGGCAATCAAATGTTTTCCTCTTACTCAACTTTTTTCTATTGGTTACTAACTCGTATCAAATTTCACTATATAAATACTATAAAAAACTTTTATTTTTTTAATATGGGATTGAAAATCTATTATCATATGTACTCTAGGTTACAATAAAAAAATATTGTTTTTCTAATGTGGGATATGAAATGTTTTTTATTTAAATATTTCAACTTAAAATGAGAATACAATAGATGTTCAACGTGGGATAAAAAAACATTTTAAAATAATTTCTTAAATTTCTTTATTTACAACATGTATAGCATGCATCCACATGAATTGTTTCTTAATTTTTTTATGTTGGATATTAAAACCTCATTTTTTTTTTGAGATTGACTTAGGTCAATTTATGTGACTTAAGACCCGATTCCTTAGTTGGGTCAAACCTCGTGCCTAATCTGATAACTTGCCTTAAAAAAATTTCTCCGTGTATATTTGTCAATACTTTATCTTTGCTTCCAAACTTTATTTTTCTTCCATGTTTCTTCTATATCTACAAAAATGTTTCAATTCTCCCATTGATTTTGAAATGGTTAACCAAAACTAACTTTTTTTTCATGTTTTTCTCTCTGTTTGTTCTCATTCTCCCCTCCCACATCCGCATAAATATTATAATAGCTAACATAACACTTTAAAAAACTTCAAGAGAAATTACATTAAATTTACATAGTATAACAATGAAACAGCTAGTTATTTGATACAAACTTCGCTTCAGGCCATATTTTTTTTTCAACAATAAAATATCGAATATGTAGGCTTTTTTAATATATTTGTTTACATAAAAAAAATCTTAAGGTCAAATTAAAAAGTATATACACATATTTAGTTAAATAAATCAATAATTATTTATGTTAATAAAAAATAAAAAAATCATTAACAATAACTAAAGACATAATTAAAAAAATCAAGAGACGAATGTAGATTAAAATATTTAATCTTGCAACACATGTTATTTATCTGGTTGTGTTCAATGACTCTTTTATTAAAATTCATTTTAATTTTATCAAATTGTAGTACAAGTAGACACACATGAAATTAATTGAATAAAATCAAAGTGAAAAAAATATCACACAAAATTGCACTTATTAGAACAACTATCAAAAAATAAAGTATATTAGTGTGCGTGCATGTATATAGATGAATTAAAATAATTTTTTTAAAAAACTAAACAGATACAACATATTTTTTAAACAACTACTATTTAAGAAATACTAAATAAAAAAATAAGAGAGAAGGGGTATTATTTTAAACATTATTTTTTAAAAAATATTAAACAAAAATATGTAAAAAGAAAATTATTTTAAAAAAACAAGTAAAATTAGGGGGGGAAAAAGATGTTAGGCGTTGTTGGGCCTCACAAGTCAAGCCAATACACCTAGTCCATTTTGAAAGAGTTCACACAGGTTGGCCTTTGTTTTTTAAAAAATTGTTAATGGGACAAACAACATGATGTCCATTCCAAATGTTTTTGAAAAAAAAATCAAAACGATGTGTCATATGCTTTTCCCTATATTACGCCCATTGTGATGGCCAGAAAAATCAAGGTTTATGGTTTTTTTTTACTTATTAGTCCATTTTTCAATCCTTTTTTTTACCAAAGACATCTAAAAATATCATAAAAACCTTGACAAACTCATCAATGGCCTTAAGCAACCTAAAAAACTACACAAAACCTTTAAAACACAAATCTTTTCTGGTTTATATATGGTGTTTTAGACAATTTTAATGTGAAAAATCACCCAATTGAAGCTCTCCTCGCAAATAGAACCGACGACACCAATATCAATTATATTTGGTGGTTGGAATCAACATCTACATCGACTCTCTCTCTCTGCCATCATAATCCGATGATCTCACTCTTCTCTCTAATACATGGATTAGAAAATAATAAAATTGAACTTCTGTACACAAATCAAACCGCGGTAAGATTAAAGGATTAAATAGGTACAACCTGCAAAGTTTGAGGACTAAATTGAACTCTTAAAGAAAACTTTGAACTCACTGTGCATTTTTAGCTACTTTTCCACACCGATTCTCATTTTTTTTAACTTTGTCATTGGTCAGTAAATTCGAGCCATTTGTCATTTAATACAAACCTAAAAGGATGTAATCGTGCAAATACAAAGTTTAAGGATCAAATTAAAAAAAAATTAAACAATAAATCCACAATAAAATGTGAGGAGATGAATAATGTTTTTTCTACAATAAAACACCCACATATTTTAGTGTTTTTTTTTATAGTTATAATAATAATATAACGGGAATAATATTAAAAAACTAAGAGATACATAAGCACGGCATCCATGAAACCTGACACGTATAAAATTCACATAATTTTTCACATTTATTTACTGTGAGAAACTCTAAAAGGCTAGGGCATTCTACTTAACAATTCACATGAAATATCCATTTCGCCATTTCAAGTCAAGATCAATAAACTAGTTACCAAGGGCAATTCGATAATTACATAGTTGTTCATTGGACATTGTCAAATTTAAAAGTCGCAATTAAGTATTTTTACTTTTATAACACCTGCTGAAATGACTTTAATACCTTTAGATTCATTTTTTTAAAAGCTAGCATGTAAGGGTATTTTTGTATTCTTATTTTAATTTTTTCAAACGCAACAAAATAACTTAAGCACCCTTAAAAGTAGAGTTTTATTTAATCTACATCCACATGTATTTTTATCTTTTTAATTCCTATACAACATGGTGTGATGGATAAAACTATTTTATGGCTTGATGACCCTTTCTTATTATTTTGACATTGCAAACTTTCAAAACAATTTTTTAATTTGTTTTTTTTTAGATTTGGTTCGTTTTTTATTACTATTTATTTCATTTGAAGTAGTTTATAAAATTGATTTTATTTTTAATTTCATCATTTTTCATTGTTTTTACATGTTGGATTTGGTCCCTATTTTTCTAATTGCTATTTATTTTGTTTGAATTAATTTTCATGGTTGGATTTTTTTCAATGATTTTGTCCTCCAATTTTTTCCCTTGTCAAATCTGGTTCCTATTCATTTGATTGTTATTTATTTTACTTTGATGAATTTTTTAAATTAATATTTTTTTTATAGTTTCATCATTTAAAATTAAATTGGTTGGGAATTTAGCTTATTGACTGAGCTTGTGTCTGTAATTTTACTGGTTGTAGGTTTGAGAAATTAACCAGAATTTAGAAGATTTAAGGGGGTTTTGCTTGTTTTTTTTTTAAAAAAATATTTCATACAAAAAAACCCTCATGCGCTTTATAGCCGTGTAATTAAATGGAAAATAATCTTTGGGATAAAAAATTTATTGAATTTGATGATGTGCTTGATTTGTGTCGCGAGTTTGGTTGGTTGACTTGAGTTCACTAATTTTTTTTTAATTGAGCGTTGCTTTTTACGAATTGCATCCTTCAACATTGAGTTAACTGATGACTTAACTTTTCAATTTGGTTTTTGCAAGATCATCCATGCGGGTTTCGCTAGTAAACCCAGGTTAACTTATATAAATCCAACATGTTTTCATCTCAACATCAGGCAAAAATATCGTTAAGTATGCAACTAATTTTGAATTCATGGTTAAAATCTATTTGTTTTTTTAGAAAACACGTTAGTGATACTTATAATTTTTTTTATGGTGTTCGAGAATTCTTTTGCTTTAATCTTTGTTATAGCGCAGACTAATTTTATTATTATTTAATTAAATAAATAAATTATTATAAGAAACAAAATTTTTAGATATAACCATGTTACGAGATAAAAAATATCTATCTATGTATATCTATTTACTTTTTGAGTTTATATTTTAGTTATTTTCAATATTTTTTTATGTTTTACTAGCACAAAAAATCATATAATTAAATAAAAAAATTACTCAAAGAAACAAAGTTATTAAAATAAGTCATCATGTGAAATTAAATATTTTAATTTATATTTATTTCTTGGTTTTTTTCCGTTCAGTCTTTACTTATTTTTTTTTTATATTTATTGATATGTACAAGTTTTTTAATTTTTTTATGACTAAAAATACTTTAAAAAACTTATATATTTTGTTTTTAAAAAATTAAATTATTTGACCCGCGTTCCATTAGTCATATTTCTAATAGGGTAGGATACAAAATAAACCGGACTCATCAGAGCCACAAATCGCATGCCTGTATTACTAGCAGACTCGTGTGTCGAGCGTGCTCTTCTTCTTCTTCTCTATAGCAGCCTCCATTTTTTCTTCCTAAGGACAAGACAGGACAGGAACCAAACACAGCATTGCTAACTTAAAACGCTAGCAGAGCAGTGGTTTTTATCATCAAACATTGCCAGTCATGGCTTCCTCTACCATTTCTCCAAACTCCACATTCTTCATCACCAAAAAGGTTTAGACTTTTTTATCACAATCTTCTTGCACTGTACAATTTTTTTTTGTTCTGGTTTCAGTTACTATGCACTCGGGTGAGATTTGTTTGTTTTCTGATGCTGAAGGATCCGGGTTTGTCGGCCTTTTCTTCATCATCACCATCACCCTTTTCGATCCCCAAATGCAAGAAATCAATTTCAAAAAAAATAGTATCGGTCATGGCTCCTCAGCAATCAGAGCGCAGGCCTGCCACAACTGGCTCGGTTAGCTTCCTTTTGTTTTACTTATTCCTTTTTTTTTCCAGCTATTTTGTTTTGGTTCTGACTAGGTGATGTAAAGCTTTTTTTTTTTAATTGCTGTCTTTTTCATTTTTCCAATATTTGATTTGATGTGTTA
>Ga0307513_10008722_pt1 | contig 12912 bp, 3 predicted proteins | sample 15_EM_MG_FD_202174 | JGI IMG/M metagenome (GOLD analysis project Ga0307513, IMG submission 202174) | Populus trichocarpa ectomycorrhiza microbial communities from riparian zone in the Pacific Northwest, United States - 15_EM | ecosystem: Host-associated > Plants > Roots > Unclassified | place...
TGCTCGGCAACATTGTTTTATCCATGCCAAAACAATTTCATGTTTTTTTCATTCCTTGGACAAGAAACATAGCATAAAGCTAAATGATTCCACGGCTCAGACTCAAATTCTAAATTCCCTTGCAAAATCTGCTTGAAGATACCCATTTCAGTTTCTAGTGTTGACAAGGGATGGAAAAAAAAGAAGATAAAAACCAATTTGTCTTTCTAAGTCGGTAGCTTTAGAGGATGAACTCAACTGTCTCGAATAAGTAGGTATTCATCAGATAAGATGATGCAGGTTCCAAAATTCAATAGATTTTGAATGGTCGACGAAAAAACTTCAAAAATAAAGGACTAAATTTCTGAATATAGAAGGGGATCTGATACCTGAACCAAGCAAGTAATTGGAATTTCAGGCTATGTATCCAGATATCCTACAGCTAAAACAACATTGGCGGTCAATTCAAAAGCATTTCATGATATGGCCAGACATGAGACTAGAGAGATATTAGTGATGATCTGTTGTAGCAGTAAAATCTCAGTTATCAGAAATCATCCCCAACTTTTACCTACAAAAGATAACGATAACAAGGTTTTGAACAAACACTGAGACAAATGAAAGACACACAGTGAATGAACACATGGAATCCAAGATGAAAATAAAAATTCCAAAACAAGCATTAAAGGTACCATACAATATTACAGAGAGTATAAAATCTGTGGCCTTAAGAGGAGCATCCTCCTCAACGTACACTATGAAACAATAAGCTGTAAGGCTGAAGATCTCTATGCATGAGAGCAGGTGAATGACAAGCCTCAGAAAGCCCAATGATAGTCATGAACAACAAAGCAGCCTCTCTATCACTAGAAGCAGAACAGAGGGCATAACAGAAACAACAACAAGACTTATTCAGAATATGCTTTCTTCCAATCCTTATTAAATAAGAGGTCTTTCTTCACCATCGGCCTGCAAAAGATCACCAAGTAATTAAAAGCCATAAACTTTGAAGCCAATCAAATTCTCATTTAAAATCCCATCTTTAAAAACACAAGAGTCTTTCAATATAGTAGACAAACTAATTTTTTTTCCTATAAATAATAAATATATAGAGGAATCAATCATTTTGTGGCTGAGGCTAATTCATTAAAATTAAATTAAAGGGGATTGAGATAGAGGAATTAGCATAATGCTTACCCGTACTTCTTTCAAGCATCCTACTTCCTCTCCTTTAATTGTCATCGGAGCATTTTGTCCCCATCCAAGTATAAAGACTTGCAAGTGCGAGAGTTTACGTAATATCTCACCAGGAAATTCCTTTCCACCACGGCTATTCATTCTAAGATACCTCAGTTTGGATAGACATTCCAAGCCTTGAGGAATATCTTCAAGTGCAGTGCTATAGAGATCCAACCTTCTCATTTCCATGAGCTTTGCTGACAATGGTACATGTCTTAACTTTTCACAACCAACGAGCAATAATGTTTGAGACTAGATAAGTTGTTTGAGAATAAACTTCATTCCATAAAATTAGTTCTATACCATGTTTAAGTACAACCTAATTTAAAAAAAGAAAAATACGAACATAAAAGAGAATGAGGCTTGAGTTTTTATTGATCCTCTAATTTTTGAAATATATATTTTAATCTAAATACATAGCAAGTATATACACGCTAAACTAAAAATATTATTCTATTCTTAATAAATAAAATAAAATAAATATATTTATTAACACATATCATCGCTCAAAATTGTTGGTCGAATTTATTTTTTAATTTCTTTCTTAGTTAGATTTGATTACTTTAATTTGATTTTTAAATCAATTTAATTACAATATAAATAATCTTGTATATTATTTTTAAAACAGAATGATTATTTAGAAATTTATTAAAGAATTCAACACACACTCTCTCACACACACTTATACACACACACACAGAGTTTACTATTATAATTTTAGAAATTGAGTTTTTATTTTTCTGGGTGTCAACATGTTACATGACTGAGGTCCACATTTTACAATTGAATTGGACATAACTGTTGCTCTCCAAATGTTTTAGGGCGTGTTTGGAATTGTGATAGCAGTTGTTGTTCAAAGTATTTTTTATTTAGAAATGTATCAAAATGATTTTTTTTTATTTTTAAAAAATTATTTTAAAAATTACCATATTAAAACGATCCGAAAATATTAAAAAAATTAATTTTTAATAAAAAAAACATTAAAATTATTTAAAAACAGAGTTGACGTTTCCAAACGGTCCTTACTTGTCTTCATCTGGCTTCCTTACATGTGGTCAAATCTAATAATACACATTCATCAATCATGGAGTGGTTGTAGCTGAGTGAAGTAATAGGAAATTAATACAATATTCAAAAATAAAAATAACAAAATTAATTTGAACATTTTGAACTTAATTTCACGAGATCCAACATGAGCGAAGTAATAGGAAAACAGCTTGTAGAATAACTTAATTAGTCTTAGGTATACATACAATAATTGATTCTAATTCATTAAACTTAAATTAAAAGCAAATTAAGAGATTGAGAAAGAACGATGATTATCCAAACTTTACAAAAGGACGAAGGACATCCTTAGAGTTAGGATGCTACCACTCCACTACTGACTCCCACCATTCTTTCGGTGTTGCATAGATATCTCTAAGAGAAGGGGGAGGAGATGGCTGGCCATTTTCAAGCAACGAGAGATAAATTCCCATCCTCTTCAGCTTTTCAAGCAACGGTGTTTGGCAATTTTTGAAAAAAAAACTCAATTTTTTTAAAATTGGTTTTTGTTATATTCTTACATCATTTTATAGTGTTAAATTAAATTTTCAAAAATAAAAAATATATTATTTTAAAAAAATGCTTTAAAAAAACAATCGTAATATCAAATCTTACAAGACTGGCATTTTGTTTTAAAATCATCCTCAGCCATAAAATGGTCAAAATTCATTAATAAGAACTATTATATTCTAATTATTATAGGAAATTCAATACGCTGTGGCATATACAATGCAGAACCAATATACTATTCATGCGCTTGAATTTTAATGTAGGCTCAGTATATTAATTTTTTCCCTTTCTTTTTTGTCATAAAATTTTCTTTTTATCCGATTGCGTCATTTTGGCGCTAAATTAAAACACAATTGCTTTAAATTTGTTGAGCCATATAAGATTCAAAGAAAAAGGACCACATTAAAAGAAGTGGATAAAATGGATGGCAGTTTAAAAATTAGCATGAAAAGTTCATTTTGGTCCCCATGCTTTTCAAGTTATAAATATTCAATCCCTCAAAATTTTAAAAATACAATTTTAATCTAAAACTTTATTTTTCTTAATTTTAAGTCCCTAATTCAAGAGAGAAGAGAGAGTGGTTGGATTTTGGTAGAGGAGAAAGAAAATCTTGATTGACAACGATTTCAACCATGAAAGAGTTGATTTTGGTATGAACAAGTTTTTTAAAAAAAAATTAGAAGAGTTTCACATAGATGTTCTTTATTTTTTTTAACTTGCCCGAAAATGATGGAGTGAGCTCGGGAAGCCTTTTGATTTAGGGTTGACTTTAGGTTTTTGGACAGATTTGTTTGGTTATTTAAGGTTATATTCGTGTTTATAAAGGTGTATAGGATGTCTTTAAGTGTATTTTGGGTTAAAATAGTTGAAAAATAGATTTCTTGGTAAAAACAACACATCAACCTTGATTTCTAGCTACCACTATGGTTGGAATCTAAGGAAAAGTAGGCGATGCGTCACCTACTTATTTATTTTCATAACCATTATGGGTAGACAATAAGCCATATGCCATTTACAAAATAGAAAAAAAAAAACTAGTTAGCCTGGCCATGCGGGCTGAGGCCTTTTTTCCAATTGATTTTCTTGTCCTTTTTTTTTTTTTTTTTTGCTTAATGTTAAGCTTCTATTGAATTTTTTATTGGATTTTATGATTTTTGTTTAATGTAATATGATTTAATTTTTACTTAGTTTATGAATAAAATATTAACATTTTTTTTTCTAATATTGGAAGGTATTTTGTCTATATAGCCCTACTTATTTTTTTATTTTTTATTTTGGGATGGAACAATTCTTTGCTAAGGGTTTTTTTTTAATTTTTTTTATTAAATAAAACATTAGTGCCAAAAATCAAAATTATTAAATATAATCGAGTCTATAACTCATGTTTCAAGATCAGATATTTACATCAATATCTATCTCTTAAATTCCAAATTGGTATTTTGTTAAATATAATATAGTTTTTACTTGATTTTCATATAAAATGATAATTGTTTTCCCTAATATGTGGAACATTACATTATATTTTTTATTAAAGGCTTTAATTGTTTTATTCACCAAATGATAAGGTTGTACCGAAAATTACTACAATTATAGATGTACTTTAAGAAGATAAAAAAAAAATTATAACAAATATTGAATAATTTAAATAATTGTCAAAAAAAACAATCTAAAATAAAAATTTGGAAGAAATTCTCCTTGTTTTTAAGATAAGTAGTTGAGGTTGATAACAAAATGAACATGTAATTAAGAACAAAGCTAATTGTCATGACCCGATTCTCGGATTCATAACCGCCACTTAAGCAAGATCCCCTTTAAAGTTTCATACCTATGCGAACCTAAACTCACATACGAACTTATCATTTAAATAAGTCAATCAGAGTTCAACGTAATAGTAATAACAAAACTAACTTCATAATATAATTTAATTATCTTAATACAAGAGCTAATACAAATTCATAGTTGTAGAGCACTAACTAAACATAAGAAAAAGTTTTAATTACAACAAAAAAAACAGGTTCTGAAGGTCAAATAAAAATGACATGCTACCAAGCTGTAAACATGAAAAAGATAAATAATGAGGGGGTGAGTTGATAACATTCAATATATACACACGAGGTAATGCAACAATAAAAAATATATATATAAATATGGCTTTAAGTTTTTATAGGAAAGTTTTTCAAATAGACTATAACAAGAATATTAGAAGGTAAAGCTTGTCAAAAAATCAAAATGCAATAAACATAAGGCTTTATACTGTGTGATGATTAGTCCTTATAGATTAGTGATTCCCCCCACCAACTAGGATTTAGATACAATGTGCACAAAGACTAACACTACCCTATTAGTATGGATGTTGTAATTGACATATCATAGGTTCTTATAATAGTCAAACAAACAAATTCATATCTCAAGGCTCCACTCTTGACATTGATTAAATGAAAAGCTATCAATTCAGAAATCAATTCAAAAATATATATTAGCTCATATCAAAAATTCAAATTCAACCGTCCATCATATTATATAATAATAATCAATATTACTATAAGTTTATAGACATGCTATAAGTTTGGCTTGGATTCTGCCAGAAATGGTTTCTTATAGCCTTGTATTTTGAGTTGATCGCGGAAAACCCTGGATCAGAAAGACGGTCCGGAACAGGAGTTCGGCCTTCGAGCATGCTCGTAACTTGAGACCTTGTAGGCCTAAGATTGGAGACGCATCGGTGCGTTAGAGAGCGACATTTAGCATCTCCATAGATCCCAAGTGAAGTTCTTGAATTAAGAATTATTTTTTATGGTAACTTTTGAAGCATGACATCTTTGGGTTGAAGCAGAACTTCAAGTCGAAATATAAATCTTGCAGAAACAGACACACACATTCTTGTTTCTTTCTAGAAGGCATTGAGGAACAGATCCAGTGAGTTTGTTTCCTGTCATTTACTCGTAGTTCGGATGATATTCATTATCATTGAATAAACAAAACTGATTCTGAAAAAAAAATTTTGAATTTTTAACATATGAATTTGGAATCTGCAAATGATTTCAAGATAATATATATGATACAACATTTACTAATTAGATTTAACTGAACTAACTCTCAGCAGATGGCCTGGTTCTCCGTAAGAGTTTGTGGAATCAGAACAGTATGATCCGTTTATAGACATGCTATAAGTTTGGCTTGGATTCTGCCAGATATGGTTTCTTATAGCCTTGTATTTTGTGTTGATCACGGAAAACCCAGGATCAGAAAGAAGGTCCTAAACAGAAGTTTGACCTTCGAGCAAGCTCGCAATTTGAGACCTTGTAGGCCTAAGAGTTGGGGACGCATTGGTGCATAAGAGAGCGACATTTAGTATCACCATGGCCTCCCCTGAAGAATACTCTGACCCCAATTCTGGATCAACCACCTCGGAAAGACTTCCTCTCTCTTGCAAAACATAGGCTTGGCAGAATCCCTGATAAATCCAAATAAGGATGCTATAATATATTCAAAATGGTAAAATGAGTATAGGAAGTTCAGCAGAAATAAAGAACGACAAAAGCAGATATATGTTTGTCCATCTACAAAATGTCTTCGGCAGATAAAAAAAATGTTGTTTACCAGGTTGAATAGTTTGCGAATTTGACGAAACATTACAAGCAACGATGAAAAATTGACAAGAAACATAAGAATAGCTAGTTCACTTACAGATACTATGTGATGTTTTCCGATGAGCATTAAACCAATAATAGCATCAAATATTTTACAAAATGCTTCTGATGGAAGGAAGAAATTGACTCACCAAATAGAGCACGGGACCGGCAATTGTTTTCCATGTACTCGTACACAAGCATAAATTGGTTTCCTCCAACACAACATCCATACAACTTTACAAGGATTTGGATGTTGCAGTGCAGATATCATTCCTATCTCATTCACAAATTCACGGTTTCCTTGCTTAGATTTTGAGGAAAGCAGCATCACTGCAATCACAGTTCCATCTGATAACGAACCCTGCATTCAATAATGGAAAGTTCCCACCTCAAACTTATGGCTAACAATTAATAATTTGCTCTGCTGTCATTATTTTCTGTTCTACATCTAAAACTAGAAAGAATCCAAAGAGTTTATAGAGAACATTTGACCTATTGCTACAGCTATTTTTCCACTGCAAACTTATATAGTGTAGTAAGGACAGATGAGAGAAAACATTAAACATTCAGTTACCTTGAAAACAGAAGCAAAATCACCCTCCCCGACATTGTTTGCTGCATCGAAGTTCTTGGTGGCAGCTTTCATCTGTTTTAGTGTGAAAAGTCCTGTTTGAAGATCTAGATCCCTAAGCTCTGCCAGACAGCAATTTTGGATGTCAGAGAATATTCAAATGTTCATCAAAAAAGTTCTGTTTTGTTTTCAGTATCTTAAAAAGAATATTAAACAGAGTAATTCTAGTTGACAGGAAAATGTTGAAGAGCTAGCGAATTCATAGAAAATATTTTTAAATCTTCAAAGAAAATATAATGAGAATTGAGTAGTTAATTTTGCAGTCCAAGTATAGATGCCAAAGAACTTTCTATTTTTTGTTCCCCTTTTACAAGGAGCCCAAAAGAAATACCAATGCCTTTATCTGCAGAGAGTTTGCCACCAAGCCAGCCATTTCTCTAAATGACACCTAGTACTAGAAGGGCAACAGCAACTGCTCCAGCTACTGTCCCAGTTTCTATGGCTACCACATTCCAGTTTCTAAACCTAGTACTAGAGAATGTAACACACTAGCTACAAATATATCAGTTAATTGGATGGTCTACAGCACAGTTAAAAAGTTTTCCTCGTAAGGTAGTAGAAGTAGAAGAACTCCAACTCACAATGTTTCTATGGATTCCATATTACACAGTGGCAGGAAAGAAGACCCTCTTTCTGTTAAGTCACCAATCTCCTCCTATGAGTATCATAAAACATAAAATCATGCTGTCATAAACACATTATATACACATAAAAACAAAATTCAGATATTCTGATTGCTTACAAATCACTTAGTCTGGTCAAGGAAGCAGTGCCAGAAGGTATAGTCCCCTCAAGAGAGGAAGCTTGTATAGGACTGTAATACAAATAGAACAACAAAAGTATCCATCAGTTATCAAAAAAATTAAGACAAAAATAAAGGGTGGATTATAAAGAGGTTAAGGTAGGAAACTCACAGTTTCTGAACCTGTGTTCATTTACTGATGAAAGCAGGTAACTTCCCTGAGAAATTATTATCATTCATCCTCCTAAAAGGTGTCAAAGAAATACAAACTCAGAGTTTTTGTAAGTAATATTGTTTGCCATAAAATTTAGATAAAAAGATGAACAACATTACACTTATGAAAAACAATATTTGAAAGAATTCCATTAACATTATTTCCACTGAATTTGATCCATGTGCATGGTTGAATTATCAGCATAGAAGATTCAAAGATCTAAACAATCTCGGAAAGTTAAAAATGAGATTTTCTCATCAAAACCAGCTACATTTCCTGTGCTTATAGAGGGTGATTATATATCTGTTGGGGAAAACCACCCAGCCGAGGTAAATCCAAGGATAAAGACATGAAAAATGATGAGTAATCAATGCTTTATGGGTTCATAGACCTGTGAATTCGATTAAACGACACACACAAAAAAGAAAAAGTGTCTGCTTACATATCTGTCAAGTTGACCAACTTGCCAAGTTCTGCAGGCATAGTATGAGTAATATTATATGATACAATACAAGATCTATAAACAATAAACATGAAAATGAAGAAAAGGTATTACAGTTTCTGTAAATTGATCAGTTTTCGAATATCAGGTGGCATGGGTCCTGAAAAATTATTTCCTTTTAATTGAGAGAAGAAAAAAAATCTTGATTGACTACAAATTTGATTTTAATATGAGCGAGCTACTTTTAATTACAAGAGTTTCACATGAATGCTTACGAATGAAAACTCCATAAAGGGACGGATGACATCGCATCCTCCACTATCTTGCATTTGATGTTGTACTCTCTAAATAAATGTCAAACCTATTAATATAATAAACACAACAGTCATTAAGTAGACATATAGCTTAAGCTTAATCCAATTAAAACAACAATGCTTACTCTTAATTTAATATTATATTAAGGGCACTGTCGTCTCTCATGCATTCTTAGAAAGGGACGAAGGACATCTTTAGCGTTAGGATGCTCCCACTCTACTGATGACTCCCACCATTCTTCTGAATCTACATGGATTCTTCTAAGAGAAGGGGGAGGAGATGGCTCGCCATTTTCAAGCAACGGAAGACATATCGGCATCCTCATCAGCTTCTCACATTTTATAATCCAAATTTCTTCAAGAGAATCGCAAATCAGTTTTGCACTACAAATGCTTTTCAGTTCTGGTAATCCCCTTAATGTCAGATATCCTAACTTTGGGAGTTTGAATTCGATATTGCTGCTGCTGGTTTCTTCACCCATAACCCCTTCTTCATCTGATCTTGTTCCACTTATTATCTCCTCCATCTTCTCGCAATTTCTTACGTCAATTACTCCGATAGAATCGCAAATCAGTTTTGCACTACAAATCCTTTTCAGTTCTGGTAATCCATCCAATGCCAACATCGTTAACTTTGGGAGTTTGAATTCGATATTGCTGCTGCTGGTTTCTTCACCCATAACCCCTTCTTCATCTGATCTTGTTCCACCTATTATCTCCTCCATCTTCTCACATTCGAAAACTTTAATCTCTTCTAGGTTTACGAGGCTTGGCAGCAAGACAAGAGGGAACAACTTCTTCATGCTCTTACAACCAGAACAATAGAACTTCTTAAGACCAGAAAATATACCGTTGTAAGATGGAGATGGTAGTGGAGCACAGCGGAACCAAGAAGATGAAACTAAGCTCTCCATGCTATTGCAACTAAAAATCTTGATAGCCTCCAGTTCAGTTGCATTCTTTATTAGAGATAAAAAATCGCATAAACTTGTTGCATCATCATTATTATCAATAGTCAATTGTTGAATGTCCTTTGGAAACATGACCTGAAAACCTCCACCTCTGTCGATACTCAAGTTACCCCAAACAATTGTTTTCCTTCTGCAACCATCATTATCATAATCATAACCATAACCATAACGATACTTATCCAGTGGTCCTACAAGAATTTGGTATGTGGTTAGTGATTTGGTTTCATCCCGAGATTTGAGATACTCCACGTAGTCTGAGTAACCTTCAAAATGGCATACCAAACTTTCCAACTTCCTCAAACAGCCCACTTCCTTTCCTTTAACAGTTAACGGAACATGTGCTTTTCTATTAATAGTTTCAGGAATCCACTCCTGCAATACAAAGACTTGCAGCTGAGAGAGCTTAGGTAACAACCGATTAGGAAACTCCTTTTCACCACATCCATTCATTCTAAGATACTTCAGGTTGCATAGACATTCCATGCCTTGAGGAATCTTTTCAAGTGCCCAAGTACCAAAGAGATCTAACCTCTTCAGTGCCCTGAGCTTTTCTAATGACGGTACATGCCTTAACATCTTACAATCAATGAGCAGTAATGCAGTGAGACTCACCAATTCAGAGACAGAATCAGGTAGTTTTGTGATACCTGTATAAGACAGATCAAGAACCTTGAGCCCATGCAACTGCTCAAAAAATGAATCTGCAATAAATTGCAACTCTGAGTTTCTGCATAGCAATAGAGTTGAAAGACTGGGACAGCATGGTGAATGTCTGGAAGGAATTTCTTCAATCTGGTTATGCATCAGTGAAACTCTAGTAAGATTCTCTGTCCACTCCTCTGCACCCGGGAATTCTCTTAACTGTGCACCTGCTTTAACCATGACTTGAGAGTTATCTTCCAGTATTTGGATGGCCATATCTCTAATCAAGTCATGCATCTTGACACATCTATAATAACCATAATACATATTCCATGTCTTACCACCTTCCAATAGGCAGACACTTTCAAGTCTATTAAGCATAGTGTGGCCCTCGTCAACTGCTTCTTGCCTGCTCTCCACTCTTTCAATTACCCCCTCATGGATCAAATAATCTATCAACCCCTCCCTTCCAATCTCATGATCTTCAGGAAATAATGCACAGTATAAGAGACACTGTTGTAGTGCTAAATCATGTAACTGGTCATAACTAAACCTCAATAACCGGAATACCTTATCTTCCATGTCCCTACATTTTGATTCTTTCAATTTCTTCAACGTATTCCTCCACTCATGTAGGTCATCCACCCTCCTCAAGCTTCCTGCGATTGTAATAATGCCCAATGGCAAACCAGCACATTCCCTTGCAATATCTACTGCAATTCGTTCCACTTCTTGGTAAAATGTTATGCCATGTCCAAGTTTTTCCTTGAACAAATCCCAAGCTTCACTCTCCGAAAGTGGCTTCACTTTGATTTTGTTTTGGCTATCCATCCGTTGACAAACCCTTTCAGATCGAGTTGTCATAATCAGCTTGCATCCTTTCACCGGGTCAGGAATTCCCACTTCGTGTAGTTCAAAAGTGTTCCACAAATCATCTAAAATTAGAATCCATTTTTGTTTCTTCCTTAGTTCTTTCCACAATTTGACAGCTCTACGCAGATCATTATCTTCACTTGAAAGATCAAATCCAAGACATTTAGCAATAAGATTTTGCAATCTTTCAATGCTGAAATCTCGAGACACGGTCACCCAGTAAACACAATGAGAAATGCCTAGTCTTTCTAGAAGCTTATTATGGATATGTTTCATCATTGTCGTTTTACCGACTCCTCCCATTCCGTAAATGCCAATTGTCGAGACTTCATCATCCATTAACCAAGACCATATCAGATTTGTATTCTGTTCAAATGCTCGACCCACTAGCTTTGTAGAGCTAGTAGGTAATGGATCTCCTGGAGTCTCATTTGTGTTGCCTGTAAGCCCTCCAGAAGAGCTAGCTCCTGCACCAGGCTGCACTACTCCTCCAGTCCCATTCTCTGTAGCATCCTCCATTACAGTATTGATATCGTTCAAAAATATTCCAATTGCTTGAATCATTGTATCTGGAGCTTGTATCGTTCCTGCATCTCCTGCCAAATTGTCGACTTCATTATTGTTTTGTTCTTGTGGAGTGGTTGGAATGGGATTATTATTAACATTGCTTTTATGTCTTTTGTTGGCACCATGCATAGCTAGAAAAGCTGCTTCTTGAACTTGTTTAGGAACTCTTTCACAAACTGCAACACCATGCTCTTCCTCTCCTGACAAATGCCATTTGATCCTTGAAATGGAAGTATTCTTAGCAAATGGATGCCCACAAAACTGACAGTTGAAACGACCATCATCAAGCCTCTCAACATGATCCCAAAATCGATCCTTCTGTCTAGCCATTTTCACCGCTAACTTCTTTGGCCCTTCAAACATCAAATAAAAAATTGTCAAAAGTAAGGCATAAAAATGGATGTTGAATTAATTGGAAAATAAGAACTCAATCTTAAAATGAAAATTTAGAAGAAATCATTATTTTTTAAATAAGTAAGCAAAGGAAAAGAGTGCAAACCTCAATCTTACAAAACAATGCCGTTAAGTGTGTTCACAAAATAAACTGAATCTGTATAATTAAATCAATCATTACAAATTCTAAAATTAAATAGGCAGGCACTTAACTATATATTTTCCTATAGACATGCACTTCAAGCACATAAAAAAATTATAACAACTATTGAATAATTTAAATAATTGTCAGAAAAGCAATCTAAGATAAAAATTTGGAAGAAACTCGGCTTTTTTTGAAGATAAGCAGTTGAAGTTGAAAGCAAAATGAACAAAGTTATAATATGAGTTTGAGTTCTATAATGCATAGAACTCAAACTCATACTTTTATTTGGAAGAATAAAAACAAATAATATTAACAATGAATTTGGTATAAACACTTTACCTGGATTCAAAAGAATTTTAACAAAAGAATCTGAAGCTAATTGCTGAGTGGGGAAACGTGTGGACGCGCCCCAATGTTGAAACTCTGGGAAAGCTGATCTGAAAATGCAAGCACAAGAATATGAGAAAGAGTAGGCAAACTAGTCACCTGTCAAGCTGACAAGAGGCACTCAACAGACAAAAGAAACCTTGAGAGCAGCTGTTTTCAAGATAAATAGTTTAAGTTGATGGCAATA
>Ga0307513_10008723_pt1 | contig 12912 bp, 8 predicted proteins | sample 15_EM_MG_FD_202174 | JGI IMG/M metagenome (GOLD analysis project Ga0307513, IMG submission 202174) | Populus trichocarpa ectomycorrhiza microbial communities from riparian zone in the Pacific Northwest, United States - 15_EM | ecosystem: Host-associated > Plants > Roots > Unclassified | place...
CTGGCTGTGCTGCTCGCCGGCACCGCCGCGCTGTACCTGGTCAACCTGACCGCGTCCGGCTGGGCCAACGCCTACTACTCGGCAGCCGCGCAGGCCGGCGGCACGAGCTGGACGGCTTGGCTGTTCGGCTCGTCCGACGCGGCGAACGCGATCACCGTCGACAAGACCCCGGCCGCGCTGTGGGTGATGGGGCTGTCGGTGCGGGTGTTCGGGCTCTCCAGCGCGAGCGTGCTGGTGCCGCAGGCCCTGATGGGGGTGGCGGCGGTGGCGCTGCTGTACGCCGCGGTGCGCCGCACCTCGGGCACCGCCGCCGGGCTGCTGGCCGGCACGGTGCTGGCGCTGACGCCGGTCGCCGCGCTGATGTTCCGCTACGACAACCCGGACGCGCTACTCACGTTGCTGCTGGTCGGGGCCGGGTACGCGACGCTGCGGGCGGTGGCGGCCGGCCGGGTGAGCTGGCTGATGCTGGCCGGGGCACTGGTCGGTTTCGGCTTCCTGACGAAGATGCTGCAGGCATTCCTGGTGCTGCCGGCCTTCACGCTCGTGTGGCTGCTCGCCGCACCGCTGTCGCTGGGCCGCCGGTTCGGCGGGCTCCTCGCGGCGACGGGCGCGCTGATCGTGTCGGCCGGCTGGTGGGTGCTGCTCGTCGAACTGTGGCCCGCGGACAGCCGGCCCTGGATCGGCGGTTCACAGACGAACTCCGTGCTGGAACTGATCATCGGCTACAACGGCCTGGGCCGGCTGACGGGCGACGAGGTCGGATCCGTCGGCGGTGGCGGTGGCGGCGCGGGCGGTGGTGGCGGCAGCTGGGGTGATTCCGGCGTGCTGCGCCTGCTCGGCAGTCAGATGGGCGGCGGAATCGCCTGGCTGCTGCCCGCCGCGGTGCTGCTGGGTGGGGTGCTGCTGTGGTGGACCCGACGCGCGCCACGCACCGACGGGACCCGGGCCGCCACTCTGCTGTGGGGCGGCTGGCTGCTGGTCACGGCACTGGTGTTCAGCCTGATGAACGGGATCATCCACCCCTACTACACGGTCGTGCTGGCGCCGGCGATCGCCGCGCTGGCCGGGATCGGCGCAGCCGCGGCCTGGCAGCGACGGGGCACGGCAGGCGGCCGCGCGGTGCTGGCGAGCACGGTCACCGTGGCCGCCGGGACCGCCGTGGTGGTGCTGCAACGGTCGCCGTCGTGGCAGCCGTGGGTGCTGTGGACGGTGGTCGCCGCCGGGGCCGTCGCGGTGGTGGCACTGGCCGCGGTCCATCGGCTGCCGCGGGCGCTGGCGCTGGGCACGGTCGCGGCCGCGCTGATCGCGAGCCTGCTGGGCCCGGCCGCCTACTCCGTGGCCACGGCGGCGACGCCACACAGCGGGGCGGTCGTCAGCGCCGGCCCGGACGGCGGCCGGTCCGGCTTCGGCGGCGGCCGCGGACAAGGTGCCCGACCGGCCGGCGCACCCTTCGGCAACGCCGGCCCACCCGGCGCGGCCGCGGGTCAGAACAGTCGCGGCGGAGGTGGCACGGCGGGGCTGCTCGACGCACCCGTCCCCGGACAAGCGCTCACCGCACTCCTGTCCGCCGGCGCCGACGGCTTCACCTGGCAGGCCGCGACCGTCGGCTCGCAGAACGCCGCCGCCTACCAGCTCGCCGGCGGGCACCCGGTCATGGCGCTCGGCGGCTACAACGGCACCGACCCGTTCCCGACGTTGGCGCAGTTCCAGCAGCTCGTGGCCGACGGCCAGGTGCACTTCTTCGTCGGCGGGACAGGCCCGGGCAGCACCGCCAGCGGCGGTAGCGACACGGCCCGCCAGATCGCCGAGTGGGTGGCTGCGACGTACCGGGCGACGACCGTCGACGGCACCGCCGTCTACGACCTGACCCAGGCAGCGGCATGACAGCCCTCACACCTGATCGGGGCAGGCCCACAGTCGGCCCACAGGTCGGCCACAAAGCACCGACAGCGCCGGCCTCGACGGTTGCACTCATGTCCAGTGCGATCGTTTCCGCCGCCGGTGCCCGCGGCCCGTCCGCCGACCACACGAGCCCGGTGCTCGACATCGTCGTCCCCGTCTACAACGAGGAGGCCGATCTCGAACAGTCGGTGCGCCGGCTGGCCGCGCACCTGGCGGACCGCTTCCCGTTCTCCTTCCGCATCACGATCGCCGACAACGCCAGCACCGACGCCACCCCGGCGATCGCCGCGCGGCTGGCCGCCGAGCTCGACGGGGTCGCGGTCCTGCGCCTGGCCGAGAAGGGCCGGGGACGGGCGCTGCGGACGGCGTGGGCGGCGTCGGACGCGAGCGTGCTCGCCTACTGCGACGTCGATCTCTCCACGGACCTGAACGCGCTGTTGCCGCTGGTGGCGCCGCTGCTCTCGGGCCACTCCGACCTCGCGATCGGCACCCGCCTGCGACCCGGCGCTCGGGTGGTGCGCGGCGCGAAGCGCGAGTTCATCTCGCGCACCTACAACCTGATCCTGCGCGGTGCGCTCGCCGCACGCTTCTCCGACGCCCAGTGCGGCTTCAAGGCCGTCCGGGCCGACGCGGCGCGCAAGCTGCTGCCGCTGGTCGAGGACACCGGCTGGTTCTTCGACACCGAGCTGCTGGTGCTGGCCGAGCGGGCCGGGATGCGCATCCACGAGGTTCCGGTGGACTGGATCGACGACCCGAACTCCAGCGTCGACATCGTGGCGACGGCCGTCGCCGACCTGAAAGGCGTCGCGCGACTGACCCGCGGCCTGGCCAGCGGCCGGATCCCGGTCGCCGCGCTGCGCGGGGCCCGCGAACCACTGCCGGGGGTGCCACAGGGCATGGCGGGACAGCTGCTGCGCTTCGCTGCCGTCGGCATCACGTCGACGCTGGCCTACCTGCTCCTCTACGCCCTGCTGCGCGACCCGTTCGGCGCGTTCGGCGCCAACCTGATCGCACTCGTCGGCACGGCCGTCGCCAACACCGCGGCCAACCGCAGGTTCACCTTCGGGGTGCGCGGCAACGGCGGCGCGCTCACCCACCACGTCCAGGGCCTCGTCGTGTTCGGGCTCGGGCTCGCCATGACCACCGGCGCGCTGGCCGCGCTGACGTTCCTCGTGCCCGACGCGAGCCAGGCCATCGAGATGCTCGTGCTCGTCGCCGCCAACCTGCTGGCCACGGTCCTGCGGTTCGTCGCGTTCCGCACGTGGATCTTCCCGTCCCGCCGTACCTCGGAGACCTCCGCATGAGCGCCGTGCTCGACCGCACAGCCGTGTCCACCCCGACCCCGACCCGACCGTCCCGGCGCGAGCACGGCGCGCTGGCCGCGCTCCTGCTCGGGACCGGCGTGCTCTACCTGTGGGACCTGTCGGCGAACGGCTGGGCCAACGATTTCTACGCGATGGCCGTCCGCTCCATGACGACCGACTGGAAAGCGTTCTTCTTCGCCTCCCTCGACGCCGGCAACACCGTCACCGTCGACAAACCACCGGCCTCCCTGTGGATCATGGCATTGTCCGGGCGGATCTTCGGCGTGAACTCGTGGAGCATGCTGGTACCGCAGGCGCTGATGGGTGTCGCCACCGTCGCCCTGCTCTACGCCGCGGTGCGCCGGGTCGCCGGCCCACGCGCCGGCCTGCTCGCCGGCGCAGCGATGGCACTCACCCCGGTCGCCGCACTGATGTTCCGCTTCAACAACCCCGACGCACTGCTCGTGCTGCTCATGGTCGCCGCCGCCTACGCGACCGTGCGCGCGATCGAGAAGGGTGGCACGCGCTGGCTCCTGCTCGCCGGGTTCCTGCTCGGGTTCGGGTTCCTCACCAAGATGCTGCAGGCGTTCGTGGTGCTACCGGCGCTCGCGCTGGCGTTCCTCGTCGCCGCGCCGACCGGGATCTGGAAGCGGGTGTGGCAGCTGCTGGCCGCGGGTGTCGCGGTCGTCGTCGGCTCGGGATGGTGGATCGCGATCGCCGAGCTGTGGCCGGCCGCGAGCCGCCCGTACATCGGTGGCTCGACGACGAACTCGGTGCTGGAGCTGGCGCTGGGCTACAACGGGCTCGGCCGGATCTTCGGCAACGAGCGCGGCGGGGGCGGCGGGGGCGGCCGCGTCGTGTTCGGGCCTGGTGCCGGCGCAGCACCCGAACCACCGCCCGGCGGATTCGTCCAGTTCGGTGGCGGGGGTCCGGGCGGCGGTGGGGGCGGGTTCGGCGGGCCGGCCGGGCTGCAGCGGTTGTTCACCGGCGAGATCGGCGGCCAGGCGACCTGGCTGCTGCCCGCGGCGTTCGTGCTGCTCGTGGCCGGTCTGGTGTTGGCATGGCGGCGCCGGGAGTTGCGCGCGTCGCTGATCCTGTGGGGCGGCTGGACGGTCGTGACGTTCCTGGTGTTCTCGCTGGCGGAGGGCATCTTCCACCCGTACTACACGGTGGCGCTGGCGCCGGGGATCGCGGCGCTGGTGGGCATCGGCGGGGTGCTGCTGTGGCGGGAGCGGTCCGCCTGGAGGGTGCGTGCGGTGCTGGCGCTCGCCGTCGCCGGAACGGCCGCGTGGTCGTTCGTGCTGCTGGGCCGCACGCCCGAGTACCTGCCGTGGCTGCGCTGGGTCGTGCTCGCCGCCGCCGTCTTGGCCGTGCTCGGCATCCTGGCGTCGCTGCGCACGAAGACCTTCATCGCCGGGACGCTCGCCGCGATCGTCGTCAGCGGGTTGGCCGGACCGGCCGCCTACGCGGTGACGACCGCGGCGACCTCGCACAACGGCGGCGTCCCGTCTGCGGGCCCGGAGATGGCGGGCGCCGGTTTCGGCCGCCAGCGGCCGCCCGGTGCCCCGCAGGGTGCGCCGCCCCAAGGAACAGCGCAAGGAACGGGCCGTCAGGGCCCCGAGTCCGGGGTTGTCGATCCCCAGGTTGTGGCGTTGCTGCAGTCCGCGGGCACGGACTGGTCGGCGGCGATCGTCGGCTCGCAGGGCGCCGCCGGCCTGGCACTGGCCAGCAACACCGACGTCATGGCGATCGGCGGGTTCAGCGGCGGGGACCCGGCGCCGACACTGGAGGCGTTCCAGGCCGACGTCGCCGGCGGGCGGATCCACTGGTTCGTCGTCGGCGGCGGGCGCGGCGGCGGCCCCGGCGGCGATCGCGGCGGCACCGGTAGCCAGATCACCGCATGGGTGCAGCAGCACTTCACCGCACAGACCGTCGGCGGGCAGACGTTCTACGACCTCACCGCGCCGACGAGCTGACGTCGAGTGGCCCGTTCACACACATCCGTACGGGTGTGAACGGGCCACCGGATGTGTGCGGTGGGGTGTGCGGGGCAGGATGGCGCCGTGCCCGATTCCTTGTTCGGTGCGGTGTCCGCTGCCGTGGAGAAGACCGCTGTGTCCGCGCGGGCGGTCGTCGAGCTCGTCCGCTCCGGGGTGATCCGGCCGATCCGGCCGGACCGGATCCTCGGCATGGGGGTCGGTGGCCTGCGCTACGGGCTCACCATGGCCGCCGGCTACACGGCGGGCGCGGCCCGCCATCCCGACCGCACGGCCATCGTGGACGACGACGGCTGGGTGAGCTACGCCGAGCTGGCCAGGCGCACCGACCGGCTCGCCCGCTCGCTGGCCGGCCTCGGGGTCGAGGCCGGGGCTCGGGTCGGGGTGCTGTGCCGCAACCATCGCGGCGCCGTCGAGGCGCAGGTGGCGGTGGCCAAGCTGGGCGCCGACGTGGTGCTGCTCAATACCGGGTTGCCGCCCTCACAGCTGGCGACGGTGGCCGAGGAACAGAAGATGCGCGTCGTGGTCGCCGACGCCGACTTCGACGACAAGCTCGCCGCGCTGCCCGACGACACCACGATCGTCATCGCCTGGCACGACGGCCCCGTCGAGCACCCGACGCTGGACGAGCTGATCGCCCGCAACGGCCCCGGCACCTTGCCGCTGCGGCCGGCGGAGGGTCGCACGATCGTGTTGACGTCGGGCACCACCGGCCCGCCGAAGGGTGCCCGCCGGCCGAAGCCGAGCGGGCTGACCCCGGTGGCCGCGGTGCTCTCGACGATCCCGTTGAAGGCGGGCGAGCCGGTGTTCATCGCGGCACCGCTGCTGCACACGTGGGGCAACGCGGGCCTGCTGCTGGCCGTTTTGCACGGTTCGCCGGTGGTGCTGACCCGCCGGTTCGCGGCCGGTCCGGCGCTGGCGCTGGTGGAACGGGAGCGCTGTGACGCGGTGATCGCGGTGCCGGTGATGCTGCAGCGCTGGCTCGACCTGCCCGCCGACGAGCTCGCCGGCGCCTGGCAGCAGCACAAGCCGCGGATCGTCGCGGTGAGTGGATCGGCGCTGGCCGCGCCGCTCGCGACGGCGTTCATGGACCGGTTCGGCGACATCCTCTACAACCTCTACGGCTCCACCGAGGTGTCGTGGGTGTCGATCGCGACCCCGGCCGACCTGCGTGCCGCCCCGGGCACCACCGGCCGCGCGCCCGTCGGCACCCGCCTGGTGATCCTCGACGAGCACGACGAGCCCGTGCCGCCCGGTGTGGAGGGACGGGTGTTCGTCGGCAACGACATGCCGTTCGAGGGCTACACCCGCGAAGGCGCCGACGTGGAGCGCCGTGCCGATCCCCGGGGCGACCTGCTCGGCACCGGCGACGTCGGCAAGGTCGACGAGGCCGGCCGGCTGCACCTGACCGGCCGCGCCGACGACATGATCGTCAGCGGTGGGGAGAACGTGCATCCCGGGCCGGTGGAGGAGCTGCTGGAGAAGCGTTGCGAGGTCCGCGAGGTGGCCGTGGTCGGGGTGGACGACGAGAAGTTCGGGCAGGCGCTGGCGGCGTTCGTGGTGCTCGCCGAGGGCGCCGACGTCTCCGCCGACGACGTGAAGGGCTGGGTGCAGGCCGACCTGACCCGGTTCTCCGTGCCGCGGGACGTGCACTTCCTCGACGAGTTGCCGCGCAACGCGACCGGCAAGATCGCCAAGCGTGAGCTTCCCCTCTGAAGTATGACAGGGGTAACCCATCCGAGTTAGGCAAGCCTACGCTAGAATCGGGCGATGGCGGACGCCCTCGACTCGCGATGCGCAATTCTGGCGCTCACCGAGTCCGTTGCGGGCACGGCCCCGGTCGCGGCCGGCTGGGTCTGTGTGGAGCAGCGCGGTGCATGGCCGCGCAGCGTCGATGAGCACGACGATCCGTCGATCAGGGCCCTGCACGAGCGCGCGTCCGCGATCGGCTGGAAGCTGCTGCTGATCCGCCGACCGGGCCGCGTCGAGCCGGGTGGTCCCATCCGCGTGCTGCTGGCCGACACCTCCCCCGCTGCCCCGCGGATCACCACCCTCATCGTCGACGGGCCGGCCGAGCTCGACGCGATCGTCCCTGGCGAGACCGAGGGCGAGGAACACCCCGGCGGCCTGCTGCTGGTCTGCACGCACGGCCGCCGCGACCGCTGCTGCGCGCTGGACGGCCGGGCGCTCGCCGTCGCCGTCCGCAGCATCGGCGAGCCGGACGTCTGGGAATGCAGTCACCTGGGCGGGCACCGGTTCGCCCCCACGGCGCTGGTGCTGCCCACCGGGTACCTCTATGGCCGCATCGACGTCTCCGGTGCCGTCGCGGCCGGGAAGGCCGCCGGGCTCGGCGAGGTGGAGCTCGGCCAGTGCCGGGGCCGCTCCGCGTGGTCGCCGGCCGGCCAGGTGGCCGAGCTGGCCGTGCGCGAGGTCACCGGCCTGCGCGACGCCGCGGCGCTCGTCGTCGCGGCCGACGACGGACCGGACGTGCTGGTCACGTCCGTCGACGGCAACCGCTGGTCGGTGCCGGTCTGGCAGTCCACGAACCCGGCCCGGCCCGCGTCCTGCGGCGCCGCGCCGACCCCGTCGACGAGCTGGCACGCCGGGGACCCGGTCGCCATCTGACGGCCCCGTCAGACCGACACGCGCAGCACCGCCAGCACCTCCGGGCCCCGGAGCTCCAGCCTGCGGTAGGCGCGACGGCCCCACCACCACGCCGCACCGATCCCGCACGCGACACCGAACGGGGTCGCGATCCAGGTCGCCGCCGGGAGCACGCCCGTGCTGCCGAGCACCAGCAGGATCAGGACGGGGACGGCCACCGCGAGCTGCACCAGCACCAGCAGCATCCGCCGCATGATGTGGGCCAGTCCGCCGCCGCTGTTGCTGGCGCCCAGCGGGTTGCGGCCCTTGCCGCTCGGCATCGCGTACGGCGACTCGACCGAGGCGAGCAGGACCGTGCCCGCACCCGCGCCCAGCAGCGCCGGGACCAGCGCGAGCACCCACGGATAGCTGCTCGTGGCGCCGGTGACACCGGGCAGGACGAGCGCGGCCAGCACGGCCATCGGGCCGACGATCAGGGCCCACGCCCACTGCCGGCCGCGGACGTCGGCGCGCGCCGCCCCCGGCGTCGTGAGCGTCTGCCAGACGGCGGAGCCGTCCATGCCGTAGAGGTTGCTCACCTGCATCGTCGCGAAGACGACGATCCACAGTGCGGCGAACGCCATCCCCGACGGACCGACGCTCTGGGTGAGCGAGAACGCGGGCAGCAGCAGGCCGATGATGATCGAGACGAGCATCATCGTGCGGCGCTGGGCGTCGCGCCGCCACAACGTCAGCTCCTTGCCGATCACCGCACCCAGCGGGCTGTCAGGCAGCAGGGACCGGCGCGGCGCACGGGCGTCGCGGCGACCCGACCGGCGCGGACCGGCCGTCGATCCGCCGGAGGTCAGGCGCCGCACCAGCAGCCGGGACCAGGCCACGACGAGCAGCGCGTCGAGCACGCCCAACGCCAGCAGCCAGCCCACGGCCGGGAGCCAGTCGTGCGCGGCTGCGGCGGCGACCGCGTTCGGGCCCCAGCCGCTCGGCAGGGCGCGCAGTGTCGCGGTGAGCGCAGGCGAGCTCTGGCCGACGATGATAGGGCCGAGCTGCTCCAACACGGCCCGCGCCGGCAGGTACGCGAGCCCTACGAGCGCGCCGAGCAGCACCCCGAGGTCCTTGCCGCGGCGGGACCCGAGCACGGCACCGACCCCGGCGATGACGACCCGCGACAGCAGCACCACGAGCGCGAGCTGCGCCGCGACCGCGACCATGGCCACGACCACGGTCAGCAGCCCGGCCGGTATCGCGACCAGGAGCAGGCCGCTGAACAGGAGGAGGGTCACCGTCGGGGACACGCCGACCAGCGACGCCCCCAGCAGCCCGACGGCCAGCTGATGCGGCCGTACCGGCAGCAGCGCGAAGTTCTCCGGGCGCAGGGTCTCGTCCCCGCCGCCGGTGAAGATCGGGCCGAACAACCAGCCCAGCATCCAGACGGCGAAGATCGCCGACGCGATGTCGGTGCCGACCGTGAGGCCGCCGTCGTGGACCGCGATGAGCACCACGCCGACGATCGCCGCGATCAGACCTACGACACCCCCGATCGCGAACGAGACACCGGCCTTACCGCGGAGCGAGTTGCGCAGCACGCGCACCTTCATGTCGATCAGGACGCCAACCACGACAGTCCCTCCCCACCGCCGACGCGCCCACCCACGAGGTGGACGAACGCGTCCTCGAGGCTGCCCGCGCCCCGCACCTCGGAGAGCGTGCCGGCTGCCACGACCTGGCCGTGCGTGATCACCGCGACCCGGTCGCAGAGCGCCTCCACCAGCGCCATGACGTGGCTCGACAGCACCACAGAGCCGCCCGCGGCGACGAACCGCTGCAGGATGGTGCGGATCGTGGACGCCGACACCGGGTCGACGGCCTCGAACGGCTCGTCGAGCACGAGCAGCTTCGGAGCGTGGATCAGTGCCGTGGCCAGCCCGATCTTCTTGCGCATCCCCGCCGAGAAGTCGATCACCATCGTGCCGTCGGCGTCGGTCAGCTCGAGCACCCGCAGCAGCTCGTCGGCGCGCTCGCCCGCGGTGCCACGATCCAGGCCGCGCAGGCGCGCCGTGTAGGTCAACAGCTCGCGGCCGGTGAGGCGCTCGGGCATCGACAGCCCGTCGGGGAGGACCCCGACGACCTCCTTCGCCCGCACGGGGTCCGCCCACACGTCGTGGCCGAAGATCCGCGCCACGCCGGCGTCGGGGCGCAGGAGCCCAACCGCCATCGACAGCGCAGTGGTCTTGCCTGCCCCGTTCGGTCCGACGAGCCCGAAGAACGAGCCGCTCGGCACCGTGAGCGACAGGGCGTCGACGGCGACGGTCTCGCCGAATCGTTTGCTGAACCCGTCGATCGTCAGCGCCGTGTCCGCGCCTGGGCGCACGTGCTCCGTCAGCCGCTCACTGTGATCGATCTCGCGCACGTCCACGATGGTGTCCCTCCCCCTCGGCGGTATCGCCGAGCAGGAGCGAGCGTGGGCCACGTGCGAGGTGGTGCACCATCGACCGGCGGCAACGGTGTCGCCGGCCGTCCGGCAGGGCTTCCTTACCGTTGCGACACCCTCGCGCTCAGCGGCGGCGGGTGCCGAACAGCCCGCGCGTGATCTCCCGGCCCAACGCGGTGCCGGCCGAGCGGAGGAAGGACTTCACCATGGGCGAGCCCAGCACGTTCTCGACCAGGCTCGGCTCCTCCTTCTCCCGACGTGCGGGCGGCGGAGGCGCGTCGACCGGGGCCGGCGGGGGCGGCGGGGCCTCGGCGATCTTCGCGGTGAGCTTCTCGTACGCCGACTCGCGGTCGATCGTCTCGCCGTACTTGGGGTACAGCGTCGACCCCTTCGCCGCCGCCGTGACCGCCTCGCCGCCGATGGAGGCCATCAGCGAGCGCGGCGCGCGCATCCGCGACCACGCGACCGGGGTGGGTGCGCCACGCTCGGACAGGACGGTGACGATCGCCTCACCGGTGCCCAGCGAGGTGAGCGCCTCCTCCATGTCGTAGTTCTTGGTGTTGGGGTAGGTGCGGACGGTCTTCTTGAGCGCGTCCTGGTCCTCAGGCGTGAACGCGCGCAGCGCGTGCTGGATGCGGGCACCCAGCTGCGAGAGCACGTTGTTGGGGATGTCGGTGGGCAGCTGGGTGCAGAAGAACACCCCGACGCCCTTGGACCGGATCAGCTTCACGGTCTGCTCGATGCGCTCCAGGAACGCCTTCGACGCGTCGTTGAACAGCAGGTGCGCCTCGTCGAAGAAGAAGACGAGCTTGGGCTTGTCGAGGTCGCCGGCCTCGGGCAGGTCCTCGTACAGCTCGGCGAGCAGCCACATCAGGAACGTCGAGAACAGCCGCGGGTTCGAGGCCTGGTCGGCCAGCTCCAGCAGCGTGACGACGCCCTTCCCGTCGACCTGGCGGAGCAGGTCCTTCGGGTCGAACTCGGGCTCGCCGAAGAAGTCCTCGCCGCCCGCTGCCTCCAGGTTCACCAGCGCGCGGAGGATGACCCCCGCCGTCGCGGCGGAGACCCCGCCGATGCCCTTGAGCGCCGCCTTGCCCTCGTCGCTGGTCAGGTGCTGGATGACCGCACGCAGGTCCTTGGTGTCGAGCAGCGGCAGGCCCTGCTGGTCGGCCCAGTGGAAGATCAGGCCGAGCGTGGACTCCTGCGTGTCGTTGAGGTCGAGCACCTTCGACAGCAGGATCGGGCCGAACTGCGTCAGCGTCGCCCGGATCGGGACGGCGCTGCTCGATCCGCCCAGCGACAGGAACTCGACGGGGAACCCGGTGGCCACCCAGTCGTCACCCGTGTCGGTGGCCCGCGAGTCGATCTTCGGGCCGGGCTCGCCCGGTTTGGCCATGCCGGACAGGTCGCTCTTGACGTCGGCGAGCAGCACGGGCACGCCGGCGTTCGAGAGCTGCTCGGCCAGGCCCTGCAGCGTCTTCGTCTTGCCGGTACCGGTCGCACCCGCGACCAGGCCGTGTCTGTTCAACGTCGCGAACGGGATGCGCACGCGAGCAGACGGGTCGACGGCACCGTCGATCACGACCGTGCCGAGCTCGAGTGCCTCCCCCTCGGTCGCGTAGCCGGCGGCGATCTCCTGGGCAGCGGTGTTCCCCACGGCGCCGGAGCCTAGTGCCACACCCCCTTCGGCGTGCCGCAACCCGGCCGACCAGCACCTGCGGGGCTAATGTGATCCGTTGTGAATGACCGGATCGTGTGGATCGACTGCGAGATGACCGGGCTGGACCTCGCGAAGGACGCCCTCATCGAGATCGCTGTGCTGGTGACCGACGGTGACCTGAAGGTGCTCGGCGACGGCGTCGACGTGGTGATCCACGCCTCCGACGAGGCGCTGGCCGGGATGCCCGACGTGGTCCGCGAGATGCATGCGAAGTCCGGGCTCACCGACGCCGTGCGTGCCTCCACCATCGACATGGCCACAGCGCAGCAGATGGTGCTCGACCACGTCCGCGAGTTCGTGCCGGAGCCGCGGGTCGCCCCGCTCGCCGGCAACTCGATCGGCACCGACCGCGGGTTCATCGCCCGCGACATGGTGGCGCTGGACGAGCACCTGCACTACCGCATGATCGACGTCAGCTCCGTGAAGGAGCTGTGCCGGCGCTGGTTCCCGCGGGTGTTCTACGCGAAGCCCGAAAAGGGCCTCGCCCACCGCGCCCTCGCCGACATCGAGGAGTCGATCCGCGAGCTCGCCTACTACCGCGACACCCTGTTCGTCCCCCCACCCGGGCCGACGTCCGAGCAGGCCCAGGCCGTCGCGGCGAGGCTGCTCGCCGGTGGCTGATACCCGTTTCCGGGACGTGCAGGCGACACGCTAAGCTGGTCGAGCACCCGGTTCGCCGGGTGGCATGGTGGGTGTAGCTCAGCTGGTAGAGCACCTGGTTGTGGTCCAGGGGGCCGCGGGTTCAAGTCCCGTCACTCACCCCATGTCGCGGCTCACCCCGCTGCCCGGTTCGGGATCGACGTCTGTTAGCGTTGATCCAGCGCCGAGCGGTGGGGCGCAACGACAGGCGCCGTTAGCTCAATCGGCAGAGCAGCTGACTCTTAATCAGCGGGTTCGGGGTTCGAGTCCCTGACGGCGCACCAAACTAGCAGGTCAGAGCTTTGTCGCTCTGGCCTGCTA
>Ga0307513_10008724_pt1 | contig 12912 bp, 11 predicted proteins | sample 15_EM_MG_FD_202174 | JGI IMG/M metagenome (GOLD analysis project Ga0307513, IMG submission 202174) | Populus trichocarpa ectomycorrhiza microbial communities from riparian zone in the Pacific Northwest, United States - 15_EM | ecosystem: Host-associated > Plants > Roots > Unclassified | place...
CGTGATCTCGTCACGGTAGCTGGCATCCTTCGGCGTCAGCGCCAGCGCATGCCGCCAAAGCGGTCGCGCCTTGGCATATTCGCCCGCGCGGATGTAGGCGAGGCCGAGAAACAAAGGCGGCCCGGGATTTTGCGGGGCCAGCATCATCGCGCGGCGATAGGCCACCAGCGCGGCCGGCGACACCACGCCGCGATCGTGGAGCGCGATGACGTTGCCGAGTTCGTTCCACATCGCCGCGCTCCGCGGGGCATAATCGACCCCGCCGGTCAGCGCACGCGCGGCGAAATCGGGATCGCCATTGGCGAGCGCGACGTCCGAAATTCCGAAATACATCGACTCGCCGCCGAAGCGCCCGAAGAAAGTGTCGCGCAGTTTCTTGTACGCTTCGCTCGGCGGCAGCTTGACGGCATCGGCCGCCACCGGTTGCGCGGCGAGGTCGGGCTGCCCCTGCCAGGCATAGCCCGCCGCGCCCAGCATGATGGCCGCGCCGCCGAGCGGCCAGAGCAGCCGCGGCAGGCCGAGAACCGCTAGCAACGCCGCGGTGGTCAGCCCGATCAGCGCGAGCATAATCCACCCCATCAGCGCTTCCTCCTGAAGCTCGACCGCGCGATCGCGATTCCGATCGCGAGCAACACGATCGGCGCCGCCCAGAGCGGCCAGGTCGCGCCACCCAACGGCGGGTCGTAGCTGATGTAATCGCCGTAGCGCTGGATCAGCCACGCACGCACCTGCGCCGGGCTCTCACCGCCCTTGATCCGCTGGCGGATCAGCGAGCGCATATTGGCGGCGATATCGGCATTGCTGTCGGCGATTGCCTGACCCTGGCATTCGACGCAGCGGATCGTCTCCATCAGCGCCTTGGCCTGCGCTTCCTTGGCCGGATCGCTGAGCTGGACGTCGGCCAGCGGGGCATCCTGGGCTACGGCCGGTGCGGCGAAGGCCACCAGCAGCCCCAAAATCACAACCGTCACCCCGGCCTTGTGCCGGGGTCCGCCAAGCATCTCGTTATATGCTCTAGGCTTCGAGAACGTCGCCCGCCTCCCGGCGGATGCCGGGACAAGCCCGGCATGACGATTGATAGGAAGGTGCCGGGGGAGAGGTATCATCGCATCCCCCGCCATGTCTTCAGGATGTCGTCGACCTGATCTGGCTGCAAATTGCTGACATATTGCCGCACGATCCTTCCGCGTCCGTTGATCAGGAACGTCTCCGGCACCCCCGACGACCCGAGCGCAATCTGAAGTTGGCTGGTCTTGTCGTTGCCTATCCGCTGATAGGGATCGCCATTGCGATCGAGAAAGGCCTGCACCGCTTCGGGCGTATCGTTGATCGCGACGCCGTCGATCGGCACACCCGCCGCTTTCAACTTCACCAGCTCTGGCGCCTCGGCGATGCACGGCACGCACCAGCTGGCGAAGACGTTGATCAGGCGCGGCTTGCCGCCGCCGAAACTGGTGCGCGCGACGCCCGGCTTGGTCGGCAGCATCGCCGGCAAGGCGAAATCGGGCAGCGGCTTGTCGACCATCGCCGAGCGCACCGTGCGATCGGCCGGTTTGAACAGCCCGAGCGCTACCAGCCCGAACAGCGCGGCGAACAGCACGAGTGGCAGCCAGAGCAGTATGCGCCTCACGCCACCGCCTCCTCATACTCGTCGTACACCGCGCGCTTGCGGCGACGGATCCGGCCGAAGAACGACAAGGCGCCGCCCAGCCCGATCAGCGCCCCGCCCAACCAGATCAAGGTCACGAACGGCTTCCACCACAATCGCACCTGCCATCCGCCCTTGCCATCGGGCTGGCCGAGCACGGTATAGAGCTGCCCGTCGATCCGCGTCGCGATCGCGCTTTCGCTGGTCGTCGTCGGCGGGCTGGCGAAGAAGCGCGATTGCGGCGACAGAATGAAGGGCGCGCCGCCCTCGCCACGGCGGATGCTGAGATCGGCGGCGATCGCCGACCAATTGGGCCCGACCACCGGACGGATGCCGGTCATCGTCACCAGATACGGCCCGACCGCGCGCGTTTCTCCCTGACGCAGAACCGCCAAGGTTTCCTTGGTGAAGGCACTGTCGCTCGCCATCCCCGCCAGGCTCACCGCAACCCCCAGATGCGCAACCACCATGCCCCAGGTGAACAGTGGCGTGCGGCGCAGATTGCGTCCCCAGAGCGGCGCGACGCTCGCGGCCGCGAGCCCGGCGGCAAGGACCAACGCTGCCAGCGGCATCACGCCCGCATCCCAGGCAAATGGCACCAATACGATCAGCGCGACGCCGGCGGCCGCGACCGGCCAGGTCATGCGCTTGAGCAGCGCCTGCGGCTCGTCACGCCGCCAGCGCAACAGCGGACCCATCGCCATGAACACAACGAGCAGCAAGGCGATCGGCCCCGCGGTCTTGTCGAAGAACGGCTTGCCGACCGAAAGCTGGACTCCCCAGCCCGCGGCGGCGAGCGGGTAGAGCGTGCCGATCAGCACGATCCCCAGGATCACCGAGAGCAGCAGATTGTTGACCACCAGCGCGCCCTCGCGGCTGACCAGCGCGAAGGTATTACCCTGCCGCACGGTCCCGATCCGGGCCGCGAACAAGACCAATGCACCGCCGATGTAGATCGCCAGCAGCGCCAGCAGGAACGCACCGCGCCTGGGATCGACAGCAAAGGCATGGACGCTGGTCAGGATGCCGGAGCGCACCAGGAAGGTCCCGATCATGCTCATCGAGAAAGCGACCACCGCCAGCATGATCGTCCAGGCGCGCAGGCCATCGCGGGTGGCGAGCACGCTCGCCGAATGGAGCAAGGCGGTCGCCGCGAGCCAGGGCATCAGGCTGGCATTCTCGACCGGATCCCAGAACCACCAGCCGCCCCAGCCGAGCTCGTAATAGGCCCAATAGCTGCCCGCGGTGATGCCGATCGTAAGGAAGATCCAGGCACCGAGCACCCAAGGCCGCATCGCCCGCGCGAAGGCCGGCCCGACCTCTCGCGTCACCAGCGCGCCGACCGCGAACGAAAACGCGACCGAGATGCCGACATAGCCGACGTAAAGCGTCGGCGGGTGGAACGCCAAACCCGGATCCTGCAGCAACGGATTCAGCCCATTGCCGTCGGGCGGCGACGGAAACAGCCGCGCGAACGGGTTCGATGCGAACAGCAGGAAGGCGTAGAAACCCATCGCGATCAGCGCCTGCGCCCCGATCGTGGCGTTGAGCGTGCGTTGATCGAGCCGCCGCTCGAAAATCGCGACCGCCCCGCCGGCCAGCCCCAGGATCGTCACCCAGAGCAGCATCGATCCTTCGTGATTCCCCCAGGCGCCGGCGATCTTGTACATCATCGGCTTGAGCGAATGGCTGTTCTCGGCGACCAGCAGCACCGACATGTCGGACTGGACGAACACCAGGATCAGGCACAGCATTGCGAGCGCGGTCAGCAGTCCCTGCGCGATCGCCACCGGACGCACCGCGCGCGCCATCTCGTCGCGTCCACCGATCACTGCACTCGACGCGAGCACCAATTGCAGCACCGCCATGACAGCGGCCAGCCAGAGCGCGGCCAGTCCTCCCTCGGCGATCATTGCTTCAGCGACTTCGTCTCATGCAGCTTGCCCGCAAGTTCGGGTGGCTGGTATTTCTCGTCATGCTTGGCGAGCAAATTGGTCGCGACGAAGCTGCCGTCGGGTTGGAACTGCCCTTCGGCGACCACCCCGGACTTCTCGCGGAACAAGTCGGGCGCGATGCCCTTGAAACTTACAGGCGTGCTGGCCAATCCATCGGTCACTACGAAATCGAGCGTCACGCCGTCGACGGCGTGCTTGATCGATCCGGCCTCGACCAGTCCGCCCAATCGCACCGCCTTGCCCAGCGGCAGGCCCTGTTTCTTGACGTCGGACGGCGCGTAGAAGAACGATGCCTGGTCCTTGAGGCCCGACAGCGCCAGCCCGCTCGCCCCCGCGATCGCGAGCACGGCCAGACCCGCGAGCCACATCCGCTGATGTTTGGGCTTCACTTGCGATCGCGCTCCGCCGCGCGCATCGCGACATAGCTCCACCCGATCAAGGCGACCGTCGTGCCCAGCGTGACGCCGTAAGCGGCCGCGACGAACAGCCACTGGTTCATGCCGCCATCCGCCGCATCCGCGCCTCACGCCGCTCGCGCGCCAGCATCGCGCGCATCCGCATCAGCACGATGCCGGCGAACAGGAAGGAGAAACCCGACAAAGTGAACCAGAGCGGCCACAGCATCGAAGGATCGATCGTCGAGCTGGTCAACCCGATGCTCTCACCCTGGTGGAGCGTGTTCCACCACACCACAGAATAGCGGATGATCGGCAACAGCACGGTGCCGGCAATGCCATAGATCGCCGGCAACCGGCCGTCGCCGCCACGATCGGCATCGGCTCGCGCCAGCGCCATGTAGGCGAGATAGACGAAGAACAGCAGCAACATGCTGGTCAGCCGCCCGTCCCATTCCCACCAGGTGCCCCAGGTCGGCCGCCCCCAGATCGATCCGGTGGCGAGGCACAGAAAGGCGAACACGGCGCCCGGCAAGGCGATCGCGCGCGCGGCGATGCGCGCCAGCGGGTGTCGCCAGATAAGGTAGGACAGGCTGGCGACAGCGATCCCGCTCCAGCCGCCCATGCCGAGCCAGGCGGTCGGCACGTGGATGTAGAGGATCCGCACGCTGTCGCCCTGCAGATAATCGGGCGGCGTCTGGGTCAGTCCCGCCCAGCAGCCGAACAAGGTCAGCACCACGCCCGACACCAGCAAGGCGGGCGTCAACGGACGCGCCAGGCGCAGGAAACGCGCAGGGTTCGCAAGGGCATGAAGGCTGGCCACGATGGACGAGGCGAATAGGGCAAGATTCGCGCGGCGTCACCTGTCAGTTGGCACGAGTTCGGACATGTCGTCGTCCCTGGCGCCGCGCGACACCACGCCTTCCTCTAATCCCGCGACTTGCCTTTGGGCGATCGCAGGAATTCGGGCGGAAATGCCGCCGCTTTGGAGCCCTTGGGATCGCGCAAATCGCGGCGCAGCCCCGAATCGGCGCTGAGCGGAATCGTCATCCCGCCGCTCTGTTCGAGCATCGCGAACAGCTTGGCGCTCATCCTCTCGGCCATCGCCTCATGCCCCGGCCGCGCCAGAAGGTTGTCGTTCTCGTGCGGATCGGCGGTGAGATCGTACAGCTCGTCCAGATCCCATATCCCGTGGAAATGCATATATTTGTAGCGATCTTCTCGCAACGCGTGGACGGTCGGAGTCTGCGGGAAATTGCGTTCCCAATAATATTCGTAAACCAGGTCGCTGCGCCATTGCACCGCCTCCCCGCGCGCCAGCGGCAGCATATTCGCCCCCGCCATCGTCGCCGGCGCCTCGAGCCCCGCCGCCGCCAGCATGGTCGGCGCGATATCGATATTGGCGACGACCTGATCGACCACGCGGGATCCGAACAGCGCCGGACACCGCGCGAGCATCGGCACGCGCATCGATTCCTCATAGGCCGCACGCTTGTCGATCAGGCCATGCTCGCCGAACATGAAGCCGTTGTCGCCCATATAGACGATCAACGTATCGTCGAGCTCGCCGCGCTGTTCGAGCAGCGCCATGATCTTCGCCAGCCCCTCGTCGACCGCTAGCAATGTCTCCATGTAGCGCTTGTAATAATCGGCGATGTCGAGCGTGCCATGATAGGCGAAGTCGACCCCGTGCCAGCTGTTGCGCTGGTTCTCGACCCAGATCGGCCGGCCGTCGACGCCCGCCCTCATCGTCTTGGGATAATTGAACTCGGCCTTGGCGTAGCGCCCGGCATGGCGCGGCGCCGGGATGAAATCGGCATGCACTGCCTTGTGCGCCAGATGCATCATCCACGGCCGCTGCTTGTCGCGCTTCGCCAGCCAGTCGAGCGCATAGTCGGTCAGCTCGTCGGTGATATAGCCCTTTTGCGGCACATGACGGCCGTTGACGTTGAGGCCGTTCACCTCGGGCCAATAGCTCCCCTGCCCCTTGAAGCTGACCCAATGGTCGAACCCCGGCTGCGGCGCGTCGCTCTCGCGGCCCATATGCCATTTGCCGACGAACGCGGTCTCATAGCCTTCGCGCTGGAGATATTGCGGATAGAAGGTCAGGCCCGGTGGGATCGGATGCTCGTTGTCGACGACGCGATGCTGATGCGCGTAGAGCCCGGTCAGGATCGACGCGCGCGACGGTGAGCAGAGCGCGGTGGTGACGAACGCGTTCCTGAAATGCACGCCTTCGCGCGCCAGCCGGTCGAGCGTCGGCGTCTCGCCAAAGCTTTGTGGCTTCAGGAACCCCATCGCGTCGTAGCGGTGGTCGTCGGTCAGCACGAACAGGATATTGCGTGGCTTGGCACCGGGAATGCGCCTGAGCAGCTCGGGCTGGGTCCCCGCCTGCGGCGCGGCGCCCGCGGCCCAGGAAAACAGCCCGAACGCGCCGCCCCCGCCAGCGAGCAGGACACCGCGGCGATCAACGTCCCTGGCCATTCAATCCTCCCCGACCGAACCCCCGGAATATCCAGTTCGGTTGCGATTGTCTGTCCCAATCTCCCGCTGGCCATTGTTCCACGCGGCATTTGATCTCATCATCGCGGTCGGGGGTGTTTCGATGTCCAGACTGGCCGCACTCGTTATGTCGGTGCTCTTGCTCGCGGGATGCGGACAGATTCGTCCGATCGCGCCACCGGGCTGCGCCGTCATCGCCTATCGCCTGCTGCCGAGCGCGCAGGACCCCGGCCTGTTCCTGGCCGAGAATCGAGCCCCGCGAGAGTTCGGCGAGGTGTTGCTGAACCGGCTGAGGGCGCCGCAAAACGTGCCGAACGATTCGCGTCAGGTGCTCGTACTGAGCGGTGGTGGCCAGCACGGCGCGTTCGGTGCGGGCTTCTTCCTCGGCCTCCCCCGTGTCCCCGACTATCAGGTGGTGACTGGGGTCAGCACCGGCTCGCTGCAAAGCACCCTGGTGTTCCTCGCGAACCAACCCGAACCGGCCGACCGAACCGCATTGCCGGCCTATATGTCGCTCAACCCGGACCTGGGCAAACCGGGTCAGTCGAACCTCCAGGACCTCGCGCTGGCGTATGCGATCCAGAAGGAAGGCGATCTGATGAAGGTCGGCTCGCCGCTTCGCGCGGTGAACAAAGGAGCGATCGCGACATTCGGCCCGCTGCATAACATGTTGCGGTCGCTCATCACGCACGACACGATCGTCGCGGTGGCCGGTGAGGCAAAGAAGGGCCGGTCGCTGTTCGTCGGCATCACCAACCTCGACGACGGCTATGGCTATGCGGTCGATCTTACCGAGATGGCGAAGCAGGCGGTGGACAAGGGTGCCGTCGACCAGGTGATCCCCTGCTATATCGACGCGCTGATCGCCTCCTCCACCGTACCGCCGGGGGTGCCGCCGGTGTCGCTGAACGTCGCGGGATCGCCGCAGGCCGACATGTTTATGGACGGCGGCGCCCGGTTCGGCGTGTTCTTCGACCAGTTGCGTAATGTCGCCAAGGCCAACGGCCAGACCGACATGACGGTGATCGTCAACGGCGGGCTCTATAGCGGCCCCTGGCTCGACGATAAGGGCCAGCGGATCAGCTCATGGTCGGTCGCAAGCTTCGGACTGCGCGCGGTCGATATGATGGAAAACCAGGTCTATCGCTTGTCGGTCGGCGATGCCGAGCAATGGGCGGTCGACAACGGCACGCTGCGCATGGCGTTCATCTCGAACGAGAAGTTACGCGGGATGACGGGCGACCCCGATCATTGGGTCTATGACGGCCAGACCTGCGCCGCCGCATCGAAAGCCGACGAAGCCGCCAAGCCGATCCAGTTCCACCCCAAATATATGCGGTGCCTGATCGACTATGGCCAGAAACGCGGCGCGCGCGATCCCTGGAACAAGGCCTTGCCGCCGCTTGCCAAATAGCTGGAAGCGAGCGCTGCGGAGAGCTTGCTCCGGCGCGCTCGCAGCCCAGCCTCAGCCGCGCCCGATCAACCGCCGCGCGATCGCGTCCGCCACGTCCGACGCGGGCTGGCCGGTGCGGTCGCTTTCGTCCCACACTTCGATCAGCCGCTCGGGGATCCGCGCGATGCGCGCCTCGACCTCGGCGCGGTCGCCTTGGCCGAGATATTCGAGGCCGACATTGATGATGCCGCCGGCATTGATCACGTAATCGGGCGCGTACAGCACGCCGCGCGCGTGGAGGCGCGTGCCGTCCTCGCGCGTCGCAAGCTGGTTGTTGGCGCCGCCCGCGATCACCTTGGTGTTGAGCGCGGCGATCGTCTCGGCGGTCAGGATCGCGCCCAGCGCGTTGGGGCTGACCACGTCGGCCTCGATCGCCAGGATTTCCTCGGTCGGCACCGTTGCGGCACCCAATTCGGCGGCCAGCGCCTTCGCCTTGTCGCCGTTGATGTCCGCCAGCGTCAGCTTGGCCCCGTCCGCGGCGAGCAGCTTCGCCAGCCCACCGCCGACGCTGCCGACGCCCTGGATCGCGACATGCACGCCGGCCATCGAGTCGACGCCCAGTCCGCGCTTCGCCGCCGCTCTGACACCTTGATAGACGCCGCTCGCGGTATACGGTCCGGGATCGCCACCGGCCCCGCCGGCAGCCACCGGCAGCCCCGACACGTGCTTGGTGCGAGTCGCGATGACCTTCATGCTCGCTTCGGACATGCCGACATCTTCGGCGGTCACGTAACGGCCGCCGAGCGACTCGACCGCGGCGCCGAACGCCTCGAGCTGTGCATTGCTAATCGCCTCGCCCGGCGTCGACGCCAGCACGACTCCCTTGCCGCCGCCAAGCGGGAGGCCCGCCATGGCATTCTTGTAGCTCATCCCGCGCGACAGCCGGAGCGCGTCGGTGATCGCGCGATTGGAATCGGCATAATGCCAGAACCGTACGCCACCCGCCGCTGGGCCAAGGTTGGTCGAATGCACCGCGATGATCGCGGTCAGGCCCGCTGCGGGGTCGCGAAACAGGTGGACGCCTTCATGGTCGTCGAAATCGGGCAGGTCCCAAACGGAAGTCATGATCGCTCCGGCGTGGCAAAGAAAATTACGATGCCGCGTAATATTCTTCTAAAGCGGCAATGGCCAGCCCGAATGCGCCGCGAGCGCGAGATGGCTGGAATAATGGGGCGACCGACGGGACTTGAACCCGCAACATCCGGCATCACAAGCCGACGCTCTAACCAATTGAACTACGATCGCCGTAGAACGCGCGCCCCTAGCGGCACCGACCGGTGCAGGTCAAGGCTGACGACGCCGGATGATTTGGTTAGGGTTGCCACCATGTCGTCGATCGATACGCCGCCCCAGCCCAATCTCGGCTCCGGCCACCCGCCCGAACCCGTTGTCGCGCATATCATGGCGCAACCCGGCGTGCAGCGGACGCCGAGCCCCAAGCTTACCCTGTTCCAGAAACGCGAGTTCCTGGACGCCGCGATGTGTACCGAACTGATCGCATTGATCGACAGCCGGCGGCGCCCGTCGACGATTTCCGATTCCAATGGCGACCTCGCCTTTCGTACCAGCGAGACCTGCGACCTCGACGCCAGCATTCCAATAGTCGCCGAACTCGAGCGGCGGATCATCGCCTTCGTCGGCATCGATCCCGCGCATGGCGAGCCGATCCAGGGGCAGCGCTACGCCCCGGGCCAGGAATTCAAGGCGCATACCGATTATTTCGAGGCCACCGGGATCGACTTCCATCGCTACACATCGGTCGCGGGCAACCGGACCTGGACCGCGATGATCTATCTGAACGAGCCCGACGCCGGAGGAACCACCAGGTTCAAGGCGATCGACAAGATCGTCCAGGCGGAAACCGGCAAGCTGCTTTGCTGGAATAATCTGCGCCCCGACGGCAGCCCCAATCCGAGCACTATTCACCAGGGCATGAAGGTTCGCGCCGGCACTAAATATGTCATAACCAAGTGGTTCCGCGAGCGCCGCTGGGACTGGGAATAGGCCGCCGGCCGGGCATTGTCACAGTAGTTTCATCGAACAGCCACAGCTGAGTCACGTAAGTGCAACGGCACCGACGCAATCCACTCATAGGGGCCAACGCGACGATGTGGCGGGCGGGAATCACCGACTCGCTGAACGATCGTCGTGAACGGACGGACGGCACATAGCCGCCGCCTTACCCAGTGGAGCTATTTAAATGGGGATCTCGACCTTGCGGAGCACGCTGCTGGCCAGCGCGCTGATCGCGGTTACCGCCACGCCGGCATTTGCCGCCGATGACCCGAAGACTCCGGCGGCCGCTCCGGCGCCGGGCCCGAACGCCGCACCGGCCGATCAGGCCACCAATCCGGACGGCCTGGCCGACATCGTCGTCACCGCGACGAAGCGCGAAACCAACCTGCAGAAGACCCCGATCTCGATCAGCGTTCTCGATACCCAAGCGCTGACTGAACGCCACGTCCTCAGCCTGTTCAACCTGGCCGACGGCTCCGTGCCGTCGTTGCGCGTCGCCACGTTCGAGGCGCGCCAGTCGGCGCTGACCATCGGCATCCGCGGCATCGTTCCCTACGACCAGAACCAGACTGCCCGTGACGGCGGCGTCAGCGTCTATATCGACGGTGTCGCGCTGGGGAAGACGCAGGGCTTGAACGCCGCTTTGTTCGACATCGAGCGGATCGAGGTGCTCAAGGGCCCGCAGGGTACGCTGTTCGGCCGCAATACCGAGGGCGGCGCGCTCTCGCTGGTGACCAAGGCCCCCACCGGGGAACTCGACGGCCGCTTCGTCGCCGGCTTGGGCAATTACGGCAGCCGCAACGCCGAGGCCCATCTCGACTTGCCGGCGTTCTACAACATCGCGATCAAGCTCGATGGCGTCTACCAGCACCAGGATCCGACCGTGAAGGATCCTCTCGCCGGTTCCACCGGCTGGAATTATTACGATCGCAAGGGCGGTCGCGCCGCGGCGCGCTGGACCCCGTTCGAGGGTTTCACCGCCGATATCGCTTACGACTACGCCAAAGACGACAACACGCCGAACTTCAGCCAGCTGCTGAGCTACAATCCGAAGGGCTATGCCGTCGGTACTTACACCAATCCGGCGACCGGTGTGGTTGGTACGCAATTGTACCTGCCGAGCACGACGGGAGTCGCTACCGCGTGCGGCGGCACCATCTCCGCCGCCGCGCCCCGGCCAGTCTGCGTCGCGCCGCTGGCGCCGCTGGTAAAGGTTCATCCGGAACGCCAGACCTCGTCCGACATCGGCGTGCCGCAGCAGCCTAGCGTCGATATCACGCATGGCGTTTCGGCCAACCTGAAGTACGTCGCAGCGCCCTGGCTCGAACTGCGCTCGATCACCGCCTGGCGCGGCGTTTCGACCGATCAGTGGGACAATTCGGGCGGCGCGGCGCGTAGCACTTATGCACCGAATGCGACCTTCAGCCGCTACAGCCTGTCGTTCCTGCGGCAACATCAGTTCAGCCAGGAATTCCAGGCCGTCGGCAGTTCGAACGGGTTCGACTATGTGGTCGGTGCCTATTACTTCACCGAACGCGCGACGGAATATGCGGCAACCCCGCTGAGCAACTTGTGGAATGCCGACGGGACGGCCTACACCCTGCGCAGCCCCATCGTCACCGGAACGGTCACATCGGCCAACTCGGGCGCTCAGCCCTATGCCCCCTCGTGCATCAACACGCTTGCGGCGACCGTGCCGCAGTTCACGAACAGCTGCCAGTTCATCACCCGCGCCAGCGAAGCCTCCGACCACAATTATTCGGTGTTCGGCAATCTGTCCTACACGCCGCCAGGCGCCGACTTCCTGCACTTCACTGCTGGCGGCCGCTGGACCAAGGACAAGCGCCATGGCCGATTGTACGTGGTCAACAACGTGGTCCAGCCGTTCACGTTCGCGAACGACATCAGCCGCTTCGACCCGATGTTCAACCTCGCGTTCGATGCGAGCAAGGATATCCACTTCTACGCCAAATATTCGACCGGGTTCCGCGCCGGCGGTGCCAACGATCGTTCGCAGAGCTTCAACGCCTTCGGGCCGGAATCGGTGAAGTCGTATGAAGTCGGCGCGAAGATGGAATTCCTCGACCACCGCGTTCGCCTGAACCTGGCCGGGTACATCATGGACCGCAGCAATACGCAGTTCGATTTCGATCTGTTCGACACGAGCGCTACCAGCCCGACCAACGGCGCGCACATCGAGCAGACCCAGAACGCTGGCACAAGCAAGATCCGCGGTATCGAAGCCGATCTGACGGTGCGGCCGGTCGCCGGGCTGACGCTCGCCGCCTCCTATGCCTATACTTATTGGAAGGCGCCGAGCGCGGTGAATTCGATCACCGGCGGTCTGCCGCAGCAGCTCTACATCGTCTACACGCCGCGCAACGCCGCGTCGGGCTCGATCGATTACTCGGTGCCGGTCGGCAAGGGCGACACGGCGGTCAGCGTTCATTTCGACGCCAATTATGCGAGCAGTCAGTACAGCTTCCAGCTCGAGCCGACGAAGACCGATCCGAGCTTCATCGTCAACGGCCGCATCGCGTTGACCGACATCGCGGTGAGCGCGAACAACAAGGTCACGCTCTCCTTGTGGTCGCGTAACCTGTTCAACCGGATGTATATCTATCGTCGTTCGGCCGCGAACTCGTCGCCGGTGCTCAACTATAACGGGACCACGCTGGTTTCGAGCAACTATGGCGGTGTCCTCGGCGATTACGGCAATTTGAACGCGCCGCGGACCTGGGGTTTCGAGGTCAGCGCGAAGTTCTGATCCCCGGATCAGGAAAAAAGGGGAAAGGCGGCTTCCGAAAGGAGGCCGCCTTTTTTTGTCAGGCCGCCCATTCGGCGGGATTGGACTCCTCGCCGATCAGGGCAAGGCCGTGCGCGATCGAGGTCAGTTCGCCGCCGGTCGCGATCTTCGTGTCGCCGAAGCGGCGGTCGAACATC
>Ga0307513_10008725_pt1 | contig 12912 bp, 8 predicted proteins | sample 15_EM_MG_FD_202174 | JGI IMG/M metagenome (GOLD analysis project Ga0307513, IMG submission 202174) | Populus trichocarpa ectomycorrhiza microbial communities from riparian zone in the Pacific Northwest, United States - 15_EM | ecosystem: Host-associated > Plants > Roots > Unclassified | place...
CCTCACGGCAACCTCCGGCACGCGGACGCCGACGAGCCGCGCGCGCTCATGGTGAGATCGGCGACACCGCGCCGGTTTACCCGCGGCGGGCTACCCTCTACCCTGTGCGCCACGTGGGGGATGCCAACCAAGCTGCTGTCGAGCTCGCGCGCGCGTACCTGTCGCGGTTCCTGACCGTGTTCGCGCAGCACCGCCGGCTCCGCGCCGGCAGCTCGTTCGGCCCGACCAGCGAGGAGATCGCGGTCGCGCTCGGCGGCAAGATCCCGCTCGGCAACGACGACACGCAGGAGCGCGCGGTCGCCGACGCGCTCGCCCAGCTCAAGCTCGCGATCGCCGCGAGGCCCGAGCCGCTGCTCGCCCGGCTGGTCCGCGTGTTCATGCTGTCGGAGCTCGACCTCGCGATCGTCTGCGTCCTGCTCGCGCCGGAGCTCGATCACGAGCTCGAGCGCGCCTACGCGTTCGCGCTCGACGACTTCACGCGCAAGCGCGGCGACATCGGCTTCATCGCGCGCGTGATCGCGGCGGGCGACGCGCCGACGATCGACCGCGTGCTGCTGCGGTTCGACGACGCGGCGCCGCTGCGCCGGCTCGGCGTCGTCACGGTCGGGGTGCTCGCCGACGCGCCCGCGACGATGCGCCCGGCCCGGCTCGCCGATCGCATCGTCGGCTTCCTGCGCGGCCACGACGTCGTCGACGAGCTGGTCCAGGGCCTGGTCCGGATCCGCGAGCTCGCGCCGCACCGCACCGACGTCGTGATGGCCCCCGAGCTGGTCCAGCGCATCGCGCGCGCGCTCGACGACGGCGCCCCGGCCCGCGTGCTGCTCGCCGGCCCCGAGGGAGCGGGTCGCGGGCTGATCGCCGAGGCGCTGTTCGGCGAGCGCGGCCGCACCAGCGTGCGGATCGATCTCGGCGGCATCGTCGCTGAGGGCCGGATCGCCGAGCGCGTCGCCGCCGCCCTGCGCGAGGCCGCGCTGCGCGACGCCGCCGCGATCATCGACGGTGGCACCGCGATCGATCGCGACGCGCCGCGCGCGCTGGTCCACGCGCTGGCCAACACGATCGCCGACCTCGCCGTGTCGATCGTGTTCACGCTGACCTCGCACCCGAGCTGGCTGGTCGAGATCGTCGCCCAGCTGATCGAGCTCGACGTCCCGCCGCCGAGCTTTCGCGAGCGCCTCGAGCTGTGGCGCCGCGCGCTGGTCGGCCCGGCGATCGCCGCCGAGGATCTCGAGATCGTCGCGAGCCGCTACGCGTTCACCGGCGCGACGATCGCGCGCGCCGCGCACCGCGCCGTGCAGGCCGCGCGGCTGCGCGACCCCGATCAGCCGCAGGTCACGCTCGACGATCTCGGCGACGCCGCGCGCCTGATGTTCTCGCACCGGCTCGGCGCGATGGCGCAGCGCATCCCGATCGGCTTCCAGTGGAGCGACCTGGTGCTGCCGCGTGAGACCCACGACGCGGTGCGTGAGGTCGTGAGGTTCGCGCGCTACCGGTCGTTCCTGCTCGAGGACTGGGGGTTCGCGGCCAAGCTGCCGTACGGCCGCGGCGTGTCGGCGATCATGGCGGGGCCGCCCGGCACCGGCAAGACGATGGTCGCGCAGCTGCTCGCGAAGGACCTCGGCTACGATCTCTATCGCATCGATCTCTCGCAGGTCGTCAACAAGTACATCGGCGAGACCGAGAAGAACCTCGCCAAGATCTTCGACGAGGCCGAGACCTCGCACGCCGTGCTGTTCTTCGACGAGGCCGACTCGCTGTTCGCCAAGCGCACCGACGTCAAGTCGTCCAACGATCGCTACGCCAACCTCGAGGTCAACTACCTCCTGCAGCGCATGGAGACGTTCGACGGCGTCACCCTGCTCGCGACCAACCTCGAGCAAGGCCTCGACGAGGCGTTCAAGCGCCGCGTGCGGTTCTCGATCCTGTTCGAGCTGCCCGAGGAGGCCGAGCGCAAGAAGCTGTGGATCAGCATGTTCCCGCCCAAGGTGCCGCTCGCGCCGGACATCGACTGGGACCTGATGGCGAAGCGATTCGAGATGGCGGGCGGCTATATCAAGAAGGCCGCGCTGCGCGCCGCGCTGATCGCGGCCGAGACCCGGCGGCCGATCACGACGGCGGATCTCGTCGAGGCGGCGCGCCAGGAGTATCGCGAGATGGGCCGTATCATCTAAGTCGGTGGTCAAGTCGTGGACGTGGACGTGCCATGTCCACGTCCACGTACGGCACGTGCTTGATCACGCCTCTGGCGGTCTTCGTGTGGGTGTTATCGGCCGCGCGTCGGTGGCTTCGCGGCCACCGGGCAGTACAATTTTCGCGCGTTGCTGCTCCCTTCTGTTCGCGCGCGGCTCGGGCCGATGGTGCGCTGGCTCGCGCCGAGCGCGGTCGCGGCGTGCGCCGGGGCGCTGGTCGCCGGCGCGATCGAAGGCGGCCAGCTCGGCGGGCTGGTCGGGGGCGCGGCGACCGCCGGCTTCGTGGCGCTGGTCGCCGTGCCGGCGCTGCTCGCGGCCAGCGTGATCGTGCGCGGCGTGGTCGCGGCGTGGCAGCCGGCCGCGCTCGCGGCGCAGCTCAGCGACGCCGACGGCGCCGCGCCGCGCCTCGCCGGCTGGCTCGCGGTGCTCGGCCTCGGCGCGATCGGGCTCGGGTTCGCGATGTACCAGAGCGTGTGGACGCTGTCGTTCCACACCGCGTTCAAGCCATTCACCGTGAGCTTGCTCGAGCCGGTGTTCGCGGTGGCGACCGCGCTCGGCATCGTCGCGCTGGCGCAGCCGGCGGCGCGGCTGTTCGCGTGGCTCGCCGGCCGGCTCGACGCGCGCTGGCGGCGGCGCGGCCGATCGACGCTGCTGCGCCCGCGCGTGCTGCTCGCGACCGCGGCGCTGGCGACGCTGGCGGTGCTCGGCACGCTGTGGTGGCTGGTCGCGCCGCGGCTCGGGCCAGTCGACACCGGCGTGCTGCGCGGTCCGCTCGCCGGCGGGGCGACCGCGGCGATCGTGCACGCCGCGTGGGCTCGGCTCGGCCGCGCGCGCCTGGGGCTCGGCGCCGTCGGCGGCGCGCTGACCGTGGCGGTGATCGCGACCGCGCTGGTCGTCGTGCGCGCGCGGCCGTCGCTGACGCTCGAGATCTGGGGCGATCGCCCGCTCGCCGGCGTGGCGATCGAGAGCGCGTTCGATCTCGACGCGATCCGCGCCGACATCTCGCTCGCCGCGTTTCGCCCGACCGCCCGGCCGGACGCGCCCCACCCCGACATCATCCTGATCACGATCGACACCGTGCGCGCCGATCACACGCCGCCGTACGGCGGGCGCGCCGACATGCCGATGCTGCGCGAGCTCGCGGCGCGCGGCACGGTGTTCGAGTGGGCGTTTGCGCCGAGCAACGTGACGCGGCGCTCGATCCCGTCGATCGTCACCGGCGTCGCGCCCAACCGGGTGCGCGGCCGCGTCGTCGGCTGGGCGCTGCGCGTCGATCCGCGCCACGTCCTGCTCGCCGAGCGGCTGCGCGCCGGCGGCTACGACACGGCAGGCTTCATGTGCTGCGAGGGCTTCTGGGGCAAGGAGTTCCACACCGGCCTCGAGCGCGGCCTCGCCCACCTCGAGATCGACGAGAACGGCCCGCGGCTCGCGGGCAAGGCGCGCGCCTGGCTCGACCAGCGCGAGCGGCGCGCCGACCAGCGGCCGCTGTTTCTGTGGATGCACATCATCGAGCCGCACAACTGGACCAAGTCGTCCGGCGAGCCGCGCACCGACGACGATCGCCAGGCGTTCTATGACCGCACGCTGACGGCCTCGGACAAGCTGGTGCGCGAGGTCGTGGAGGCGTTCGCGCAGCGCGCCCCCGATCACATGCCGATCGTGATCGCGACCGCCGACCACGGCGAGGCGCTCGGCGAGCACGGCCAGCCGTTTCACTCGACCGATCTGTACAACTCGCAGATCCGCGTGCCGCTCGTGGTCCACGGCCCCGGCGTGGCGATCCGCCGGGTCGCCGAGACCGTCAGCCTGACCGACCTCGTGCCCACCGTGCTCGAGCTCGCCGGCTTCGTCGCGCCGCGCGACGGCGCCCTCGACGGCCGCTCGCTCGCCGACCTGGTGACCGGCATCCGCTCCGGCGACCCCGAAGGCGGCGTGGCGTTCGCCGCGATGGTCAAGGATCGATCGAGCCCGGGCGGCCTCAGCGCGGTGATCAAGGGCCGCTGGAAGCTGATCAACAACAACACCCACCTCGAGCTCTACGACACCCGCGGCGATCCGAGCGAGCGCAACAACGTCCTCGGTCAGCACCCCGAGGTGATGACCGAGCTGCGCCGCCTGCTCGACGAGCGCACAGCCGCCGCCGCACGCTCGCCGTTTCCGTGACGCCAGGCCGAGCCACTGCGCGGGACGGAGTGCGCACGCGGACGGTTCGCGCGTGGGCCTGTGGATACGGGCGGCCGCCGAGGACAATCACCGCGCGGTGGGGCGCCTCGGGCGAACGGGCGCGGTGATGTGCCCTCCGCGGCCTTGAATCACTGCGCCCAGCGCGCCGGGTCGACGAGGAGCGCAGTGATTCACCGTCCCCACAGGCCCTACCGCTATCCCAGATTTTTTGGGATTTTTCCGGAGAGCAGAAGGCGCGATCGACGGGAGCGACCACGCGAGTGGCGAGTCATCGACGCGGCATGCCGCGCCCGATGGTTCATGGACGCGCGAGACGAGAGGCGCGACGGGCTCACGGAGGCGTGGATGGCACAGCGTGGAGCGAGAGTGGTCCGGACTTCTTCCAGCCCACGCTCAGGAGCCAGGTCTTCGGCGGGTGAACGAAGAGGGGTTCGTACTTTGGTGGGGGCTCCAGCAAGACGGCCTTGCCGCCGTGCTCCTGCCAGTCGCGAAACAGCGGCGCGCTCGAGTACCAGTCGATGTCCCAGCCGCGGCTGACCGCCTTGCGATCCTCCTGGTGCTTGCGCCAGTTGTGCATCACGTAATTCAGAGCGTTCCGGGCCTGCCGCGGTGACGTGATCGGCACCGAATGATATCGATCCGGGAACACGGATCCTCGACGACGTGGGCCCGGGCGGTCCTTGCTGATCGCGGCATTGAGGTGTTTGGCAGCCGAGATCTGGAAGCCCTGCATACCGCGCGCGAGCGCGGCCTTCGTGTTCGCCTCGACGAGCAGATGGACATGGTTGTGCTGGACGCTCAGGTGCACGATCCGGAAGTCCTCGCGCCGCGCGGTCGTGCGCGTTGCTCTTCGGATCGCGTGATACACGCACCCACGACGCAGATTGCCGACGGCTCGGACGGTCCGCAGCACGACATGCACGGGGTCCCGCGCATGGTGAAACGGACGTTCCTTGTGCGGTGACCCCGCGCGCTCGCCCTTCGGCGGCCTGCCCGCGCCGCGCCGCTTGCCGCCCTTCTTCTTGAGCAGCAAGAGCTGTTCGCCGCCCTTGCTTCGCTGCTTGCGCGTACGTCCTGCCCCACGCCTCATCCAAACACCATGGCCGACGAGGAATATTCAGCCCATTGATTTCTCCTATATTTTTTGTCCCTCATGACGCCCGGATCGGTGAGACGGGACCATGTGACGCGGAGCGAGCAGATCGGCGCGGAGACCGGACCGCATGATCGCGGAGCGAGCAGATCGGCGCGGAGGCGGACCTCGTATGACGTGCAGCAGATCGGCGCCGAGGACCGCGTGACGGGGGTCGAGCGGAGCGCAGGACGGGTCGCGGAGCGTGCCGGTAGAGCCTTCCGGATCTCCCCCGAAATCCCGAAAACTCTGGGGTAGCGGTAGGGCCTGTGGAGACGGTGGGGAACTGCGCTCCTTGTCGACCTGGCGAGCTGCGCGCAGTTCTCCAAGGCCGCGGAGGGCAACCACGCGCGGCCACGCGCCCCATGCGCCGCACCGCGCGCGTGATTGTCCTCGGCGGCCGGCCGTATCCACAGGCCCACGCGCGAACCGTCCGCGCTCTCGCCCCACCCACGCTCGCAGACCGGCCGCGGCCAGCGACGGCCGCTACACCGCCGGCGCGACCATGGCCTGCAGCGCGCGGCCCATCGCGACCAGCGGCGCGCGGCTGCGCATGACGCGCGCGAGCAGCAGGGCGCCCTCGATCCCGGCCAGGCCGATCAGCGCCTGCTCGCGCGCCAGAGGCGGGGCGATGCCGTGGCCGATCAGCAGCTCGACGATGAGCTCGAGCAAGCTCTCGAAGTGGCGCGCGATGGTGCGGCGGACCGGCGCCGAGGTCGACTCGAGGGCGACCGCGGCGACCGGGCAGCCGTGGTCCCAGCCCGAGGCCTCGAGGTCGTCGGCCAGCGCCCCGACGATCGTGCCGAGCGCGCTGCCCAGGTCGGCGGCGCCGGCGATGCTGTCGAGCAAGCGGGCGCGCCACGCCTCGCCGCTGGCCTCGAGCGCGGCGGTCGCGAGGTCGTCCTTGCCGCCGGGGAAGTGGAAGTACAGCGAGCCGCGCGGCGCGCCGCTGGCGGCGACGATCTGCGAGAGCCCGGTCGCGTGATAGCCCTGACAGCGCAGCAGGCTCGCGGTGGTCTCGACCAGCTTCTTGCGGGTGCGCTCGCCTTTGGTCAGCTCGTCGGTCATCCAGTCTTCTCCGCGAGGGCCACCGGCGGGGCCGATGGCTTGTGCTTGCCAGGCAGCATATTCGCCCGGATGCCGCGCCAGAACGACGTCCAGACGCCCAGCGTCGGGTCGGGATCTCGCCCGCGCGACATCGCCTCGAGCTGCTGCTGGTACCAGAACACCTGCGTCGCGTCGTCGACCAGCCGGATCCGGCTGCGGATCTTGACCGCGGGCGCGACCGCGAGCGAGCCGTCGAGCAGGCGGGCCGGCAGATCCGGCGTGTACGCCATCGGCCGCGCCATGCCGATCACGTCGACCGCGCCGCTGGTGATCGCGTCCTCCATCACGGCGCGGCTGCGCATGCCGCCGGTCAGCAGGATCGGCAGCTTGGTGACCGCGCGGATCTGGCGCGCGTAGTCGAGGAAGTATGCCTCGCGGTAGCGCGACGACGCGCGCTGCTGCTTCTGGAGCTCGCCCGAGCCGGCCATCGCCGGGCTCTCGTAGTTGCCGCCCGAGACCTCGAGCAGGTCGATGCCGGCGCCCTCGAGCGCGCGGACCACGGCCATCGCGTCGTCGACCGTGAACCCGCCGCGCTGGAAGTCGGCGGAGTTGAGCTTGACGCCGATCGGGAACGCCGCGCCGACCGCGGCCCGCGTCGCGCGCACGATCTCGAGCAGGAAGTGCATGCGGCGCGCCGGGTCGCCGCCCCACGCGTCGTCGCGCAGGTTGCTCAGCGGCGACAGGAACTGCGAGATCAGGTAGCCGTGCGCGGCGTGGAGCTGCACGCCCGCGAAGCCGGCGTCCTTGGCGGCGGCGGCGGTCACCGCGAACCGGCCTACCAGCGCCGTGATCTCGCGATTCTCGAGGGCGCGAGGCTTCGCGAACATCCCGCCCATGCCGCGCAGCGCCACCGCGCTGGGCGCGACCGGCGTGCGGGTCAGCTTCTTGGGCGTCTGGCGGCCGGTGTGGTTGATCTGCATCCACAGCTGGGCGCCGTGGCCCTGCGCCGCGGCGGCCCAGCGGGTCAGCGCGGCGCGGTGGCGATCGTCGACGATCATCACGTTGCCTGGCTCGCCGAGCCCCGACGGATCGACGATGACGTGCCCGGTGATCAGCAGGCCGGCGCCGCTCCGCCCCCAGCGCTCGTAGAGCCGGATCAACGCGTCGTTGGGCGCGTGGGTCCCGGGGTCGGCGAGGGTCTCCGACATCGCGGACTTCGCGAGCCGGTTGGCGAGCGTGGCCCCAGAGGGCAGGACGAGGGGCGCGGCGAGCGTGGACATTCTCCAGATGAATATACCGGTCGATATATTATCGCAAGGTAAATATGTCGCCTGGTATATTTACTCGGCTTCAGCCGCGCCAGCGCTCGAGGGGCCGCTGACGCGCGCGCCGTGCTGGATCTGCCCGGCCGCGCGGCGCATGCTGACCGGCGTGTCAGCTCAGCCCCGGACCTTCGAAGGCGTGCACTCTTCGATCGCGATCGCTCGGCCGGTCGGCCACGTCGTGGTCGTGACGATCCAGGGCCGCGATGCCGGCGAGCACGGCGAGGGCCCGCTGCGCGCGCTCGACGACGAGCTGACGCGCGGGCCGTACGCGCTGTTCGTCGACGCCCGCCAGACGCAAGGCGCCTCGGTCGACGTCAGCAACGTGTGGGCGCAGTGGCTGCGCTCGCGCCGCGATCAGCTCCACCGCGTGCACATGCTGACCGGCTCGCGCTTCGTCCAGCTCACCGCCGACTTCGTCCGCCGGTTCGCCGAGCTCGGCGACGCGATGCTGATCTACACCGACGGCGCGGCGTTCGACGAGGCGCTCGCGCTCGCGACCCGTCGCTGATCACGCCGGCGGCTTGAGCGCGTCGAGCTCTTGCCAGCGCGCGAACAGCCGCTCGACCTCGGCGCGCGCGCCCTCGAGCTCGGCGATCAGCGCCTGGACCTCGGTCGGGCGATCCTTGAACACGCCGGGGTCCGACAGCGTGGCCTCGAGCGCGGCGACCCGCGCCTCGGCGGCGGCGATGGCCTCCTCGATGCCCTCGAGCTCGCGCGCCTCCTTGAAGCTCAGCTTGCGCGGGCCGACCGGCTTGGCCGCGCGCGTGTCCTTCGCCTCGCGCCGGGTGCGCTCGACCGCGGCCTTGGGCCGGCGCTCGGCGTAGAACGAGTAGCTGCCCTCGTACAGCGTGACCTTGCCGTCGCCCTCGAACGCGAGGATCGCGGTCGCGACGCGGTCGAGGAACCACCGATCGTGCGAGACGATCAGCGCGCAGCCGCCGAAGTGCTGGAGGCCCTCCTCGAGCGCGCCCAGCGTCGGCAGATCGAGATCGTTGGTCGGCTCGTCGAGCACCAGCAGGTTGCCGCCGCGGCGCAGCAGGCGGGCGAGCTGGACGCGGTTGCGCTCGCCGCCCGACAGCTGGCCGACCTTGGTGTCCGACGTCGAGTCGGGGAACGCCAGCATGCGCAGGAAGCTGCGGACGTGGACCTTGCCGTCGGGGAGATCGACGTAGTCGTAGCCGTCGCCGACCTCCTCGATCACGGTCAGCTCGTCGCGCAGCTCGGTGCGACCCTGCTCGAGGTACGCCGGCCGCGTGTTGACGCCGACCACGACCTTGCCGGCGTCGGGCGTCGCGAGCCCGAGGATCGTCTTGATCAGCGTGGTCTTGCCGGTGCCGTTGGGACCGACGATGCCGAGCCGATCGCCCGGCTTCATGACCAGCGTGAGATCCTTGAACAACAGCTTGCCGCCCAGCGACTTCGTCACGCGCTCGAGCTCGACGATCGTGCCGCCGAGCCGCGGCCCGCTGGGCAGCCGCAGCGCCATGGTGTCGGGGCGCTTGTCGTCGATCGCCGGCGCGGCGGCGACCGCGGCGTCGAACCGATCGATGCGCGCCTTGGCCTTGACCGAGCGCGCCTTGGGCCCGCGCCGGATCCAGTCGATCTCGCGGCGGATGAACGAGCTGCGCTGGTACTCGACCTCGCTCTCGGTGGCGAGCCGCTCGGCCTGCAGCATCACGAACTCGGCGTAGTCGCCGTCGTACGAGTAGACCTTGCCGCGATCGACCTCGAGGATCCGGGTCGCCACGCGATCGAGGAAGTAGCGATCGTGGGTCACGACGATCAGCGCGCCCGGCCAGGTCACCAGCCGGTTCTCCAGCCACTCGACCGTGGTGGCGTCGAGGTGGTTGGTCGGCTCGTCGAGCGCGAGCACGTCGGCCTTGCCGAGCAGCGCGCGGGCCAGCGCGACGCGGCGGCGCTCGCCGAGCGACAGCGTCGCGACCCGCTGGGTCAGCGGCGGCAGCTCGAGCGCGCTCGCGATCGTCGCGATCTCGTAGTCGGCGACGCCGGGCCGCGCGACCGAGTCGCCCACCGTGGCCTCGACGTCGAGCACCGGCTCCTGCGCGACGTACTCGAGCGACAGATCGCGCTTCCAGGTCACCAGCCCCGCGTCGGGCACGAGGATCGGATCGTCCTGATCGTAGGCCGTGCCGCCGACCGCGCGCGCGCCGTGCGTCGCCTGGTAGACGACCATCTCGAGCAGCGTCGACTTGCCGGCGCCGTTCGCGCCGATCATGCCGATGCGATCGCGCTCGTGGACGGCGAACGAGGCGCCGTTGAGCACGGCGCGCGTGCCGAACCGCTTCTCGAGCCCCTGGACCGTTAAGATCGCACTCACGACAGTCGCGCGAGATCGGTCTGCACCAGCAGAAACGTCAGCCTCAACAGATTCATCCTTGCCTCGGGGGACCGTACCTTGTTCGCGAGCTCGCCGAGCCGGGTCCGGCCATCGAGCAAGCTATAGACCTTGAGCAGCGCGTCGCCCAGGCCGAACTGCGCCAGCTCGCCGTCGTGGATCGGCTCGCGCACGATGAACGCCTTGCCGTGAACCGTCAACCAGTCCTCGATCAATGGCTCGCCGAGCTGCGCCGCGCCCGCGCCGATCACGCGGAAGGCGTCGAGGTGGAGCGAGCGCGCCTTCCACGGGTTGGGGTGGCGCGGCGTCCAGGTGTAGCGGCCCTTCTGCCACGAGAACGCCTCCATCAGCTTGGCGGCGACCTGGGTGGCGAGCAGGCGGTAGGCCTCGAGCGGATCGAGGATGTCGAGGCCGACCAGCGTGTCGGCGAGCCGGCCGCCGAAGTGGTGGACCACCGAGGTCGCGCGCTTGAGCGCCTGCGGGGTCAGCGCGCCCTGCTGAATGAGGTACGCGCCCAGCCGCTCGCTCTCGACGTTGGAGCTGACGAACTGGGGCTGGCCGTCGACGAGGTAGGCCTCCTTGAGCACGCCGGCGCGGCCCTCGAGCGCGAGCATGCCGGTGTCCTTGGCCTTGGCGAGGCGGTAGACCACGCCGAGCACCGGGTGCAGCGCGATGTCGCCGACCTCGCGCGGGCCCGACGGGACGTCGACCGGCTCGGCCGCGACGTCGTCCTCGCCGACCTCGACCTGCATGACGCCGCTCGACGCCTGATCGCCGGTCACGCCGGCCGGGATGCCCTCGCCGGCGATGAACGCCGCCCGGGCGCGCGCCGCCTCGGCGTCGGCCTGCGCCTGGCTGATCCGGGTCAGCGGGCCGGACAGCGCGCTGTCGTCGATGTTGACGCTGGGCACCGCGCCCTCGAGATCCGCGGTCGGCGCGTTGATGACCTGGCCGAGCAGCGTGGCGAGCGTGCGCGACGACGCACGCGTGGTGCGCCGGATCCACTCGTCGAGCGCGTCGCGAAACTGCGCCGCGGTCTGCCAGCGATCTTCGGGCCGGCGCTGCAGCGCGCGCACGGTGAGCAGGCGGAGCTCGAGCGGAAACTCGGCGGCGTACTTGTGCAGCCGATCGAGCCGGGCGTCGCGCACCATCAGCAGGATGTCGAGGTCGTTGGTCGAGGTGAACAGCCGGCGCGCCATCACCATCTCGGCGAGCAGGATCCCGACGGAGAACAGGTCCGAGCGCGAGTCGATGTCGCCGGCCGAAACCTGCTCGGGCGACATGTAGCCGTACTTGCCCTTGAGCGTGCCGGCCTCGGTCTTGTGGCGGCGCTCGGCGGCGCGCGCGATCCCGAAGTCGGTGAGCTTGACGTCGCCGCGCCATGACAGCAGCACGTTGCCGGGCGAGATGTCGCGGTGGATGATGCCGAGCGGGCGGCCCGAGGTATCGAGCGCGTTGTGCGCGTAGTCGAGCGCGTCGAGCACGTCGCGCGCGATCAGCGCCGCGAGGTCGGGGGTCAGCCGGATCTGCGCGCGCGCGCACTCGCGGAGCAGGCCGAGCACGTCGAGGCCGTCGACGTACTGCATCGCGATGTACGGCGTGTCGGCGTCGGTGCCGAGCTCGAAGACCTGCACGATGTGGCGGTGATCGAGCTGCGCGGTGATGCGCGCCTCGTCGATGAACATCTCGACGAAGGTCTTGTCGGTCGCGAGGTGCGGCAGGATCTTCTTGATCGCGACCAGCTTCTCGAACCCGTGATCGCCCGTCAGCGTGGCCTTGAACAGCTCGGCCATTCCGCCGACGGCCAGCCGGTCGAGGATCTGATACCTCCCGACCGCCTTGGGCATGGGTGCAATCACGACCCGCCCACTATACATGGTGGAGCGCCGGTGCCACTTTGACAGCGTCGCCGACGCTGCGATCGCACGCTTGGCGCGCGTGGCACCTGCGACGACGTGGGCCCGCGGGCTTGGCGCGTGGCACGCCGCTTGATGATGGCGTGATGCAACATGCGAAGCTTGCTGTCGTCTCTCGAGGGTGTGGCTCGTCGCGGCTGGATCGTCGGGGCGATCACGGTGGCGACCTGCGCGATGTTCGCCGCGCGGACCGCGGCTGCCGTGGTCGCTGCCGAGACCGTGACACCGGCAGCGCATGGGCGGGTGGTGACGCCGCCGCCCGCACCGCCGCCCGCGCCGGTCCGCGTGCTCGACGGCAGCCAGCTGGTCGCGCGCAACATGTTCTGCTCGGCGTGCGGGCCGGCCAGCGCGCCCAGCCGCGGCGCTGACCTCGTCCTCACGTCTGCCGTGCTGATCGAGACCAGCGTTGGCCGCGAGCCGCGCGCGACGTTGCGCGTGGTCGCGACCGAGGTTCAGGGCAGCTGGGGCCTGGGCGACACGGTCCCCGGCCTCGGTCAGATCGATCGCATCACCAGCGCGTGGGTCGAGCTGGTCGACGCCGGCGGCCGGCGCGGCCGGCTCACCCTGCTCGACGCGATCGCGGGGCGAGGCGTCTCGGACACGGCAATGTCCGAGGCGCCGCCCCCGCCGTGGGCCGACCGGGTCACGAAGATCGACGAGCAGACCTACGAGGTCGAGCGCTCGCTCGTGCGCGAGCTGGTCGGCACCGCGAGCCAGCCGGGCGGCGCGCGGTTCGTGCCGATCTTCGAAGGCAACGAGCTCA